>Ga0265298_10009361_pt1 | contig 11672 bp, 5 predicted proteins | sample AusTroGonzalo_MG_3_FD_193486 | JGI IMG/M metagenome (GOLD analysis project Ga0265298, IMG submission 193486) | Bovine rumen microbial communities from tropical cattle in Woodstock, Queensland, Australia - Gonzalo_01 | ecosystem: Host-associated > Mammals > Digestive system > Stomach > Rumen ...
TTCTATTTCGCCCCATTTGCCGTTGCGATAGTAGCAACGAACATTGTAGTCAGTCTTTCTGTAGCCAAATCCTATGTTGGCCCAATCAATGTTTTCCATAACTTAAATATTAGTTCTTCTGAAAAAATCAACCAAAATTAGAAATTGTAATAATACGAACAACGGAAAAAGTTCAAAATAAAGCCGAAGGACATTCCTTCGGCTGTTGGAAAAGCTCTAAGCTTTGGGGTGAAAATGGTTGAAAACCAACACGGCCTTTGCGTGTCCGACTATTTTTTCGAGCACTTCAAGCGAAGTCTCTCGCATTGCTTCAACGGTTTTCAACTCGTTAAACAACGACTCTTTTGTCTTGTCTCCTATGCCTTTTATCGAATCTAGCTCAGACACAAGGAAAGCCTTTGAGCGTTTGTCGCGGTGGAAGGTTATGCCGAAACGGTGCGACTCGTTTCGCACGTTTTGAAGCACTTTCAGCGTCTCGCTGTTCTTGTCAAGATAGAGTGGCACAGGGTCGCCCGGATAGTAGAGTTCCTCGAGCCGCTTGGCAATGCCGATAACCGAAATTTTTCCCATTAGGCCGAGCCGACTCAGACTGTTGACTGCCGCGCCCAACTGGCCTTTGCCGCCGTCAATTAGAATCAGCTGTGGCAACTCGTTGCCCTCCTCAAGCTGGCGGCTATAACGACGGTAGATGATTTCCTCCATTGAGGCGAAGTCGTTGGCGCCAACCACCGTTTTAATGTTGAAATGACGATAATCGCGCTTGCTGGGTTTGCCGTTGCGGAACACCACACACGATGCTACTGGATTGGTTCCCTGAATGTTAGAGTTGTCGAAGCCCTCAATCAGTACCGGGCACTCTTTCAACCGCAAATCTTTTTTCATTGTCTCCATAATACGCTCGGTGCGTTTTTCGGGGTTGCGGTTAAGCTGTTGTTTCAGTTTTTCGTGTTTGTAAGTCAGGGCGTTACGCTGGCTCAATTCAAGCAGTTTCTTCTTGTCGCCGCGTTGCGGAATAGTAAATGTTATGTTGTCAAGCTCGAAATCCAAGTCAAACGGCACAATTATCTCGTGCGATGTACTCAGATAACGCTCCCGTGCCTCTTGAATGACCGACAGAAGCGTTGATTCCTTGTCTTCCTCAATATGCTTCTGCATCTCGAAAGTGTGTACCTGCACAATGGCGCCGTTCACCACTTTCATAAAGTTGATATAGGCGCAATCGTCATCATCGATAATCGAAAAGACATCGACATTATGGATTGTCGGGCTGACAATAGTCGATTTGCTTTGAAACTCCGACAGCTTGTCAATTTTATTTTTAATCTGTTGAGCCTCTTCAAATTTATAATCCTTACTTAAAGCGTTCATTTTAGATTTCAGCAACTCAATCACCTCGTTTGAGTTGCCTTTCAGAATCTCTTTGATATTCGACACAGCCTCAGCGTAGTCTTCCTCGGTCTGCCGTTCCTCGCAAGGACCAAGGCAGTTGCCAATATGATGCTCAAGACAGATTTTGTATTTGCCTTTTTCAATCGCATCGCGGCTCAAGTTGAGCGCGCATGTGCGTATAGGATAAAGCTGGCGGATAAGTTCTAACAACGTTTTTAAGGCGAATCCAGACGTATAAGGACCAAAATATGCGGAACCGTCGCGAACAAAATGGCGCGTTGAGAAAATGCGCGGAAATGGCTCGTTTTTGATACAAATCCAGGGGTAGGTCTTGTCGTCTTTGAGCAGCGAGTTGTAGCGCGGTTGATATTTCTTAATCAGATTGTTTTCGAGCAGAAGGGCATCTTGCTCTGTGTCAACCACAATATGCTTAATGTCGTTGATGTTGCGGACCAAAACACGGATTTTCGCCCGTTCCTGGTATTTGTTGAAGTACGACGATACGCGCCTCTTGAGCCGTTTGGCCTTGCCCACGTAGATGATAGTCCCGTTCTTATCCAAATACTGGTAAACGCCGGGGCTCTCTGGTAGCACGGCAACCAATTCCTTCAGGCGGGCAATATGTTGTTCTTCTGTTTCCAATTATCAATGGCATTCGTGATGCGCGCAAGTAAGGCCGGAGTCGGTGAGAGTGCCGGCAATAAAGGCGGCAATGGTATCTTCAACGGCGCCTGAGCATCCGCGTATTATTCTGATATTATGTGCGTTAAGTTTTTCTATAGCTCCATTGCCAATGTTCCCGGCCAGCATCATAGTAACGCCCATTTGCTGTAATGTACCGGCAATATTGCTCTTGCATCCGCAGCCTTGTGGCGAGGGCAAGGTCTCTTTGCTGATAATCTGTTTGTTATCCACTGTAAAAATAGTGTATTCGGCGCAGTGTCCGAAATGGTCATCAACGCGGCCGTCGCGAGTTGGAATAGCTATTTTCATATTAGTATGATTTAAAATTTATTACAATGAGTTATTTCGGCAAATTGATTAATAGTGAGAAGTGGTTTGAACGGCCGCCAAGCGTGTAGCAAGCGTTGGCATATTCAATGCTGAACCGTTTGAGCCGTAACCCGAAACCAAGCGACACTCCGGCCATTCCTGGCGAATTGCTCAACTTTAGCTCCTGACGCCGTTTGTAGTTGAATCCCACACGGGCGTTGAAAGCCTTGTCGGGAAACAGTTCAACACCTAAAACGCAATGGCGTAGACAGTTATCGATAAAATCTGGGAGCTTGTTACTATTGTCCTCAACTTCCGAATCCATATCAGGCATATTGGCTTTTTGCGGCTTTAGGTTGAATTTCTGCATCTGTTGCAAAACCAGTGACATACGGAATGGTGCGTGCTCAAGCTGGTGACTAATCGAGGCCAGAATCTCAAACGGAGTGTCGGCATAATTGCCGTCGTAGGAAACAATCTGTGCGCCAAAATTGCGCAACAGAATTGATGCGGCGGTGTTGCCGTTGCGGAATCTGTAGGCCGCAGAAACATCGGCAAGCAAACCCATTGAAAAATATCCGCCAATGCTCGAAAAAGCCGGTTTGACAGTGGCTCCTATCGAAAAACAGGAGTCGAAATGCTGGCAGTATGACAGGCGGACGGCCCACTCGTTCGACGAGAAGCTGCCGGCAGTGTTGCCAAATTCGTCGTATCGGGTGTTTTTGCCGCTGTTCAGATACTGCAATCCAGCAGCAAGCGTGCCCGGCGCGAAAGGTGTATGAAAACTGTAAGCCACATCGGCCACCGATATTCCGGCAACATAATTGACATAATTGACGGCAAGTTTGTTTTCTGTTTCAGCTGACAAAAACGCCGGATTGGCGGCCGCCAGATTCAAATCGGCTTCGGCAATAGCCTGCGGAACACCGCCCAAGGCTCCAATGCGCGCCGATGTAGGCAACTCGACAAACTGAAAAACCTTTTTGCCAGACTGCGCCCAAGTCGTAACGGAAAACATCATAACACACGCGGCCAACAAAAAATGTCTGCCAAGCAATGTGCGTCCGTTCTGCCGATAAGGTGCCATTATTTAAAGTTTTGCCAAAGCAATTTTCAGTTCAAATCCGAATTCGGTAGTGCTGTTGCGGTACGAGTTAGATGTCTTCGGGTTTGTCAGGTCGTAGTCGTAGTAGAGTTTGAGCGTTACTTTCTCGTTCAGCTCATACTCGGCCGACAAACTCATTGCAAGACCAAGTTGGCCCGATGTTATCTCGTCGGTTTGATAAACAAGGTCGCGGGTTACGCTGATGTTGTCGCTGACAGTGAAGTCGGCGCGCAGGTTGAGGTCGCTCACAATCTGTTGTCCCTGGCGCGTTTTGAACGGCAGCACAAAATCCTCAATCCGATAGCCGGAGCCAATCACATACTCGCGCTTGTGAACTTCAAGCATCTGGTTGTTGGTCAGGTTCATAGTCATAGTGCGGCTGCGTTTGAACTCCAACTTCGAGCTCATGCTGCTTTTCCATGTTACATCGACTCCAAACAACGGCGCGAAAGATTCTGAAACGGCAAACGAAGTCAGGTCGTAGTAGGGGACAAACATGCCAGCATTGACCGAACTTGTGGCCCACGACAGATTGGCGTATTCGGGGCGTTTGGCTTGCTCGTAGTTATAGTAGCTGTTACTGTGGTACGAGCTGATTGAGAATGTGCTTGTGTAGCTGTGCGACAGCGATATAGTCTTGATTCGCTTCTTGAATATATTGTAGTTGGCAAGTCCGTCGTATTTAACGCGCCAGCCCGGGCGGAAGTGTTTCCAGCTTGTGAAATCCAAACCCGACTCGCGGCCGGTGTAAGCCAACAGGAACGCTGGAACGGCAATGTCAGGGTTCGATATTGTATAGCCGTCGGGCATCGAATCGGCGTCATATACAGGATTGTATTCGCCAAAGCTCATCGGGGCGTGTCCGCGGCGCATATCAGCTTGCCGCCAGGCGAATTTGCGCAAGTTGCTGCGGTACTCTGCAAAGGCTTCCGATGACGTGTGCTTCTCGGTCGGCCGCTTGTCGAAAGCCGTCTTCAGCGACCAGATGTTGATGTTGTATGCGCCTGATTCCAAACGGGTTGAGCGATAGACATCGTACTCATCGCGCTTTGGGTTCCAGTTGCCCACATAGTAGTATTCGCTACTTTTCTTTGTAATGGAGCGCTGTCCGGTAAAGTCTATCTTGAGAGCCTTAACTGGCTGGTAAGTCGCTTTTATGTCGATGCGCTTCTGATTGGTAGTGAGGAAAGGCTCCACAAGGTCGCGGTTGTTGATGAGCAATCCATTACGAGCTGTGCGGTCAGCAAAGGCGGTGTCTTGATAACCGAAGATGAATGGCAGACCCGGATTGGTGCGCAGCTCGGTGAAGCTGTACTTGGGCGTGTATCCTTCAAGTGTCATGGCATTGGATTCGGTATAGGCGAACGATACGTTTTTGAAGCCCGTAACACCCAGAACGACACCTTCCATTACGCGGCGGACAGGAGAGTCCTCTGTTGACCGTTTGCCGCTGATAGTGACAATGGCATTGTCAGCGGCTTCTTCCATTTTCACTTTCACGCGATTACCATTAACTATCTCAAACGATGATTTAAGTGTTTTTCCGCTTTGCGTAACCTTTACCTGAATGTCTTCTTCGGTGCGCAGGTTGTGAGTTATGGTCTTGGTCTCGCCGGCTTTGGCCGTGAAATTCTCCTTGCGTGCCGACACGGTCTCCATGCGGGTTGCTAAGCGTTTCTCGCGTGTCTGGCGGTATTTCTTGTTCAGTTCGTCGAGTGGCTTGTATTTCTTATACAGATTGTCGAGGTTGCCTTGCGCGTTAATGGTTATCTGATTGGTGTTGCCGATGCTGTTTCCTGCAAAAAGCGATGTGTCGCGCATCTCTGGTCCGCGGTCCCATTCGTAAGTTGAGGCGTAGCGCGCTGTTAGTGATGTCCACGCAAAACCGGGCAACTTGTTGATAGGCACGGTGTACGATGCCGTGAACTTCTGGTTGTGCTTGTCGGGTACACCGCCGTTCAAAACCGACTCCCAGACTTCTTTCTTAAACTGCTCGTATTCAGTGCGGTTGGTTTTATCTATCAAGCCTTCGGGTTCCTCAATAAGCGCCATGGTGTTCATCTGCCAGGTGAATTTTATGCCTTTCGACAGGTTGTATTTGATGCTGAACTCGCGCTCCCAGTCGAACCGTTTGTCACAGGTTGGCGTGTATTCTTCGCCTTCCGATGTTATGTTTAGGTTGGTGTTGCGCAACAGCGTCTGGTTGTATTCGCGCTCAACGCCCGTGCGCCATGCTATCTGTGCCGGAGCCAGATAGAAGTTGAAATCGCCGATAATTCGCAGATAAGGCTTCTTCAAAACCTTCACGTTCTTGAACGGCTCAATGGCTTTGGGCTGGTTATTGAAAGTGTAATTAAGCGAGCCTGTGTGCGTTTTGGTGTTGTCGTAGGCGGTGCTGTAGTCGTTGTAGTTCTTCTCAACGTATGCATAGCTTGCACTAAAGTTCTGCGGCGAGTAGAAGTGTGTCTTGTTGCTCTTTTTCTTTTCAGGCTTTTTCTCTTCGCCGTTGTCGGCTTTCTTCTCTTTTTTGACAGCTTGTTTCTTGGTGCGGCCTCCGTAACCAACGTTTGTGAAGCTGATGCTCTTGCGCTCGGTAAGTTCTTGAATGTCTTTCAGATATTCTTTCTTCTCCTTTGGAGTCATCTTTTTTGTGGCCTCTTTGATTTTGACATCGGGGTCAAACGGGTTATACTCTGGATTGACAGCCGTGCGAGAGTAGCTCATAAACATCGGTAGACGCACATTCAGGTCTTTGGGTAGAAGTTTGCCAAGCTCGAAGTTAGCTGCAACATCAAGTTGTTTTGTCTGTTCTTTCGAGCGTTCCGATGTTGATTGCTCAATGCTTCCGAAGCCAGCCTGTGTAGTACTTCCAGCCATATTGACATTACCAAAATCGGCCAGTTTAAGGTTCATTCCGCCTTGCACGGCCCAACCGCCGCTCTCGTCGAAATCCGTCAGGCGGAGCTCGTTTATCCAAATCTCGATTGATTTGCTGCGGCCGTCGTCGTTCGAACGGAACGGGTTGGTTTTGGCTAGAGGGTTGCGCACGCCTATCATCAACGATTTGACAAGCGCAATGTTAGGGTTGCCCACAACGGTTATCCGGCGCTTTGAGTGCCCCGATGAGGTTGTTACAACGTATGGCAGAGACTGCGATACCGACGGGTTTCCGGCCGAAATCTCAGCGTTGCGTTCAAGTTTGGCATCAACAAGTTCTTGGAAGATAATTTCCATGTTGTTCTCCTCGGGCCACACAAGCTCGCGGTTCTGTTTATTGTCGGGGTAAGGCCGCGATGTCCACCACGGCGTCAGTTTCAGCGGCACCTCATATTCGTAGTAGTTCTCCGTATAGTCTTGGCCAATGCGGATGAAGCATGTTACCTCATCGTCATCGAGCGAGGTTTCGTCATCAACCGCTTCAGCGTGGATGAACATCTTCAATTTCTTATAGTTACGCATATCGACGCTCGTTGTCTTGTAAACCGATTTAGAGTAGCCGTCGGCCAAATCGACAACCTTCATCGACATACTCTGTTCGTTCAGCTCCACAAGCTGTGTCTGCGACGGGTCCTGCTCGCGCGTTACGCCCGGAGGCAACAGATAGTTGACAGGTGTGCGGCTGCCGTTTTCCTCAATGTTGATTGTCGACATGCTGAAAGCGGCTGCTGCATCGTCGTTATTCTCGCTGCTTACAAGGCTCTCGCTGCCGTCTTTCAGGTCGTAATCGTAGGTGAACCAGTCGCTCTTGACAAGGTTGAGGGTGGCGAAGCGCAGCACGACTTTCTCGCTCCAGCCGTGCAGGAACATACGCATAAAGCGGATTGACGTAAAGTCTTCAATATTACCAATCTGCTGGCGCTCGTTAGAGCTGAGTGGAATGCGGAACAGATACCACTTGACCGATTTATGCTCAGAGTTGGGCATTGTGTTTGTAACGCTGCGCTCATCGACAATGTAGTTTGTGCCCACAACCATGTTCTCTCGGCTCAGGTCAACCCGGTATTGGAAGTACGACTCCGACTCGCAAAGCGTGTAGTCGCTGTTAAGGTCCTCAACGTCTGGCATCGATGTTGAGTAGGTTGAGGTTGCACCAGTGCTCACGGGCGAGTTTCCCTCCATGCCGTTGTAGTTCATATAGCGGTCGACAATGCCGTAACCAGCCTCGTCGTAGTCACTGCCTTTGAAGTAATGGTAGTCGTCGCCCGAAGGGTCGTCGTAGAAACTGCGATAGACATCATCGTCAAGCACTTTTTTCAACTCGTCCAAGTAAGACGAGAAGAAAACCTGCTCGTCCGATTGACCGCCGCTAAAAGCCGTACCACTCAATCCGTCGAGGCCGACGTCCTGGTACCGGCGTTGGTTTTCGTCGTTGACAAAGCTGAGTGTGCTTGTCTGTACAGCCGGCACACGGCCCCAGACGGTAACATCATATGTGGCCGGGTCGGGCGGATAGGTTGTCGGCAGGCCGTTCTCATAGCTTTTACGGCCGTCTTTCAGCACGTCCTCCGATATGTTACCAAAGTTGAAATAGAGTTGTCCGCCAGGGTTGAGAGAGTCTTCCTCTACGAACGGGTCCATCATCCAGAATTCAAGATAACCGATATTCGATGTCTCGAAATTCTTTATGGTTGTCTCGCGCATGATGCCCGCCCATTTGTTTTGCGGATTCATAAAATGGCCAGTCTCGTCATAGTCGTCGATGCTGTAGTTGTAAGGACCGCGCAACGTTGGGTCGAAGGCAAGGTCGAAGGTGGTGAGGTAGAGAGCGTCGCCCGACGACTGGTCGCGGTTGGGATAGATGTTAAGCTCCGGCACGCGGTAGGCGTTCAGCCTCGACTGCTCGGCTTTCGACACCGGAGAGCTTGATTGGAACATCAGCGGGTCAATCTTGTACCACGCAAGTTTGGCACGGTTGAAGCCTGAGCGAAGGTCGCCGTAGAGAGATGCCTCGCTGAAGATGTTGTCCTGCGGAATGCTGGCAATGCGCCATGCTTCGCGGCTGGTCATGTCGTAGTTCGATTCACTGCTCTCAAAATCGTCGATAAAGACCTCGCCGCTCTTGCCCACAGCCTTGTTATGGCCTGGCACAAGCTGTGCAAACTCGCCTTGTACCGACAACGATGACGGCTCTTTAGTCTCCAGCAATGGCAGCCAGTCGAGGATTTTTGTAACAAGCGGCAACTCAACTTCATACGAACCATTCAAACCCCAAATGGTGTTCGAGATAGGGTCTTCGCCAACGTTCACCTTGGTGGTGGTTGGTTTCTCAGTTAGGCGCATAACTGTTCCGCCTAAATTAAAGCGGTCGCTGAAGCGGTAGTCGAGGTGGGTGCCTAACAGCGTTTTGGTCATCAGGTTGAAGTCAGAGTTGCTTTCGAGGTTCACTTTTATCGGCGTGCCCGACACCAGATAGCTCTCGTTGATGATTTTGACGCGCCCCATGCTGTAATCGACCGTGTAATCGACATTCTCGACAAGCGTGATACCGCCTGCCGTTACTGTCACCGAGCCTTGCGGAATGTTGAATGAGTTGAGGATAATCTCGGAACCACCAGCTGATTTGTACGAGCCTTTCAGGTAGAATTTGTTTTTGGCTGTCATCTGTATGGCCTTGTACTGGGTGGAGTCGTACAATTCCTGGAACACAAACTCTTTCGATTGGGCATCGCCGCCCAAAGTATCGTGCAAGTGACCGCCAAAAGGTTCAACAACAGGAAAATAGATGCGTCCGTTGGTGGCGTTGACAGTTATGCCGTTCACAAAGTCGAAGAAACCGTTGCCGCCCTTCACGTAGTTGTTTTTGCTGTCAAGGTTGTCGAGACCCATAAGGTTGAGCAGCTTGGTGTTTTTTATCTCGTTCGACAGATAGGCGTTCGACAGCTTGCGCACCCGCGATTTGTTGTTGTAATACTCAACTTCGAGCACAAAATCATCGCGGTTGAGCTGATAGGCACCAAGCGAATAGACGTTTTTCATCATCAGGTCCCAGTTTGGATATTTGGGAGTAAAGTTGCTGCCTTTCAACAGTTTGACAACCAAGTTGTTGGGGTTGTTTATTCCGTCGCTCGAGAACTCGCCCACCTTGTAGCTCTGTCCGTTGTAGGTGAACTCGAAGGCCACGGCCAGAATCTCGTCGCTGTTGAGGGCGGAGTTCAGCGTTATGTAGCCCAGCTGTGTGTTTACCGAATACTCGTTGCTGTTCAGCTTGCGGGCGTATTCCACTTTCTCATAGTCGCGTGCGCTGGCGTAGCCTTTGGCGTCGAGCAGCTTGGTCACCTGGTCTATGTTGCGTATGCCCTCGGTCGATACCACATCATCGTAGAGGCTGTTGGCGCCGTTATCTGGAGCCGCATAGCGGTAGAAGTTGACATCGGGGTTCAGCACGGCGCGGTCTTTGCGGTTATACATCGGATATTCCTCGCGCTCCTCGCCCAAGTCCATGAATGCCACAATGTTATGTGCGTTCTCAGTCGATTTCTTATTGTTTGTTACCCATACTTCGATTTTGGTAATCTGGACGCTTGTCACAATCACCGGCAACTGTTTGAGGGCATTGTCGTACTGTGCGCGGAAAAAGTGCGACAGGAAGAAGTGGCGGTTCTTATCGTAATCGACAGCCGACACGTCGAAGGTGCTTGTCTGCGCTCCGCCTTGTGTGGTTATGGTTTTAGACTCGCCTTTCTGTTGCGAAATGACTGTCGAGACGTAAAGTTTGCCGAATTTCAGCTCTGTCAGCACGCCAAACAGGCTCTGGCTTCCTGTGATGAGCGATGTGGAGAGCGGCAATGACACGTTTCCAGCCTCAATCTTCTGGATAATGTCGTCCTCTTTGCCTTGGAATTTCAGATTGGCTGTGTTGTCGAAATCGAACTGTGACTCAGTGTCGTAGCTGATTTTCAGCTCCAGATTCTCGCCAATTTTTCCGGCCACGCTCATCTGAATCTTCTCGTCGAAATCGAAAATGGTCTGCCGGCGCAGCGACTGCGCGATGTTTGGGTTGGCCGTATTGGTTATCTTGACGCCGAATTTAAGCGACGCTGTTCCTTGCGGCTTGATGTCGATGACATTGCTGCCGAAAATGGTCTCGAAAAGCTCGTTGTTGACATTGATTTTGGTAAGCGACGAGCCTTGGCGCTCAAAATTCTCGCCTTGGTAGCGCTGCCGCCAGTAGTTGCGCATCGAGCGGTCGACATCGTAACTGTTGTACTCCTCGCGCGACATGTTGAAAGGTGGACGGATGTCGACACCGCCTACTTTCTGGTGGATGATGTATTGGTCGGTGGCCTCGTCATACTCTACTTCGTTGGTGAAGTTCGACGGGTCTTTCAGGTTGAGGTTCGATGCCGGACGCGACGGCTCGTAGGGTGTTGCTTTGGGTTTGGCTATGCGGAAAGGCAAAGCGGTAGTATCGCCGCCCGATTGCGCAAACACGCCCTCGGCAGCAATAATGGAAATGGCTGCAATAGCAATGCGCAGCTTTGTTTTCAACCTCCGCCTCATTAAAAATTATATCGACTTTAAGGCTTTTTTGACCATTTCCTCAACCTGCATGGTCGGGTTTTCTTTAAGCAGCTTGTCGAGCAGTTTCTCCACCACGTTTTTTTGAAAACCCAAAGCCACCAATGCAGATAACGCTTCTTCGCGGTTTGTATTGCTTTGAGCGAACAAAAAATCTGTGTTGGCCTCAGTTTTTCCGATTTTGTCTTTCAAATCGACAATAATGCGCTCAGCTGTCTTCTGACCAACGCCTTTGATGCTTTTTATCATCCCCACGTTGCCGGTGAGCACGGCATCGCGTAACTCGCTGGCACTCAGCGACGAAAGAACCATTCGTGCTGTGTTGGCTCCAACGCCCGACACTGTCAGCAGCAGCCGGAAAACCTCGCGCTCTGTCTTCGATGCGAAACCGTAGAGCAGCTGTGCGTCCTCACGTACAATGTAGTGTGTGAAAACAATGGCCTGTTCCTTACCCGATAGCGATGTGTATGTGTTCAGCGAGATGAGAATCATATACCCGATGCCGCCGTTGTCGATAACCACGTAAGCCGGTGTCAGTTCAGCAATCCGCCCTTGAATGTATTCGTACATAATTCAGTAATTTTCTTTTATTTTATAGAGATGCAAAGGTAGAAAAATATGTAATAGCTCTTTGGGTAAATACGGATTCGTTGAATTTGTCAGCCGC
>Ga0265298_10009365_pt1 | contig 11668 bp, 8 predicted proteins | sample AusTroGonzalo_MG_3_FD_193486 | JGI IMG/M metagenome (GOLD analysis project Ga0265298, IMG submission 193486) | Bovine rumen microbial communities from tropical cattle in Woodstock, Queensland, Australia - Gonzalo_01 | ecosystem: Host-associated > Mammals > Digestive system > Stomach > Rumen ...
CATGGCCTGTGACAGCCTGAAGAAGTTGGGCGTCTCGGTCGATGTACATGCCTGGAACACCCCTGACGACGAGGATATTGCCCCCGTGCTGCGCGAGAAGGCCGCCCGCCAGTGCGACCTGATTATCGGTCCGCTCTATTCCAAGCAGATGGACCAGCTGTCGGAGTTTGTCGCCAAGAACGACATCCGCCTGGTCATTCCCTTCTCCATCAACGCTCCGCAGCTACAGACCAATCCTAACATCTTCCAGATTTACCAGTCGCCGACCGCTCTCAACGATGCCGTTATTGAGCAGTTCCTGAAAAAGTTCAGCGGCTATCATCCCGTTTTCATCGACTGCAACGACACCACCAGCCAGAAGGGTAACTTCACGTTTGGCCTGCGGCGGCAGTTGGAGGCGCGGAACATCGAGTACGGCATTACCAACCTGAAGTCGTCGGAGACGATGTTTGCCAAGTCGTTCAGCAAGACCCAGCCCAACGTGGTCATCCTGAATACGGGCCGCTCGCCCGAGCTCAACGTGGCCTTTGCCAAGCTCAACGGTCTGACCACTTCCACGCCTGGTCTGAAGATAACGATGTTCGGCTATACGGAATGGATGATGTACACGAAAAACCAGTTGGACAATTTCTATAAGTTCAATGTGTACATACCTGCCTACTTCCACTATAATCCGCTGATGTCGCGCACGTTGCGCCTGCAGCAGAAGTACCGCTGGAATTTCCATCAGGACATGATGGAGCGTCAGCCGCGCTTCGCCATTACCGGCTTCGACCACGCCATGTTCTTCCTGCAGGGCTTCCAGAAGTTCGGAAAGGGCTTCACGGGCACCGCTGGTCAGCTGGACTATGAGCCTGTGCAGACGCCGCTGAAGTTCGAACGACTGGGTATCGGCGGCTTCCGTAACCGCCAGCTCCTGTTCGTACACTATCTGCCCGAGCAGCGAGTAGAGACCATTTGCCTTTAAAAGTAAAAAGGTAAAAAAGTAAAAAAGAAAGAGGTAGATAATGGCTAATATAATGTTTGAAAAGGTGCAAAGGTGGGTAAAGAGTTTTTTACCTTTTTACCTTTTTACCTTTTTACCTTTAACCCTTAGTGCGCAGATTGGTGAATATCGCAACGAGTTTTCCGTAGGCGTCAACGGAGGTGTCTCCTTCAGTTCAATAGACTTCATGCCAGAGGTGCCGCAGAGTCAGCTATTTGGAAAGACCGGCGGTATCACGCTGCGCTATACGGGCGAAAAGTACTTTAACAGCATCTGTGCCATCGTGGGCGAGGTGAACTACGCCCAGATGGGTTGGCAGGAGCGGATATGGGACTCGGAAGACCAGCCCGTCATCAACGATGAGACGGGCCTGGCCGAGGAGTACAAGCGCATCGTAGACTACATCCAGGTGCCGGTGTTCGCCCGCTTAGGGTGGGGGCGCGAGCGGCGCGGCTTTCAGTTCTTCTTCCAGGCCGGTCCGCAGTTGGGCTTTTACCTCAACGAGAAGGCAGAGTACAACTTCGACCTCGACCACCCCTCCTGGTATTACCGTACGTCGCATATCTCCGGCCCCGACATTGAGCAGGACGGCAAGTTATACAAGTTCTCGAATATGTACCACATGCCCATCGAGAACAAGCTCGACTATGGTATCGTTGCCGGCTTCGGACTCGAGTTCTCGCGCCCAAAGATTGGCCATTTCCTGCTCGAGGGCCGTTTCTACTACGGCTTGGGCAACGTCTACGGTAGCAGCAAGCGCGACTACTTTGCCAAGTCCGACTACCAGACCATCTACGTCAAAGCCACCTACCTCTTTGATATCGTCAAGAGCAAAAACCCTAAAATTAAATAGTTATGTTTGAGAACCAACCTAAAGGACTCTATGCGTTGGCATTGGCCAACACGGGCGAGCGCTTCGGTTACTACACGATGCTCGCCGTCTTTGCACTCTTTCTGCGTGCTAACTACGGACTCGACGCCGGCTGGGCGGGCGAGATCTACAGTGACTTCTTGATGCTGGTCTACTTCCTGCCCATCGTGGGCGGCTGGCTGGCCGACAAGTTCGGCTTCGGTCGTATGGTGACCATCGGCATCCTTATTATGTTTGCGGGCTATCTGCTGCTGTCGGTTCCCCTCGGCGGCGACACGGTGGCACTCGTCGTGATGCTCGCCGCACTGGTGCTCATCGGACTGGGCACGGGCCTCTTCAAGGGCAACCTCCAGGTGATGGTGGGCGACCTCTACAACGACCCGCAGTATGCCGGACAGCGCGACTCGGGCTTCTCCATCTTCTACATGGCCATCAACATCGGTGCGCTGTTTGCTCCGACGGCAGCCGTGAAGATTATGGAGTGGGCACAGCAGAACCTCGGCACGTCGGTGAACGACTCCTACCACTTCGCCTTCGCCGTGGCCTGCGCCTCGCTCATCCTCTCCATCGCCATCTACTACATCTTCCGTGGCACGTTCCGCCACGTGGAGGGCGGCAAGAAAACTGCGGACAGCGGTTCTGCCGCTGTCGAGGAACTGTCGAAGGAGGAGACGAAGGCCCGCATCGTGGCCCTCTGCCTCGTATTCGCTGTGGTCATCTTCTTTTGGATGGCTTTCCACCAGAATGGTCTGTCGCTGACTTACTTCGCTGACGAGTTCACCGCCAAGACCTCGACGGGTGTCGAGAGCATGGCCTTCGACGTGTGGAACCTCGTGGCCATCATCTTCATCGTCTATGCTGGTTTCTCTTTGTTCCAGAGCAAGACGCAGAAGGCAAAGATTATCTCTGGTTTGGTCATCCTGTTGGCTATTGGATTCCTGATTTGGAAGTACAATCTGTTGAGTGGCGATGTGGCTGTCTCGGCTCCTATCTTCCAGCAGTTCAACCCGTTCTATGTGGTGGCTCTGACGCCGGTCAGCCTCGCCATCTTCGGTGCGCTGTCGAAGAAGGGCAAGGAACCCTCCGCTCCGCGTAAGATTGCCTACGGTATGGTGGTGGCCGGTCTGGCCTACTGTCTGATGGCTGTCGCTTCGTTCGGACTGCCGATGCCGCAGACCACCGTCGGCCCTGACGGTGAGCCTGTAGCCGCACATGTGGCCGACGTCACACCGCAGCTGCTCATCTATACCTATCTTATTTTAACGTTCGCCGAGCTGCTGCTCTCGCCGATGGGTATTTCGTTCGTGTCAAAGGTGGCGCCCCCGAAGTACAAGGGTCTGATGATGGGCGGCTGGTTCGTGGCTACCGCCATCGGCAACAAGCTCGTGGGCGTGGGTGGCTATCTCTGGGGTAACATCCCCCTCTGGGCTGTCTGGAGTGTTTTCATCGCCCTCTGCCTCATCTCGGCCATCTTCATGTTCTCCATCATGAAGCGGCTGGAGAAAGTCTGCTGATTTGACAATTGGACTATTTGGCAATTGGACTATTTGACAATTGGACTATCTGACTATTTGACAATTGGTTGCGCTGTCGTTCCTACCGTTCGTCGTACTGATAGTACTCATCACGTGTTGCGTTGCCGTCTTTGGCAACGCAACATTGGATGGTGCGTCGCAGGTGTCGCTGTTGGTGGCTTCGGCGGTCAGCGTGCTTGTCGGGCATTTTGCCAAGCGACTGACGTGGAGTGACCTGGAACAGGAGATAACGAATAAGATAGCCAGTTGTACCCCGGCCATCATCATCCTGTTGCTGATTGGTGCCATTGGTGGCACGTGGATGGTGTCGGGCATCGTGCCCACGATGATTTACTACGGTATGCAGATACTGCGGCCCGAGATTTTCCTCGTCAGCAGTTCGCTGCTTTGCGCACTCATCAGTCTGATGATTGGCTCGTCGTGGACCACCGTGGCAACTATCGGCGTCGCCCTCATGGGCATCGGTAAGGCGCATGGCTTCGACGACGGCTGGATAGCTGGTTCCATCATCACCGGCGCTTACTTCGGCGACAAACTGTCGCCGCTCAGCGATACCACCGTGCTGGCCTCCAGCGTGTCAGGCACGCCGCTGTTCACGCATATCCGCTATATGACGTTCACGACGGTGCCCACGTTCTGCATCTCGCTCAGCATCTTCCTGATAGCCGGTCTGTCGATGAACGTCTCCGGTCACGGTAACGTGGCTGAGTTCATGGACGGCCTGCAGAACACCTTTGTTATTTCGCCGTGGCTGCTCATAGTGCCTGTGCTGACGGGCATTATGATAGCCCGCCGCTGGCCGTCGATGGTGGTGCTGTTTCTGGCCATTCTCTTGGCCGCCGTCGTGGGACTGGTTGTACAAGCCGACCTTGTACATGCGATTTCTGGCGAAGAGGGTGGGGGACTGCTTTCGTCTTACAAGGGCATGATGAAGGTGGGCTACGGTGCCACGAACATTGAGACCGGCGTGCCCATGCTCAACGAACTGGTGCATACCAGCGGTATGGGTGGCATGATGCCCACCATCTGGCTTATCATCTGTGCCCAGACCTTCGGCGGTGCCCTCACGGCTACTGGCCAGTTGCAGGACTTGATGCGACTTGTCCTCCGCTGGGTGCGCGGCACGGCCTCGCTCGTGGCCTCCACCGTCGGCTCCGCCCTGTTCTGCAACTTCGCTATGGCCGACCAGTATCTCTCCATCATGCTCACCAGCTCCATGTTCCGCGACACCTACCAGCAGCGGGGCTACGAGTCGCGCCTGCTGAGCCGTTCGTGTGAGGATGGTGCCACCGTCACCTCCGTGCTCATACCCTGGAACACCTGCGGTCTCACGCAGAGCACCGTCCTCGGTGTGGCCACGCTCACCTATCTGCCCTATTGCTTCTTCAACTTCCTTTCCCCAGTAACGAGCATCGTCGTCGCTGCCATCGGCTGGAAAATCAAGAGGAAAGGATAATGCTACTAAGGTATGGATATATTGACTCTACTTACAGCAGCGCTTCTTCCGGCCATCGTGCTATGGCTGTACATCTGGAAGCGGGACCCCCAGCCGGAACCGACCAACTGGCTGGTGAAAGCTGCGCTCTATGGGGTGGGCATTTGCATCCCAGTCGCTTTGTTGGAATCGGCCATTGTCAGTGCTACATTCAGTAATGGTCCGACATCATTGCTTGGCACCACCTTCCAGGCCTTCTTCGTGGCGGCCTTGCCCGAAGAGAGTTTCAAACTGCTTGCCCTTTGGCTGGTCTTGCGGAAGAATCCCTATTTCGACGAGCATTTCGACGGCATTGTCTATGCCGTCTGCGTGGGGCTTGGCTTTGCTGCCATAGAGAATGTGAGCTACATCATTACCCATCATGAGAACTGGATGGCGGTTGCCGTGCTACGTGCCCTGTTGGCCGTGCCTGGCCATTATGCCTTTGCAGTCCTGATGGGCTACTACTATTCAGTCTATCATTTCATAGACCGTTCTCCCCGCACTGCCGTATGTGTCCTGCTCGTTCCCGTTCTTGCCCATGGTGTCTATGATGCACTGGCAATGAGTGGCGCGGTCAATCCATACATAGGTGTGGTGAGCTTTCTGGCCCTTGTCTATTTCTGTGTCAAGATGCACAAGTATGCCCAGACAAGGATTGTGGCACAGCTGAAGAAAGACAAGGAGGACTCGCAGTCGGCGTAACTTCTACTCAATTTTTCGGCTATGATTACTTCTAAGGATGCTTGTTGGTGGAGGATGATGCGGACTTGCGTGGCTGTCGTCATTGCGCTTTGCTCACTGCTCATTGCTCAGCCGGCGTCAGCGAAGTCATTGACGCTGGTCGAACTGAACTGCGAGAACCTCTTCGACTGTCAGGATGACTCGCTGAAGCAGGATGAGGAGTATCTGCCCGAGGCAACGCGCCACTGGACGAAGAAACGCTACTGGCGCAAGCTCAACAACATTGCACAGGAGCTGCTCTCTACGTGCGACGACGGTATTCCCGACTTGATAGCCCTCTGCGAGGTGGAGAACGACACGGTGATGCACGACCTCACGAAGCGCTCGCTGCTCCGCAATGCCGGCTATGAATACGTGATGACCAGTTCGCCCGATGTGCGCGGCATCGATGTGGCCCTGCTCTACAGTCCTTTCTCCTTTGCCCCAGTCCGGAGTTATCCCATCCGCGTGACGCCGGTGGAAGGTATGCGCCCCACCCGTGACATCCTCTACGTCAGCGGACTGATTAATTCCCCTCCTGAGTTAGGAGGGGCAGGGGGTGGTCTGAACGACACCCTGCACGTCTTCGTCGTACACGCTCCCAGCCGTTATGGTGGCGAGCGTTACAGCCGTCCGTTCCGCATGGCTGTCGCCGAACGTCTCTGTCAGTCGGTCGATTCCATACGGGCGGTTGTGGCAGATGCCCATATTCTGATTGCCGGAGACTTCAACGACGAGGCCGACGGTCCCGTGCTGAAACAGATATGCCAGTACCGGCTGCGGAATCTGACGAAGGATGCCAGTGGCCCGAACGGCGTCTGCGGCACTTACCGCTACAAAGGTCAGTGGGGCAGCATCGACCATGTGCTTGGCTCCCGCTATATATATACTAAGGTGGACACGGCCTACATCCATGCCCCCAAGTTCCTGTTGGAGGAGGAAAAACAGTACGGCGGCTACCGTCCCCGCCGCACCTATAACGGCATGAAATACCAGCAAGGCTATAGCGACCATCTGCCTCTTGTCGTGAAATTCCGTTTCTAAGAAGATGAAAAGAAAACAGCTGTTTATATCCATCATGGTCATGTTCCTTGCGGAAATGAAGGGACAGCCGTTCACGGTGGCAACGCTCAATGTCGACGGGCTGCCGCAGAAAATCGTGTGGATTAAGCTGAACGACGACGGACCTGGAGCCGACGGCACCGAGCGGGCCAGTCGCTATCTTGTTAACAAGGGCTACGACATCATCGGTGTTCAGGAGGACTTCTACTACCACGACGAGCTGTGTGTCTCGTTAGGAAAAACCTACGACCGTGGCGAGTGGATGGGCTTCAACACGGGCAGTCTGCCCTGGTTCCATCTTGACGGCTTTAAGTTTGATACCGATGGACTGTGTGAGTTCTGGAAGCGACAGCACCAGTGCATCAGCGAGGAGAGCATCGCCTGGAACGATGCCTATGGACGTACTGACCATTCCAACGACGACCTCTGCAACAAAGGGTTCCGGCACGTCCAGATGGAGTTGGCTGGCGGGCGGCAGCTGGTGGTCTACAACATGCACATGGATGCCAGTGAAAAGGAGGACGAGGAGTCGGGAGCCGACTGGCACGACAAGGCGGCGCGCTGGAGCCAGTGGCGGCAGCTGCGCGACTATGTGATTCCCCGTCTCGACGACCGCCCTGTCATTGTGATGGGCGACCTGAACAGCTACTACACCCGCGACAGCATCCTGTCGCTCTTCATCCGTCCGATAGAGGCTACAGGCCGTTATGTGGTTCGCGACTGTTGGGTAGAGCACTGCCGTCAGGGTTGCTATCCCGCCATCGGCGATGCTCAGCTCTATCCCTGGAAATACGGCTATCAGCAGGGCGAGATGCTCGACAAGATTCTGTATATCTATCCCGTCAAGGGGCCCCGTCTGGAACTGCTCGACTACCGTGTGGAGACAGACTATACGTGGGACGACGGTTCACCGCTGGGCGACCACCGCCCCGTCATGGCGCGCTTCCGTACTGTTGCCAAGGGTGATGCCAACGGCGACGGCACTGTAGACAGAACCGACGTAGCGTGTCTGGCTCGTTACTTGGTCGGCATCGCCACAGCCAGATTCGCGTCGTCGGCTGCCGATGTCAATGCCGACGGCCGTATTGATGTCGTCGACCTCACGCTGCTGGTCAAGGAAGTGGCTCACGCTTCGCATCACTGACCATCCGCAATCGGTTACGGAAGATTTTCGTGCGCTTTATTTGGTGGAATGGAGAAAAAGTCGTAACTTTGTGGCTGAAATTGGATATCTATAAAACTGAATCAAAAAAAATGGCAAAGATTGTAACATTGGGCGAGATTATGCTCCGCCTTTCCCCGCAGGGAAACGACCGTTTCATCCAGAGTGAATCATTCCGCATCATCCCCGGCGGTGGTGAGGCTAACGTGGCTGTCTCGCTGGCTAACTATGGCCACGATGCCTACTACGTGACGAAGCTGCCGAAGCACGAAATCGGACAGATAGCCGTTAACGCCCTGCGCCGCTATGGCGTGAACACAGAGTTTGTGGCCCGCGGCGGCGACCGTGTGGGACTGTACTATGCCGAGACGGGTGCCTCGATGCGTCCCTCGAAGGTCATCTACGACCGTGCTCACTCGAGCATCGCCGAGGCTGACCCCAGCGACTTCGACTTCGACAAGGTGATGGAGGGTGCTGCCTGGTTCCACTGGAGCGGCATCACGCCCGCTATCAGCGACAAGGCTGCCGAGCTGACGCGCCTGGCTTGTGAGGCTGCCCAGCGTCACGGGGTGACGGTGAGTGTCGACCTGAACTTCCGCAAGAAGCTCTGGACGAGCGAGAAGGCCATCTCGATTATGCGCCCGCTGATGAAATATGTGGATGTGTGCATCGGCAACGAGGAGGACGCTGAGCTGTGCCTCGGCTTCAAGCCCGACGCCGACGTTGAGGGCGGCCAGACCGACGCCGCCGGCTACGAAGGCATCTTCAAGCAGATGATGAAGGAGTTCGGCTTCAAGTACGTGGTGTCTACGCTCCGTGAGTCCTACAGTGCCACGTTCAACGGCTGGAAGGCCCTCATCTACGACGGCAAGGAGTTCTACCAGTCGAAGCGCTACGAGATTAACCCCATCATCGACCGCGTGGGCGGTGGCGACTCGTTCTCGGGTGGCTTGATTCACGGTTTGCTGACGAAGGAGACGCAGGGCGAGGCCCTGGAGTTTGCCGTGGCAGCCTCGGCTCTGAAGCATACCATCAACGGTGACTTCAACCTTGTGAGTGTTGACGAAGTGGAATCGCTGGCCGGCGGCAACGCCAACGGTCGCGTTCAGCGATAATCTGTAAAATCTGCGTAATCTGCGGTTAATTAAATCTGTATCATTTGCGTAATCTGCGGTTTATTATTTTATGGCAAAGTTTGACAAGATAGCCGTACTCAAGAAAATCGGCGACACGGGCATGGTTCCCGTATTCTACAATAAAGACCTGGAGACCTGTAAGAACGTGGTGAAGGCCTGCTATGAGGGCGGTGTGCGTGCGTTTGAGTTCACCAACCGCGGCGACTTCGCCCAGGAGGTGTTCGGCGAACTGGTCAAGTGGGCCGACAAGGAGTGTCCTGAGCTGGCCCTTGGCATCGGTTCCGTGGTCGATGCTCCGACGGCTGCGATGTACCTGCAGCTGGGTGCCTGCTTCGTGGTGGGCCCGCTGTTCAATCCTGACATCGCTCCCGTTTGCAACCGCCGCCTGGTGCCCTACTGCCCTGGCTGTATGACAGTCTCAGAGATTGGCAAGGCACAGGAGTTAGGCTGCGACCTGACGAAGGTGTTCCCCGGCGACGTGGTCGGTCCCAACATGGTGAAGGGTCTGAAGGCCCCGATGCCCTGGTCGAAGATCATGGTGACCGGCGGCGTCTCGCCCGACGAGGAGAACCTGACGAAGTGGTTCAAGGCCGGCGTGTTCTGCGTGGGCATGGGCTCGAAGCTGTTCCCCTCCGACGTGGTGAAGGCCGGCAACTGGCAGTATGTAACCGACAAGTGCAAGGAGGCACTCGGTTATGTGGCTAAGGCGAGGGCTTAGACTACTGCTGATTATACTGATATTTTCGGCTTGTTCATCTGCTGACAGACAGCAGGTGGACAAGCTGAATTTGCTTTCCTACGGCTATCACTATCGCAGTCTGGACTCGGTGAAGTACTATTGCGACCAGACAGAGCGTCTGTCGGCACACGGTGACGGCGAGGCCGCACAAATGAACAACCGTGCGTTCTACCTGATGGCCAAGATGGACTATAAGGCCGTAGAGCAGTTGCTGAACAAGATTCCCGAACTGACCGACAACCAGCTGGAAGTGCTGGTGTGCTATGTTCAGCAGATGCGTCTCTGTCAGCGCTGCTCGCGCAACAAGGACTTCTACGACTTCCGCGAGCGTGCCATCACCAGCATGAACCGCATCAACGAAGAGCGTGACCTGCTGACCGAGAGTCAGCGCCGTCGGCTGCTCTATGCCGAGACCGAGTTTGCCATTGTCAACTCCACCTATTATTATTATGTAGGTCTTGAGCAGCAGTCGGTCCAAGCCTTGGAGGCCATAGACCCCGAGGAGGTGAAGCAGGACACGGCGCAGTTCCTGAACTATCTCTACAACATCGGTGCCGGCGGCATTCTGACCGAAGGGACGGCCGAGGAAATCTTTCAGCAGGAGATGGACTGCCTGCTGCGCTGTTTCCAGATAGCCCAGCGCGAGGACTATCCCTATTTTACGGCCAACGCCCTTGAGGCCATCGCTGAGCATCTTATCTCGGGAACAGCCGTTTCCGGCATCCCGCTCGTACTGGTCAATCCCGACAATGTGGCTGAGGAGGATTTGCCCGTATGGTTGGCCGAGGAGGCTCTCGGCATATTCCAGGAGTTCGGCGACGTCTATCAGATAGCCGGAGCCTACCGTACGCTTGCCTCCTGCTACAGGGCGCAGGGCGATAATGCCCAGGCCCTCCGCAATCTGGAGCTGGCACTGGCCGACACGCTCATCAACCAGGCACCCGACCTGGTGGCCAGCATCCGCGAGCAGCTGTCGGTAGCCTACGCCGCCATCGACGACAAGGTGGCCAGCGACTACAACCGTAACCTCTACCTCGACCTTCAGGAACAGACCCGTCAGGACCGGCAGTTGGAGGCGCGTGCCGGACAGCTCGACCGGGCAGTGACCCAGCTCAACTGGATACTGGCCGCCGTCGTCGTCGCCATCGTCATGCTGGTGTTCCTGCTTTGGCTTTTCCGCTATCTCAGGCGGCATCAGCAGATAGCGAGTCCACTCGACGAGCAGATAGAGGAGCGCAGCGAGCAGTTAGCGGTTTCCAAGCTCCACATTGAGGAGGGTGAGCGCCGTCATCTGGAGCAGCGTGCCCGCATCTCGCTTGTCAACAGCCTTCTGCCTCTGATTGAGCGCATGGCCTACAGCGTCAACCGCCACGTCGACAAGGAGTATGTCTGTGAACTCATCGACCAGATCAACCAGGACAACGAGGTGCTCACCCACTGGATTCAGCTCCATCAGGGTCAGCTCAATGTCCACGTCGAGAGCTTCCCCCTGCAGCCGCTGTTCGACATGGTGGCCCGCAGCCGTAAGAGCTTCCTGATGAAGGGCGTCACGCTGAACGTGGAACCGACACAGGCCGTGGTCAAGGCCGACCGCATACTGACGCTCTTCATGCTCAACACGCTGGCCGACAACGCCCGGAAATTCACCACCGACGGCGAGGTCAGCATCAGCTCTGAGGAGACCGACAGCTACGTGGAAATATCAGTGAAGGACACCGGCATCGGCATGGATGCCGACCAGCTGGCCCACGTCTTCGACCACAAGCTGACGACTCACGGCTTTGGTCTGCTGAACTGTAAGGGCATCATCGAGAAGTATCGCAAGATGAGTCAGCTCTTCAGCGTCTGCACCCTGCAGGCCGAGAGCGAGCAGGGTAGGGGCAGCCGCTTCTTCTTCCGCCTGCCCAAGGGCGTCGTCCGCCTGCTCCTGCTCTTCTTCACTTTTCACTTTTCACTTATCACTTCTTACGCCCAGACGGCA
>Ga0265298_10009366_pt1 | contig 11667 bp, 11 predicted proteins | sample AusTroGonzalo_MG_3_FD_193486 | JGI IMG/M metagenome (GOLD analysis project Ga0265298, IMG submission 193486) | Bovine rumen microbial communities from tropical cattle in Woodstock, Queensland, Australia - Gonzalo_01 | ecosystem: Host-associated > Mammals > Digestive system > Stomach > Rumen ...
TCAAAGACATCGGTTGCAGAACTTGACGTATGTGTTGCTTGCAATTCATTGTTTACATACCACGCATACGAAGCGATTGTACCTGTTCCCTGTGTTGCACTTGCCGTGAACGAAGCCGTTGACTCACATTCGGTACTTACCGAAGAGATTTCAATTTCAGGAGGGCAAACTTTTGTAACAGAAACTTCATCAATAAAAAAGACATTAGAATTTGTTATATAATCTGTTTCCGTTGTTAAAGCAATATCAGCCGTACTACTACCACTAACAATGCCACTCAAAGTTGTCGTGCCTCGATAGGGGACACTACCTATTGATGTCCCATTCAACATTACATCCGTTGTACATAATTCATTTACTTGATTACCTAAGTTACCAATTGTAAATTGTACTGCATAAACGCCAGTTGTCGGGATACCCGATAAAGACAACACCGTTGTGTTTGAAAATAAATGTTTTTTCCAATAAAATTGGAAACAATCTCCTGAATTACCAGACAATGCTAAATTTTTTCCTGCAAAAAAGACAGAATTAGCAACTTTATAGTAATTTCTATCATCGTCACCAGCCCATTGCTGATCTGTCGTATTTAAAGATGTAGAAATAGTAACACCATTTACCGTAGAACCAACAGAATTAGTGGAAAAATCGAAACTTGCAACATTTTGTCCAACGCAAGAAGCAACTGTACCATTCAAATTAAGAACACAAGGAGAAGCACCCCCTGCACCGTCATCAAACGTAAGAGTGGCATCATGGTCGCCTAATTCTGTACCTGTGAAAGTAATGGTATATGTTCCATTGCCATTATTAGTTACAGAATAGTTTGTATTGTCGGAAAGTGTAGCCGAACTAACCGAACAACAAGCAGTAGAAACTGTTACCGTAGCAGTAGGATTTGCTTGGTCAGGTTCTTTTGCAAAAGTAAGTGTTGCTGGAGAAACAGAAATTGATGGACTACCAGAAATAGTAACAGCACTTGAAAGAGCAGATTGCCCATCGCCACTACCTGCAAATATACGAACTTTATAATCGCCTGCAACTGTTGGAGAATACGTGCTACTTGTTGCACCGCTAATTTCAGAATCATCTTGATACCATTGATATTGAGGATAACCACTTTCTGGATTTTTTAGCGCTCCAGCAGGATATGTTGCTGTCAAAGTACTAGCATTTGCACATAAACCCTCGGCAGTTATTGAAGCAGACGTGATTTGGGGGCCACAAGAAGATGATGGGTCTGCCAACTGAAATGTTACTATTTCATTTTCTGGATCAACAACAACATAAACAGTTCTTGATTCGCTAGCGGAAGCCAATTTATTTCCAATAACATCGTTCCCCCACCCCCAATATTCAGAACCAACAAAAGTCCATGATGAGTTTACATGATTATTATTGTATGATATGACTACACTAAAAGAATTATAAGCATTTTCAGTAACAGAGAAATAATAATTACTTCCACAAGGAGAAACCGCGGATCCATTGGATGCTTGTTGGTTTATTGAATAAGTAACCTGTGAAAAAGACTGACAAATCCCCACAAGTATACCCACAGCAAGCAATAATAAATTCCTTAATGTTTTGTAAGTAGAATTCGTTTTCATAATTCTAATATTTTAATGAGCAAGCGAAAAAAATCGTTTGCTTTCGGTTTAACATACTTTTTTTACCATGCCCTCAAACGCCTATGTAGCAAGGTTTCTGTGCATTACCACCTTACCAAAGACTATAGTCCATAGCATAGTGAACAAAAATAGGTATTTAAATATCTAAATGCAAATAATTTAGATGAATTTTTACTGGGTTGGTGTAAAATATACACGGAGGAGGGGGATCGGTGATGGTTGTAGAGACGTAGCGCGCTACGTCTCTACAGAATAGACATCACGGATTATGGTTGTATATAACAAAAAACGTATATTTGCCCCAACATTAACACAAACAATCATGGTAAACGAAAAATTCAAAAACAGATTTCGTATTCCGTCTGCACGTGCCACATGGCACAATTATAACGCAGGCACGTATTTCGTCACAATTTGCACCCAAAATCGGGAACATTGTTTTGGGGAAATTGTAACAGACGGCAATGGTGAACCGAAAATGGTGTTGTCGGGAATAGGGGGATATGCACAACAACAAATTAAAAATGCAAAAATTCATTACCCATACGCAGAAATTCCGTTATGGGTTGTGATGCCTAATCATATTCATGCAATTGTGAGAATTGACAAAACCAAAAATTTACACAATTTCCGTGATGCCCCCGTAGAGACGATGTGCACATCGTCTCTACAACAGACATCCACGTCATTTCAACAAAAAAATCGTTGGAAAAATAATGTAGTAAACGAACAATTACAATCCATTTCGCGTCAACGTGGTTTATTGTCTACCGTTATTGGTGGATTGAAACGTGCAATCACCCGTTTCGCCAACGACCACGCCATTCCATTCGCCTGGCAAACGCGGTTTCACGACCACATTGTTCGCAATACCGATGAATTGAATCGCATTGCCACGTACATTCAAAACAACGTGGCGCAATGGGAATCAGACAAATATCACGATTCGCTGTAGAGACGCGATTAATCGCGTCTCTACGATTTTTATCACGGGAATGCACAAACGTATCGGGTTCTGCCCTTTCCCATGATGCGATGTAGGGCTGCCATATTATGACAGCCCCACGACAAACATCACGGGGTAATGTTACATTATCGGTCGCAATTCAATGGTCATTCCCAATGCCGAAGCAATTCGGTACAAGGTTGATACCTTGGGGTCAATCAGACCGTGTTTCATACGCATATTCCCCCAAAAAGGGATTTTATAAAACAGAAATAATCCCCCAGTTGTCAATATTCTGACGGAGAAATATCTTAGAACACGACTCTATTATTTATACACAACTTGTAATGTGCTATTCCCGATAGTTGAAAATTCCTCTTTATATATATTTTCTAAGGAAACTTTTGGAGCTGAAACACCGTTCGTGAAACACTCTTTGGTGGTAAAAATCCGCGCTTCGTCCCATAGTTCTGCATCAAGAAATGTCTGAAGCGTTTTTGTTCCCCCTTCTACAATAACAGACTGGATTCCTTTTTCATAAAGATACTCCAAAGTATCAGACACGAGATTTCCTGTAATGGGTTTATATTCAAGGTTTTCGCATGATTTCTTGGAATTGGCAGTAAAGACAACCGTAGGTGTTGATTTGTCTTTCAAATTATAATATTCTGGAATTTTATTGTGTACATCCCAAGCGACGCGCAAGGGATTTCTCCCTGCAACCAAACGAGTGGTAAGACTTGGATTGTCGTTTACGGCAGTCGTTGTACCGACTAAAATGGCCTGTTCCTCGGCTCTCCATTGATGAACTAATTTTTGACAAACCTCATCGGTGATTCGTACTCCTTTCGGCGAGTTCTTTTCCGAAGCGACCTTGTCAATGAATCCATCTGCCGTTTGAGCCCATTTCAGTATGATATATGGTCGCTTTTTCTCGTGATAGGTAAAAAACCTTCTGTTTAGGAAACGGGATTCTTTTTCTAAAACATTGATAGTCACATCAATTCCAGCGTTTCGTATTTTCTCGATTCCTTTCCCTGAAACCTTGCTAAACGAGTCAACACATCCGACGACAATGCGTTTAAGATGTTTGGAAACAATCAAATCGGCACAAGGGGGCGTCTTGCCAAAATGTGCGCATGGTTCAAGACAAACGTACAACGTACTTTCAGCAAGCAGACTTTGGTCTGTTACGGAACGGATTGCATTCACCTCGGCGTGCGGTTCTCCTGCCTTATGATGAAAACCCTCTCCAATAATCTGTCCGTCGTGTACAATCACGCAACCCACCATAGGATTGGGATACGTGTTGCCAAACGCCTGTTGCGCCAATGCGATACAACGTTGCATATATTTCTCGTCGTCAGTCATTGAAAAATTGCATTTTCTGTCTTTATATTCCAATTGAATCGTATTTTTGTCGTATGACAATTCAAGATGTAAAAATAGAATTTCAGCAGAAATTGGCAACATTTTATGAGCCAAAAGAAATACAATCAATTTTTTCATTGATTGCCGAGGACCTGGATTTTTCCCCTACCTACCTGATTTTACACAAAGATGACGAGTTGTCGGATACACAAAAAAAATTCTTTGAGCAATGTTTGCAACGACTTGCGACTGCCGAGCCAGTGCAATATATTCGTGGCAAGGCGGATTTTTACGACTTGCAGTTCTTCGTAAATCCGTCAGTGCTCATTCCTCGCCAAGAGACAGAGGAGTTAGTTAATGTAATACTTCAAGAGAACAGAAATAATACTCCAAAAATCATTGACTTAGGAACAGGGAGCGGATGTATTGCCATTACGCTTGCAAAGCACCTTCCCAATGCGAATGTTTCCGCTGTTGACGTTTCGGAACAAGCATTGCAGACAGCAAAATCGAATGCTCTGAAAAATGAGGTTTCTGTCGATTTTTACCTTGGCGATATGCAAGACGAGGTTTTTATGTCGCAGTTTCCCAAATTTGACATTATCGTGAGCAACCCGCCATACGTTTGTCACTCCGAAAAGAACGAAATGCGCCAAAATGTGTTGCACTATGAACCACATCTGGCTTTGTTTGTGGAAGACACGAATCCGTTGCAGTTTTATCGGGCAATTGCTCGTTTTGCGTCAGAACATCTTGCAGAAAACGGTACAGTTTATTGCGAAATCAATGAAACTTTGGGCGAGGAAACTAAACTGTTATTTGAATCGTTTGGATTCTCAAAATGTGAGGTGCGAAAAGATTTGTTCGGGAAAGACAGAATCGTGAAGATTCAGAAATAATCTTTGTAAGGGCGCAATATGGCTACCCCCCCAAAAGCGACTCCCTCAAAATAGATAAGTATCGTTGTGGGTTTTTATTTACATTTCCGTAAAATAGTTATGCCGTCACGAATAGGCAAAATAACGGTCTCAACGCGGGAATCCTGTTTCACCAAGTCATTAAATTCAAGTATTCCCTTTGTCTGCAAATCGTTTTTATCAACGATTTCGTCTATCACGTGACCGTCCCACAAGGTATTGTCGGCAAAAATATAACCGCCTACGTTCAGTTTCTGCATACACGCCTCGTAATACGCACAATAATGCCGTTTGTTGCCGTCAATAAACACGGCGTCGAACGCATAGGGGAACGTCGGAATAATTGAAAGAGCGTCGCCTATGTGCAGTTGGATTTTGTTTCCGTGTTCCGAAGCATGAAAAAACTTCAGAATCTTGTCTTCCAGTTCGTCATTGATTTCAATGGTATCGAGTTTTGCCTCGGCCGACAAACCTTCGGCAAGACAAAGAGCGGAATAGCCCGTATAGGTGCCGATTTCAAGCACGTGCTTGGGTTGAATCATCTGCATAAACATTTTCAGAATCCTTCCTTGAACGTGTCCCGAAAGCATTCTTGGGTGCAACAAGGTGAGATGTGCTTGCCGATTCAATTCCTTGAGAATTTCTGGTTCTTCATCAATGTGTTCCTCAATATATGCCTGCAAAAGCAGTTCTGACTTTGTCTTCATAGAAATAAATGATGGTAAAAATACGTTTTTTTTGTCTTTTGGGCACTACAAATCGTGGGGAATTTGCGTATATGATAGTTTTAACGTATGTTTGCATCGTAAAAAATTATATGATACTCTTAATTGTATATTTATTAATAGCCTTAGTTACATCATTCCTGTGCTCAATCTTGGAATCTGTGTTGATGTCAACGCCAATCTCCTATATCACAATGCGTGAAGAAGAAGGCAGTCGTAGTGCGACGTTGTTCAAAAAATACAAGTTATCGCCGGAGCAACCTTTGGCTGCAATTTTGTCGTTGAACACCATTGCCAACACGATTGGTGCCGCGGGAGTAGGGAAACAAGCAACCATCGCGCTCAACAGCATTCCATTCGGTATTGTCTCGGCAGTTGTCACATTGTTGATTCTCATTTTTTCGGAAATAATCCCAAAAACAATCGGCACATCGTACTGGAAACGCCTTATGACGTTTACCGCACGCTCCATCAGCATCCTTATTGTTGTGATGTATCCGTTTGTGAAACTGATTCAGTGGATTGCCCGTTGGATTACACCCAAAGAAAGCGAGACGACCGTGAGCCGCGAGGAGGTGTCGGCTATGGCGAATGTGGGCGAAGAGGAAGGCGTGATTGAAGAAAGTGAGAATAAAATCATTCAGAATATCATAAAACTCGAAAACATCAAGGCGTGCGACGTAATGACTCCACGCGTGGTAGCCGCCATTGCTCCCGAATCAATGACGTTGCGTGAGTTTTACGACAACGACGATTATCTTCATTTTTCAAGAATTCCCGTATATGCCGAATCGCAGGAATACATCACAGGCTACGTTTTGCGAAGCGACGCTCTTGAAGAATTGGCGGAAGATAATTTCGACCTCACGTTAGGCAGTCTGCGACGCGATATCACGTTTTTCAACGAAGAACAATCTATTAGCGCCGTGTGGGAGGCATTGCTGAAAAACAAGGCACAAATAGCGTTGATAATCGACGAATATGGCTGTTTCCAAGGTATTCTGACGTTGGAGGACATTATTGAAACCATTCTCGGACTTGAAATCATCGACGAGAATGACGAAGTGAGCGACTTGCAGCAATATGCCCGCGAGCGTTGGGAAAAACGTCAGAAACAAAATAAGAACTTTAGAACATTGCCTACAAAATCCGACAATAAGGATACTAAATCGGCAATTGATTATTAATTGAATTGATTTCCTTGAAACGTTGACGCTGGAATTTGGGCAAGAGCAATTGCAAGATTATCAACAAAATCCTGAAGTTTGTTTTTCTTTAACATTGGCCTTGCAACAAGCGGTACATCAGCGCGCAACGTAATACGAATTCTCGTATCATACGGAGCAATCTGTTTTAGTTGAATCCAGAGTCGAAACATTTCGGAGCCAGCCGTGCCAATTTTAAGCGTTTTGTACGGGTCTTTTTCAAGAATCGACAACGTCAGACTCATTGCCGCCATTGCTTGAATCGTAATGGTGCTTTCGGTTATCGAAACTTTCTCCTTTACCTCGTTGGGCAACAATGCGGATAAGTTTCTGAAATCAGAAATGAAATCAAACAATTGCTGGTCTTGGCAAGCGTTTTTGGTTATCTTGCTTACAAACTCGAGTTCTTTGCCCATTAAAATTCCGCAGATTTTGGATAACGTGGGAACGGAATCACATCACGAATGTTGGTCATTCCCGTTACAAACAACATCAATCGTTCAAAACCCAGACCGAAGCCAGAATGTGGAACAGCACCAAAACGACGAGTGTCAAGGTACCACCACATATCCTTCATAGGAATGTTCAATTCCTCGATACGTTTGTACAATTTATCGTAATCGGCTTCACGTTCCGAACCGCCAATGATTTCGCCAATGCCCGGGAATAAGATGTCCATAGCGGCAACTGTCTTGCCATCGGGATTTTGTTTCATATAGAATGCCTTGATTTCTTTAGGATAGCCCGTCAAAATCACTGGTTTCTTGAAATGTTTTTCTACCAGATAACGTTCGTGCTCGCTTTGTAAATCGGCACCAAAGCCTTCAATTTTATATTTGAACTGACCTTTCTGATTTGGTTTTGAATTCTTCAAAATATCAATTGCTTCGGTGTAGGTAAGTCTTTGGAAATCATTTGCCAAGACGAATTGTAATTTTTCAATCAATGGCATTGAACGTTCTGCCTGAGGTTTTGATTTTTCCTCTTGAATCAGACGATCCTGCAAGAATTCCAAATCTTCACGACAATGGTCGAGAGCATATTGGATAAGATATTTGAGAAATTCTTCTGCAATGTCCATGTCGTCGTTGATGTCGGCGAATGCGATTTCTGGCTCTATCATCCAGAATTCAGCCAAGTGACGTGTGGTATTTGAGTTTTCGGCACGGAATGTTGGACCGAACGTATATACTTTTGACAATGCCATACAAGCCAACTCAACTTCCAACTGACCAGAAACGGTAAGGTTGGTCATTTTTCCGAAGAAATCTTCAGAATAGTCGATTTTGCCATCTTCAGTTTTAGGAAGATTGTTCAAGTCCAACGTCGTAACCTGGAACATTTCACCAGCTCCTTCGCAGTCGGAACCCGTGATGAGCGGCGTGTGAATGTTGTAGAATCCACGTTCCGTAAAGAATGTATGGATTGCGTAAATCATGCTGTGACGCACACGCATAATTGCTCCGAATAAGTTGGTACGGAAACGCAAGTGAGCATTTTCACGAAGAAATTCCAACGAGTGTTTCTTTGGCTGAATAGGATATTCGTCGGGGTTGCAAAGTCCGAGAACCTCGAACTTTTCGGCAAGAACCTCTACCCGTTGTCCCTTGCCTTCCGACGCTTTCAACGTACCTTCAACACTCAGTGAGCAGCCTACCGTGATTTTCTTCAGTTCAGCCGCATCGAAATTCTCTACATTGAAAACAATTTGGATATTTTGTAATGAAGAACCGTCGTTCAAGGCAACAAACATCACAAAACTGTTGCCTCTAAAATTCTTTACCCAACCTTTCACAACCACTTTTACATCAAGCTCCGTTGCCTGTAAAAGTGCCTTTATTTCAGTTCTACTTGCCATTTTCGTATTTTTTGATGCACAAAATTACACGATTTTAGAGATTTCACAAGAAATTGTATAGAAAGCATTCTCTTATTCAAAGACAATAGTCTTGTTATTGAATACCAACGTCTTATGCTGAATATGCGACCAAATAGCTTTTGAAAGCACTATCTTCTCCAAATCCAAACCCTTACGTTTCATGTTTTCAACCGTATCCTTATGCGAAACTTGGGTTACGCCTTGTGCTATAATCGGACCGGCATCAAGTTCGGGAGTTACGTAGTGGCTGGTAGCACCAATCAGTTTCACGCCACGGGCATACGCCGATTCGTAAGGTTTCGCACCTGGAAATGCAGGTAAGAACGAATGGTGAATGTTGATGATTCTATTAGTGTAATCTTTTATAAATGAGTCAGATACCACTTGCATATAACGAGCAAGAATCACCAAGTCGATATTGTTTTCGTGAAGCAATTTCTTGATTTTTGCCTCTTGTTCCAACTTGTTTTCTGGCGTGATAGGCAAACAATAATATGGAATATTGAACTCCTCGGCAATGTGACGAAGCTTCTCGTGATTGCTTATGATAAGCGGAACTTCAATGTCCCACTCGCCAGAACGGGCGCGAGAAAGAATATCATAAATACAGTGCGAGAGATTTGACACAAAGATTGCCAAACGTTGTTTCGTATTTGAAAAATGAATCTCAAATGTCATTTTTGACGGCTTCGCAACCAACGTCGTGAAATAGTCGCCGATTTTCTCGGTAGGAATGTTAAATCCATCCAAGTCCCATTGCACACGCATAAAGAACTCCGATTCCTGACGGTCAACGTGTTGGTCCAAATACAGAATGTTTCCGTTGTTTTTCAATATAAAGTCGGTGACTGCCATCACAATACCCTTCTGGTCCTTGCAATGAGCCAAAATAGTCGCCGTATTTTGCGATTTGTTTTCCATTATCCCAATGTGTTTGCTAATTCGTCGGTAATTTCAAGATTGTGATATACCGCACTCACGTCATCAATTTCTTCCAAAGCATCGACAAAATTCATCACTTTCTGAGCATCTTCCAATGGCAATTCCTTTGTCGTATTTGGAATTTGCTTCAGTTCTGCATTGTCGATTTCAATTTTCAATTCTTCAAGCTTTTTCTGCATTTCGCCGAAAGAATCGTACGGACAATATAATGTAACGATTTCCTCGTCTTCGGCATCCATTTCGTCCAAACCTGAGTCAATCAACTCAAATTCGAACTCGTCCAGCGGCATAGGAATAGCGCTTTTCTTGATTTCGAACACGCCTTTTCTATCGAAAATGAACGCCAACGATCCGTTGTTGCCCAAACTGTTGTTGTATTTCTTGAAACACGTGCGAACTGCAGTGTACGAACGATTGTTGTTGTCGCTCAAGCATTCCACAAACACGGCAACACCGCCATTTGCGTAGCCCTCGTATGTCAACAACTCGAAATCGGATTTATCTTGCTTACCCTTGTTTATGGCACGCTCGATAACCTCTTTCGGCATATTCTGACTTTTTGCGTTCTGAATGCAAAGACGCAAACGCGGATTCATATCGGGATCGCCACATTGACCTTCTTTCACCGCAATAGTGATTTCCTTCGAAATACGAGAGAATATCTTACTTCGCTTAGAGTCGTTCGCTCCTTTGTCTCTCTTAATTTTTGCCCATTTACTATGACCTGACATACGAATTTTATTTAAGTTCGTGCAAAAGTACATAAAAAAACACTTACTTTTGTAACGATTTCAAACAAAAGAAAAAAGATTCTTAGAATCTGTTTTCATTTTTACAGCGTTTTGTTATAATGTTCTTTGTATTACCACCTTTTAATTCTAATTCTTAATTAAAAAACAAGTTTATATATATAATGTATCATTTGGGGCTATGTCTTTTTCTTGATTTATTCTCTTTTTAACACATATCAGCGTTTTTTTTCTTCAAAAGACATAAAATTCTCAAAAAAATCTCATCTTTGTAAAGAGTAGTTTTTATGAAATTTGATTTTGTGATTACAATGCGAAAATGTATTTATATTTTTCCCTTGTTACTTGTCTGTTCTTTGGCTTACGGACAACGCGTGTTAACGTTTAAATCCTCTGACGGATTGGAAGTTACGGCGGATTATTATGAAACGTTTGCAGAATCGAATAAATATATGCTGATGTTTCACCAAGCCGATTACAGCCGTGGCGAATTTCAGCAAATTGCTTCTCGTATTATAAAACTTGACATGAATTGCCTTGCCGTTGACCTTCGTTATGGAAACGAGGTAAATTACGTAAACAACGAAACGGCTATGCGTGCCCGTCTAAATGGTCATGCCACCTCTATGATGGATTGTGAAAAAGATATTATTGCCGCAATTGAGCACGTTTATACGATGGACTCTTCTGCAAAAATTTTTCTGATGGGAAGCTCGTTTTCGGCATCGTTGTGCCTCAAGGTCGCCAAAGACAGAAAAGATATTCAGGCTGTTATCGCATACAGTCCGGGGGAGTTTTTCAGCGACTTTAGCGTGGCAAATTATCTCAAAGGGTTGAATACGCCCACGTATATTGCGTGTCCACGAAATGAGTATTCCTACGTTTCGCAATTGGCTGACGGAATAACAAGTTCCAAAAGTGTGGTATTTCGTCCCGAAGGTTTTGGCGGAATGCATGGAGCCCGTTGTCTTTGGTGGAATTCCGATGCAAGCGATGAGTTTTGGCTAAGTTTGTTGTTTTTCTTGAAAGATTTTAAATAATGGCGAAGGTTACAAAAATAAAAACGACATCTCATATAGAAAAATATGAACTCTTTGCGGTAACAACCAACTGCAACGAATTTCAATTTTATTCTCTGCTTAATCAACTGTTAGCGATTGACTTACAAGCACAGAAACCGTATGAGGTGTTGGTGAACAGAAAAAACGTTTCGCTCAGTTATTTTTCAGCATGGGACGAATTGCGAAAACTGAAGGTTTCCGTAATCGACAATCAAGGATATGGGGCACCGTTGGTTGATTT
>Ga0265298_10009367_pt1 | contig 11666 bp, 9 predicted proteins | sample AusTroGonzalo_MG_3_FD_193486 | JGI IMG/M metagenome (GOLD analysis project Ga0265298, IMG submission 193486) | Bovine rumen microbial communities from tropical cattle in Woodstock, Queensland, Australia - Gonzalo_01 | ecosystem: Host-associated > Mammals > Digestive system > Stomach > Rumen ...
GCAGCAGCTGGTCGGATATCCTTATATCCGGGAAACGCCGTTCGGGACTTCCTGGATCAGCGAAAAAGGCGGCGCCCTGTTCTTCTATGACAGCGTGAAGGAACTGAAAGTCGATCTGCCGGACGGATGGAAGATCGAAGGGATCGAAGGCAATATTCTGCGGGATGTGAAACCGGATACGGTCATTCTGCTGAAAGCACCGAAGAAATAGGGATAAGAGAGCAGGAGACAAAATATCATGACCTGGCTGGATTGGTGCATTGTGGTTTTGCCAATGCTGATCGTATTGATGATCGGGCTGAAATCGCAGAAATATGTCAAAAGCGTGGCGGACTTTCTGGCCGCCGGACGGGTGGCGGGCCGCTACGTGATCTGCGTGGCCAGCGGAGAAGCCAACATGGGGCTCGTCTCGCTGGTGGCGATGTGGGAAATGAACTATGCGGTCGGTTACGGGATCGGGTTCTGGGGAACCATCACGGCGCCGCTGGCGCTGATCCTGGGGCTGACCGGCTATTGCACCTACCGGTTCCGCGAAACGAGGGCGATGACCATGGGTCAGTTCCTGGAGATGCGCTACAGCCGGGGGTTCCGGATCTTTGCCGCGATCCTCCAGTCGATCTCCGGAGTCATCAACTACGCGATCTTCCCCGCGGTCGGAGCCCGCTGCATCATGTATTTCTTCGATCTGCCGGTCTATTTTTATCTCGGAGGCTGGAAATTTTCCACCTTCGGGCTTCTGCTGCTGGTATTTCTGGGCATCGCGGTCTGGATCATCACCATGGGCGGCCAGATCACCATCATGGTGACCGACTGCGTGCAGGGCCTGCTCTCGTATCCGTTCTACGCGATCATCGTGATCTATATCATCTGGCGCTTCTCCTGGTACGGCGAGATCATCCCGGCCCTGATGGACCGTCCGCCGGGAAAAAGCATGCTGAATCCCTACGATGTGAGCCAGGTCCGCACCTTCAACCTGTTCTATATCTTTGCCGGAATGTTCGGCAGCATTTTCAACCGGATGTCCTGGAGCGGTGCGCAGGGTTACAATGCGGCCGCCCGGAATCCGCACGAACAGAAAATGGGCGCGGTGCTCGGCACCTGGCGGAACGGTTTTTCCAACATGATGTATCTGCTGCTGGGTGTCGCGGCGTTCACCTTCATCCACCATATGGATTTCCGTCCGGGCGCCGACCGGGTCCACCAGCAGCTCACGGTCAAAACGATTCAGGAAACCACGGCCGAAAAACGCTTTGACACGATCCGTCCGGATGTGATCGCAATGGCGGGAAAAGGGGAGATCACCCCGAAAATGAAGATGATCCTCCGGAAAACAGGGAAATTCGATGTCGGCAAGCCGCTGGATCCGTCCCAATACAAGGCGGCGGCGCAGGCGGCCGTGGCGACCGTGGACAAGGGGAAAGCAGGCACGCTCGGCACCATTTACAACCAGATGCTCGTTCCGGTGGCGGTCCGCGAGATCCTGCCGATGGGGATCACCGGCATCATGTGCGCCCTGATGATCTTCCTGATGATCTCGACCGACACCACTTACATGCACTCCTGGGGCAGCATCATCGTGCAGGACATCATCCTGCCGTTCCGGAAAACACCGTTCACGCCGAAACAGCAGCTGAATCTGCTCCGCTGCGTCATTGCGGGAGTCGCGGTGTTTGCCTTCCTCTTCAGTTTCTTCTTTGCGCAGATGGACTATATTCTGATGTTTTTCGCGATCACGGGCGCGATCTGGCTGGGCGGCGCCGGACCGGTCATCGTGTTCGGACTCTACTGGAAACGCGGCACCACGGCAGGCGCATTTGCGGCACTGGGGTCGGGTTCTTTCCTGGCGGTCGCCGGCATCATCTGCCAGCAGACCTGGGCAAAATACCTTTATCCCGCGCTGGACAAACTGGATCTGGTCAGAAGCGTCAGCTGGTTCTTCGAAACGGTTTCCCGACCCTTCCACCCCCTGATCGTGTGGGAAGTCAAGCCCGAAAAGTTCCCGGTCAACTCGCAGGAGATCTACTTCATCGCTCTGGTGACCGCCATCACGCTCTACATCACGGTCTCGCTCCTCACCTGCCGCAAGCCGTTCAACCTGGAAAAGCTGCTGCACCGCGGGATCTATGCGGACAGTGAGTCCAAACCGCGGATCCCGTGGTCGTTCAGGTCGGCGTTTTCAAAAATCATCGGGATCGATGCCAACTATACGAAAGGCGACAGGATACTGGCCTGGTCGGTGTTCCTCTGGAGTTTCGGCTTCAGGTTTACCCTCTGCTTCATCTGCATCATCATCTGGAATGCGTTCTACCGCTGGCCGGCGCACTGGTGGGCGATCAAAATGCATATCACCAGTGTCTATGTCCCGTGTGTCGTGGCGATCGTCTCCACGGTCTGGTTCCTGATCGGCGGCACACTGGATCTGCGGCGGCTGTTCAAGGCCCTGGATGCAAAGCAAGTGGACTACTCCGATGACGGACGCGTGGACCATTCGAAAATTGATGAATAGAAAAACAGAAGCAGGAGGAAGATTTTCCTGCTGTAAAGAATAGGAGATAAAAATGTTCAAAGTCGGAATTGTCGGCTGCGGCGGGATCGGCATGGCACATGCCCGGTCCTGGAGCGCCATCGAAGGTGTCAAAGTCGCGTATGCGTGCGATCTGGATGAAGCCAAGGCCAAAGCCATGTCGGAAATCTGCGGGGCCGAAGTCATCACGGATATGGCGAAACTGCCCGCCGATCTGGATGCGGTCAGCGTGGTCACGCCGCCGCATGCGCATTATCCCGTGATCAAAGCCCTGCTCAACCGCGGGTTCAACGTCTTTTCGGAAAAGCCCCTGACCACGGACGTTGCCCAGGGCGAGGAACTGGTCAAACTCGCGGCCGAAAAGAAAGTCCAGCTCGGAGTCGGATTCAAGATGCGCTACGAGCCGATCAACCGGAAAGCGAAGGAACTGCTGGGCGAAATCGGCCAGCTGGTCTCCATCGTCACCACCAAGCAGCAGATGTTCAATCCGCGTCCCGGCGGCGAATGGGTCAAACGCACCGGCGCGATGTATGAACTGTCCATCCATGATTTCGACCTGATCTCTTTCATTACCGGCAAATTCCCGCAGAAGGTGCTGGGCGCGAGGCTGGGGCACAAGCGCGGCTGGGAAAAGGAAGATTCCTTCCAGGCGCTGGTGGCCTACGATGAAGGCATCACGGCCAGCCTGCAGGGAATGTACTGCGACCATACCACGTTCTGTTACCGCGATTTCACCATGACTTTCCTGGGAGAAAACGGCTACATGCGCGTGGAGCGGCCCGACCGGATCATCATGCACACGGATAAATACCGCGTGGTGGAAGTCGGCGATCCGGAGAAGAGCGCGTTCGTGATGGAACTCGAACATTTCAAGGACGCAGTCGAAGGCAAATGCGAAAACACGCTCAAAGCCGCCGATGCGGTCCGCATGACGAAGCTGATCGAAGAGATCCGTTCCTTCGACTGATCCGATCATGAAAAAGCATCTGCTGTTCCCGGATCACCCCCATATCCTGCACGGCGGTGATTACAACCCGGATCAATGGCTCGAAACGCCGGGGATCATCAATGATGATCTCCGGCTGATGGAGCTGTCGCATTGTGAGGTTTTCTCCGTCGGAATTTTCTCCTGGTCGCAGCTGGAACCGGAGGAAGGCAAGTTCACTTTCGGCTGGCTGGACGACATTCTCGACCGCTTTGAAGCGAGCGGGAAAAAAGCCTTTCTGGCCACGCCCACCGGGGCGCGTCCCCCGTGGATGGCGAAAAAATATCCGGAATGCCGCCGGGTGACCGCAGACGGACGCCGCGAGGAATACCGGATGCGCCACAATCTTTGTTTTTCGTCCGATCTCGTGCGGCGGAAAACCGAGATCATCGATTCGAAACTGGCTGAACGTTACGGCAAACATCCGGCGGTCATCGGCTGGCATATCAGCAACGAACTGAACGGGGAATGCTTCTGTCCGCTCTGCCTGGCCCGGTTTTACCGCTTTCTGGAAGAAAAGTATCATACGGTCGACGAATTGAACCGCCGTATCTGGAGCGGATTCTGGAGCCACCGGTTTACGGCATTCGACGAGATCGACCCGCGCGACCCCACGCTGGAAGCGATCCGGGTCGACTGGAAAAGGTTCTGCACCGAACAGATACGCGATTTTCTTTCTTTCGAAAAGAGTGTGATCCGGCGTTATTCCGACCAACCGGTGACGACCAACATGATGGGACTTTACAAAGAGGTCGACTATTTCCGGCTTGCCCAGGAGTGCGATTTCATTGCGGACGACTGTTATCCGATGTGGTATCTCGGCGAGGAAAAACAGGTCGGTGCGCGCTATTCGATGCTGCACGATCTGCATTACTCGATGCAGAGGAAGCCCTTTGTGATGATGGAATCCGCCCCCGGCGTGCCGAATTTCCGTCCTTATGCGCATCTGCGCCGTCCGGGTGAACTGCAGCGCGAAATGCTGCTGGCCATCGGTCACGGCGCCGACGGCACGATGTATTTCCAATGGCGCAAGGGCCGCGGCGGCTTCGAAAAATTCCACGGGGCCGTGGTCGGACATGACAATTCGGAAAACAATCTTACTTTCCGGCAGGTCGCCGATTACGGAGCACATCTGACAAAGCTCGACCGGGTCGTCGGCGCGCGGCGCAAAATCGAAACTGCGCTGATCTGGGACTGGGACAGTGCCTGGGCGCTCGAACACGGCGACTACACACACAATTTCAAGGATGTCAACAGCGTTTTCCTGCGTCATTACCGGGCGCTCTGGGAAAGCAATTTCTCGCTCGGCGTGGTGGAAAGCAGCGGTGATTTTTCGCCTTACCGCATGCTCGTCGCCCCGATGCTTTTCATGGTGAAAACCGGCATCCGCGAAAAGCTGGAAGCCTTTGTCCGCTCCGGCGGCACGCTGATCGTGACGCACCTGTTCGGCTATGTCAACGAGGATTCGCTTTGTTACCGGCCGGCCGATCTCACGCCGCTGACCGGCGTCGAAGTTCTGGATTACGACTGCATGGAACCGGGCCGCAGCCAGAGCGTCCGCGTGAACGGCAAAACCGTCAAAGTCCATGAAGCGGCAGAAGTGCTGCGGAATCACGATGCTGAAATCCTCGGCACCTATCAGGAGGATTTCTATGCCGGGACGCCGGCGATAACGTGCCGCCGTTCGGGAAAGGGATGTGTCTATTATATCGGTGCCAATTTCGGGGATGATTTTCTCAAGGAATTCTATTTTGACATTTTGACTGAAGCGGGAGTTGCACCGATGCTTGCCGGTCTGCCCGACAACGTCAAATGCGCGGTCCGCGAAGGCGAAAACGAACACTACGTTTTCCTCTATAATTTCAGCGAACAGGAAGAATTTGTCTCCCTGCCCTGTCCCGCTTATGATTTATGGAACAACCGCGAAGTCACTTCCGGTCTCACGCTCGCGCCGCGCGGATCGACGGTGCTGGTGATGACATGAGGAAAATCAGGAGTTCAAAGACCTTCATGGTTTAAGTTTTCTCTGGCGGAACCTGCGTAAAATCTCCCCGGACAGGAGGAACAGCAGACCGGCAGCGAATGCGGCTATGACCAATGCGTTGCCGATCCTGCCTCCGGCTATCTTGCCGGCGAGGGCCAGACTTCCGCCGACAATCATCGCGCCAACAGCATGCAGCCTGCGGGGCGGGAAACCGAGAAGGATCCAGACAGTCGGCAGGACGAACGCTCCGGCATAAACGCTAAGTGCGAAAAGCAGCACATCCAGAATGGATTTCCAGAAAAGCGCAATTCCGCATGCGGCAGCGGCGATGCACACCACGCAGATCCGTGTGGTCCGGATGCTCCTTGCGTGACTGACATTTTCGACACCGAAAAATTGTGCCAGCAAACCGGCCGCAGTGAAGAGCGTGGTATCCGCCGAGGACATGATCGCCGAAAGAACCGTGAAAAAGAGAAGCAGCGTCATCGAACGCGGCAGCTCCGCACCGGCAACCGTGAACAGCACATTTCCGCGAGCTGCTTCCGGATGGAAATTTGCGCCGTAAATGCCGATATAAGCCAGGACGAATGCAAACGGAACCAGAATCGTCACGGCCATGAGCAGCGCCCGACGGGCCGTCGGGAAATCGTGAGCACAGAAGAGCCGGCTGTAAATATCCGGCCCGACGAGATAGGTGCTGGAATAGGCGACGATCATCACCACGAGGTCGGAGACGGTGAATTTTTCGGAAATCAGCGGCATGGCCTCCAGCTGCGGATGTTTCAGAAACAGCATCAGAAACACGCCTCCGATCCCCGCCAGGATAAAGACCAGCTGAAAAATGTCGGTGCGGATGATGGAAAACTGTCCGCCCGAAGCGGTGTAGACGGCAATGACAAGGGTAATGATAACTGCGGCGCACCAATAGGGGATCCCGCACATGGTGCTGGTTATCATTCCGGCGCCGATGAGCTGCGCTCCGATCACCCCCAGCCAGGCAAGAGCGATCACTCCCGAGGAGACACGCCGGACACGCATGCCGTAAAATTTTCCAAGCAGTTCGGGCAGATTGTAGACCTTGAAGGAAGCCAGCGCTTGGGTCATGAAGAAAAGTCCGGCCAGCCCCAGTGCGCCGCAGAGCATGAACCAGGCACCGGCCCAGCCCTTTGCGAACGCGAAATCCACACTGCCGAGAATGGCGGAGCTGCCCAGCACAGTCGCCAACAGCGAGCCTGCAACCTGCAGCGTGCCGGCACGACGTCCGGCCACATAGAAATCATCCGCATTGTGCACTTGCCGAGTGCATCGCAATCCGATCAGGACAACAACGGCCAGATAAAGAAAAAACAGCAGAAGTGTGGTATATTCCATTTTAATTCCAGACGGCCGCGGATTCCGGTTCCTGTTTTATTTCCTGGCTTCCTGAATGGAATTGAGGCGGAGGCGCAGCTGGTTGAGGGCGCTGCGGATCTCCTTGTAGAGCAAGGGCGAGATCCGGTTGTCCCCGGCGCGGATCAGCCCGAATGAATAATCGATCTGATCACCCTGGACCTTCAGTTCGGCGAAATAGCGGTCGCGGCGGATCTGCCAGGAGAAATCCTTGAACGAACGGCCTTGGGCCACCACCCGCCGGGAGAATGTGAGCTGATGCCCGTCGTAAAGCCGGATCGGCCGCGGGATCGTGTTCGGAATGAACGGTTTCACGAATTCGCTGCGGACCACCATGGCGGGCATGATATGCGCCAGCGGCATACGCGCTCGGAAATCGTAATAAGAGGAATTGGAATGGAACTGGAAGAACTGCATTTCGGAGCCGGGGATCAGGGAATCGAGCAGATTTTCCAGTTCATTGCGGAGACGGTTTCCGGACCTGCCCAGAAAACCGCGGAACCGGGAGGCGAAAAGGCCGCTCAGACGGACCTGCAGATCAACTTTGCCGTCGGGGGAGATCTTCAGATGTTCGCGGATCCGGCTGTGGATCTTTTCCGGATCGCTGACTTCCACTTTGCGGAACTGCGGCTGTCCGGACAGCACCAGGCCGACGGAATCCAGCGTGCCGGCGGGAAGTTCGCCGAAGGGAGCCTGTCCGCCCGCGGCATCAAGCCATAAGCCGTCGGGGAATCCGGGCAGTTCGGGGATATGAACGATCATGTGGTTGAACTGCCAGCTGGGGAACGCCGGATCGACCTGACCGCCGCTGTTCACCAGCACACGTTCGGCGGGAATGCCCAGTTCGCGGCAGAACACGTAAAGCGCATTGGATTTGTCCTTGCAGTCACCGTAGCCGTTGCGGAGCATGGCGCTGATCTGCTGGGGACGGAATTTGGCTTCGCCGACGGGAACCGTAAGGTAACGGATCCGGTTGAGGTGATCATAGATCCGGCGGACCTTCTCCGCAGGATCGGAAACGCCGGCGGTCAGTTTCTGGAGCTGTTTCCGGGAAAAATCGTCCAGCTGTTCTTCCGGTTTCATGGTCGAAAGCGCCCACTGGTGAAGATCTTTCCAGGAATTCAGGGTGGTCAGGACCAGGCGCATGCGGCTGGATCGCGGAAAGGCTTCCGACAGGCAGGGAACCAGCGGCGGGATCATACAGTCCCAGGAATAGATAATGCGTCCGCCGGCTTCGCGGCGGCTGCCGGTCAGGGAATCGGGCACGTGATAGAATCTGTGGCGGAACCCGGAAGACAATTCGATCTCGAATCCGGCGATCGGAGCCGATTTCTGCATATCGTAAATGACCTGCTGCAGGGGCAGCAGCTGCGGCGGCAGGACTTTAACCGTTCCGGTGAGAGTCAGGAACGTGCCGGCAGGCAGGGACGGCAAGCCGCTCGGGACGGTTTCGAACCAGCGGTCGTTCGGCAGGATCACTTTGGCTTTGCTGAACTGATTGCGTCCGAAAGAATTGAAGGTGAAAGAGGCTTTGCGGATATAGATTTCATCCTGCAGGGAAACGGTGCAGGATTGGTCTTCATGAAGCAGGAAAACAGCCTTTCTGCGGGTATAGACATATGAGGCCTGAGGGAAACGGCCGGCCCGGATGGCAGCCTGGCGCCGGGCGCTGCTCAGGCCGGGATCCGCGGGAAGCAGTTTCGGCGGAGTCCGGCTGGGATAAATTTCCTGCGGCGCCGCTTTGACTTCCGCGCCCGATCCTGCGGGAAGCAGGAACAGCAGGAACAGAACTCCCGTGATATGACAAAACCGGAAGACCATCATGCGGACTCCCGGATCACATGGTGAAACGCGGACCCAGATAGACTTCCCGGGCTTTCGGATCGTTGACCAGGAAATCGCTGTCGCCTTCGCAGCAGATGGTGCCTTCGGCCATCAGGTAGGCACGGTCCACGCAGGACAAGGTCTCGCGCACGTTGTGGTCGGTGATGAGGATCCCCATGTTGCGTTTTTTCAGACCTTCGATGATCTGCTGGACTTCATAAACGGCCTTGGGGTCAACCCCGCTGAAAGGTTCGTCGAGCAGGATGAACGAGGGATTGGTCACAAGGGCACGGGTGATTTCCAGGCGCCGGCGCTCGCCGCCGCTCAGGGTCATAGCTTTCTGTTTGGCCAGATAGGTCAAGTTCAGTTCGCTGAGCAGCTGCTCCAGCCGTTCCTTGCGTTCCTTCCGGGAAATCGCGAGCGTTTCGAGGATCGCATAAATATTCTGTTCCACGGTCAGTTTCCGGAAAATGGAGGCATCCTGCGCCAGGTAGCCCATGCCCATGCGGGCACGCACATACATCGGCTGCTGCGACACATCGATCCCTTTGAAATTGATCACGCCGGCATCGGGCTTGATCAGACCGGTGATCATATAAAAGGAAGTGGTCTTGCCGGCGCCGTTCGGGCCGAGGATCCCCACGACCTCGCCGCGGCTGACCTTCAGGTTGACATTGTTCACCACACGGCGGCCGCGGTAAGCTTTCACCAGACCACGCGCATCCAGCAGAACTTCATTATCACTCATGATCTCAGCTCCGCCGTTATTTCTTTTTCTGTTCCGTGATTTTACCTTTGGTGCGGGCGGTCCCCTTGAACACCATCACCCGTTCCGTCCGGGTATGCAGGATGATCCGTTCACCCATGAGGCGGTTCGGACCATTAACCAGGACCGGGTCTTCCGTGAGGGTAATGGTTTCTTCCTTGACCATGTAAACCGCTTTGCCGGCGAAAGCCTGCTGATTGTCTTTCTTGCCGGCGGGCGAATCGACCTGGAGCCGGGTGATCACGACATCGCCGATACAGTCGATCTTGACCACTTCCTTGCCGGACTGTTCATCCCGGGTGGAATCGCCGGTGGAAGCTTCGGGCTGTTTTTCGCTTTTGCCGAGATAAATGATCATCTTGCGGCATTTGATATTCATTTCGGGATCCTGCACATCCACATTGCCGAGCAAAGTGATCTTGTCATTCGCCATGTCGATGTCCATGGCGTCGGAATTGATAATGGTAGGTTCTTCACTGTTCTTCCGGTCTTTTCTGGAGGAAGTCGTGGAAAACAGCTGCAGCTGTGCAAAGGCGTCAACACCGAACAGCAGCATGCCGGCGGCCGCCAGGACCAGACCGATCTTTCGGGATTTCATCATCATTATTTCTTCTCCTTTTTGGATTTATCATCAGCAGAATTCCGTCCGACCCCGGATCGTTTCCGGGCCGCGGGATAGATCACGATTCTGACTTTGCTCCGGATATGCACGAACTTGCGGTCCTGGTCGGCATCGAATCCGACGCCGTCCACCGACATGTCCGGGGTACGGAAATGCACAGGGGCATCGCCGCGCAGCAGACGCAGGTTCTTGTCATATTCAGCACTGTCGGAAAAAATAATTGCCTGGGAATGTTCCTTGCCCTTCCAGAAATCGGCCACCTGCCCCGCGGTCCAGGTCAGCGGATACGGCTGCAGCGAGGCGAATGAGACAATGCTCTGGATGTTGGTGATGTCATTTTTCACGATATCGATCTTGGGATTCACCAGGAAAATCATTGCACCGAGGTTCCGGGCGCTTTCACCATACAGGATGAACTGCAGACGGCCGTTGTCCTTGCTGTATTCCGGCAGGGCGAAATTCTTCATTGACGCGGCCGAACCGGACATGTCATCTTCGGCATGGCATACAGCCCCGGCAATCAGCAGGACAATCCAAAATAACGCTCGAGCAATTTTGCCCATTTTCCCTGTTCCTTCAGCAAAAGTTCCACTGTCTCCCGGACCGCGCCGCGGCCGCCCGGGGCTTTCACCCGCAGATCCGCCACGGCATCCAGTTCCGGCACGGCATCGCCGGTCGCCACTGCCAGACCGCAGATCGACATCGGCTGCGCATCCACCAGATCGTCTCCGATATACATGCACTCCTCCGCCTTCAGGCCTTCTTTTTTCAGCAGTTCGGCAAAACCCTGCGCCTTATTCAGACAGCCCTCGTAGTAAAAGTCCAAATGCAGTTCGGCCGCCCGGACCGCGTTGGCTTTCGATTTCCGGCCCGAAAGAATACCGACTTTCAGACCGGCCCGGCGCGCCAGCACGATCCCGTGACCGTCCTTGACATCGAAAAATTTGATCTCGTCGCCATTGTCCCGGTAGCCGATCCGGCCGTCCGTCAGGACGCCGTCCACATCCAGGACGATGGTGGTGATCTTACTGCATTTTTCCGACCAGCTCATGAATCGCCTTCACCTCGTCAAGCACTTTTTCCGCACCGGCAAAATCCAACGAATTCGGACCGTCCGACAGAGCCCTGGCCGGTTCCGGATGCACTTCCATGAAAATCGCGTCGATCCCAGCCGCGGCCGCCGCCCGGCTCAGCACGGGTATGAATTCACGCTGGCCACCCGAAGCATTGCCCAGCCCGCCCGGCAGCTGCACCGAATGCGTCGCGTCATAAACCACCGGATATCCGAACGAACGCATCGTCTGCAGTCCGCGCATGTCCACCACCAGATTATGATAGCCGAACGAAGCGCCGCGTTCCGTCAGCATGATATTGCGGCATCCGGCGTCTTCCAGTTTGCCGACCACGCCTTTCATGTCCTCGGGCGCCATGAACTGGCCCTTCTTGACATTCACCGGCAGTCCGCTTTTCGCGGCGGCGACCAGCAGATCGGTCTGCCGGCTCAGGAACGCCGGGATCTGCAGCACGTCCACCGCTTTCGCCACTTCCGGCACCTGTTCCGATTCATGGATG
>Ga0265298_10009368_pt1 | contig 11666 bp, 7 predicted proteins | sample AusTroGonzalo_MG_3_FD_193486 | JGI IMG/M metagenome (GOLD analysis project Ga0265298, IMG submission 193486) | Bovine rumen microbial communities from tropical cattle in Woodstock, Queensland, Australia - Gonzalo_01 | ecosystem: Host-associated > Mammals > Digestive system > Stomach > Rumen ...
AGGCGATGGAAAAACAGATTTTGAAGGGAAAGAAGCCAAGGAAAATAAAGATTATTTTTCGATTAACAACACCCGTGATTTCCTTTCTTGCGCAGACTTTGTTTCTATGAGATATCACGGCGGCTCAATTGAAATTTTAAATTTCAGCGAGGCGCAAACAATGCCGCCCAAGCAAATTTTCGGAAACATTCAAATCTATGCAGACTATTAGAACTGCAACATTCAATTAAAACAGCGCCTTTTTTTTGGGCGCTGTTTTTGCTACATATAATTTATTTTATCACACTTAAAAATCGAAATTATATCTTGAATTTTAACTTCTTTGTCTTTATTGTTATTTGTGTAAGCAGATTTTAACCGAGAGACATCATTAATGAAAGAAAGCAAAAAAATATCAACGCTTGAAGATTTAAACGTTTTAATTGAACGTGTCAGTAAAGCGCAAAAAATATATTCTTCCTTCTCGGAAGAGCAAGTTGACATCATCTTCAAGGCGGCAGCAACGGCTGCAAACAAAATGCGAATAGAGCTTGCTTCAATGGCTGTTGATGAAACAAAAATGGGAGTCATGGAAGATAAAGTCATTAAAAATCATTTTGCAAGCGAATATATATACAACAAACACAAGGGCATTAAAACATGCGGCATAATCAAAGAAGATAAGGTTGCCGGCACCAAAATCGTTGCGGCACCGCTCGGTGTTTTAGCCGGTATTGTACCAACCACAAATCCGACTTCAACGGCAATTTTTAAATCGCTTTTAGCCTTAAAAACACGTAACGCCATCATTTTTTCACCGCATCCGCGTGCCAAAAAATGTACCATTGCGGCAGCCGAAATTGTGCTTAATGCCGCTATTAAAGCCGGTGCCCCAAAAGATATTATTGCATGGATAGATGAACCGACAATCGAACTGTCAAATGCTTTAATGACGCACCCTCAAATTCATGGTATTTTAGCAACGGGCGGTCCGTCTATGGTTAAAGCGGCATACACAAGCGGCAAGCCTGCTTTAGGTGTCGGTCCCGGAAACACACCTGCCATTATTGATGAAACGGCAGATATAGATCCGGCTGTTTCTTCGATTATTTTATCCAAAACATTTGATAACGGCATGATTTGTGCTTCCGAGCAATCGGTAATTGTGATTGAAAGCATATATGAAAAGGTCAAACAAACATTTGCTGAAAGAGGCGCACACATTCTAAGCAAAGAGCAGGCCGATACCTTAAAAAAAATCATTTTAACCCCAAAAGGCGTTAACGCTGCTATTGTCGGGCAATCAGCACAAAAAATTGCTCAAATGGCAGGTCTCAAAATACCGCAAAGCGCAAAAATTTTAATTACCGAGCAGGAAGATTATTCTTCAAACAACCCTTATGCATACGAAAAATTATCACCGATTTTAACAATGTATAAAGCAAAAAATTTTGAAAAAGCAACAGATATTGCTTTAGCGCTTGTTGCGCTCGGCGGCATGGGGCACACATCCGTTTTATACACCGATGAACGAAAAAAAGATCGCATAGATTTTTACGCAAACAAAATGCCGACCGGACGCATTTTAATCAACACGCCTTCATCTCAAGGCGGTATCGGTGATTTATACAATTTCAGACTTGAGCCTTCACTCACTTTGGGGTGCGGTTCTTGGGGTGGCAATTCGGTGAGCGAAAACGTCGGGGTCAAACACTTATTAAATTACAAAACTGTGGCAGAAAGGAGAGAAAACATGCTTTGGTTCAGGGTTCCGCCAAAAATTTATTTCAAACGCGGTGCAACGGATTTAGCTTTGCGTGAGTTTGTGGGCAAAAAACGTGCTTTTGTGGTAACGGACCGCTTTTTATTTGACAGTGGCATGTCTGCCATGGTCACCGATGTTTTGGAAGAACTAAACATTGATTTTCAAATTTTCTTTGATATTTTACCCGATCCAACGCTCGGTTCCATTGAAAATGCCGTATCAATGGTCAAAAACTATGAGCCCGATTTAATTATTGCCTTAGGCGGCGGTTCACCGATGGATGCCGCCAAAATGATTTGGTTGTTATACGAGCAGCCCGATGTTTCTTTTGAAGATATTGCCATGCGTTTTATGGATATTCGAAAACGCATATGTGCGCTGCCCGAGCTCGGCAAAAAAGCACAGCTTGTGTGCATTCCGACAACATCCGGCACCGGCTCTGAAGTCACACCTTTCGCTGTTGTTACAGATGAAAAAACCGGCATTAAATACCCCTTGGCAGATTATGCTCTTACGCCATCCATGGCTGTGATTGATGCCAATTTTGCCGACACCATGCCCAAATCTTTAACGGCGGCCGGTGGTATAGATGCATTGGTTCATGCCTTAGAAGCGTATGTTTCCGTTATGGCAACAAACTACACAAACTCTCTTGCTTTAGAAGCCATCAAACAAATTTTCCGCTACTTACCGAGTGCCTATCAAAACGGGGCGGCAGATCCGAAAGCCAGAGAAAAAATGCACAATGCGGCAACCATTGCGGGCATGGCTTTTGCCAACGCATTTTTAGGCCTTTGTCATTCAATGGCGCATAAATTAGGTGCAATGTATCATATACCGCATGGTATTGCAAATGCGCTGTTGATTTGCCAAATCATTCGTTTTAACGCCAATGACAAACCGACCCGCCAAGCCGCTTTTCCGCAATATGAAGTGCCTGAAGCCAAAAAGCGCTACGCACAAATTGCACACACACTTTATTTAGGTACCGAAAGCAGCACTGAAGATGAGCGTGTTGAATTATTAATTGCGGCCGTTGCTAAATTAAAAGAAGACATTGGCATTCCAAAATCAATCAAAGCCTATGGGATAGATGAAAAAACATTCATGCAAAATTTAGATAAACTTGCACTCATGGCCTTTGATGACCAATGCACGGGGGCAAATCCCGTTTATCCGATGATAGATGAAATCAAACGGATATACATTGATGCTTTTAACGGAAAATACTGATATAAAAAGGTATTCGGCATTTAAAAACAAAAAACACAAACAAAAAGCGCTGCATGTGCGCCGTATGTCATTTTTTTTAATTCAAAAGAGATTTTCTTCTTTACTTATCAGAGCATTTGATTTATTTTAGGCAAAGTTTATAAAAAAAAGGAACATAAGATGACAGCAACCTTAAAGCAAATTCGTAAAACGTTTTTAGATTATTTTGCAAAAAACGGGCATACGATTGTCCCCTCCTCTTCCCTTGTGCCGGATAACGATCCGACTTTAATGTTCACAAACTCGGGTATGGTACAATTTAAAAACATTTTTACCGGTGTTGAAACGCGCGCCTACACACGCGCCGCCTCGTCGCAAAAATCCGTACGTGCCGGCGGCAAGCACAATGATTTAGACAGTGTCGGCTATGACGTACGCCATCACACATTTTTTGAAATGCTCGGTAATTTTTCATTCGGCGATTACTTTAAGGAAGAAGCCATTTTTTATGCATGGGAAATGGTCACCAAAGAGTTCGGCATAGACAAAGACAAATTAGCCGTCACCGTTTTCCACACGGATGATGTTGCCCGTAACTTATGGAAAAAGATTTCCGGCCTGCCGGATGATCGAATCATCGGCATTGCAACAAAAGACAACTTTTGGCAGATGGGTGATACGGGTCCCTGCGGTTACTGCTCCGAAATTTTTTATGACCACGGACCGGATGTTTTCGGTGATTTACCTGGCACAAAAGACGAAGATGGTGACCGCTGGATAGAAATTTGGAACTTGGTTTTTGATGAGTTTGAAGATTTACCCACGGGTGAACGTGTTAATTTGAAAAAACGTTGCATTGATACCGGCATGGGTTTAGAGCGTATCACGGCCATTTTACAGGGTGTACATTCAAACTATGATATTGATTTATTCCAAAATTTAACAACCGATTTATGCACGCTTGCTCACATCGACAAACAAAACAAAAACAACACCGCCTCGTATAATGTCATCACCGACCATTTGCGTTCAACGGCATTTTTAATTGCAGACGGGGTTCTCCCTTCCAACGAAGGACGCGGTTATGTTTTGCGTCGCATCATGCGTCGTGCCATGCGGCATTTATTTATGCTCGGTTGCCACGAGCCGTTGTTATACAAGCTTTTACCTTCCCTCATACGCGAAATGGGTGAAGCATACCCTGAACTCAGCCGTTACGAAGCTTTAATCAGAGAAACCATCAAGGCCGAAGAAATTCGTTTCGGACGCACGCTTGCAACAGGCATGCGCCTTCTTGAAGATCAAACGGCAAATTTAGGCGCCGGCGATGTTTTATCGGGTGAAACGGCCTTTAAGCTTTATGACACATATGGTTTTCCGCTTGATTTAACACAAGATGCATTAAAGCTCAAAAACATCACCGTTGACACCGAAGGTTTCAACAATGCCATGATTGAGCAAAAACAAAAAGCGCGTCAAAATTGGGCCGGTTCCGGTGACGAAGGTACCGAAAAAATTTGGTTTGATTTAAATGAAAAACTGGGGGCAACAGACTTTTTAGGCTACAAAACCTTAAAAGCTGATTGTCTGATTTCGGCACTCGTTCAAAACGGTGTTGAAACAAACAGCATCACAAGCGGTGATTTTTACCTCATTGCCAACCAAACGCCTTTTTACGGTGAATGCGGCGGTCAAGTCGGTGACACGGGGCGCATCATCGGCAAAAATTTTGAAATTGAAGTTACCGATGCCAAACGCAAATTAGACGGTGTGTTTGTTCATGTGTGCAAGCTTATCACCGGCACGGTCAACACCGGTGATGTCGCCTCTTTTGAGGTTGATTCGGCACGCCGCAAGAAAATTTGTGCCAATCACTCGGTCACACACCTTGTGCACAAGGCTTTGCGCACTGTTTTAGGTGACCATGTCGCGCAAAAAGGCTCGCTTGTAGCGCCCGATCGTATGCGCTTTGATATTTCGCATCCCAAACAAATTACCGCAGATGAAATCCGCAAAGTTGAAGACATAGTCAATGCCTCCATCAGAGAGAATTACCATGTCAACACGGTTTTAATGAACAAAGATGAGGCTGTCTCATCCGGTGCCATGGCACTTTTCGGCGAAAAATACGGTGAGGAAGTGCGCGTTGTTAAAATGGAAAAAGACGGTACTGTTTATTCCGAAGAGCTTTGCGGCGGCACACACGTTTGCGACACGGGCGATATCGGTTATTTTCACATTTTATCCGAATCGGCAATCGGTGCGGGGTTGCGCCGTATTGAATGTGTCACGGGCGCAGCAGCCGAAAATTTTGAGCATACTTTAGAACAAAAACTTCATCATGTGGCCGATATGCTTAAAACAAATTTAAATGATTTGGAAAAACGCATCACAAATCTTTTAGAAGAAAAGAAAAAGCTTGAGCAAGATATTTTAAGTCTGAAAAAATCAATGCTCGGCGGTCAAAACAGTGAAAAAGTCGAAGAAATAAACGGCATAAAATTTGTAGGCAAAATAGTGCCGAATGCACATTCCAAAGAGCTCAAAACATTTATTGACGAGATTTTGCAAAAACTCGGCACCGGTATTGTGGCACTTGCTTCCGACAAAGACGGCAAAGCCTCTCTTGTGGTTGGTTTAAGCCCTGATTTAACGGATAAATACTCTGCTGTTGATATAGTGCGTACGGCAGCGCCCGTTGTCGGCGGCTCGGGTGGCGGCGGAAAGCCCGATATGGCGCAAGCCGGCGGTAATGATATTTCAAAGCTCAGCTCGGCACTCGAAAAAATCAAAGAAATGATTTAAAAAGAAAGGCACCTGTCCAAATTGAACAGGTGCCTTTTCTTTTGAGAGGGTTTAGAGAGCAACAATCATTGAGGCATTCTTCCCTTCAATCCTTCCCATTTTATCATGTAAAACGGGAAAGTCAGTTACATACTTCGAAAGTACGCAACTATTTCTAAAATATTTCCCTTCTTCCGTGAAGAGCTCAATCTGCTCTTCAAAATTACCTTCTTTTTTGATGAGAAGGTAATATTTTCCGCTGGAACAAGAGAAGGGTTCCAGCCCCTCCTCTTGCGCCTTTGCAATCAGTCTAGCTTCCTGCCGACTTTTTGCAAAGTAGACAGCTCTATCCAGAGCTGTATTAAACGCTTTTTTTTCAATCTGTTTTTGCCGCTGATCTGCAACTTTGCAGATAGTCACAGCAGCCAGAGCAGCTACGCAGATAGCGATGATGATCTTTTTCATGTTAATATTGTTTTGTTGTTATTGTATTCGGTATTGAGACACATCTAAAACATCATCATGAAAAAGAAAGCCATATAAGCCCTCTCAGAGATGATAATAGACATGATTCTTCTAAAATTATACACTTATTCAGGTTTATTGTATTGAAATTTTAGCAATTTGTTAATACCAAACATTTCATCATCTCTTCTCCGTCACCACAAAACCCTTTCCCTGTCATTGCAAGGCCCCAAAAAGTACCGAGAACATGGTAGAATAAAACAATGAAAAAAAACACTTTTAGAGCACTTCACGGCGACCGACATGATCAGCCGGGCCGACAATACCTTCCCTTTCCATACGCTCCACAAGTGAAGCAGCGCGATTATAGCCAATTCGCAATCTGCGTTGAATGTAGCTTGCCGAAGCTTTTTTATCGTTATGCACAATTTCAACGGCTTGTGCATATAAATCCGCATCACTGCCCGAGCCCATAGCTGTATTGTCAAAAACAGGGGCGCTATCTTTTGTTTGAAGTTCACCTTCGGTAACGGATTCAATATAATTCGGTGTTCCTTGTGTTTTTAAAAATTCAACCACAGCCTCAACTTCACTGTCTTTAACAAAGCTTCCGTGTACACGAAGCGGTCTTGAGCCCGAAGGCATATAGAGCATATCGCCCATACCCAAAAGTTGTTCGGCACCCTTTTCGCCCAAAATAGTCATACTGTCAAACTTAGACGTTACCTGAAAGCTGATTCGTGTCGGAAAATTAGCCTTAATAACGCCAGTGATAACATCAACGGATGGACGCTGGGTTGCCATAATAAGGTGTATACCTGCCGCTCTTGCTTTTTGTGCCAAACGCTGAATTGCTGCCTCCACCTCTTTGCGAGCCATAATCATCAAATCGGCAACCTCATCAACCACAATAACAATATAAGGCATTGGGGTCAAATCAAGTTCTTCGGTTTCATAAATCGGTTTACCTGTTTGTGCATCAAAACCAACCTGAATGGTTCGTGTCGGTGTTGCACCGCTTTGAGCAATTTCTTTAAGTTTTTGATTATAACCGAAAATATTGCGCACATGCAAATCAGATATTTTGCGATAGCGCTCTTCCATTTCACCGACAGCCCATTTTAAGCCCAAAACGGCTTTTGCCGGATCGGTAATAACCGGTGTGAGCAAATGCGGAATATCGTTGTATATTGAAAATTCCAGCATTTTCGGATCTATCATAATCATTTTGCACTCTTCCGGAGTCATTTTATACAGAAGAGACAGAATCATAGAATTTACCCCAACCGATTTACCCGAACCGGTTGTGCCGGCTACCAAAAGGTGCGGCATTTTAGCTAAATCGGCATAAACGTTCTTTCCGCCGATATCTTTACCCAAAACAACGTTTAAGGTGTTTTTGCTTTGTATAAAAGTTTCGTCTTCAATTAAATCTTTAAACCAAACGGTTTCACGTTTTTGATTTGGAATTTCAATGCCGATAACATCAGTTCCGGGAACAACCGCAATACGCACCGAAATAGCGCACATAGAGCGTGCAATATCATCTGAAAGGCCGATAACGCGAGCTGTTTTTGTACCGGCAACAGGCTTAAATTCAAACAGGGTAACAACCGGACCGGGACAAACAGCCACAATTTCGCCGTGAACACCAAACTCCTGTAAAACATTTTCCAGATTATGTGCTGTTGTATCAAGTTCTTTTTGGCTGATTTCCTGACCGTTTTTGTCTTTTGGTCGGCTAAGCAAATTAATACTTGGAAATTGATATTCTTTTGCCCCCGGCGTTCTTATTTTAACGGGTGCGGATTTTGTTTGTGCTTTAGTTTTAAGTAAAGCCGGCTCCTGCCTATCAAGTTTAGGTTCAATTTTAATACGTGAAAGTTTTTTGTTTCTCTTAAGGTGCTTTTGTTTTGAAAACAAACCTCTGATACTCATCAAAGCCTTAAACAAACCTTTAAATGTGCCGACAAAGGTTTTAAAAATTCCCGCAAGCAGTTTATACCAACTTTTGAAAGTTAACCCCATCACCAAATTAAAGGCAAACCATGAAACGGTAAAAAGCAACACAAGCAAAATGATTTCACGATAATTTTCAAACCTTGTTTGGCTCAAGGCTGTGTTTAAAGGCTCAAGTAAGCTTTTACCGGCATTTCCAACCACCGGATACTCTCCCAGCTTAAACTGATCTGTTTTCTTAAAAATCAGGTTTAGCAAAGGCATGCAAGCTAAAACACCCAAAACAAAGGCCAACAAACGCCATTTGAAAAAAAGCAGTGTTCCGTATCTTAAAAGCTTATACCCCCAAACAAAAAACACAAGCATAAAAAGAGGCAGAGCCAAGCCTGTTCCGGCGCTAACATCAGCAAGCGAAGCTCCGAAATATCCGAGCCAATTTTGCGGTGTGCCGTCTTTAATATGATTGAAAGAAAAATCATCCGGTCGATATGATATAACCGCCGCAAAAAACAAAAGGCCGACTGCAATCAATAAAATTCCCAAAAGCTTTTGTTTAAGTCCGGCTAGTTTTGAATTGTTCTTTGTATTTGCTTTTTTTGCCATTTTTTAACCTACATTTTAAAGTTCTTTAGTTTTGTTAAACTCATAATAACATCATAACCGATGCAAATTGACGGATCAAGTTTCAAGCCCTCAATATTTAAGGCAGAATGCATATGATGTTCTAATATTCTTGCCGTAATAATTTCGGCATTCGGATTTTCTTGAGAAACACCTGCGACCATTTCTTCTATTTTTTGGCGGGTTTGAGGGTCAAACACGGGCCGACACAGCGTTAAAACATCACTCATGCCGGATGAAACAATACCTGATTTTAAGAAAAACATCATTTCATCATTTTCAGGTGAATATTCAAATTTTGAAAAATCAAGAAAAACATCTTTGCTAACCATTAAGGTTGAAAGCGAAATCGGATTTTTTTTAGTGTAGTTGACCATGCTTAAATCTTTTTCAACATGGTAACAACCAACCGGCAAAAGATGATATTTATCATCGGCAAAAGCGTAACTTGTATGGCAAAGCGGTGCATGATAACGCATCATAAACCCCGTTTGTCTTGAAAGTTTGTCTTTAACCCAAAAATCCGCCGGATTCAAAAAAGCCACATAATCTCCGCGGCACAAATCAAATGCCTGCTTTAAGACCAAAGCTCTCATAAGGGGATTTTCGTTTGTAACAACGCGGATTCTTTGGTCTTTTACGATATATTTCTGAAGCCTTTTTTGTAAAAGAGCCGTACCCGTATTATCAATAATAAGCCACTCAACATTTTGGTATGATTGGTAAGCAAAAGATTTAAGCGCGGTCAAATAAAACCGCATGCCCTTTTCCACAATGCTGACAACCGAAACCTTTCTTATTTCAACCATAAGTGCACTTTATAAAAGTATTGTTCTTGACTTTAAATTAAAATATCTTTAAATTCCGAATAAATCATTAATAAAAAGAGGTTTTTTTAAAATTATGAAATACGCTTTTGTATTTCCGGGACAAGGCTCTCAGCACATTGGTATGGGTGCGCAATTGTATCGCGACTTTCAGGCGGCAAGAGATGTGTTTAATGTTGTTGATGATGTCTTAAATCAAAAGCTTTTTGATTTAATGCAAAACGGTACCGAAAGCGAACTTACCCTAACAGCCAACGCCCAACCGGCCATCATGGCTGTTTCAATGGCAACGGTACGTGTTTTAGAAAAAGAATTCGGCCTTAATTTAAGTCAAAAACTTTCATTCGTTGCCGGGCATTCTTTAGGTGAATACACGGCGGCTTGTGTCGCGGGTGTTTTTTCGCTTGAAGACACGGCAAAATTGCTTCGAACACGCGGACTTGCCATGCAAGAAGCCGTACCTCAAGGTGTGGGTGCTATGGCCGCTGTTATCGGGTTGTCTGTTGAAGATATTGATGGTTTACTTCAAGCTGCTTCAACAGAAGATGCTTATTGCGTCGCCGCAAATGACAATATGGATGGGCAGGTGGTTTTGTCCGGACATGTAAAAGCAATTGACAAGGCCGTTGATTTGGCTTTGGAATTTGGTGCTAAAAAAGCCGTTAAATTACCGGTAAGTGCACCTTTTCACAGTCCGTTGATTAGAGCCGCGGAGCCCGTTATGATGAAGGCTTTAAATGCCGTTACGAGCTTTGAACCGAAAATAAAACTTATTTCAAATGTCACGGCATTACCGGCGGCAAACAAAGATGAAATTATTTCAAACTTAATCAAACAAGTCACAGGTAAGGTGCGTTGGCGTGAAACCATGGCATTTTTAGATGAGCAAAATGTCACGGATGTGATTGAAATCGGCCCTCTGAATGTTTTATCCAATATGTTTAAACGCGGATACAAAAATATTTATTCAACGGCCGTTCACACAAAAGAAGAAATTGAAGAACTGGTCAACAATTTATAAACGAAAGGGAAAAAAATGTTTCAATTAACGGATAAAGTAGCTTTAATTACCGGTGCATCGGGCGGTTTAGGAAATAAAATTGCGCGCACATTACATGCACAAGGTGCAAAACTGGCATTAACGGATATGAAACCCGAGGGAATGCAAAAATTAAAGGATGAACTGGGCAGTCATGTTGAGTGCTTTGTGGCAAACCTTTCAAATGTTGAAGAAATTAAAAATTTGGTAGCCGATGTAGAGGCCAAATTCGGACAGATTGATATTTTAATCAATAATGCCGGTGTAACGCGTGATAATTTATTTATGCGCATGTCGGATGAAGATTGGCAATTTGTGCTTGATGTTAATTTGTCTGCCGGTTTTAAGCTCGCCAAGGCTGTTATTCGCGGCATGATGAAACGCCGTTTCGGACGCATCATCGGTATTGCTTCGGTTGTAGGCGTCATGGGCAATGCCGGGCAAGCAAACTACTCGGCATCTAAAGCGGGTATGATTGCCATGAATAAATGTTTAGCTCAAGAGGTTGCCTCTCGCGGTATCACGGTTAATTCCGTGGCCCCCGGCTTTATTCGTACACCGATGACAGATGTTTTACCCGAAGATGTCAAAGCAAATCTGCTTTCAAAAATTCCGGAGGGACGTTTAGGTGAGGCGCAAGATATTGCAAACACTGTTGCTTTTTTGGCGTCAGATGAAGCTGCTTATATCACGGGGCAAACAATTCACATTAACGGCGGTATGGCGATGATTTAGACCTCTGTCTATTCTCCGCTATTTTATCGGTCGCATTGCCAAGAATTAAAAATAAAGATAAGGCATTTTATAATGCCTTATCTGTTATATCAATCCCATCAATCATTATTATGATATGCGCGCTGCACGTCGGTTGATGGCTTTTGTTTAAACACAGAAAGCAATATACCGCCTGTTAACATCAGCATTGTAAAAGTTAATGATTGCCATGTTTGAATTTCAAAACCAAAATGCGGGGCAAAAATCTTAAGTCCGATAAAAATTAAAATAATTGAAAGTG
>Ga0265298_10009369_pt1 | contig 11666 bp, 12 predicted proteins | sample AusTroGonzalo_MG_3_FD_193486 | JGI IMG/M metagenome (GOLD analysis project Ga0265298, IMG submission 193486) | Bovine rumen microbial communities from tropical cattle in Woodstock, Queensland, Australia - Gonzalo_01 | ecosystem: Host-associated > Mammals > Digestive system > Stomach > Rumen ...
ATGGAAATGATAAAACTATCGTATTTAATAAGGTTACGATGAAAAGACTTATTAAACTCCGTCACCCTGACACTAAAGTACGGAGAATCAATCACACTGTTAGCACGATTGTCCGTGTTCGAGTATTCCGTCCTATAATCTTTCTCCACCTGGTAGTTCAGCGCCTCTGCTGCCAGTTCCGTGTGCAACTCACGAGGCTTTCCGTCAAGTCCCGGGCGGTTATAATCGAATATCCTGTATGTCACATCGCTCGATTGCTGCACCTCGGCCAACAGTATCCCGCTGCAGATGGCATGCACTCGCCCGGCAGGCAGATAGAACACATCACCCGCCTTCACCTCGTGTTTCGCCAACGATTCCACGATAGTCCCGTCAGCCACTTTCTGCTTGTATGCCTCAGGCGACAGCTCCTCTTTGAATCCCGAATACAGGAATGCCCCGGGCTCTGCATCCAGCACATACCACATCTCGCTCTTGCCGTTCTTGTTGTGCAATCGCTTTGCCATCTCATCGTCGGGATGCACCTGTATTGACAGGTCTTTCCTTGCATCGATGAACTTCACCAGCAGGGGCAGTTCGCCGTTATATCTCTGACACACCTCCCGGCCAAGGATAGCCTCAGGATTAGCGCTTATTACCTCACTCAGCGTATGTCCTTTCCATTCGCCATTAGCTATTATTGATGGCGAGCTCTCCACGCAGCTCACCTCCCAGCTTTCGCCAATATGGTCTTTCGCCGGCAGTCCTTTCCATGCTGTCAGTTTCTCTCCGCCCCACACTATCTCGTGTAGGTTCGGCTCAAACAAAAACGGATATATCTTCGATTGTTGTGACTCTCTTCCGCACTCCTTCGTCATGATTCTAACTCGATTTTTATTCTTTATTCCCCAGGAACGGCACCATTCTCCTCCATCCCTTTCCGATGGCAAAGGTACAAATAACCAAGCAGACCACCAAATAATATTGGAGATTTTTGCGTATTTCCCATTCGCAAACGCTCATTCCACCCCACCCTCGCTCGGCGGGGCTGTCTGCCCCTTCTTGCGTCCCTTCGGTAGCAAGCGGCTAAGCCGAGCGGGCGCGCGCCGCTCCCCGAGTGTTTTCAGGTATTAGTTATTGGCTACCGCCATTATCCTCCCCCCTGTCATCTCGACTAAGCGCAGCGCATGGAGAGATCTCATAGATCTCCGAAGGAGATACCTCGGCGAAGTCGAGTCTTCCAGACTCGTTTATGAGATGTCTCGACTACGCTCGACATGACAAGGAGCGAGGGTGTCGAAATGACAAGGAGGGATAGAAAAGAAGAGAGAGGATTGCCTCTATGGCATTAAATCCTCCCTCTCCTTATTCTTCGAATCAATTAACTCATCCTTTTTGGCCCTTGACCACTTTTTGAGTTGCTTCTCTCTGGCAATGGCTTGCAAAACATCTGTGTATTCCTCAAAGTACACCAACTTGTGACAACTATACAACTGTGTGAAGCCAGGGATCATCCCAGACCGATGCTCAGCAACACGCCTTTCTAGGTCATTTGTCACACCGACATATAACGTTGTATCGTTCTTATTTGAGAGAATATAGGTATAATATCGTTTGGACATGGTTATGGTTTTTAGATTTCCAATATCCCATCCACTTCATGCTCTACGAAGGGACCTTCTTTTACTTCGAAGATAACGGCACTCTCTATACACTCAAGGGTATGCCATGTATTCTTGGGGATGTCAACACCATAACGTCCATCTTCATGACTCAGGATGATGCTTTCACAGATCGCACCATCATCATTATACGTCGAAACCCTTACCTTGCCTCGTAGAACAATAAAAGTCTCGTCTTTTGTCACATGATGATGCACCGGAACTTTAGTCCCAGGCTCCACTGCGTTGAGAAAGCGATGGCATTTATCCTCAAGACTCTGATGGAAATTATAGTTCATCCTTAAGCGAGGCGATTCCATGGCCTTCGCAGTTACATCATTCAATAGTCCTATATCGATTAACTTCATATTGTATCATTATCCTTTATTATTCCTGTTTCACCCAAATGAGCTTTTCTATATCATACCCTCGGCGTTTTGCCTCTGTCAGTAGCTCTGTCTTTGCATCATCCGACAGCTTTGGCGTGCGTGACAGTATCCAAAGATAATCATCACTACCACTGCCGATAAGCGCATACTGATAATCCGAGTCAAGCAGCATCACCCGATAATCGGCATAGAACGGCCCAAAGAACGATACACGAAGCAAAGCCGGTGTGTCCGTCAGTTTCCCTTTACCCTTCGCCTCTTTCGGCTCACCATCCTTTATACCAGTATTCAGCACCTCTACCGTACCATCCTCCTTGAGCGAATAGTTCGCCTTACAGAAATCTATCCCCCGCTCAAAGCTATGGTCGAATCTTGCAATCTCATACCACTCGCCTATATATCGATTCAGATCCAGCGAATCCACCACCGAGTTATCCACCGTCAGTTTCCCACCACAGCCAACTAACCCGAGCATCATCAACACAGCACAAAATAGTTTCTTCATACTCCTTTCATTTTAAAATTAATAACCGCTACAAAAATAGACATTAATCCGAAACGAGCAAACTATTTACTGATTATTTATAGTATTTTTCAAATTCACTTGGAACTTTAATTTATTTTGTTTAACTTTGCACCCGTAATGCTTGGTCAAGCCTCTACTATCAAAGTACGTAACCAAGTTTCCGGATACCCGCCACTTCAAAAGTAGGTGGGTTTATTTTTGTTGACAAAGATAGCGATTCAACATCTTCCCATTGGCAAAGAAAAAAAAACCATATACTTCCAAATAAAAGCAAGAAAAAGTGTCACAAACGTTAAAAATTTACTTTTAGGTAAAAATTTCCCTGTTTTTCTTTTGCAATTTCAGAGATTATTCTTAATTTTGCACCAAAAATTTACCGAGAAGTTAAAAATGGATATAATTTCTATTATTCCAAATCGAATATATAGCATCAAATATGATGATGAGGATACTGCAGAATATTACAGACTCTTTAATAAAGAGTGGACTGATGTGGCTTCCCTTTTGGAGTTCTTTCGGTCGAACCCTGAATTTACCGAGAATGATTTCTGGGGATTCCTTGGTAATGATCCAGAAAAAGCTGCTGCCAGAGTATTGGAGGATGCTAACATGTTAGAACCACATCTGAAAGAACTGGCAGAAAACTCTGATAAAGGTGAACTACCTGACTTGGAAAAATATTTTAAACCATTAAATGGAAAATATGGCTATGACATAAAATTTATCCCGACGAAAGGATATGGCGTTTTGGAATCCACTTTTCTTCGACTGTATGCCATCAGATTTGAAAAGAACTGTTATCTGATTGTATATGGAGGAATAAAGTTGAACAGCTCTATCCAGAACTCACCTGGATTGCAAGAGAATGTGTTTCAAAAAATTGACAAGGTGAAACAATATCTTGTAGATGAGGGTATCATAGACAAAGATGACATTTAAGAAAAACAAAGATTATGGCTTTTAATTTAAACCGACTTAAAGAAGTCGCAAAACAACCTTCAGAGAAGGAACGCAACGAGGCGAAATTCAGAGAAGAAAACAGAGATTGGCTGCTAAAATCAGCGCTTATTGCTCTGGAGATTCATCGTTACCTTAGGCAGAATGGGATGACTCAAAGTCAGTTGGCTGAGAAAATGGGAATAAGCCCAGCTATGGTAACCAAGCTCTTAAGTGGAAAGGAGAACTTGAGTCTTAAAACAGTATGCGGAATAGAAAGGGTAATTCAGTTAGAGCTACTGAAGGTACCCTCTTACGAGAAAAGTGCATTTTTGAAATGTGACTTAGTAAAAATGCCTAAAGAAGTCTTGGATTTTGAAGATGGAGAAAAGAAATTCTGCAAGATAATCAAAATGAATAAAGAAACAGAGACAAAGAAAAGTGTTTTGGCTGTTTAAATATTTATAAAAGATGGACAACATACAATATAAATTCATCAAGATGGATCTCACTCAGTTCTCTCCTGAGCTGGAAAGATTTGATTCGTCAAATGATTCTGTAGGGATTGAAACAAATTTCAATTTCTCTTTTAACAAAACGGAAGGGATAATTAAATGTGTTATTAACCTTACTTTTATTCAGGACGACCAACCTTTTTTAAAGAGTGAGCTTCAAACCTTCTTTGAAATTACCAAAGAGTCAATAGAAGGACTTACTAGTGGGAATTTTGTTATTTTCCCCAAAGGATTGCTATGTCAGTTTGCTTCATTGGCCTATGGTTCGTTTAGGGGAGTAATATATATGAAAGCCATCAATACGGAACTCAGCAATCTGATATTACCTCCGATGTATTTGAGTGATGTTATTAAGGGAGACATGAAGATAGAGCTCTGAATGAAAGAACGCCAGAAGATTCCTCTTCTGGCGTTCTTTCTATTGATATTTATCATTTATCAACCGCCCTATCCTCCCCCCATAAATTATTATAATTTAATCATCTTTCGACCTACTTTAACAAATTCATCATAATCTGCGCACACTTGATTTGCAGCATTATGTATTTCATTAACGACCTCCCTAAAATGTTTTGGATTCTCTTCTTCCCACTCAGGTGGTATTGTCTGTAAATCATCACTAACACCAGGGAATGTATTAATGCAAATAAGATCTTTAAAATGATCAATATCAGTCATCATTTTTAATCTTATCCGTTCAAGTTCTGGATGAAAGAACTCTATTCTAGGATCATTAGTATACTTGTGGTAGAAATCATCTAACTCTTTCAATGATGAAAGATGAAAAGAAAACCCTGCGAAATTGTTAGTCCTAAGAAAATCTATACTTCCATGTGGCGTAAGATCATTCATGAAACTATCATATAACATCTTATCACAATCATACGAATGCCTATCATAGTGAAACTGTTTAAACTTAGTCATCTTTGCAAATAAGCCAATTAACAGCAAGCATAATATTAATACCACTACAACTATCCAAAGACGAACATATAGACCAAAGATATTCAGGCTAATGTCGACAAATCCTATATTATCAACATATGACCTTATGGCAGAATACACTGCAGAAATTAAAAAAATCACAAAACTGCTTATCACCTTAGATCCAACAGGATCATTCCAAACTTTTTTAATGTTCATTTTTAACAAATCGGGATTATTGTTGATATCGATATCCTTTTCCGTTGGCAAAGGTAGGGAATTATTTAATTACTTCCAAATAAAATCGCTAAAATTTGGGGATAAAGTTCTCATAGCAACGGAAAATAAAAGAAAAACCGCCAACCAAATATAAACTTAGTTGGCGGTTATAGCCCCTTTGGGGCTATTTATGAGATTTCTCCATGCGCTGCGCTTAGTCGAAATGACAAGGGTGGCGCTCAGGGACCGTGGGGACAGCAGGTACCGTGCCAAGCGGGGCCACAGCAAAGCCCATACCTATCACTATATACAGCTGCATGTCAATCGATGCACCCAGCTTCCACGATGCCCACCATATCAGCACCACCATCGTATTAATCATAAGTATAAACAGGGCGGCACCAAGATGACTGAATCTCACAACTCTGCTTCGAGCTCATCGTATAGAACAGCAGCACAGTCATCAGCGCTCCCAGCATCAGTGTTCCGCCATAGCCACAAGGCCGCATGTCAGCAGAGTGCTATACATCAGTATGTCGATATGTAATTTTCTAGGGGATAATTATAAAAATGACCTTTGTTTATCAACAGAAACAGCGCCAGAAGTTTCCTTCCAGCGCTGTTTCTATTGATATTGATTGACTCTTTTATGTGTCTCTATCAATGTCATTAGCCTCTTAAATGGCCCGATTCTATCATCCTTTAGTTTCCCTGCATTAAGCAGCTTCCTTTGCTGCTTTATCCAGTTAAGCATATCATGCTCTTCAATCCGATGTTTCGAAGGATTCCTGTGATTGGATTCAATGAAACCAATCACCTCATTATACCTTGTCAACCAACGTGTATCTTGATCCATCATACATATTCCATCTGACATCAGACATCTGTCTTCCGTCATCCGGCATTTTTCTTTCGTTTATAGAGAATCTCTTTTGCTTTTACTCACGGGGCACAAAAAAAAGCGATGGACATCAGATTTTAGCTTTCTGATGTCCACCGCTTATGTGTTGCACTTATATATACGACTACCAGGGCGGCAAACATCAGCATGTTCATCGCCTCGGTGGGTCTTTGTTTATAGTGAACGTTTCATTGTTCTTTGCTGTAACATTTTAAAAATCATTCGGGTACTATTACCCTGCTTTCTATGAAAGCGGCAACAAAAAAATTCTACTTTTATTAGGGAACTACCAAATATTATTTCAACATTATTCGCTCAAATCCCATCATTTATCTGTTATCTCTTCTGCATCTGCAAATAACTCCTCTGTTATTTCAGATTGTTCATTATGTTTTTCTCCCTTTTCTTTTTCTTTCATCATATTTTTGGCTCGCTCTACCATTTCTGTCGCCGACTTGATTACTTCCTCAAAATCTGCGATATGTGTGTCATTACATTCATAATCCTCGCCATATATCTCCTTAAACTTAGTAGTAAACGCCGTTTCTTGACGTATTTTATTGAATAATGGCCACGTCTTGTAGTTTCCGCGCATAGCCAAATCCTTGCCTATTCTATCCATAATTTTGTAGGCTTCATCATACTCTTTCTTCAAAACAGCTACAGCCAGATGATATACTGGATCTGCAGCAGTTATGTCCATAGAATCAGCAATCTTTACACACTCATCCTGCATGTCACGCAAGTGAAAAGCAAGCGCCTTATTAACTCGAAATATCAGTTGCTGAGCAGTTTTAATCTCTTTTGCCCAAGACTTATTCGAAAGCGCAAAATCTATGATATCAAGCCCCAAGGTATACTCCTCATCTCTAATCAAATCATAAGCCACCTCAGATAGGCTATCCACCAATTCCTCACTTTCATCGACTCTTAACTTGTGCCATATCACAAAGCCTAACATTACACCTACTTGGAACAACACTTTGAATGCCTTTCTAACGTAGCTCATATCTGCATCAAGTCTTACTCCTGGCTTCAAATCATCAGGTAGTGTCACACCGTTCTTTTTACATTCTGAAATATATTGGCGAGATACCACACCGTTACAATGCACAAATAGATTTCTGCGTTCCATTATTTCCACGAATTCCGGGAACAGCTTAAAGTCCTTCAATGGCACTTTAAGTTTGCCTTCTAGCCATTGTAGTTGTTCTACATGGTTTTTACGTAGCAACGTCTCAATTTCCTTCTCGACAAGCACTTCCTTCAATTCGTCAAAATCGGCATATGTAAGTATGTCCGAAACCTTGAACTCCTTATCAGAACCATTTAATATCTCAGGCTTATCCGCAAATAGTTGTTTCATCAAGTCACCAAGGAAGCCATCATACCTGCTCACCATACCAATAACCGCATTCACACCGGTCATATCAAATGCCAATGCTGTATTACCAAGATTCCTCATCATTTTTGAAAAAACGGCACCATGTTCTCTTGGCATTTTTATATATTCTTTATCCTCTTCTTTGCACAATTCGCCATGATCCTCGCTGAACTTTTCAACCTTTTTCCCCTCAGCAATAATCTGCGCACTGAGAAAATTATAAGAAATGGGAACAATGTTCATTTGCGCATTGACTGCGTTAACATAGTCCCATATTATTCCACGATAAACAGATTGTTTTTCATTATTAACTTCTTCCATATCTATAACGTTTTAGGTAAATACTATTATCTCTCTAAATTCCAGCCCCTGCACTAATATCAAATCCGGGATTCCCCTTATACACCGCCGTCTTTGCTGTACACTTCCACGGCTTCACCATCGGCAGCAACGGAATATCGTCTATCACCATCTTCTCTATATGCATCTGTTTCACCGGCTGATTCTTCAGATACTTCTCAAAATTGGCAGACATCCCGGCTTCACTGTTATAGAAGAAACGAGCAGCCTGTATGGGGTCATCATGCTTAGACATCGTACGCATCGTCATATAGCCTGCCACGAAATACGAAATAAACGTATGCGAATCTATAATTGACACACCGTTATGTTCAAATCCTGCATATATCGGGTAGTTCGTCAACACCACAGGCACAATCTTTTTCTTTGTCACATCCCCCAGCTCTGTATACATCTCCGGGTGTGCTTCCATATATGCTTTCTTTCGCAATGCCTGCTCCGCACCATGCGTCAGTCTGTCCCATGCATCTCCATAATTCTGAGGTTCCATAGAGTAATGTATGCACTTTGCTTCTGCTAGTACCACTATATCACGCAGCCCTATCAGCAGGTCTATCTCCTCTTTCTTTTCTCCATAATGCCTTGATGCTATGCAGTTCACTTCGTACTCATGCTTGGCACCTGCAATCTGCTTGTACACATACTGTTCAAAGTCCTTTCCGCGTTTCTCCAAATCATAGCCACCGCGTTGCATCACCGTCTCAATAATGTTATATGGCATACAGTTTATGATGGGAATGAACGGCAAGCAATAATAGTCTTTAATCTTGTACAATGGCGAAGACCAGATATAGTTATATTTAGACCAGTCCGCTTCCAACGCTTTCAGCACATGTCTTACACGTCCAATCTTCACTCCAGTCATTTTCACCAAATAGGCTTCTAAATCTACAGCCTTGATTTTTCTTGGAAACTCACCGAATTCCTCTTTCGTATAGATAATTTTTGAAACTGGGTGCCAATGCTCCGTAACCTCATGGCATATGCACTGTAGAGCCACCCAAACGCCCAGCACTTCAGCCAGTGTAATACCGTTTATACCCACCAGCGTCATATTGATGTCCAGAAATTCATAATAAGCATCAATCGCGGCCTGCATCTCTTTCATAAACTCCAATTGGCGCTTGGCTTCACCCTGCCCGAATTCCAACGTAATAAGCCCGTCGCTCACTTTCGTCCTCTTTACACGATAGGGCTTTACATACTTTTCCAGTTCCGATTTTCTCCCTCTGTCTCTGTTCTGACAGCGTACATGCAACACTCTTTCGCCAATGATTAACTGTCCCAGCGCTTTCAGTTTTTCATTATGGTAGTCATCATCATCAAACACTATCGTATAATCATCAGGGGTCATCCTCACGAATGTCTTATCATACAGCACATCGTCATACGAGTGTTTAAACGTCGCCATCATATCTGCCATCTGGTACAGGTTCCTCACCATTCCCGCAAAGCAATTTGGATCTGAGTTCTCGTTCTTGTATTGGTCTTTCAGGTGGTGCCTCATATAGTTACACAGCATACTTGTTGCATCGGTTGCTCCCTCCATGGCAGCTTTTAAATCCACCTTCGCCCCATTAGGCAATTCCATTTTATGGGTAGTCATGTCGTGTAACATATAAGTGCCTTTAGGCATATTCTTATACGCCTCCTTTACCTTCTCTAAGGCAGCCTTATGTTCTTGATTCAGAAATGCGATAAAATACTCCACGACATCCTCACCTTCCATGTTGAAGTCTGGCAACAAATCATTCAAAACTTGGTAAAAGTCCTGATACAGTCTGTGTGCCATGTCCGATATCCACAAGAAATCCAGCACTTTCTTAGTTTCCTCTTTAGAAACCATCATATCATCCGTAACCAGTTTCTTCACTATGGCAAAGAGCTTATCCCTGTCATAATCCGCCGAAGTAGGCTTATATGCCGCCACCTTCGGGTGTTTCACTATATATTGCTTAAATGCGTCAAACAGTTTCATCTCATCATCAGCTGCAAACGTTCTCTAATCACGGACATCACTTCCGTAAAAGGCAATTCATCCTTATACTTTATTCTCTTCAGGTAGGCCTTCCACATAGTCTGTCGCATCCCGTCCTGTGCAAAGTCGTCAGTAAACACCACATTGTCAGCATCCAATTCCGTTCCACGGTTAGCAAACACCTCTATCACGGCCTCCTTCAGCAACGCCTCATCTACCTTACCTGCTTTCAGGATACTATAAACGTCAAAGAAATCCTTCATTCTGCTATTGATCGTTCCACGGTCTATCATCGTCTGGAATTTCTCAGCTACCACTGTCTCCAGCGAATAAGCCTCAACATTCACTGCTGGAAGCCCCTCTATTAGCAACGGATAGTCCAGCTGCGCAGGTTGCGGCACTATCACATCACCAAATCCCACGTCTATCGAGAACTGCTGCACAATTGTATCCATGTGCGCCGTCATATGAACGCGGGTGCCATTATATTCCTTTTCTACGGTTATATCCTCCAACCATATCTCGTCCTCACCGCACTCAAACGTCACGCCGTCTTCTTCACACTCAATGCTACAAATCTCGTGCATAATGCGCTTGATATTCTCCTTATCGCGACTGATATGGTCTCCCAGGAAGTCCATGTCGCGCGTCGGACGAGCCGCAAACCGCTCATGGGCAAACAGCAGAGCACCACCCTTCAAGAAGAAATTCTCCCTGTATGCACTCAGCGACAGTCTATACAAGAATCTCTCCTGCACAAAGCGGAGCAATATCAGATTATAATCCGCTCCCTTTGTCTGCTTCGACAGATTCAGCAACTTTGTTCTGTTCGACTTCCCGTAGTTCTTTATCTCACCCTTAACCATGAATCCTTAGCCACAATTATACCATTACATTCAGATACTGCGTCATTCTCGTGCCGATACGCATCTTCTTTGCATATTCAGTTAGTCGCGATATATTTCGGTCTTTGCGCCTCAGATAAACACGCAGCACCTCTGTCATCACGTCCATTCCCACTTTGTTCCTAAATCTTACTGCATCACACACAGCCCGCTCTATATCATATATGCGCAGCCTGTGTCCGGCCACGTCAGCCTCTACCACGCCCATCTCGTAGTATTTCTGCTCCCAATAACACAGCGTGATAGGCGGAAAGTCCGGCACCACCACCTTCCTGTGTTTCTCTACTGCCACATATATCGAGCCCGGTATCTGCGTCGTCAGCCCATAGTGTTCCCACGCCGAATACAGGCACAGCACGCCACCAGGAACTATCCGTTCCACATCAACCATTGTGTCTGCGAGTCCGTCCTCAGTGGCATACACACCATTCTTCAGCCTCACCACGTCGCCCGCATCCATCGCCTTGCGCACAAAGTAGTATCGGCCCTCTTCGTCTATGTCACGTGGTGTCAGTATTCCCTTCGTCGTAGTATCCATAAAACTTATTATAATGCAAATTTTTGGCAAATATACGGCTTTTTTCCAAATCAGCCGTAGTTTTTCCAAATTTTCTTTGAAAAATTTAAGATTTCGCCACAAAATAGCCTATTATATCATAAAAATACCTATCTTTGCACCCAAATATGAAACAACAGTTAAGCAATATTGCCTCGTAATGTTTAACCGAGTGGCGCAACGAGAGTTTGCGACCGCTCACAACATTACAGGTAATATGAGTAGAAGTAGAAAAAGATTTCCAGCAGGCACATGTTGCTGTTGTAAATCACAGAAGCGAGGAAAACAGATTAGTCATCGAAAATTCCGCCGACTAGAGCATGTGTTGATGCACAACTATCATTTTGAGAAACTCCCAATGCTCCAGTATGAGCTTACACGCCAATGGGATCTTGGTGGTGACGGAAAGTGCTTCTGGGGCTGGACTCCTGAT
>Ga0265298_10009370_pt1 | contig 11666 bp, 7 predicted proteins | sample AusTroGonzalo_MG_3_FD_193486 | JGI IMG/M metagenome (GOLD analysis project Ga0265298, IMG submission 193486) | Bovine rumen microbial communities from tropical cattle in Woodstock, Queensland, Australia - Gonzalo_01 | ecosystem: Host-associated > Mammals > Digestive system > Stomach > Rumen ...
TTCTTCTTTTGCGCTTCTTTGAAGACAGAGAACGCATCTGCGTCTAAGAGCTCGGACCACTTATAGCTGTAGTAGCCTGCTGCGTAGCCGCCGCTGAAGATATGGGTAAAGGCCGTAGCCATTTGCGTGCCGGGCACATTAGGCAGCACTTGCACCTGCTCCATAGACTCGTCGCTGAAACGAACTACAGACTCAATCGTACCGATAGTCGGGTTAACCTCAAAGGGTTTGTCCATACTATGCCAAGCCATATCCAGATAGCCGAAACTGAGTTGACGCGCACAAGCATAAGCTGCATGGAACGTCTGCGAAGCGTGCATCTTGTCCAGCAGTTCTTGCGGCAATGTCTCGCCGTTCTTGTAATGTTTGGCAAAGGTATCGAGGAACTCTTTCTCGTCGATGAAGTTCTCATTGAACTGGCTCGGCAGCTCCACAAAGTCGCGCGGTACATTCGTTCCGCTCTGCGAAGCGTACTGGCAGCGGGTCAGCATGCCGTGCAGCGCGTGACCGAACTCGTGCAGGAACGTACGAACCTCGTCGTAGGTGAACAACGCCGGCTTGTCTGCAGTCGGGCGAGTGAAATTCATAACGTTCACGATATGCGGACGATGATCTTTTTTGCCAACCATAAACTGCGGCTGGAAATCATTCATCCACGCGCCGCCGCGCTTGCCATCCCGCGGGTGGAAGTCGGCATAATAAACGGCCAGGAACTTACCTTTCTCGTCAAACACCTCATAAGCCGTAACTTCCGGATGATAAACCTGGATATTCTTGTTCTCTTTGAACTTGATGCCATACAGCCGCTCTGCCAGCCCGAACACGCCGCGCTTCACGCTCTCCAGTTCAAAATACGGCTTGAGGTCCTCATCGGAGATAGAGAATTTCTCTTGTTTGAGGCGCTTGGAGTAATAGGAGAAGTCCCAGGGTTGGAGATGTGCCGCGTAGAAACCGTGCGCGTGCGCGTAGTCCTCTACTTCCTTGACCTCTTCGCGAGCGGTAGGCATATAGGCGTCGCGCAACTCGTCCAGCAGTTTATACACATTCTCCGGCGTCTCTGCCATGCGTTTGTCCAGTGCTTTCTCTGCATAGGTCTTTTTGCCAAGCAGTTGAGCGATTGCCAAGCGCGTGTTGACGATCTCGACGATGATGCCGGTATTGTCAAACTCGCCGCCGACACACTTGGAAACGTTCGCCATATAGAGTTCGCGGCGGATATCGCGGTTGTCCAGGTCTTTCATGACCGGGATTGTAGTGGTCGGTTTGAGGTTCAGCAGCCAGCCGTCCAGCCCTTTCTGCTCTGCATTGGTACGCAGCACGCTCTTGGTGTCGTCATTCAGGCCGGCAAGCAGTGCCTCATCGGTGAGATGCATCGTCCAAGCGTTGGTAGCTTTGAGCACGTTTTGGCCGAACTGTAGCGTCAGCTGGCTCAGTTTGGCGGTCAAGGCGCGATAAGTCTCTTTGTCTTCGGGACTAAGGTTAGCGCCGTTGTTGGCAAACGACTCGTAGATATCTTCCAGCAGTTTGTATTGCGCTTTGTTCAGTTTGAGTTTGTCGCGCTGTTCATAGACGGCTTTGATACGCTGGAATAGCTTTTCATTCAAGCGGATAGTGGAAGCATACTCCGACATCTTCGGGCTCAGCTCCATCTCGATCTGTTGCAGCGTGTCATTGGTCTCTGCGCTGGTGAGGTTATAGAAACAGCCCGCTACGATACCGAGCAGTTCGCCTGAACGCTCGTACGCCTCGATCGTGTTGGCAAACGTAGGTGCAGCAGGATTATTGACGATGTCGTCAATGTCCTTCAGACCTTGTTTGAACGCCTCGTCAAAAGCAGGCATATAATGCTCCGCATGAATCTCATTGAACGGATACGTGCCGTGCGGCGTTTTCCAGTTCTTGTACTCAAAGAACGGGTTTGTAGCAGCGGTGGCTGCCAGTACTGTTGTGGCTAAAGCCATAGTGAGAATTTTACGCATTTTGATTTATAATTTATGATTCTTAATTTCTTTTGCCCCGCAAAAGATTGATGTCTCCGCTCATCTGATAAATACCGATGACCGATTCGTCGGCATTCCGTTTCTTCTTATTATACACCGGTTTCATCGTGTATTGGGCATTCTTGGCGGCATCGGTACCAAGCGCCCGAATGACATAGAAATACGCCCCTTCGGCAGCAGGTCGGCCGTTGATTGTGCCATCCCACCCTTTGGCAGGGTCATCCCATTCGAACACTAACTTGCCCCAGCGGTTATAGACCCAACAATGAAACTCTCTAAGCGAACGGTACGCCACGCGGAACTCATCATTCTTGCCGTCGCCGTTCGGCGTGAACACATTCGGTACCGCCAAGTACGACTCGGCTATCGCGACGGTCATATCCGTTGAGTCCGAAGTGCAATGCTCGTTGTTCACAGAACAAACGACGCGGTACGAACCGGGTTCAGAGAACACATAGCGAATCTCCGGATCACTGCGGGTAATGAGCAGCTCGGTGGCTTTGTAGATCGTCCATTTGTAATATAGCGCAGCAGGTGTCGGATTGGAATAGAACGCGACCTCCAGCGGACCGCTATACTCGGATGAAGTGATCAAGTCCTGACTTGTAGGCCGGTTGCGTTCATTCGATTTCTCGCCTTCCTCTCCGCGGGTCGTCGCCAAACTCGTCAGCTTATGGTTCACCGCCCACACGTCTTCCTCTTTCAGTTCTGTCTCCACCAGCGCGGAGTCTAGACCCAGCGCAGCGCGGATGTCCATGTCGTAACAGAGCGTGATCGGCGTCTTGCCGTACAAAGCCGGAAGAATGATGTTCCCCGGTTTGAGGCTTGCGTCGTATCGCGCTGAAGAGTCTACCCAAGCTTCACTGTTCCAAGCAAGCGCATTATATAATACGGTACACGCGCGCGTGTAAGTGCCCGTTGTGCCATCCAGTCGGGTGTACGACAAAGCCTTGGTGTCACCTCCCAGCGTCAGCGTTGTGGCTTTACAATCGGGTGTTACGTCCAGCGTCAAACCCACCGGATCGCTGTACAGGAACACATAACACGGAGATGAGAGATCACCATCCAAATCGGTATAGACACCTCCTTCGTCCGGATACACCTCATCCGTATTGGACGCAATTAATGTGCCATCGGACTTGTACCAAGTGACATCGCCGCGGGTCGAACGCAAATGAATCTCGTCCTTGAAGATAAACAGCGTATCGTTCTTATTGACCACTTGCGTTGCTTTCCCCACGCACACGATATCCGAAGCCCAAAGGGACAAAGGACAAAGGACGATGGACAAAAGACCTATTTGAATAACTCGCTTAATCATTTATTCACTTGGAAGCGTGTGTTGCCGTTTTGGATGAAGTCCACGATCTGTTTTGCAGCTGCAATACCGGCATTGATATTGGCTTCTGCAGTCTGTGCGCCCATCTTCTTCGGGGTTGCGAAGTAGCGTTCGTCGAAGAGCGTACGGAACTTCGCATCAGCCACCGGCATAATATCCGTCATGTACTTAAGGTCGCGACGCTCTTGCATCAGCGTGATCAAACCTTCTTCATCGATGACCTCTTTGCGGGCTGTGTTGACCAATACGCCACCCTTTGGCATGAGGTTTACCAGATCGTGATTGATGCTGTTCTTGGTCTCTGCGGTAGCCGGGATATGCAGGCTGACGATATCGCACGTGCTGTATAGTTCCTCGGCACTATGGAGAGGATGCACATTAGCAGCGGTCATCGCCTCGTCCGGACAATACGCATCGTACGCATAGACATCCATTCCGAAGCCTTGCGCAATACGGGCTACGTTACGGCCTACATTACCAAAAGCATGGATACCGAGTTTCTTGCCCTTCAGTTCGGTGCCCGAAGTACCGTTATACAAGTTACGTACGGCAAAAACCATCAGACCGAGTGCCAATTCAGCTACGGCATTACTGTTCTGACCCGGCGTGTTCATCGCTACCACCTTATGCGCAGTAGCTGCCTCGAGGTCGATATTGTCATAGCCTGCGCCGGCACGAACAACGATCTTGAGTTGTTTGGCTGCGTCCAGCACGGCGGCGTCCACAATATCCGAACGGATGATCAGTGCGTCTGCATCTGCCACAGCGTCTAATAACTGCACTTTGTCTGTATATTTCTCGAGCAGCGCCAGTTCATAACCAGCGCCTTCTACCACTTCACGAATGCCGTCCACAGCTACTTTTGCGAACGGTTTTTCTGTTGCTACAAGTACTTTCATAGGTTTAACAAGTGTTGTTAGTTCTATTGTTTTTCCTGTCGGACTTGTAATCCTGTGTCTGTCCGTCGGCAGGATATAGGAATAGCCCATTCGTAATTTTTATTTATCAATTAATGAAGTTTCTCGTATTCTTTGATGCAATCTACTAACGCCTGTACGCCCTCGAGGTCCATCGCGTTGTAGCAGGAAGCACGGAAACCGCCCACCAGACGGTGACCCTTGATACCTACCATGCCGCGCTCGGTAGCAAACTTGAAGAAATCGTCTTGCAGTTCTGCGTACTCGGGTTTGAACACGAAACAGATATTCATGCGGCTGCGGTCCTCTTTCTTCGAGATTGTCGGCATAAAGAGCTTCGATTCATCGAGGCATTTGTAGAGCAAGTCCGCTTTCGCTTTGTTGCGCTCCTCGATCCACTTCACACCGCCGTGCGCTTTGAGCCAGCGAAGCGTCAGCACAGCTGTATAAACGGGCAGTACAGGAGGTGTATTGAACATCGAACCATTGTCGATATGCGTCTGGTAGTTCAGCATAGTCGGGATATACCGGCTGACTTTGCCCAGGCACGACTCTTTGATGATCACGAAGGTCACACCTGCCGGCGCAAGGTTCTTCTGCGCACCGCCGTAGATGATATCGTACTGGCTGACGTCGATCGGACGACTCAGGATGTCGGAAGACATATCTGCTACCAAAGGTACATTGCCTTTCTTGCGGTAGATCTCAGCGAGCTTCTCGTCGTTGATCTCGGTACCGAAGATCGTGTTGTTAGTCGTGATATGGAAGTAATCAGCGTCCTGCGGGATCTCAAAGTCCATCGGAATGCTGTCCGTGCTGGCTGCTACTTCGACTGCCTCACCGAAGCCTTTGGCTTCCTTGAGTGCTTTTTTGGACCATACACCGGTGTTGAGGTACGCTGCTTTGTGCTCGAGCAGGTTAAACGGAACCATGCAGAACTGCAAGGACGCACCGCCGCCGAGGAACAATACACGATATCCTTCGGGCACGTTCAACAGTTCTTTGACCAGCGCTTCTGCTTCGTCCATAACGGGCTGGAAATACTTTGCGCGGTGCGAGATCTCCAAAATAGACAAGCCTTGCCCCTCAAACTCCAGAACAGCATCCGCTGTCTGTTTGATTACTTCTTGCGGGAGAATACTCGGTCCCGCATTAAAATTGTACTTTTTCATGTGGTATAAATTTCAAATATCAAATATCAAATTTCAAATATGTTTTATTTTAAAACATAGTGCTTATGATTCCATGCAGTAGGATGAATCTCCGGCAGGGTGATAATACCCTCTTTGGGTTTCATTCCTGCCAGATGCAGCGCGTATGCGATAGCCGCGAGGTCGTCGGCATTGGACTTTGGCTGTTGGCTGTTAGCTGTTGGCTGAATGGCAGGAGCAGGAGCCTGACCGGCTTTGGCACGGCGTTCTTCGAGGTCTTTCAAGAATTGTTCCTTAGCCAAGCCGCTCTTGTACTCGCGGTACTGCTTGTCGTGCATCGCGAACTCGAACAGCTCTTCGTCGTCTTGTCCGCGGTCCCAACCCAGCTCTTTCATCTCTTTGATGTACTGCGGCAGCACGTTCGGATACAGTTTCTGCGGGTCGTCGGTATAGAACTCGTAGCCTTTCTCTTTGGCCAGTTCGATGATCTCCGGAGCCAGTTCTCCGGGCAGCTTGCCGGACTTACCGAGAATCATGCCCCACATAGCGGGATCCATACGTGTGAAGTCTTTCTCGCCCATCGAGCGGCTGAACAGGTTCATCAGCGCCGCGTTCTTGACGTATTGGCTGAACGGCGTCACGAGACACGGTGTACCGAGCATAGGCCAGATACGCTGTACTTCGTCGAACAACTGCACGAGCAGTTCGTCTTCGGACAGTTCTTTCTCACCTTTTTTCTTGAGATTGGCATTGATGGCAGCGTGCATGCCTTTGAGGTCGGCCATGAGCGAGCCCATCATACCTCCCGGCAGACCGCAGCCTACGAGCAAGGATGTCATGAGTGCGTTCTTCGGGTCAATCCAATAACCCAGGAAATCATCGATGAACTCTTGTGTGAGCGAACGCGCCTCCATATAGGCCTTCATATTGATGTCTTTTACGAGGAAGCCAGCGTCCTTCAGCATCGCCTGGATCGTGATCACATCGGGATGCACCTTACCCCACGAGAGCGGTTCCATCGCTACGTCCAGCACGTCACCTCCGGCTTTGGCCACTTCAAGCATCGAAGCCACAGAGAAGCCCGGACCTGTATGACCGTGGTACTGGATGATGATATCCGGATGTTTCTCTTTGATAGCAGCGACAATGACACCTAACATATGCGGACGACCGATACCGGCCATGTCCTTGAGGCATATCTCTTGCGCACCGCCTTCGATGAGTTGTTCCGCCAGGTTGATGTAGTACTCTGCGGTGTGAACTTTCGAGTACGTGATACACATGGTCGCCTGCGCGGTCATGCCGGCTTCTTTCGCCCACTTGATGGACGGGATGATATTGCGCGGGTCATTCAGACCGCAGAAAATACGGGTAATGTCGGTACCTTGCGCGTGCTTCACTTTGTACATGAGTTGCCGCACATCTGCCGGCACAGGGTTCATGCGCAGCGCGTTCAGTCCGCGGTCCAGCATGTGGGTCTTGATACCTGCTTCGTTAAACGGCTTGCAGAACGTCCGCACCGCTTGGTTCGGGTTTTCACCGTATAGCAAGTTCACTTGCTCACTCGCACCGCCGTTGGTCTCTACGCGGTCAAAGCAACCCATGTCGATGATGACCGGCGCCACACGAGCTAACTGATCCTTGCGCGGCACATACTTGCCGCTACTCTGCCACATGTCGCGATAGACCAAACTGAATTGAATCTCTTTTTTCATATATTCTGAATTCTTAATTCTTAATTAAAAACCAAAGCTGAGTCCGCAGGTAATGGTAAAATTCTTGCCCTGCAGATAAGTCGGGGTATATTTATTGAGGTAATAATTGACCAGATCATCGCCGCTCAGTTCCTGGGAGGTGCCATCTGCATTCCAACCGCGGTCTTCACCCAAGATACGTGCTGACGTAGGAGCGAAAGCACGCGCATTGTTGTACATGACGTCCACATGAGCGTAGCAGTTGTTGAACACTTCATAAACAGCGCGGAAACGGATGATATCGTTGCGCCAAATCTTCTCGCTGAACGGTTTCTGCGCGATGATCGGCGTGGTCGTACTGCGCTGTCCGGCGATGTAGGCGCGGATATAGTCGTACGCACGGTACTTGGTGTCGTTCGTGTAGTCCAGTGTGAGCCGCAAGCTGCGCGTTGGGCGGTACGACAGCTGCACAAAGATACTCTGCGCATTGTCGCCCATATAATGGCCCATGTTATAGCTGTTCGACGTGAAATCCGTCACTTTGATCGAGTGCGTATAGCAAGCGATATAGCTGCGCATGAACTCGCCTCGCAGCGCCAAGCCTTTCACCGGCCAGCCGCTCCAGTTGAAGCCCACGAGGTACGACACGGGGTTGTTCTCTGGTTCGGATTTCTTCAAACGTTTCAACTTAAACTCATCCAGAAAGAACGATCCGTACAGCCGCAAGTGGTCTGTCGGACGCACGGTGATAGTTGCAAACGCCTGGGAGTTCTGGTTCTCGGAGCTGAGTCCCTTAGTCAGCAGGTGATCCAGCGACTTGTAGAACGCGATCGGAATGAAATACGCTGCTTGGACGTTTCGCTCGGCATAGACGATCGAGTTTCCGAATGAGAACTGGATATACTTGATCGGCATGAAGGTAAACATGTTCGCCGCCATGAACTTATTCGCCGGCCGGTACTCCTTCTGGAACACGCCTTCTTTCTCCCACTCAATGTAGTAATACGTGCTGTCCTTCACGTTCGACGGCAGCCACGCGTGGAAATAGTCGAACTGGAACCAGCGGCAGGGCGTCAGTTGGATGGTAAACATCGGTACGGCAGGGTTATGAGCCGAGAGGATGTTCGAGCAATGCTGCGCGTCACCCCAAGTGACCCGCTCGCGCTGGATACCGATACTACCCCACCATGCGTAGAGCGATATGCCGCCTCGCGAATCCGAGAAATCGCCGCCGTAGTTGGCTTCTTTGTATTGCACGCCAGCGAAGTCGTTCAGGAATCCCGGCTGCGTGATACGTGAACCCGAGACACCTTGCCCGCTCCAGCTGTTGTCGCGAATCGAGCCCCAGATAGAGACGTGGTGCGCGATGTCCATCTGGATCTCCGCGCCGTACCAGCGGTGCATCAGCAGGCCTTTCTTGTTGTACATCAAGTCCATACCAAGAATCGGCCGCACGCGCATCTTGAAGATCTTGTCTTTCGTCAGGATATGCAAACTCGGGTCCGCCAAATTGAGGTTGGAGACGTTGGTCTTCCATTGTGTCACATGACGATGTCCGTAACTAAAATACGTCGGCAGCGTGTCCATCTCCAAGGCGTAGTCCTGCATATAGAACTGCAAGTCCTCGCGTTGGCGCTTGTTGAGCAGCGAATCCCTACTCTGCGCCTGAACGAGCATTCGGGCGATCGCGTCGCGTGTGTACGGCTTGATAGCGGCATTGGACTCAATGACACCATCCGTGGTCAGCTCTTCCAGAAAATCATAGATCTCCGTGTATTCGATCGCCTCCGGAATACGCTGCGCGCTTAATGACGAAAGGCGAATGGCGAATGGCGAAAGTGCCAATACCATCACGAGTACAATATATCTTAAAACCTTAGCCATCTTTAGCCTCTAACCTTTAGCCATTAGCCTTTACTTCTGATAGCGAGCGTTCAGTCCTTCAATTACTTCATCCGTGATATCGTAGCCGGCTACTTTATTCATCAGCACGGCATCGTTCATGATGATATGGAGATGACCGTCGGCATTGTACTCACGCAAGTAAGCCTGTACGGAGTCTTGGAGTTGCTGAGTCAGCGCAGCCTGTTGGTTCATGAAGTCGGCACTCAGCTGCTGACGAAGGTTCTCAAGGTCTTGCTGCTTTGCCATCAACTGCTGCTCTTTCTTCTGCAAACGGCTCTGCTCGCTCTCTGCGCGCTCACGGCTCAGGAAAGCGCCTGCTTCCACTTTCTTTTGGAAGTTCAGCACGTCTTGCTGGAAAGTCTCGTACTCTTTCTGGAACGCTTTGGCTTTGGTGTCCAGTTTGACCATCGACTCCTCGTACTGCGATTGCAGTTTTTCCGAAGACTCAACCGCCAGCGTGTAGTGCAACAGGATCGAATCGGTGTTCACTACAGCGATCGGAAGCAGTTCTCCTTGTGCCTCCACTTCTCCGTTTGCCGGCTTCTTTGCGCCCGGCGTAACGGTAAAGAATACAATAAACAGGGCAACAATACCTGCTGCCAAAATCGAATCTACAATAATTTGAATCTTGTTCATAAAATATTAAATCTTAAATTATCAATTATCAATTATCAATTATCAATTTGCGCTTGTTTCGCGAAGCTCTGTCTTCCGAAACAGCGCAATGTATCCCGTCGGCTTTCATCCGTTCGTTTTCGCCGATATGCTGCGACCTAAACGAGTGGTCTTTGCGGCATATCACTCCCACACTCAGCAGCAGCATCGCCGCCCCTACAAGCCCTATAACAATTAAAATTGTTAGCATTTTCTTTCGCTAAAATGGCATACTCATCCAAAATAGCGTGCAAAGATACAACTTTTTTTTCACATACGCAAGTCCGCGCGCGTTTTTTTGTAAAAAAGTGCCTATTAACTATAAAAATGAAGTCCTTTCGCCTTTCGCCTTTCGCCATTCGCCATTTTTTTAGTACCTTTGCACCGCAAAGAAATAGCATATGAACGCGATTTTTATTGTATTGCCGATATTGACGCTGTTGATGTTTGACTTGGGATTGACTCTCAAGCCGGCCGATTTCAAGCTGATTGCCCAACGTCCGAAGCCCGTTTTCATCGGCCTTTTCGGGCAGATCGTCCTCTTGCCGCTGATTGCTTGGGGAATCATTCAGATTGCAGAATTCAGCATTCAGATTTCAGAATTATTTATTATCGGGATCATGCTGGTCGCATGCTGTCCGGGCGGGAGTTCAAGCAATGTGTTTTCTATGCTGGCGAAAGGCGATGTGGCGTTGTCGGTAACACTGACGGCCTGCAGTAGTCTGATAACACTCTTTACCTTGCCGCTGATCATGGCTTGGGTGACCATGCGTGTTCAGATGTCAGATGTCAGTATTCAGTTACCGGTGGGAAATCTGCTGATTCAGAACATCGTACTGATGGTTATACCTATTGCGATTGGTTTTACGGTCAATTTATTCCGCGAGAAAGCAGCTGAGAAGATTCATAATGTGCTCAAACGGATTGCGATGCCGGCTCTTATTCTGCTGGTAACGGTCTTTTTCTTTCAGCATAAACAAACGATTATAGATCAGTTCGCGTCATTAGGTTTGACGATGACCGTGCTTATCTTGGCATGTACAGGTTGCGGTGCCCTACTCTCCTTGCTGTTTCATCTGGCCGTGAAAGAACGCCGTACGCTAGTGATCGAGATCGGCATGCAGAATGCCGCGCAAGCTATCACGATTGCCTGCAGTCCGCTCGTTTTCAACAACGAAGTTATTGCTATCCCTGCCATCATCTATGCGCTGATGATGAATATCATTCTCCTAATCTACGTCGGAATTACCAAACTGCATTAATATTAGGGGGACGGTAAGGTGCGGGGATGTTTACGCATATGTGATACCCTCGAGAATCAATAAGCAATACATAAGCAATATATAAGTAATCACTAAAGTTTTGAACGCTCTGTATTATATACTATGTATATAATACTATATGTTTTCGCGATTCGTAGATAAAGAAAAAACGCACTGGCAGAAATGGCAGAAATGGCAAAAGTTTTGCCAGTTTTGCCATTTCTGCCAGTGCAAAAAATTTACATGAGATTCTTGAGACAGTTGAGACAGTTAAGAGGAAAGTGTCTCAAGAGTCTCAACTGTCTCAGTGCGTTTTTTGCAAAACACCTTTGTTGGATGACATCCAACGCAATGAACGATGTAGATGCCGATTGACAATCGGCGAAATGCGAAGAAAAGAAAACGCAAGCCTAACGACTCGCGCACGTAACAAAGATGTATACACAAAAAAGGGCGAGGTACTGCCCCACCCTAAATGATTGAAGAAAAATATGAGTTATAGCCCCATTTGCGTTTTAATGATAGAGATAATCTGCGGAGTCATTTTTTGGTATGCTTCTCGAGCAGCATGACTGAATCCTCTTGTGTGATTAGCGACATCAGATGTTAGACCACTACTATAAACGCGTTTCCCGTTTGATTTCCGATCGATATCTATATGCGCCTCCACGAAAGCGGCATAATTGCTTACAGAGCCGAAATCCGTTTTGGCATGTTCCTGCGCCTCGGCATGTATATATATCG
>Ga0265298_10009371_pt1 | contig 11665 bp, 9 predicted proteins | sample AusTroGonzalo_MG_3_FD_193486 | JGI IMG/M metagenome (GOLD analysis project Ga0265298, IMG submission 193486) | Bovine rumen microbial communities from tropical cattle in Woodstock, Queensland, Australia - Gonzalo_01 | ecosystem: Host-associated > Mammals > Digestive system > Stomach > Rumen ...
CATCTTCCGTGTGCTTCCCTTCCGGCCGAAAAAGGTCGGTATCGTCACCACCGGCAACGAAGTGTTCCACGGCCGCATTCAGGACGGCTTCACCCCCGTGATTCTGAAAAAGGTTGCCGCCTTCGGGGCGGAAATCGTCGGTCACGAGCTCAGCGACGACGATCCGGAGCACATCACCCGCTGTATCCATAGCGTCCTCGAAGCGGGGTCGGAGCTGGTGATCTGCACCGGGGGCATGAGCGTGGACCCGGACGACCGCACCCCCGCGGCCATCCGCGCCTCCGGCGCCCGCATCGTTTCCTACGGCGCCCCGGTGCTGCCCGGCGCCATGTTCCTCCTCAGCTACTGGGGCGAAAAAAACATCCCGATCATCGGCGTTCCCGGCTGCGCCATGTATCATCATCGCACGATCCTCGATCTGGTCCTGCCCCGCCTCTTTGCCGATGATGAAATCACAAAGGAAGATCTGGACCGGCTGGGCGAAGGCGGCCTGTGCCTGAACTGCGAAATCTGCAGTTTCCCGAACTGCGGTTTCGGAAAGTGAGAATCGAATCATGCTGAATCTGAAAAATCTGCCTGTGGACGATCCGAAGCTCGTCGTCTGCGGCGGGGGCCATATCGGCATTCCGGTGGCAAAAATCGGCCGCATGCTCGGCTTCCGCGTCACCGTGCTGGAGGACCGGCCGGAATTCGCGGAAAACGCCCGCTCCGCCGGCGCCGACGAGGTGATCCTGGCTCCCTTTGACGAAGGCCTCGCCCGCATTCCCGGGGATGAGGACACCTTTTTCGTCGTCGTCACCCGCTCCCACGACCTGGACAACATCTGCCTGAACGCCGTCTGCCGCAAGCCCCATGCCTATATCGGCGCCCTCGGTTCCCGGCGGCGTTCCGTCCTGGCCCGGGAGCGGCTCGTATCGGAATACAGCTGCGACCCCGAAGTGGTTGCTTCCATCCATATGCCCATCGGTCTCTCCATCGGTTCCGAAACCCCGGAGGAAATCGCCGTTTCCGTGATGGCGGAGATCGTTCAGGAAAGGAACCGTACCGACCGCAGCGGCCGCTGGCCCCGGGAGCTCCTGGAAGCCCTGCGGGATCCGGATGTCAAAGGCCCCCTGGCCCTGGCCACTGTCACGGAGCGCCACGGCAGTGCGCCCCGCGGCGTCGGAACGCGGATGCTCATCCGCCCGGACGGAATCGCCGTCGGCACCGTCGGCGGCGGGGAGCTGGAAGCCGAAGTCGTCCAAAAGGCGCTGCAAATGCTCTCATCCGGAGCCCCGGCGGAGACAGAAGTGAAAGCCGCCCTGAATGCCGACGGCATGGCCTGCGGCGGCGCCGTCACCGTTCATATTGAGATCATTCCCGAAGAAAAGAGATTTGAAGCATGACCAACCCATTAACGCATTTCGACGCCGCCGGCAACGCCGTCATGGTGGATGTCACCGCCAAGGCGGAAACCGTCCGCACGGCCACTGCCGAGGGTACGATCCGCCTCTCCCCCGCCGCGATGCAAGCCCTGCTGGCGGGCAGTGCCGAAAAAGGCGACGTCCTCGGCGTCGCCCGGGTAGCAGGCATCATGGGCGTCAAGCAGACGCCCTCCCTCATCCCCCTCTGCCACCCGCTGCCGATCGGCAGGGTTTCCGTGGATTTCCGGGTGGATGAAGCCGCCTGCACCGTCACCGCCCTCTGCACCGCGAAGGTCACCGGCCAAACCGGCGTCGAAATGGAGGCGCTGACGGGGGTGTCCGTCGCCCTGCTCACGGTTTACGACATGCTGAAAGCCGTCGACAAAAGCATGGAGATCACCGGGATCCGCCTGCTTGAAAAGGACGGGGGAAAGTCCGGGCATTACATCCGAAACGACGGTGACCGCCCATGATCGATCTGCTCGGAAGAACCATTGATTACGCCCGGATCTCCGTCACGGACAAATGCAATCTCCGCTGCCGCTACTGCATGCCGGAGCAGGGCGTGGAACTCCTTTCCCATGAAGATCTCCTCACCTTTGAGGAAATTCAGCGCGTAGCCGCATGCTTTTCCCGTCTCGGAATCCATACCCTGCGCGTCACCGGCGGGGAACCCATGGCCCGCCGCGGCTGTCTGGATCTCATCCGGATGCTGAAAGAAACGGAAGGCATCCGCCGCGTCACTATGACCTCCAACGGTATTCTCCTCCGGGGCCGCGTGGCGGAAGCAAAGGCCGCCGGGCTGGACGGGCTGAACCTCAGCATCGACGCCCTGACTCCCGAGGTTTACGCCGCCGTCACCCGGGGCGGCGACGTCCGGGACGTGCTGGCCGTCATTCAGGAGGCCGTGGATCTCGGCCTTCCCCTCCGGCTGAACGCCGTTCCCCTCCGCGGGGTCAACGAGAAGGAACTGACCGGCCTGGCCGCCCTCGCCCGGGATCTGCCGGTCGACGTCCGCTTTATCGAGCTGATGCCCGTGGGCTGCGGCGCCTCACAGGCCGGGATCCCCGTTGCCGAGGTCCGCAAAATGCTGGAAGCTGCTTTCGGCCCCCTGCAGCCGGACGAAGCACCCCACGGTGCCGGCCCCGCGGTGTATGGAAAGCCCGCCGGCTTCAAAGGCAGCATCGGCCTCATCGCCGCGGTCTCCGACGCCTTCTGCGGCCGGTGCAACCGGATTCGACTCACGCCGGAAGGCCGGCTGAAGCTCTGCCTGAACCGCTCCGCCGGCGAAGATCTGCGGGCAATGATGCGCGCCGGATGCACCGACGAAGAACTCACCGAAACCCTTCGCCGGGAGATTCTCCAAAAACCCCCGCACCACGGTTTCGGCGAAAACATCCCGGACCGGGATGCACGAAAAATGAGTCAGATTGGCGGGTGAAGGAAGCATCCCGATTAAACGAACGGAGGTTAAAGAAATGTCCTACAAAGTTGCCATCATCACCCTCAGCGACAGCGGCGCCAGTGGTAAGCGCGCCGACGCATCCGGCCCGCTGATCGGGGAAATGCTCTCCCCCGAAGATTTCACCGTCACATGCCGCCATCTGCTTCCGGACGATCCGGAAGCGCTCTCCGCCCTCCTGCGGGATCTGTGCGACGCCGGCAAAGCGGATCTGATCCTCACCACCGGCGGCACCGGCCTTTCCCCCCGGGATCACACCCCGGAGGCCACCCTGGCCGTGATCGAGCGCAATGTCCCCGGCATTTCCGAGGTCATGCGCGCTGCCTCCATGAAGATCACGCCCCGGGCCATGCTTTCCCGGGGCGTCAGCGGCATCCGCGGCCGCACGCTCATCATCAACCTGCCCGGCAGCCCGAAGGCCGTCCGGGAAAACCTGGAAGTCATTCTGCCGACCCTGCCCCATGCCCTCGCCATCCTCACGGATTGGGAGCACAACTGCGCCCGTTAGGGGGTGCCGATCAGGTCCTTGATCACTTCTCCTGCCAGAATCAGCCCCGCAACGGAAGGCACAAACGACGTGGATCCGGGAATATCCCGCCGCGTCGTGTTTTTTTGCCCGTCCGAAGGGTCCGCACCGTCGGAAGCCGCCTCCACAGGCCGCATCGGCAGCTCCGTGGAATAAACCACCTTCAGGTGCCGGATCCCCCGCTTCCGGCATTCCGTCCGCATCACCCGTGCCAGCGGGCACACAGAGGTTTTGCTGATGTCCGCCACCCGGAAAGCCGTCGGGTCCGTCTTGTTCCCCGCGCCCATGGCGCTGATAATCCTCGTCCCTGCTGCCTGCGCCGCTTCCGCCAGCGCCAGCTTTCCGGCCACCGTGTCAATCGCGTCCACGACGTAGTCGTATTGTGAAAAGTCAAAGGTATCCTTTGTTTCCGGCAGAAAGAACGTCCGGTGCGTCACAACCCGGCAGTCCGGGTTGATATCCCGCACCCGTTCTGCCGCAACATCGACCTTGTATTGACCAACCGTGCTGCGCGTGGCGTGTAGCTGGCGGTTCAGGTTGCTCAGGCACACCCGGTCGCTGTCGATCAGGTCCAGCGCGCCGATGCCGCCCCGGGCCAGGGCCTCCACCGCGTACCCGCCGACCCCGCCGATGCCGAACACGGCCACCCGGCTCCGCCGCAGCTTCTCCATGCCCTCCGCTCCGAAGAGCATCCGCGTTCTGGAAAAGGCATCCGGCCGGTCCATTGCTTCCGCCATGCACGCTCAGCCCCTTCCGAAGATCTTCTCTTCAAATTCCCGTGCAGCCAGGGGGCGTGAGAAGTAATAGCCCTGCACGATGTCGCATCCCGCGTTCTTCAGCAGCCGCAGCTGGTTTTCCGTCTCCACGCCTTCCGCCACCACCGGTACCTTCAGATACCGGGCGATGTCGATGATCAGTTCCACCAGCCGGAAATCCTTCGCGTTCCGCTCGATGTTCCGGATGAAGGCGATGTCCATTTTCAGCACGTCCACCGGCAGCGAGGAAAGCATGTTCAGCGAGGAATAGCCGCTGCCGAAGTCGTCCATTTCGATCTCGTAGCCCTTCCCCCGCAGTTTTTCGATCACCCGGATCACCTGGCTCGCGTTCTCCGTGTAGGCCGATTCGGTCACCTCCAGCTTCAGGTCCCGGCTTTCCAGCCCGTTCTTCCGCAAAATCCGGCCCAGCTTCGCAATCAGATCCGGGTCAAACACGTCCACCCGCGAAAGGTTCACCGAAACCGGCATCCGGATGCCCAGGCGGTCGCGCCAGTCGGCAATCTGCCGTGCCGACGCCTCCCATACGAAGTTGTCCAGCATGCTGATCTGCCCGCTCTTTTCAAACAGGCCGATAAAGTCTTCCGGCGAGATCAGGCCCAGTTCCGGATGGTTCCACCGCACCAGCGCCTCCGCGCTGCTCAGCATGGGCCGGTCCCCCCGGATGTCGTATTTCGGCTGGTAGTAAACCTCCAGCTCATTGTTTTCCAGCGCGTGGGGCAGGTCGTTCAGCAGCCGCTGATCCCGCTCCTCCCGCTGTGCCATGGCGTCGTCGTAAACATAAGGTCTGTTCCTGGATTCTCCCCGCGCCAGGTTGCAGGCCGTCCGCGCCTTGTCGAACTGGCTTTCCGGCTCAATGCCCGCCTGCCAGGGCTTCACGCCCATGCGCAGGTGGATGCCCGCCTTTTTGAAGGCTTCGTCCATCTTCGCCTGCAGCCGCCCCAGCAGCGCCTGCCAGTCCGCGCCCTCCGGGCAGTAGATGTTGAACCGGTCTGCGTGGGACCGGCTGGCGATGCTGCCGGTCTCCTCCGCGTAATTTCCGATTTCTTTGCCCAGCTCCCGCAGCACGCCGTCGCCGGTGTCCCGGCCGTGCAGCGCGTTCACGGAGTGGAAGCGGTCGATATTCAGGGCCACCGCATCCATGTGCTTTTCAGGATGCTCCCGGTTCAGCTTCCCGGCATAAATCAGGAAGAAGTTCCAGTTATAAAGGCCCGTCAGCGGATCCCGCTCCGCCTGGGAAATGATCTGCTGCCCCTCCTCCATCCGGGCGGAAGTGCGCAGGTTCCAAAGGATCAGCACCAGAATCACGATGATCACCAGCGCGCCCACGGCCAGGATGGAAAGCCAGTGCTCCCGCAGCAGGTCCGCAACGGTCACGTTTTTCTGCTGGAAGGCATATCTTGTCAGCGAGGTATTGATGTCCGAATCCGGATAAAGCCTCGTCACCTTGTTCAGGATGGAATAGAGACTGTCGTCCTCCCGGCGCACGGCGAAGCCGGCGTTCATCACCTCGTCCGTCGTCAGCGGGGAAAGCTTGTATTTCACCAGCGCATCCCCGATGCTGCCGATCCGGTAATTGCTCGCCAGGCCGCAGTCGGCCTCCCCGGAAGCCACCGCCTGAAAGGCCGCGTCCCCGTCCTCGTAATAGGCGATTTTCCACTTGGGGAAATAGTCCTTCACAAAAGCCTCATAGCTCGGATTTCCGCCGATGATGGCGACCGTCCGCTCCTCGTCCCGCGAAATGCCCCGGGTGTCGTTGGTCCGCACCGTTGCGAATATTTCGCTCACAACCAGCGGATCCGTCGTCGCGATCCCCAGCTGTTCCCCGTCGTATGCGCTCAGGCTCAGGGGGAACAGACAGTCGATCTCCCCGTTTTTCAGCGCCGCGATCGCTTCGTCGCTGGTCCTAAACCCCCGCGTTTCAAACTGCAGCTGCGCGTTTTTCTCGCAATTCTCCGCATATTTCAGATAGTCCGCCAGGGCGCCGGTCAGCGTCGTTCCGTCCTCCCCCGTTCCGCAGAAGGGCAGGAAGCCGTCCCGGTAGCCGACCCGGATCGTCCCGTGTTCGTCGATCCATTTCTTTTCCTCCGGCGTCACGAAGCTGCTCACCGATCCGCTCCGGTTGAATTTTTCCGCCAGCTGCTGGTTGAAGTCCCGGTTGTCCTCCAGCAGGCGGTTCATCGCCGTGTCCAGGTCCTTTTTCAGGTCCGGCCGGTTTTTGTTGATGCCGAAGAAGGATTCCGCCCGCCCGATCTTCCATACCGGAACGATATCGGCGGTGTTGGCATAGGTATCCAGCGTCACCAGCGCGTCGAACTCGCCCTCCGCCAGTTTTTCCAGCAGCACCGGCGTCTTCTCCGCCGTTCCGACGATTTCCGCCTCCACCCCGTGCTCCCCGCACCATTCGGTGAAGAGCCGCTCCTGGATGCTGTTCCTGTTGACGCAGACCTTTTTGCCGTTCAGCGTGGAAAAATCGTCCGGCAGAATCTCCCGGTTGTCCGGTGAAATAAAAACATGATACCCTTCCGATCCCATCGGTTCGGCCGAATACAGGATCTTCTCAGCCCGTTCCGGGGTATAGGAAACGTCGGTCAGCAGGTCCAGGTCGCCGGCCATCAGCATCTCCAGCAGCTCCGGCCAGCTGCCCTCCACGTATTCATACGTCCACCCGGTGTAGATTGCAACCCGCTGCTGATAGACGTACCCGTATCCGCTCTTCCGCCCGAAGGAATCCGTGTTGTGGAAGGCAGACTCGTACCATCCGACCCGCACGATCTTCTGCTCCTTCTCCGTTGCCGCCGCCGTTACCGTCAGGGCTATCCCTGCCAGCAGCAGCAGGCAAAGCAGGAGCGAAATGATTCTTTTCAAGTTCATCCCCCTGTTCAACCGTCACATGGGAAACCTTTCCGTTATTCTACCACAAATTTCCGGCGAAGCAACAGCCAGGCCGCGGACGTCACTTCCATTCGTAGCTGACGAAGGCGAAATGCCGGCTGTCCGGCGCCCAGGAATTCACGTTGATCGTTCCCTGCCCGCCGAAGAAGCTGCACAGTCTCCGCGCCCCGGTGCCGTCCGCGTTCATCCCCCACAGTTCGCATTGCATGTTCGGCAGGTGCTCGCCGGGCTGCAGATGCCCCTTGTGGTAAACGATGTAGACCACCTTCCGCCCGTCCGGCGAAATGTGTCCGAACCAGCAGTTGTCCTCGTTCCGGGTCATCCGCACCGGGTCGGAGCCGTCCCGCCCCATCCGCCAAACCTGCATAAGCCCGGACCGCGTGGAGTTGAACCAGATGTGCTTCCCGTCCGGGGAATACTCCGGCCCGTCGTTGAAGCCGCCGTCCGTCAGCCGCGTTTCCGCGCCGCCCTCCGCTGCAATGGAATAGACGTCCACTTCCACTCGCCCACCGATCTCGCGGAAGGCGCAGTAGGCCATCTCCCGTCCGTCCGGGCTCCATCCGTGCAGGAAGCTCGGCGATTCCGCTGTCACCAGCCTCGGCTCGCCGCCGTCGAAGGGCACAATGTAGATCCGGGAGCTAAACCCTTCGTCAAAGGTCATGTGGCTCACGGCGATGGCCGTCTCGTCCGGCGAAAGCACGTGGTCGTTGTTGCAGTTCGTGCAGTCCCCGGTCTCAATCCGCCGTTCCGCGCCGTCCTTCCAGGCATACAGCAGCCCGTCGGAATTGTACACCAGCTCGCCCGTGGTCCGCATCCAGTTCGGCGCCTCGATCACCCGGTCAAACTTCGCGACCGTCCGGATCTCCCCGCTTTCAAAGTCCATCACGTTCAGATAGCTCACCGTGTCCGCCCGGCTCCCGGCCAGGTCGGAGAATCGCTGCCGGATGATCCGCAGTTCTTCAAAAGGATCCCCCGCAAAGCTGTCCTGGTCAATGATCTGGGGCAATCCGTGGGCCCGGGCAAAGGCGAAGCAATCCCCCAGGGCCAGCATGCCTTCCCCGACCACCGCCGGATTCCCCGCGCCGTCAAAGTCCTTGAAATGCACCGAGCGCATCCGGTCCCCGTTGCGCTGCAGGAACGCGAAGGGATCTTCCCCGCCCTGCATCACCCAGCCCACGTCCACCTGCAGCCCGACGCGCCCCTGGCAAAGGTCCAGCATGTGTTCGCAAAGGGTCTTCCCCTTTTTCCGGGCGGCAATGTCCGCCGCCTCGTTGTGGATCAGCAGCTCCGCCCCCGCTTCCCGCAGCGCGTCCGCCAGCGTCATCCAGCTCATCGCCGTCTCCTGCAGCCGCAGGTCGTCCGCCTTCTCCGGCACCTTCACCACAAAGGCCCGGATCCCCCGTTTCTCCGCCAGCGTGCGAAGGATTCCGGCATGGGCGTGCAGCATTTTCCCGAAGATGTGCACCGATTCGACCTGCAATCCCGCCGCCGCGATTTTCCCCATGTATGCATCAAATGAATCCGCCGGCCAAATTACTTTTTCAAATCCTCCCAGATCCTCCAGGGCCAGGCAGGGCTCCACGTGGGTATATCCCATTGCCCGAACCCGGCCAAAAACTTCCTCCGCCGGCAGCTCCGTCCCGGCCAGCAGCCCGAAAAGCTGTACGCCCAAATCCATTGTTATGCCCCCAATCTTCCATTGATCCATGCGTCATGTCTTATTCCATGAGGGAAGCTTCCGCGTCGCCCCGCATAGCCCCGCCGAACATGCCGCTGAAATACCCCGGCCGCAGGCCCTTCATCTCGCACCGGGACTGAACTTCGTACACCCCGCCGGTCTCCGCCGCGATCTCCATCCCCTGCAGAATCTCCTGGCAGTGCAGCCCGTATTCCCCGCTCAGGCGGGCCCGGGGTCTCCCCTTGCGCAGCGCCCAGGCCAGCTCCGCCGCGCCGATGCCGCGGTGGCCGTAGTGGTCGAAGGCCGTCGGCGCGCCCAGGTAGTTTTTCCCGTCAAACCCGTGGGTGAAGGGCATCTGCACCGGCGCGTTCTCCGGCAGAATCATCGTAATCGGATCGGCAAATTTGTCCGGATCGCCGATCTTCAGGATCCCGCGTGTGCCGTAGATCGTAAAGGCGTGCTGCGTCTCGCCGATGCTGTTGCCGTCCATGTGAACGGTGCAAACCGCCCCGTTTTCCAGCCGCAGGCTCGCGCCCACGGTGTTCATCCCCGGAATCTGCCAGGGCTCCTTTCCCTCGTTCAGGAAAGCCATCTGCGGCCTGTGCACCGGCGCGGGGTTCCCGAAGGCGGCAATGTGCGTCACCGACCCCAGCAGCGCCACCAGCGCGCCCACGTAGTAAACCCCCACGTCGAAGGGCAGCGACCCGCCCTTCCCCTGCAGGAAGGTGAAAACCTCCGAGTTCAGCGCCTGGTTCCGGTTCACCGCCATCTGCACCGAGGTCACCTCGCCGATCATCCCCGTGTCGATCAGATACCGGGCCGTCTGGATCCCCGCGCCCAGCACCGTGTCCGGCGCCACGCCCAGGTAGAGTCCCTTTTCATTCGCCAGCGCCACCAGCTCCCGGGATTTTTCCAGGTCCGTGGTGAATACTTTCTCGGTGTAAACGTGCTTCCCCGCCAGCAGCATTTTTTTGATGATGTCGTAGTGGGCAAAGGCCGGCGTCAGGTTCACGATCAGCTCGATCTCCGGGTCGGCGGCCGCCTCGTCGATGGTCATCGCCCTCGCGATGCCGAATTCCCTGGCCCGGGCCTCGGCGGCCTCCCGCCTCCTGTTGCATACGGCGCAGAGGTCGATCACGGAAAACATCTGCGAAAGGTTCCGGATATAAATGCTGCTGATCATCCCGCAGCCGACAACGGCCGTTTTGACTTTCGTTGGTTGCATCTTTTTTCTCCTTCTCGGCGCCGGTTCCCCGTGTGCCCGTTTATTTGCTGTTTTGCTCTGAAAACAATTTTAACAGAAAACGTCCCGTCGGGCAACCCATACCCCGCTTTCAATCAGCGACCTTTCATGCTATAATCCCATAAAACGCTTCACCCGGCATCCGCCGGCAATGGGATAGGAATGAAAGATGCAGCAGCATGAAACCGAAAAGCAGCTCCTCAGGAACCACGCCGACCAGATCGTCGCGGAGGCGATCGCCGCGGTGCTGCCGGATGCTGCCGTCCGCCGGGCGCTGGAGGGCCTGACCTTCCCCGGCCGGGTGCTGCTGGTGGCGGCGGGAAAAGCCGCCTGGCAGATGGCCAAAGCCGCTTCGGACTGTCTCGGCAGCCGGATTGATGCCGGCGTGGTTGTCACCAAGTACGGCCATGCCCCGGGCCCCCTGGCCAATTTCGACTGCTATGAGGCAGGCCATCCCGTTCCCGATGAAAACTCCTTCCGCGGAACCCGGGCGGCCCTGGACCTGGTGGCAAACCTGACGGAGAAGGATACCGTCCTCTTCCTGCTTTCCGGCGGCGGCAGCGCCCTGTTTGAAAAACCCCTGATCCCCGCCGAAGAACTGCAGGACATTACCGAACAGCTTCTGGCCTGCGGCGCGGACATCACGGAGATCAATACGATTCGCAAGCGGCTCAGCGCCGTGAAGGGCGGCCGCTTTGCCCTGTGGTGCAGCCCCGCCCGCGTGGAGTCGGTCATCCTTTCGGATATTCTCGGCGATCCGCCGGATATGATCGCTTCCGGCCCCGCCTGTCCGGATGCATCCACCGCCGCGGACGCCCGCCGCATTCAGCAGAAGTACGGCCTGAAAATGTCAACCGAAGCCCTGCGCCTCCTGGACGCGGAAACCCCCAAGGAACTGGATAACGTGCATACCCAGATCACCGGCAGCGTCCGGGAGCTCTGCGCCGCCGCGGCCGCCGCCTGCCGCCGTCTCGGCTACGAGCCCATGGTCCTCACCGACTGTCTCTGCTGCGAGGCCAAGGATGCCGGCAGTTTCCTCGCCTCGGTCCTGAAAACCCATGCGGAAAGCGAAAAGTCCCTGGCCTTTATCGCCGGCGGCGAAACCGTTGTCGTGCTCTCCGGCAGGGGCCTCGGCGGCCGCAATCAGGAACTCGCCCTGGCCGCCGCTCCCGGCATCGCCGGCCTTCCCGGCGCGGCGGTGTTCTCCGTCGGCAGCGACGGAACCGACGGCCCCACCGACGCCGCCGGCGGTTATGCCGACGGCGATACCGCCGAAACCCTGAAAAACCTCGGCACGCCCGTGGACGCGGTTCTCCGCGAAAACGACGCTTATCACGCCCTGGAAAAGACCGGCGGCCTGATCGTCACCGGCCCCACCGGAACCAATGTCAACGATGTCGCCGTCGCGCTCCTGTGGCGTCCCCTGGCCGACCCGAAAGTGGAATAAATGCAGGGAGAGTAAATCAATGCGAAGAAACCCGAACGGTCCCCGAAACGCCGGCGGGCCCCGAAATCCCAAAGGTCCCCGAAACCCCAATGGGTCCCGAAACCCCCGAAAGCCGCAGGAGCTGTATTCCGTCTCTATGATCCAGTCGGCCTATGGCATCGGCCGCTCCGTCATCGAGCGCTGCTTCCCGCCGCCGGCGGTTTCCCATCCGTCCTGCAAGGGCGGCAAAATCGTCCGC
>Ga0265298_10009373_pt1 | contig 11663 bp, 9 predicted proteins | sample AusTroGonzalo_MG_3_FD_193486 | JGI IMG/M metagenome (GOLD analysis project Ga0265298, IMG submission 193486) | Bovine rumen microbial communities from tropical cattle in Woodstock, Queensland, Australia - Gonzalo_01 | ecosystem: Host-associated > Mammals > Digestive system > Stomach > Rumen ...
CGGGGGCATCCCCCTCGTAGGCAGGCCCCTAAGCAAGAAGAAGCTGCGCCTCAAGAGTACACAGTATTTGACGAACCGAAAACCACCCAGCTACTTATCGGGTACACTTTCTATTTGACGAACTGGGCCTCCTTTTTAGGATGTTTGTTTTGAAATTTTTTCTGCCCTGTTTACACGCCACGCGGCGAAATGTTACACATGCACGAAACCGCTACAAGGACCTTACCTTGTCACTGCCAGCTTGCGCTCCATGACCTCGCGGAAGCGCAGGAAGTCCTTTACGATGTCGGCGAACGACGCGTCGCGGAGGCTGCGCTCCGTCACCGTCTGGTGCGCCACCAGGATGCCCGACTCCTCGTCGCGTCCGATTGCGGGCGTTCCGTTGATCGCGCTGCCGAGGCTGAAGTCGAGAAGATCGAGGACGAGCGGATAGTCGACCGGGTCCGGCAGGGCATCCGCTACGGCGCTCGTAATGAGAAGTGAGCCTGCGTCCGGCTGGCGCTCGATGGAGAGCACGAAGGAATTGTCGATGGCCATTTCGCACATGTCCTCGTCGTTGAACTTCAGTTCCAAGCCGAATTCCCGTCCGAGTTCGTTGATGAGGTTGTCGTAGTCGATCATGGTTTTTCTCCTGTTGTTTCCTAAATTTCCGTTTCGCGGTCAAACACTCGCGGGGTGGCTACACCATGATGATGCCGGAGTCGTTCGCGTTGGCGGGCGCTTCCACGTTGATGCCGGCCTCGTTCCCGTCGAGCCTGTTCGGTGCGTTCATCTTCATGGCGCGGCGCATCTCGGAGCTCGTGATGGAAGCTCCGCCTTTCTTGCGGAACACCGGCGAATCTTCGCCGTCGCGCCATCCGTCGCGCTCGGTCAGCTTCTGCTCGCGGCCATGGTAGCTCCGGCCGGAGTAGTCCGAGAACTGGAACAAGACAGGCGTCCCCTTGCTGCGGAAGAACTCGAGCCCGAGCTTGCTCGTCTGGCGGAAGAAGGCGTAGCGTAGGATGTTTTGGAAGCGGCCGAAGAGACCAAAGCTGTCGAGAGAATGCCGCTCTAACACGGACCCTGCTTCTTGCCTGCCATGCTTGTTGACGAGTTTGTCGAAAGCCTTCTGCTCGTCGGGTTTGAGCCAGTTGGACTTTGCGAAGAACGCCTTTAGCTTCTGGTCGCGCTCCGCCTTGTCCTCGATCGCGTAGATGTCCACGTAGGTAGTCAGCCTCTCGGCCAGCAGGTCGACGATTTCCGACGAGATGTCCCTGTATGTGAAGTGAAGGTTCTTAAGGACGAACGAGCGCATGGCGGCCGTCTTGTCGCGCGCGAACGACGCCTCCCAGCCTGTCTCCTTGGTCGACTTGTGTCCTTCCGGCAGGTGCATGTAGCGGTGGAGCTTGGCGGGGATGTCGATCTTCGCGGCGTTCGCCTGAAGGAAAGACACCCACTTTTTGACGTCGTCCTTGGTGAATTTGCCTTGATAGTCCTTGAACATGTCCGGCTTCAGTCGGCCCTCGGAGATTTTTTCCATCATCTTGCGCATGCTGCATGGTTCAATGGTGTCGACGCAGATTCCGATGAGGTTGTTGTATTCGTCGATCTTGGTGAGCGTGATTGCGCGCCCCTCCTCCATGAGCTTTTTGTTCATTTCGAATACGATCTGGCCGTCGCGGAGCGTATTGCGGTTGGTTGCGAAGCCGTAGTTGGCGACCTCGATACTATTCTCCTTGCTGTTCTTGACGATGCCGAGGAGCTTCTGGTGCGAGCCGGAGAGTATACGGTACTCGTCTGAATTCGAGTGCGAGAGGATGGCGTTGATGTTCGCCTGCAGGGCCTTCGCGTGGGTCGTGCGGCTGCACCACATGTTGCGGAACCAGGAGAAGGCGCCGGTGAAGTTGCGGCGAACCTCGGCGGTGCCGCCCTCGAGGAACTTCACGTTGTAGAATTTGCCGTTGGCCTGGATGCGGCCGTCGTGCATCTTGCCGTTTTCATCCTCGAAGCCGACGAGCAGTCGTCCTGTCGTGATGTTGCCCACGTCGGTGAGCTTTAGTGATACGTCGAGACTCATGATTCACCTCCTTTGCTGCCGCTCCTTCCTGACGACACGATTGCCGATCGCCGCGCCCTGTCAAGAGTCGCTCTTCGAGGGGTCGAACTGAAGCAGCTCCTCTCGATTCTCCATGAAGTGCTTGTAGGCGTCATCGGGGCTGCGCATGGGACTCCACCTTTCATAGGGATTGAACATGTGCCGGTTGATGAACTCGGCCTCGCACTTGTCGATGAGACGCTTGAACGCCTTCTCGCCCTTCTCCTTCTGGAGGAAGGTCAGGAGGAGCGCCTTGAGGTCGGCCTTCTGCTTTTGGCTGAAGCTCACGTACTTCAGGCCGTGCCTCTTGAAGTCAGCGCAGAGCTTGTCGATCTTCTGCATGGCGCCGAACGGATCCTTGCGGAGATTTTCGGCAAGGTCGAGTTTCTCCAGCACGCCCTCCGTGAGCATGCCCGGCGTGCCTTTCGCCTGGCCACCTTCCTTCGCTGCGGCGATGATCTTGGCCTTTATCTCGGTAAGGCCCTTGCGCGAGGACAGATTCCTGCCGACGGCCGCCTCGTAAGCGGCGCGAAGCTCTTTCTCTTCCGCGATCATATCTTCGGCTATGGCTTTGATATAGTCGAACACCTTTTCCACCTCAGGCGTGAACTGCTTGTTCTCGCGAAGCTTGACCTTGAGTTCGTTCAAGTTGCTATTGAAGTACTGCGCCGAAGGCCTGTCGAAAAGCTCCTTGTACATCTTCACCCGGTCGTACTGGTTTGCGGACGGATCCGACGGATTTGTCGGCGGATTGTCGGAGAGGGAATCGGCGATCCACCTCAAGTTGCCGCGGGTGCTCTCCAGGTGCGACAGCGTCTTGGAGAAGAGCTCCTCGGGCACTTTCGACTCCGCAAGGCAGAACTGTAGCAATTGTCCCGCCAGGTTGTACTTGTTCTTGATTTTCTCGGCGACGACGCCCAGTGGCTTCAGATTGTCGGAACCGTCGTATGCGGCAAGTTCCAGTTTGCACCTTTGGTGGCAGGAGATCATCTGGTCATACATATTGAGGCCTGCCATGAACGATTTTTCGTCCTTCATGAAGAACGAGCCGGCGTTCATTGCGCGGTTGGCGGCCGTTCCCTTTACGCCGACCTCCGCCAATGCCGTCTTCGCGTCCAGGCCCTGCGCCTTCATGAGGAAGTTGGCCGCCGTGTTGAGCCTGCCGAAGTCGAGCTTCTTGTAGCCCGCATCCAAGGCCATCTTCGCGAGCTCGCCGTTGGTGTCGGAGCAGGGATGGAAGATGTTTGTACGGTCGAGGGCCTCTATCGCCTTGTACACCTCGAGGATGCGGCGAGCGGTGAGGGGCTTTCCTTGGCCGTAGTCCTTGAGGAGCATCGCGTCCTTGACGCTGTCGGGGATGTTCCCCTCGCCGCCGAACATGTCGACGATGGACTTCCTGAAGAGCTCGCGCACCTCGTCGTTGGCGCGCTTGGTGTCGCCGCCGCGAAGAATCGTCATGCCGACGAAGTCCTTCTTGTCGGTGGAGTAGATCGCGCGCTCCTCGAGCGGAGTGCCTGCTCCGATGCGCACTTCGCCCGTCCGGGCGATCGCCGTCTCCTTGCCGGCCTTGACCCGCTCCTCGGCGAAGTCCAGGAATCTTTCGAACTGGTAGCTGACTGCTGTTATCATTGTTTTTACTCCTTTTCGGATGTTTGTCTTGAAATTGTTTCCGTCCTGTTTACACACTTTATGCTAAAAGGTTACAGAGCCCCGGCTGAAACGGCGCACAATTCAACTGCTATAGCGGGTTCAGATCATTGACCTCGACGTCATAGGAAATCTTCAGGTCCTCGAGCTCGAGCTTGAACTCCGGAGGCGTTTCCTTGTCCAGTTCCGTGAGCCATCCGGGGTTTTCCTCGCGTTCGATCTTCCTGAGTTTCTTGACGTGATCCTGGTCGATGTTGTCCCAATCGGAATTTCCGAATTTGGAGAGCTTGTCCATGCTTATTGTCAGTTCCGCCGTGTAGGAGCCCGAACCGGCCGGAGCGTTCATCGTGGAATGCCGCCCGGCTTCGTCTTTCAAGTGGACGAAGATGCCGTTCGGGTATTTCATCGAATAGTTGTATTTGATGTTCCCGGCGTCGTCTTTGGCGAATTCGTGTTTCCATTCCCTGACACCCCCGGTGATGCTAAACCGGGAAGACGCCGCCGTTTCGTCGAAGGAAGTCCCGACGGCCCCCATGACGACACCGTCCATTCCCTGCGCCGAATAGCCCATCAGAACGTTCGCCTGGATCTTGACAGCGCGCGAAGCCGTGGCGAATTTTGCGTTTTTGTCGCCCGTGATCAACCTGACAAACGCATCGCAGACCTTCTCGAACTCTTCCTCCTTTTGCTGGTTCGTGGCTTTGACGCCACCACTCGAATACGTCACGCCGTCAATCGTCACGACAGCATCACGGAAGAAGTCCACCTTGAAACTATCCAGGGGAACGTCGGGGTTGAAGTGGAAGCTGTAGTCTTTTGCGTCAACCGGGCAGGTCAAGCCCAAGGCAAAGTTCTGCATGCGGATCCTTCCGTTTTCCTTGATGCGGGCAGCAAGCTCGGCCTTGGGGTCCGGACTCTCCGGAAGTCCGCTGCCGGGTGCGCAATATCCTGCGATCGTCCCTCCGGCCTTTCCTTTGAACCCCAACGTTTCGGCGAGGGGCGCGGCCTCGGACGAGCGCCGTGCGACCTCGGCCTTCAGCGCCGCGTCAACCGCGCGGATTCGGCGAGCGGAAAGCGGCTTGCCCTTGTCGAACTTGTCAAGTTTCATCGCATCGCGGACAGATTCAGGCAGCATCTCTTCGCTTGAGACGCCGCACATCTTCAGGATGGTCGCCCTGAAGAGGTCGCGAACCGTGTCGTTTATCGCGCGCGAATTCTCGCCGCGCCAGATGTTGCCCTTGAAATCCCACGAGGGCTTGGCGACGATCTTGCGGTGGGCGAGCTCACCCGGCCGAAGGTCCTTGACCTCTCTGCCCATCTGCGCGAAATCGCTGTCCTTTGCCCTGTTGGCGAAGGACACGAACTGCTTGTACTGCAGATTGCTCAGATCTATCTTCATTTCCGTTTTCCCTTGATTAAATTGCAATAGCCTTTTTCTTGCATCCGATGCTACACTTGACGCCCTCTCCGAGTTAATCGATGATGATGTTGCTGCCGCCGCTGTGGAACCTGCGGAACTTCTTGCCGCCGAGGCGCTCGGAGATCGAAGATACGCCTCCCGTCTTGAAGCCCGCGATGCCGGTGTTCCTCTTCTGGACCTCGAAGTTGCCGCCTCCCAGCGCAATCGTGCGGAAAAGCCCCTTCTGCTCCGCCGTGAGCTTGGCGCCCGGCGGCGGTATCGGCTCTCCTCGCGCTATAAGCGCGGAGAGGAACTTGCACTCGACGTCCATTTCGCTGGTGCGGTCCTTGCCGCTCTTGCAGTTCCAGCAGGGCACGCTGCCGATGATCTGGGTCAGCACCGCTATGCGGGCCGCGACTTTGTAGGCGTCATGGGAGTCCCTGCGCTCGCGCTTGGCTTCAAGGGCGGCCTTGCTCTGTTCCAGAAGCGTCAAGGCCGCGCTCCTCATCCTGGCATCGCCCCTGTTGCCGCTGATGAACGCCCTCGCCGCTTTTTCCAGCTCTTCGAAGGCGGTCTTGTTCATCGCGTCGGAGCGGTCCCAGCCGCCTGCAATGTAGGGAGCAACCTTGCTGTAGCGATTGACGGCGCCTTCGTTGACGCCGAAGTTGAACTTCAGTATCTTCGGTCGCACCCTTATCGTCTTTCCCTTGTACTGGAACTCGACGCCGGTCTGCTCCACCGCCTCCCAGGCGGCCTTCTGTCCGCTGAGCATGGAGCGCTCGTCCTTGTCGGAGCCGCGCATGACCTTGTGGCGTCCCCTGTCGGGAGTCAGCAGGGCGACCGAAGTCATGTTGAGATCGACGGTGACGGCGCCGTCATTGCCTTCCCGAGGCAGCGCCTCGTGGTCCGCCGGGACGTCGTATTTCGCCATGAAGGCCGCGATGACGGCCTCCTTCGCGCGCTGGACGTTTGCCGCGTGGCGCGCATTGGCGTCGCCTATCTCCCATGCATGGTGCACTGAGTGGCGGACTCCGCAGAACGCGAGCTTCCTGGGTCCGCCGGGCTCGCCGACAGACAGAGTGGACACCGCAAGGTTCACTGCATGTCTCGCGTCCGCGCTGTAGGACGAGTAGCCATGCACACCCTCTGGATATCTCGATGCGATCGGACCCTTCGGCTCCCCCTCCGTGCGGCCAAGATTCTCCGCCGGCATGATCGTGCTCGCAAGCTCCACGGGGCGCCCGCCGATGGACGCCGACATCACCTTGTCTATGACCGGCCAGGGACGCTCGTTGAGCGCCTGACGGTATCCTGCACGAAGCGCCTGCACGACGTCGCCGGTTCTTATCCAGAACCCCATGACGTTGCCCCGGCCCAGCTGCGTCCTGACCATGTTGACGACAAACGGCGCGACGCCATTCTCCACGATGTCTTTCGTGATCCGCAGAGAACGGTAGAAGTTTCGCTGCGTCGAACCGCCGTCTCGGAGCTGTGCGATCGCCCTTCCAATCGCGGCTGCCGCAGCTGCGTTGTTTCCGGCAACAGCGTTCTTCATGGTCTTCATTGCGTTTATCGCGGCATCGCGCCAGATCTCCTTGTACTCCTGCTGGCCAGTCTCCCCAAGCGGCGCACCGGCCACGACGGCGACCGCCTGACCGCACTTGTCCGCAAGGGCCTTCACAATGGCATCGACCTCCGCCTTGAAGTCCTCGGCCGGGATGTCTTCAGAAATATTGCGGACAAGGGCGCAGAGCTCGGCATTCAGGTCGCCTACGCGGGAAACGAAATCTTCGCAGTCGTCCTTGGAAAGAGGTATCTCCCCCAGCATCTCGACGGCTACGGCGCGGAGCCGGACGAATTCATCCAGCTGCCTCCTGGCCTCCAGTCCGAACCCGCCGATCTGGTTCCTCGTGATGCTCTCCTTGCCGAGCCGGAGGTTCTGGTTATAAACAGGGCTTAGCATTTCGTCGCGGAGCCGGGCGGCGATGCCCATGACCTTGGAGATGGTACTTCCCTTGATGGCAGTCGTCGAAGAAAGCCCGGCCACGGAAACGGCCTGCTGGGCGATGGAAGCGCCGTATCTGGAGCTGAGGGCGCGGGTAAAGTCCTTGAGCGCGGCGCTGCGGACCTTCTCCACCGTGCCGCGCCTGAACATGCGCGTGCGCAGGCTGAGCTGGGTCGATTCCGCGACGAGACGCCCGCCTGCCGTCGCGATTGCGGCGTCCGGACTGTGATCGGCCCAAGCCTTGAACTCGTTTATAGATATTGGCATAAGTCAGTCCTTCATACTTCCACCTTCCAGATGTCATTTCTTCCCGCTACAGGGCCATCCCTTCGGCGGTGGCCTGCTGCACGTGTCTTTCCACGACATTGTACACGGATCTGTACTCGGCCGGGGTAATCGTCAACTTTCTGGGGAATTCGTCTACAATCGGCGTTCCCAGCGCTTCGTTGACCGCCGCAAGGATGGCCGTCCTCGTAAAGCCGGCATCGCACAGAACCCGGCCGGTGCGCATGATGAGCTGGGTCTCGTTCAGCCGGGGGTCGACGCCCGCCGGCAGCCTCTCGTCCGACAGGATGTCGAAGGCGGCGACCGCCTTTCCGTAGTTCAGCGAGCCCATCGCCTCGCGAAGCCCGAGCAGCGCCTTTTCGCCGCAGCTGTCGCAGATGATCGCCAGCAACAGATCGTTGTACGGCAGAATGACATCGGCCGAGGCGTCGTTCAGCGAATCGAGGGCATGGGTCTCAAACTGGACCTTGGCGAGGCTCTTTGCGAATCCGCACATGGCCTCGGCGATCTTCACGGGGGACGAAGAGGCGGAGATGTTCCGGAGCGGCTTGAGGTCGAAAGCGCGAACCGACTCGAATATCCTCGGAATGACGCCCTTCGGGAAGGCCTTTCCGCCCATCCGCCCGAGCTTCACGGACAGCAGCTCGAACAGCCGCAGGTTCGAGCCGGTGGCCGCGCGCAGTTCGTCCAGGTTGCCCTTCAGGGCTTCTATGCGGCGGAGGATCTCGTCGTCGGAACGGACCTTGTTGGCGGCGGAATCCAGAATGACGCTCCGTGCCGCCTCGCATTTGTTCATGGTAAGGATGCGCAGCAGATCGGGGTCGTGCCGAGCCTCGCGAATGACGAGGTCTACGGCATTGCCCTGCTCCGCGGCCTGGTCGGGGCGAACCTTCGCAAGCCTCGACTTTATTGTCTGGGAGTCAGTCTCGACGGCGGCATCGCGCGCCGCCTGGTCGTGGGGCTGGACGGCGCCCTTCGCGCGCATTGAGCCGTCCGCGTCGATGGCGGTCTTTACGGCCAGGATGCGGCGGGCGGTGAGGGGTCTGCCGTGTCCGTAGTCGTCAAGCTCCATCGCCTTCTTGACCGATTCCGGGACCTTCGCAATGCCGCCGAACATGTCTATGACGGCATTTCTGAACATTTGGCGCGTGGCGTCGTTGGCAGCGCTTTCGCTCGACTTGCGCAGGACTGCGCTAGTCTCGTGCAGGCTCATGGCGGAGACCGTGAGCTGACGGCCGTTCAGCGTGGCCTTTGCGCTCGCCGAGTCGTAGCCGTCCTTGTGCGTCATCTGCGCAAAGTCGACGAACGTCTTGAACGCAGTGTTGTAGCCGTTTATGTCTAACGATGCCATGTCATTGTCTCCTTTTCGTAAGATTCATGGTCTTTGCTCCTCGCCCTGTCTACACGCGAAACTCGAAAAGGTTACCTTCGTCGTGCATGTCAGCCCCGTCGCGTTCGTCGTCCTTGTTGGAATCGCGGTCCTGCGCGGCGGCTATCGCATCGGCAAGGCGCCCCGCCCACGCGGACTGGAGATCTGCGAAGCGCGTAAAGATCGTCTCCACAGACTCGGACGTCGCTCCGGCGAGCGGCAGCGGGTAGATCAGGACGACTTCCTCGATATCGGCGTTCCAGGAAAGCGTAGCGCCGAACGTCTCCTTCCAGTAGAAGTTGGCCGCCAGAAGTTCGGTGAAGACTTCGGCGCGGGCATCCTCCGGCACTGGCCCGAGCGTCGCGACGAAGTCGAGCTCGTTCAAGTCCGCACGCTCCTGGAGAAGCATTATGCGCCCGTCGTCCAGCTCCATCGTGCAGGCCCCGTTTTCGTCAAGCTCGATCTCCAGACCGTTCCTGGCGCCAACTTCCTTCAATGTCGATCTAATGTCTCCCATAAGTCCGCTGTATGACAAGATTTTGCGCCTAGACCGTCTGCTTGAAGTTCACGCTCGTAAGCTTGGCCTCGTCCTTGTTGGAGAGGTCGAACTCGAACTTCGTCTCATGGGTGATGGTGCCCATCGGGTCTCCTTCACCGTATGCAAGTCCGTAGGCGTTGCCCAGCGCCTTCAGGAGCGCCGTTCGCACAGCGTTGTTGGCGTCCTTCACGGTCTGCGAGCGCTTGGTGAACGCGGCCTTGAACTTGCCTTCGTAGAGGCCGGGCGACGAGATCCCGTCGCCGCTCAGGTTTGCGACCGCATCGTTGTTCCATTGGGCTGCGCCCCGGAATGCATTGAGTGCGCTGATGTTTATCGCCATTGCCTTGTCTCCTTCATTTGCTTGAAATTGTTTTCTGTCCTGTTTACACGCCGCGCGCCTGAATGAACGCGCCAAGGGCGCAGGCCGCGCTCTCCTTCGAGGGTTATTCCGGTTTGAGAATGTAATCCTTTTTTTCCATCATCGATATGGCGATATTCAGGAACGCACGCTGCTTGCTGTTCTGGGCCAAAGCGTTGTAGTGCATGTGCAGGTTGTAGGGCATGGCATGGGCTCCTTTCTCGAATTCTTTCATCGCAAGAGCCAGGAATATGTTTCTCTTCAACTCGTTCGCGAGGGGGCTGTCCTTCTTATCCTGGAGTTCATTTTTAAACTCGTCGAAAATCAACTTCCTCACCCTGTTAAAACCGTCAACGAGACTCTGCTTGCTCTTCATGGTTATTTCGAAGCCGATCCCGGCTAATGGCACTCCGGACGCGACATCTTCCATTTCCTCGTACTGGTCTTTGTCCAGCACCTTCAGATCGTCCGGACGTATAATCTTTGTCCACGAATTGATTGTGTCGAAGACGATATCGGCGACAGCGTCCCCGTGTATTTTGCGGTTCTCTTCGACAAAGTCGATGATCTCCGTGAGATGTTGCGCGAGTCCTTTGATATAGTCAATGTCTGTCCTGAACCTGGCTTCCCGGTCGCAGAAAGAGACTTTGTTGCTCATTATCAATTCAAGAGCCATCGCCATCTTCGATGCTGTATTTTTGCCGCTGTAGCGCAGAAGCAGGAACAACTTCAAATAAGCCTCGTCGATCTCTGCTTTCTTCGGCGGCTCGCCATCGTAAAACGCTTTGTACTTGAGATCGTAGTACATGGTCGCGTAGAACCTCAGAAACTTGTTCTTGGTCTCTTCGGGAACATGCTCGAGAAGATTCACGACGTCTTTCGAGGGTGCATAGTCCGGGCCCTCGATTTCCTTGGGGTACACCTCCACCTCGTCAGGCTTCGCGTCGACGGACAGTATCCTGTCTTCGTCTTTAAGTTCGGCGACCTCTTCAGGAGCCACGTACGAATCGTCGAGATTGGCGGCCTCAGACTCGTCCTCTGCTTCGATGTTCTCATTTTCATTGTCGTCGTCGATCTTCGGCGGATTCACCTCGGTATTGATGATGGACTTCCCGGACTTCCGGCCGGTATCGATATCCGGCTCCTCCTTCACTTGTCCCTCGTCAATGTTGATGAACTTCTCCCCGCCTTCGTCTTTGACATTGTTCTCCACGATGCGCCCGGCCTTCTCGTTCAGCGACGCCTCGATCTGGTCCACGTCTGCTCCTTCCGAACGCGCGACCTCGCGCACGGCCTCGGTAATGGCGCGGATGCGGCGCACGGAGAGCGGGTGGCCCGCCTTGCCGAAGTCGCCCTTGTTCAGCACGGCGCGCACGGCTGGCGGCAGCTTGTCCACTTCGGTGACGTTGCAGACGTCGAGAATCGTCCTCAGAAACAGCTCGCGAACCTTGAAGTTCAAGTCCTTGTGGGTCTTGCTTCTGATAAAGAAAGGATTGGTGAAGCCCTTGATCTCGTCGCCTTCCTTGACGACAATCTTCCTGGGAGCGCCGTTCAGACCCAGAATCCCCGGTCCCGTCTCGCTCTCGTCTATGCGAACGAGGGTGTCCTGCGTGAGGCCCTCGCCTTTCGCGAACTGGACGAACGCATTGAACTGCGCGCTGTACTGGTTTGTTTCAAGATTGATAGCCATTTTTGTGTCTCTTTTGTTTGTTTTGCTTGTTGAAATTGTTTTCTGCCTTGTATACACGCCGCGCGGCGAAAGGTTACACGCTTTTTCGCGACACGCCCGATCTCTCGGTTCGTTGTATATTTTACCAAATTTCCGATCCGTTCGGCGGTAACCGAAGGAAACGCCGCGTCACTGGAAAGTGTAATATCTAATGGAACACTTTTCTATGATGGAGTACCGAAGTGGGTCAGGCACAAAGAGAAGAGGGAAAAGCCCAAGGGGATGATCGGGAGGAACGGAAGACCTCCACACCGCCCCC
>Ga0265298_10009374_pt1 | contig 11663 bp, 4 predicted proteins | sample AusTroGonzalo_MG_3_FD_193486 | JGI IMG/M metagenome (GOLD analysis project Ga0265298, IMG submission 193486) | Bovine rumen microbial communities from tropical cattle in Woodstock, Queensland, Australia - Gonzalo_01 | ecosystem: Host-associated > Mammals > Digestive system > Stomach > Rumen ...
GTCTCGCGATAGTCGCTGAAGAACTTATGTCCTGTGGTCATCTGACTCCAGTCGAAGTCGAAGCCGGCATCGAAGTCCCAAAGGGGTCCGAAGGTCCATTTCGAGTCTGCCTCCTTGTCCTTATGGATGTAAATACTGCGTGGGGCCGAGAGTTCCACATTATATATATACTCCTGTATCAGCAGGTAGTCGATCATTACAGGAATATCGCAAACCTTCGATAGCTCCTCGTAATCGTGGCTGTAAATAATTGCCTCCAAATCGCCAAGTGCCTTCTTAGCGTCGTCGATGAGGGTTTCGGGTGTAGCATAGTCCTCAGCTTCAGGACTCTTCACACAGACAGGCATCCGATATACACTCGACCAGAAATTATCGCCTGTCGTTGGAGATTCCGCAGGCCCGTCATCCACATCAAGCGAGAGCAACCATCCCTTCTTGCTGCTGATATTAACACGGTTCTTTCCTTGCTCCACTTGCTCTGTCAGTTGATAGAGACCGATGTAGTCGCCATTGAGTGTCACTTCCACATAGCGGTTGCTGTTGGTGTATGGCATGCCAAGTCCCTGTCCCATGGCAAAAACAAAGGTGTTCATCAAGTGTGTCGGATCACGATAATTGGCCAGCAGTACCCAATCCTTCTCCTCCGCCATTCCGAGTATCGAGGCCTTCTCGTCGAGTTTGATGCGATAGGGCTTCTTGGGATACCAGAGCCATGTAGAGTTGCCGCGTCCACGGATTCGACCACGACCCTCGTAATTCCACACTGCAGTATCAGACTCAATCTTGATAGTACACGCACGATAGTCAGCTTTATCCTTGGAGTCAATCTTTGTCGAGCCGTCGGTAGTAATCGTCATCTTTGCCACGCGGTATTTGGCAGGATATTTTACGGGTTCAGGGACTACAGGCGACATGGCAGGTAAAATCTGCTCGATTTTTAGAGAGAAGTAACGTAGCCATGGACCTACACCAGCCTTATAGACTATCATGTGGAGATATTTATAACTGCCGCTGACGATAACCTGCTGGCCTTCATACTGTTTGTAATCGTCCTGCATGTTCTCAATAAGAACGATTGTCCCAACTTCATCCTCACCTGAACCCATAAAGGGATTATCCTGATTCCGGTCAAATCCAAGTTCCCATTTTCCTTCTGTACTATTGAATATTAACGTACCAGCAAAGTTCGTGATTGTATGCTCAGAGTTGTCTGTTGGATAAATGGTTTTCGGATACTCTTCATCCGAAGAGCATGCAGCGATGGTTATGATAGCCAGAATATATAATAGCTTTTTCATGTCTCAATAGAAAAGGGGACGGGCACCCTGTGTGACACCGCCCCCCAACCTAAAAAACAGGGTTTAGAATTGCATGTTCAGTGTGAACGTTGCTTTGTATTGTTTACCGCCTTTGGTATAGACGAGCACAGGCTTCAGCACGTACTTCTTGCCAGCCTCGGAACATCCGGGCTTGTGGCCATAGGTAATGATAAACTGTTCCTTGTCGTACTCAAACCACAGTGGGTCGTTATCGCCCCAAGAGCCTTGTGAACCGTCAGCCTTACAGTAGAAGCCTACGTTGGCAGTATAGGTATAGCTGATGCTGCCGTCAGCCTGAATCAGTCCGAGCGCAATCTTTCCTTCCGCAGGCTCTGCCGTCGTACCGTTGGCAATAGCAATGGTGCTACCACCCAATACGGCGGGCTGCATCACAAAGGCCTGAGCCAGTTTCTTCAGGTCGTTGCCTTGAAGCTGGATGGTGCCAAGAACGTAGTCGCCAGAGGCAGCGTCACACTTCACATCGAAAGTAAACTCCACGTCTGTCGGATCCTTTGTCTCGTCGATGGCGAAGTTGCCATAGAGGTCGGTACCGTCGAGCTTAAAGCGATATGGGCACTGCATATCGGTTTCCTCTTTCTCATCCCAAGGACACTGGTGATAAGTTTTCGGTGCACCCTGAACTACCAGGTAGAGATACTCGGTGTTGACAGGCACCTCGAAAGTAGCAGAACCAGTAGCGTCCGTCTCATTCATATCGCCATAGACACGGCTTCCGTCAGTCTTCAGCACCACAAAGCCGTAGGCCACGGCCTGACCATTGCCTATATTATTATAGGTACGCGTAGAGCCAACCACCTTATTGTCGCCATCCACCTGGCCGCCCGGATCGTTGGCAGCCAAGGCGCTGCCGGCTTTCAGAGCCTCCATGTCGACACTTACCTTCGTACCAGCTGCTGGCACATCGAGCTTGATGGCATTGAATCCCGTAGGCTGCGGACAATTGGCATAACCCACCTGATAGTAACCACCCTCAGAGTAGAGTTTGGTCTGGTAGTTGTTGTTATGCTGACGGAAGTAACTGCGCGTGCCGGCAAAGTCGAAGCTGACACAACGCTGGGCATACTCGAAGAGTTCCTTCTTGGCAGCTTCGTAGTCGTTGTTCAGGAAGAGACGCATATAAGCCTGAGTGGCATCCTCGGGATACTTGCTCTCATTCCAAATGCGTCCAAGAGTCTTGTCTCCGTGTTTCTCTGTCCAGTAGTACTGCAGATAATAGGAGGCATAGCGCATCCACTCATGCTCGAAATGACGGTGGCACTGCTGATACCACACACCCGACCATGCATCGTCGAGGGCCTGCTCCGGATAGTCCTGATACGACTGCCACTGTGCGCACTGCTCCCAGAATCCGCAACCGCCGTTCGAGCCCTCATAGCCGTAGCGGAAGCCCGACTTGAAGTCGTCGGCAGCACCGTTGCGCACATTGTCGCAATAGGTCTGATATTGGAAAGAGTGACCAATCTCGTGAGCGATGGTAGAGCCTACGGGATGGCAGGTAGCAGGTGTTACCCAAAGGGCACCGATCACATTGTCGTAGCCAGAGCCAGTGGCCACCCACCATTCGGGAGTAGGATCCAGCAGGTAGATCTCCATCTTGTAATCATCGAGATACGACTTGCCCTGACCAGTCACCACCATACCAAGCTTGGTAATGTTGGTCTCGTAGAACTGCTCTGCCTTCTGAAGCAGGTCATCCACATCCACACGTGAGTCCTCGGGCAGTTCCGAAGAATTGGGATCGCTACCGAAGTAGGCATCCCAGAACACGAAGAAGTGCTCACTCTGCTTGCAGCGGTAGAACGACCACTTGGCATCGTTGCGCAGCATGTTCATCTTATTGAATTCAGCAGGCTTGTAGTACTTGTTGAAGTTAGGCACATCGCTCTCGCTCATCTCCTCAATAGACGTTGGTCCCTGTGTCACCTTCAGATTGGTCTTCGCCGTACCGCAGGTGATGGTGATATTGGCCACACGCGGTTCCTTGGTGGTATTACGTGTCATCTCGAAGGTGAGTTTCTCTGAACCGCCAACACCCTTTCCGTTCTTCAAGGTGAGCCACTCACCACCATTTTCCACATTCGCACTCCATACCGAGCGAGAGGTCACTCCGACCTCATACCAAGTCACGTCATAGTCCACGTTAACTTCAGTCTCTGAGAGTGTTACTGGGACAGACACCGTGTTATTGTCATCATCATTGCTACTGCAAGCTACGAACAATGTCAAACCTAGCAGCATAAAGAGACATTTCTTTAATCCTTTCATTTCCTTTTCCCTGTTTCTTTTTCTTAATAGCAAGGAGGGACGGGTACGCTTACTCGTCCCTCCTCTCCTTACACAATTAACTAACTAATTAAATCACTATTGACTATCTGCGACGTACAGCTGCCGGTGCAGTTACCTCGAACGTGATATTGTAGGTGGCTGTCACGCCGTTGCACTCGATGATATACTTCACCTTCACAGTGCCACCCGTTGACGGGAACAATGCCTCTTCGGGGTGGTTGGCTGCATAGAAGTAAAGCTCAGTCTCAGAGCAGCCAAGGAACACGTAGACATTCTCGCTGCCAGAGCCCCAGGCGGCTGCCTTACCCTCCATGGAGAGCCAGTAGCCAGGAGCCTCACCTGTATAGGCGGGAGAGCCGTCCTCATTGGCAGGTGAACCCACCTCGTCGATCCACATCTTCAGGTCACCGCTCTTGATGGCACTATATATCTGATAGGTGGTCATCTTGAAGGCCTGACGCAGATCCTCCTTCACATCGAAGTTCTCAGTAGCGCCCCATTCGGCATCATAAACCTTCGTCAAGGTGATTTCCTTCTCGATGCTCTCAGGAGCACCCTCAGGAGCCGTCTCCGGATCCTCATAAGCTACAGTGTTGACGGTGATGTCGAACATCACAACCTTGCCATTGGCCACAGCTCCGAAATGAACGGTCACAGTAGAACCGGCAGGCATCTGATCGGGCATTTGACCCACAACGATGGCCTCGCCATTAAAGTGTGCCCAAACGCTGGCATTCTCACCCCAAGCACCTACGAAGCCCTCCTTGTCGTACCAGAATCCAGGTGCGTCGGCATTGTAGTCCTGTGCATAGGTGCCGTCGGCATTCAGTGCCGTCCACTTCACCTCGCTCCAGTTGCTGGCACCGAGTAATTCCAAAGTTGCAGCAGCGTCGAAGCCAGGAACGGCAGAAGGTACATAGTCATTGTTGGGAGACGTAGTCAGTGTCAGTGCATTGGTTGCAACAACCTCTCCGCCGACGTCGCTCTTGGCAGTAATGACAACAGTAATCTCGTTCATCACAATCTTATTATTAGCCAGGGCGCCGAAGCTGATGGTAACTGTAGAACCTGCCTCCATCTGATTAGGCATCTGACCTACACCAATGGTCTGTGTCTCAGCGTCGAAGTGTGTATAGACACTGGCATCGTCGCCCCATGAGCCTGCAAATCCAAGCTTGTCATACCAGAATCCAGGTGCATCGGCACTGTACTCCTGAGCATAGGAGCCGTCGGCATTGACAGCCACCCAGGCCACTTCATCGAACGATCCGACACCCAGTGCGCTCAACGTAGCAGCAGCATCGAATCCGGGAACGGGCACTGCCACATAATTGTTATCCTGCTCGGTCTCCAGCGTCAGCTTATTGGTAGCTACCACCTCAGCCTTCACCTCGCCACGGGCATGAGCCTTGGCTGTAATGATGAGAGCCACGCGCTTGTCCTGATACTTCAGACACTCCATAAAGGTGATCTGCTGACCATCCTCCAGACGGCCAGGGAACTGACCTACATAGAAGGCAGCCTCAGCAGGATCGAACTCAGCGAACACCATAGCTCCGTCACCCCAGTTGATGACATCGCCATTAGCATCCCACCAGTGACCCCAGGCTGCACCTGTATTGGTCATCGTCATATTATCGGCATGGGTAGTACCCTCCATAGCGAAACCAATGATGTCGATACCATTGTCTTCACCCGCCAAAGAACCAGTGAGCAGCTGTTCAGTGGTAATACCGAAGAAAGAAGCAATCTCGTCGGCATCGATGGGAACACTTACACCATCGTAAGAATTGGCACTGATGGTAATTTCAGCCTCGTAGTACTGAATCAGACCTGCGTCAATCACATTCTTCAGAGAGTCCTTGATGCGCTGCTGACGCTCCATCTCTGCTATCTCGTCGTCCGTCAGCGTATGACGGCCCCAGAAATTCTCATTGTCACCGCAACTGCTGAAAATGCCGACAGCACTGAACAGCAGCAGAGCGCAAACGATATATGATAACTTTTTCATACTTTAATCTTTAAACTTTAATCTTTAAGCTTTAAACTCTATTAATTCGCTCCAGAATAGCCCGGATTCTGCTTGAGGGAGATATTGGCCTTCATAGCCTCATCGGGAATAGCGAAGATGTCGTAAGTAGTACTGGTGGTTGCATCCTTGCAGAACCAAGACTTACCATCCCATACACTACGGCCATCGGCCATCTTGAAGCGGAGCAGATCCTGACGGCGGTGCAGTTCGCAGCAGAACTCCCAGCCCAGATCGTCGAGCAGACCACCCAGTTCAATGTCGGCACCACCCTCATAGGTAGTAATATGGTTAGACCAGTCGCTATAGCCGGCAGTAGAACCCTCAGGCACCGTGTACTCGTCGTGACCGTAGGCATAGACGGATCCTCCCTCAAGGTCAGCCACCGCACGGGTAGCCTTCGACGGGTTGTTGGGGAACGAACGCTGTCGCACCTGGGTCACCAGCTGTGCAGCCTGATCCTTATCGCGTCCGAGACGGAGCAGACACTCTGCCTTCATCATCAGCACATCGGTATAACGGAAGATAGCCACATCGTCAGAGGTCGTTCCATCGTTAGTGCCACCCACAATCTCATACTTGTGCAGACGATAGCCCTCCTGCTGGTAAGCACCGGGGTTGTCGATAGAGTGTACGTTCAGATTATAGGTCAGGATACCCGTACCCGTCCAGTCGTCAGCCTCAAAGTAGATGGGATTCTCCTTGTCGGCATTGGGAATATAGGTATCACCCTGTTTCAGGGCGTGATACTGAGGACCTCCAGCCCAAGTGTCGGCCAAACGCTGGTCGTCAGCATCATAGGTACGGATCCACTGTGGGATACCGCAGCTGCCATTATAGCCAGGAGCGGTAGAGCCGTAGGCCTCGATACCCGACTGCGGGAAGCAGTAGCTCTGCAAGCCGAACTGTACGGTGTGCGTACGATCACCGGGAATCACGAAGATAATCTCTGGGTTGCCAGTGAGATCTTCCTGGAAGCAAGACTTATAAGTAGCAGCGAGACTGTACTTGCCAGAGTTGATAATGGCGTTCAGCTCCGCCAGGCACTGCTCGTAACCATCGTTGCCGTTAGTACCCAAGTAGACGTTCTTGTTCAGATAAAGCTTGGCCAGAGCCATCGAGCAGGCATACTTGTTGCCATAGCCATAGAAGTCGTCGTCGCCAATACCTTCCTTAGCGGCAGTAAACTCGGTAACGAGGAAGTCGTACATCTCCTGAGGCGATACTTGCTGCGGCAGATAGCCTGGCTCAACGTTCTGGGTGGTCTGCAAAGGAATGTTGCGGAACATGTCGAAGAGGTGATAGTAGAACATGGCGCGGAAGAAACGGGCATGAGCCAGACTCTTAGTCGTTGCAGGGTTTGCAGGATCAATAGCATCGATCACCTTGTTGGCATAACCGATGCCACGGTAAGCCTGATCCCAAGGATCCTGAATCTGACCGATGGTAGGACTCCAGTTGTGCTTATGCAGGTTAATATAGGCATCACCCCAACCCACACCGGGACGCGATGGAACCATATACTGATCTGTCGACTCCTCGAGCAGGTGATACATACCGAACCACGCCTCTACCAGATAACGGTATTGTGCTGTGGCAGCACCGAGCAGCAGTGAGAGGTCGGTCTCGTTAGAGAGGTCGATGTTGCTCTCGTTAAGATCGCTATAAAGCGTCTCGTCGAGATTCGTACACGATGAAAGGCTGATGCTTCCTGCTGCAAAGGCAATCAGTACCTTATTGAATATCTTTTTCATACTTTAATCTTTAAACTTTAATCTTTAAGCATTAAGCTTTAGAAGTTAAGTGAAAGTCCAACGGTAAAACTGCGAGTAACAGGATACTTGTCGCGGTCGTCGATACCAGGAGCCATGAACCAGTTGCTTACCTCAGGATCGATACCTGTGTAGCCTGTGATGCAGAAGAGATTTGTGGCGTTACCATAAATGCGAGCTTTCTTGATATAGTTGCCTAAAGAGCCCTTCGGGATGAAGGTGTAGCCTAAGGTCAGGTTGGAGAGCTTCAGGAAGTCGCCATTCTCCAGATGGTCGCTCCACCAGCCCTGAGGCATCGACTGCGACAGTGTAACCATCTTCTGCTGACCTGTCTCAGGATCAATATACGGTGTACCGTCGGCATTGATAGCGGGATGCAGGTCTGCGGCGCTCTTCAGACGGTTGTAGGCTATCGAGTTGTTCTCGTAGAAGGCACGGGCAGCGTTCAGGATCTTATAGCCGAACTGTCCGGTGAACTGCATCGAGAGGTCGAAGTCCTTGTAGCGGAAGGTATTGCCCCATCCAAGGATGACAGAAGGCGTACCGCTGCCGAGACGCTGACGGTTCTCCTTGACGTTCAAGTTGGTATTGAAGGGCTTTGCCACCCAACCACCATTCCCGTCGCTGACTTCAACCAGTACGAAGCCATCCTTATCGACACCGACTGATTTCAGTCCCCAGAAGTCACCGAGGGTAGTGCCTACCTCCATACAGTGAGTCGAGGTAGAGATAGGATCACTGATACCACCCACTTCCTGGAAGTTGTCTGTCTCATAGAGATCGTTGCTCAGTGAGAGCAGTTTATTGGAGTTGTGAGAAACTGTCAGAGTAGAGGTCCACTCGAAATCCTTTGTCTGGATGGGAATCACCTCGAGCAAGAGTTCGACACCCACGTTACGCATGTCACCGACGTTGGCCGTTGTGTAGCTATAAAGGTTTGGTGGCATGGGAACACGATAGTCATATAGCAGGTCATGAGTCGTCTTGACATAGACATCCAACGATCCGTGGATGCGATCCTTCAGGAATCCGTAGTCGATACCAAAGTTCCATTCCTGTGTGGTCTCCCACTTCAGGTCGGGGTTGGGGTTCTGTACCACTTCAAGGGTCTTAATCCACTTGCCGTCCATCGAGAGCACATCACCATAGCCTGCAAAGCCATAGAGGTTCTGTGCGAGATAAGAGCTATTGGGCGTGATACCCGTCACACCGAAACCTACACGGAAACGCAGGTTGTCGAGCCATGAGCGGGTGCCCTTCATAAACGTCTCGTTCATGATGTTCCATCCGAGAGATACAGAGGGGAAGGTAGCCCACTTGTTGTTGGCACCGAACTTAGAAGAACCCTCGTGACGGATGCTGACCAGCGCATTGTACTTGTCGGCATAGCCGTAACTGATACGTCCGAAGAAACCAATCAGCTTGTTATCGTTCATGTAACTGCCCATATAGGCGTGGTTATCCTTATCCGTCAGGAACGAACCGTTGTTCAGATTGTTCCAGAGGAATGCTGTGGTCGAGAAGTCGGTATTGCTGGCGCTGAAGCCGTCGTACTCATTATAGAGGTAGCTGTAACCTACGATGGCGTTGAAACGGTGCTCGTTCCACTGCGTGTCGTAGCGTGAGGTCAGTTCCAGGTTCTTGCTCACGCTGGTACCCTCGCTCTTACTGGCAGAGCCATTGTAGCCCTGACGCACGATAGAGTACTCCTTAGGAGATGTCCACGACTGACCTGTCGAGGCACTCTCACCCCAAGAAATCATCAGGTTGGTCTTCCAACCCTTAATGGGCTCCACCGTTACGTTACCTACTAACTGAGAGAAACGTACGCGCGTGTCACCCTCATATTCATTCAGCAGACTGACGGGGTTGTAGTACTGCAGTTTATTGAAGTTCTCATAGTATGAGCCGTCCTCGTTGTAGATAGGCTCTGAGGGGTTATGGATCATAGCCTGACGATAGGGGTTGGTATGCCCACCATCGGCAGCATGGCTGTTCGAATACTTCTGACGAGTCACCAAGGCATTGACGTTGAACTTCAGGACATCGTTCCATATATACTGGGTATAGTCCATCTGCATCTTGAAGTTCTCATTGTCGCTATGCTTGATGATACCTTCTTCATTAGAATAAGAGATATTGGCAGAATAAGTGGCATTCTTGGTACCGCCGCTGATGTTCAGGTCGTGGTTATGCTTGAAACCGGCCTTCTTAGTGATAGCAGCCAGCCAGTCGGTGTCATAGCCGAGATATTCCTGGGCAGTCTTACCATAGATGATATCATGGGTATCCATGAAGTCCATCTTCTTGCTCCACTTTGAGAACGAGACATAGCCATTGTAGCTCACCTCTGCGCGAGACTCTCGTTTGCCGGTCTTGGTGGTGATGATAATCACGCCGTTGGCACCACGCGTACCATAGATAGCGGCAGCCGAAGCGTCCTTCAGCACATCGATAGAAGCAATGTTCTCAGCGGCTACCGTGTTCAGATCGCCCTCGATACCATCAACGAGAATCAGCGGCGTCAGGTCACCCATGATGGTGGTTACACCACGCAGACGGATAGACGATCCGGCTCTCGGGTCACCGCTGGAGTTGATCACCGTCAGACCTGCGATCTTACCTTTCACCAGTTCGGCAGCATCACCGATCTTACCAGAGTTGAAGTCCTCGGCTTTCACAGAGGCCACGGCAGAGGTGACGTCAGCTTTACGCTGGGTGCCGTAACCGATGACCACCACTTCGTTCAGCAGCGCATTGTCTTCCTGAAGTGTCACGTCGGTACCGGCCTTCACTTCCTGAGAGATAAAGCCGATGTAGCTCACGACGAGCACAGCGTTGCGATTGGCAACATTAAGAGAGTAGTTACCGTCGAAGTCGGTAACCGTCGCGTTCTTGGTGCCCTTCTCGGTCACGGTGGCGCCGATGATCGGCTCGCCCTTCGCATCCTTTACGACACCCTTCACAGTGACGCCCTGCTGAGTAACCTCAGCCACGTCCGTCGATACGCCCTCTGCTGCGTAGGCAAAGCCTGCCCCGCTCAGCAGAAGCAAACATAGAAAATGTTTCTTCATACCAATTTGTTTTTTAGGTTTTGAATTGTTAGACATTATTTAATTATATATGAATTAGTTTATAATCTTAATGGTGGTGCAAAGTTACGGATTATAGACGTAACGGGATAAAACTTTCGTCCAAGATGATGCAAAAATAGTCCAAAAGACTGGGATAATGCTTCATTTTGGACTATTCTTACATTACTTTGGACGATAGTTTCATCCGCTTCAGCATTTCTTTGCTATCTTTGCAGCGAAAAAGAAAATAAACGTAAAACCAATATGAAAAGAAGTATTCTAATCGGCTTGTTGGCCACAGGTCTTTTCGCTGGCGCGACAGCTAAGGACTACCGCTCCATTAAACATGTGGAAGCTGTGAGTGTGGAGGTGCCAGTGGGCAATGCCCCGAGACTACCCTATCAGTTGTGGGTGAACTATTCCGACGGCAAAGGAGAATACCGTCAGGTGAAATGGCTCAACTCGTCGGAGGCTACGGAGGCTGCCGAAGCCAACCCCGCCATCAATCCTATAGGTAATATATATAAGGTACGCGGAATGATACTTGGCGACAATAGTACTCCAAACGGATACCCCGTCTCTGCAGAAGTAAGGGTGACGGACGGTGCGTATGCCGTACCGTCGAATATCCCCGTGGCTGAGACGCTGCCACTCGATCAAGTGAGCGTCGATGGCAACAACCGCCTGACATGGAACCGTGATCTCGACATCGACCAACTGATCAGTCTGCCTGTGAAGCAGCAGCTTTATAATTATCGCGACACCTACGGCCTCTCCACAGAGGGCTATCCTGAGGCTGACGGCTGGGACTCTCCAACCACCAAACTCAAGGGTCACGGCTCCGGACACTACATGTCGGCTATGGCCTTCGCCTTCGCCAGCTGTCAGGATCAGGCCAAGAAAGCGATCCTCCGAAAGAACATCATCGAGATGGTAAACGGTTTGCGAGAGTGCCAGGAGCGCACCTTTATGTGGAACAAGGAACTGGGACGCTACTGGGAAGCCCGCGACTTCGCCCCTGAGGAGGAACTGAAGCAGATGCAGGGCACCTGGGCCGACTTCGACCGCTATAAGAAAGAGTGCCAGAAATATGGTTATGGCTATCTGAATGCCATTCCCGCCCAGCATTGTGCCCTGATAGAGATGTACCGTGCCTACAACA
>Ga0265298_10009375_pt1 | contig 11662 bp, 7 predicted proteins | sample AusTroGonzalo_MG_3_FD_193486 | JGI IMG/M metagenome (GOLD analysis project Ga0265298, IMG submission 193486) | Bovine rumen microbial communities from tropical cattle in Woodstock, Queensland, Australia - Gonzalo_01 | ecosystem: Host-associated > Mammals > Digestive system > Stomach > Rumen ...
CGCCTTAGGCATCGTGTCGGTCAGGGGTTTCAGACGGGTACCGAGCCCCGCAGCCAAAATCATCGTTTGTTTCATATTCTTTATTTCAGGTTGCAAAGGTACAAAATAAATACGAATTATGAATGACGAATAGAGAATTATTTTATAACTTTGCACGGACATATTCAAAAAAAAACTTAATCAACATGAAATTATTTACACTATTCGTTGCAACGCTTTTATGCGGTAGTGCGTCAGCACAAACATTGAAAATCAACGAAATCATGCAGTCGAATATCGAGTGCTACATGGACGACATTCACGAATTCCCAGATTCCTGGGTTGAATTGTATAACCCTACAAATGCAGCCATCGACCTGAAAGACTACAAGATTAGTAACAAGAACAAGGAGAAGAAGGCTTGGCAGTTGCCCAGCAAGACGATTCCTGCAGGTGGCTTCGTCGTCATCTTTTGCGACAAGGAAGGTTTGGAGGACAAGCGCCTACATGCCGACTTCCGTCTGGAGTCAGGCAAGAACTGTACGGTTTACCTCTTCAAGGACAAGGAGGTAGTAGACAGTCTGCCTGCTGGCATGAAGAAGATGCCTGCACCCGACATTGCCTTTGGCCGTGAGACCGACGGTGCCGACAAGTGGGGCTACCAGCTGACAGCAAGCCCCGGCAAGGCCAACTGCGGCAAGACCACCAAGAACATCTTAGGCGCTCCCATCTTCAGCGAGAGCGGTCGTGTCAGCAATACGGCCCTGAACCTGGAGCTGAGCCTGCCCGAAGACGCCCCCGAAGGAGCCTACATCACCTATACCACCGATGGTAGCGAGCCGAAGGCCACCAGCACGAAGTACACGAAAGCCATTAGCATCAGCAAGACAAAGGTGATTCGTGCCAAGGTGTTCGCAGACGGCTGGCTCTCACCCGTCAGCACGGCCCAGTCGTATATCTTCCACCCCAGAACGATGACGGTGCCCATCTTCTCTGTCCAGACTGACGACAGATACCTGAACGGCGGCGACTCACTGGGTCTCTTCAAATACAATAACAGCAAGGAAGACAAGAAGAAGTGTGACTGGCGCCGCCCCGTCAACATCGAGTTCTTCCCCACCGAGAATGCCGAGAGTGCTTTCAACCAGCTGGGCGAGACACGAATCCAGGGCGGACAGTCACGTTCGAATGCCCTGAAGTCGATGGTCTTCTATACCCACAAGCGTTTCGAACCCGACAAGAAGCGTTTCTCATACGAATTCTTCCCTGACCAGAAGCCTGGCGTTACGGAGTTCAAGTCGTTCTCACTACGCGATGGCGGTAACGACTTCAGCGATTTGTACTTCCGCGACCTCATCATCCAGCGCACCATGGGCAGTCATGTAGACCTGGACTGGCAGGCTGGCCACACCGCCGTGCTCTACATCAATGGTCAATACATGGGCATGCTGAACATTCGCGAGCGTTCGAACGCCGACAATATCTACAGCAACTACAACGGCCTTGAGGACCTTGACATGATTGAAATCTCGCACGAGAAGGTCAACAACGTTGATCTGTTTGAAGAGGAAATCAAGGAAGGCGACGACAAATTCTATAATGACTTCAAGGCGTTCTATAGCGTGAAGGGCCACACCCTGGCTGAATACGAGGAGTGGCTGGACGTCAGCGAGTATCTGAACGTCATCGCCATGAATTTCTTCTACGGCAACATCGACTTCCCCGGCAACAACCTCGTCTTCTGGCGTCCCAACGATGACGACAAGGACTCCGGTCTGCCCAAGAAGTTCCGTGTGATTGCCAAGGATACTGACTTCGGACTTGGACTCTACAGCAGAAAGCCCGACTACAACACCATCAAACTGTTGTACAACCCCAGTTATGACAGCAGTAATGCATGGGCATTCACAGAGCCTGCCACACGCCTACTGAAGAACATGCTGGAAGACCCTGACATTCGGAAGATGTTCATCGACAAGTGCTGCGTCTTCATGGGCGACTTCATGAATGCCGCAGGAACGGGTGCTGTCATCGACGCCATCATCGACGAAGCATTGGAAGAATTTGTTGCTCACCGTAACAAGTACAATAGTTGGGGCGACAACCGTAACGACATTCTCAACAAGTTCGAGGATGCCAAGAAATGGCTCGCCGGATATACAGAGCAAGGCTGGTGGGGCAACAAGACCACCTACCTTCCCCGTACAGATTACTTCTATAAGTATATTGGCGAACAATGGAATCTTGGCTCTCCTGTTGCTTTGACCGTCAATAAGGAAGCACAGGACGTCGCCCTCACCATCAACGGCATCGAGGTGTCTAACAAGACCTTCGACGGCAAGTTCTTTGCCAACCGCGAACTGACCATCACAGGTACGGCTCCTGAGGGCATGGAGGTGAAGGGTTGGAAGCTGACTGGTGCCCTGAACAAAGAGGAGCAAGGCAGCGAACTGACGCTCAATATGCCATCGAGCACGCTGAACATCGAGCCCATCATCGGCATCAGCTCTGGCATCCAGAACATTGAATACACGTCATTGGCCGACGACCATTCACCCGTCTACGATCTGATGGGCCACAAGGTGAAGACGCTGAAGGCTGGAAAGATTTACATCCAGAACGGCAGAAAGTTCGTTGCGAAATAATAGCGTTATAATTTCTATCCCAAAATAATTACCCAACGCTCGGTAGCGTCTGGGTAATTTTTTGTTCACGATGGCAGATGCGCACCTCAAGACCGAACTTCTCATGGATATGCTCGGCCAAGTGCTGGGCGCTATAGACGGAACGATGCTGACCGCCAGTACAGCCGAAGCAGAACATCAACGACGTGAAACCACGCTGGATATAGCGACGCACATGAGCATCGGCCAGTTTATACACGCTATCAAGGAAAGTAAGTATCTCACCATCGTCCTCCAAGAATCGGATAACAGGTTCGTCCAGTCCCGTCAACTGTTTGTACGGCTCGTAACGGCCAGGGTTGTGGGTCGAACGGCAGTCGAAGACATAGCCGCCACCATTGCCGCTTTCGTCCTCAGGAATGCCCTTGGTATACGAGAAGCTGAAGACGCGCACCACCAACGGGCCCTGAGCATCGTACTTGGAGAAGGTGGCAGGACCATCCTGTGGATGTTGCTTGTAAGGGTTCTTGTCCGTCGTCTTATAACCATCGGCACGACTGACAGCAGTCTGAACCTGCTGGAAACGAGGCATCTCCGTCAGCTGGCGCAGGATATCGGTCAGATAAGGATATGGGAAGTTACGCTCGTCCAACAGCTCACGGATATTCTGCATGGCAGGCGGAATGGACTCGATGAAGTGGAGTTTACGCTCGAAATAGCCTCGGAAGCCGTATGCACCTAACACTTGCAACTGACGGAACAGCACGAAGAGCGACAGGCGGTCGACGAAATGGTGGGGCGACGGCACCTCGCTAAACTGCTTCATGGCGTTATAGTACTCGTAGACCAACTCGCGACGCACCTTGTAGGGATACTTGGCAGAGGCCTGCCACAGGAACGAGGCCAAATCGTAGTAATACGGGCCTTTGCGACCACCTTGGAAGTCGATGAAATAGGGCTTTTGGCTGTTAGCCGTTGGTTCTTGGCTATTGACCAGCATCACGTTACGTGCCTGGAAATCACGATAGAGGAAACCCTGAGGGTCGTCAGCATTCGTCAGGTCCTTGGCCAGCAGGCGGAAATCAGCTTCAAGCTTCAACTCGTGGAAGTCGACTTCGGTGGCCTTCAGGAAGCAGTATTTAAAGTAATTGAGGTCGAAAAGCACAGAGTCGCTATTGAACGCAGGCTGAGGATAGCAATTGGAGAAATCGAGCCCGTCGGCACCAGCCATCTGTATTCTGGGCAATTCGCGGATGGTACGCCGCAACAGTTCCTGCTCCTTCAACGTGTAACGACCACCAGCCTCACGTCCACCACGGATAGCATCGAACAGGGATATGGAGCCCAAGTCGGTCTGGATGTAGCGCAGCTCGTCGTTGCTGACGGCGAGAATCGTTGGCACCGGCAACTTACAATCAGTAAAGTGCTTAGCCAAGTAGATGAAGGCGTGGTTCTCGTCACGACTGGTTCCTACACAACCTACCACACTCTTACCCTCAGAAGACGTCATGCGGTAGTATTCACGATTGCTGCCACCTGCTGTCAGCTGCTGCACATTCTGGGGTTCTTCCCCACTCCATTGCTTGTATAGTTCGATTAGCTTCTGCATACTCGTGTCGTATTATTTGCTGCAAAGGTAGTAAAAAAAGTGAAAAGTGAAGAGTGAAAAGTAAAAAAAATGCTGCTGCTCTCTGAAATTTAATTTTCAATGTTTAATTTTTAATGTATAATGTCCAATGTTTAATTTTTTTTTCGTAACTTTGCCGACGAAATTACAACATTATGCTACACGTAATAAGAGACATACGCCAATGGGGGGCAGCCTTGTTGCTGCTCATTTGCACACAGTCAACAGCCCAGACAGTGGCTGAAGAGATAAAGACCATACCACAATGTTCGGCAGGTATCATCTACGCCTTGCCTACTGGCAAGCACCAGACGGACACGCCTGCTCCCGACGGGAAGAAGCCTTTCTACATCTCGCACTTTGGAAGTACAGCAGCCTACTATCTGGAAAAAGTCAGCGAGTATGACCAGCCCATCAATACCCTGGCCAAGGCTGACAGTATGAACATGCTGACGCCTTTGGGCAAGGATGTATTGCGCAGGCTCCAGTTTATAAAGGAAGATGCCCAAGACAGGCTTGGCGAAATGACTGTTACCGGTGCACAACAAATGAAAGAGTTGGCACAGGAAATGGTTGACCGATTCCCTGACATTTTTGTGGACAGTTGTTTGGTCGATGCCCGCAGCATTGTGCGAAACCATTGCATCATGTCCATGCAGGAGGTTATGACCCAGATAGCAAGGCACAGAGCGGCTTTGAAACTACGACAGAAATCATCGCACAGCAATGATCCATGGATATATGTCATAGACAAAGAACTGGTAGACGAGCGTTTCAACGCAGAGACTGATGCAACCTATCAGGCATTCATCAAGGCCAACCACAATTTCAATCACCTGTGGGAATCGTTATTTGCCAGCACCGACTACGTCAAAGAGCATGTTGACACCACCCAGTTCAGCGACCAGCTGTTCACATTGGCCAGCGGCATTCAGAACACGCCTCTGAAAGGCACCGTCACCCTCTATGACATCTATACACCTGACGAAATCATGCAGCATTGGCGCTTACATAATGCCAAGAACTACATCAGCTACGGCAGTTTCGAACTGAACGGCGCCAATCAGCCTTTCGCCCAACGTGCCCCGTTATGGAACCTCTTGCATCAGGGTGACAGCATCAAGGAACTGGATTTTCCCGTAGTCCATCTGCGCTACAGCAGCCGAGGCATGGTGATGCAACTCGTCTGCCTGATGGAACTCAACGACTTCGCGCTGAAGACTGCCGACCTCAACCAGCTGGAAAAGCAGGGATGGGCCAACTATCGTATTGCACCCTTTGGCTCAAGCGTACAGGTGGTGTACTATCGCAAGGACAAGACCGATGAAGACATTCTCATCAAAGTGCTGCTAAACGGAGAAGAGGCCCGTCTGCCCCTCCAGACAGACCATGCGCCCTACTATCATTGGCGAGACGTCAAGCGCTACTATCTGCGTAAGCTCTACGCCTACGAGAAACTCAGATTCGACCAAAAAAAGGATAAGAACGAATAAAGCCCCGCTCACAATGAAAACAAGATTATTTCTCCTCTTATTTCTCACCTCTTACCTCTCACCTCTCACCTCTACCTGCACAGCTCAGCCCGTCCTTGACATCATCAAGAAGAACCCGGCCTATGCTGCCTGCAACTATAACACCTATCCAGACAGTCTCTATAAGCTGACGCCGGCACCCAAAGGCAAGCGCCCCTTCTATATTTCACACTACGGGCGCCACGGGTCGCGCTATATCAACAACTCCAACGGCTACAACATTCCATACGCCATGATCATGCAAGCCGAGACTGTTGACGAGTTGACACCGATAGGCAAAAAGGTACTGGCCGAGATGCAGACGATTCTCCAACACTCCGAGCACCGCTGGGGCGATTTAGCAGAATACGGACGACTGCAACACGTGTGGATAGCCCAGCACATGATGAAGCAATTCCCCGAAGTCTTCGAAGGCAACGCATGGGTTGAAGCCAAGAGCACCACCGTACCGCGCTGCATCATCTCGATGGGTACGGAACTGAATACGTTTGCGCAACGCTACCCCAAACTGGAAATCAGGCAGGAAGCCTCAAAGCGCGACATGTGGTATATGAACCATCAGGACCAGGTCATAAAACGTGGCAAACTGTCGCCGGAAGCAAAGCAGGCTTTCAACAAATTCATATCCACGCGCATGGGTAACAGTAGAGTGATGGAGTTGATATTCAAGAACCCCGACATCGTCAAGCAAATAGTTGATGAGAATGACTTCAGCTACTATCTGATGAAGATGGGACTATTCCAGTTGAACACCCACCTGTATCAAAACACTTTCTTGATTGACATCTTCAAGCCAGAAGAGCTCTACCTCTTGTGGCAGGTGGACAATGCCCTGTGGTTTGCACAATATGCCAACTTCACGCCAAACTACGGTGGACAATATCCCTATACGCAACGTCATTTGCTGCGTAAAATCATCAACGATGCAGACAGCTGCCTCCACATGGTACGACATGGCGCCCAGCTACGCTTCGGCCACGATACGGTATTGCTGCCATTGGTCTGTCTGTTAGGCATCAACGGCTATGACCTGCGCTCCGACAATCTCGAGGAGATTGAAGGCAAGGGATGGTGGTGCTCCGACATCTTCCCCATGGCCTCCAGCCTGCAATTCGTATTTTATCGCAGCAGTCCCAAGGACAAGGACATCCTCTTCAAGGTCCTGCTGAACGAGCAGGAAGCCCGTCTGCCCATCCATACCGACTGCGCACCATATTACCACTGGCGCGACTTCCGTCGCCACTACCTGAAGAAGTTAGACAGCTTCGAGAAAAAGAATTAATCAAATTCTATAGTGCCGCCACTTTCTTCAACTCATTCTTGCTCATGCTCTGCACGATCCACCGACTCGCGCGCGAAATTATTTTAATTTAATTAATTAATTTAGCCCCTATATAGGGGCTTAATTTAAATTAATAATTAGAGAGCTGTTGCAAAGATACAAAACGGCAAAAACCTATTGGCCGACTTTCATACCCTATATTACGAAAATATAACATCTTTAACTTCCCTTTACTGAAAATCCTTGGACATGTTAGTATCGCTAACTACAAAACATTGAAACGCTCATAGTAAAACAAAGAAACGCTGTCAGAGAAACAAAGAAATACCACCAGAGAATTAATGTACCGAAAATGTCCTATCCCCTTGCCATCCGGAAATGAAATCAAAAAAGTCCACCGTTGAGGACGATGGACCAGGACCTAAAAAGTAGCTCAATTATCAAGCTTTTGCTGAATTTTGTCGCGACTCAGCAGAGTAAAAGTGAACTTTTCTCTGCATTCGCTGCTATAAAATTTGGAAGTTTCAAAATAAGTTCATATCTTTGCAGTCAGGAACCAATAATTAACAACAAAAACAGAACAATTATGAGGCATTTTACAAAAAAAATAGTATTGGCTGTTGTTGCCTGCATGACATGTCTAATGTCATTTGCCCAGTCAGAGACACCAATATCTGAGTCTGCAACATTGGTGGTCAGTACTAATGACGGACAAGAATACCGCATCTTGTTGGTTGACCAGAAGGATATCAGATTTCAATTCTATGGAGGGAATATGACTTTGACTTATGAGCCATATACTGGTACTCCCAGCACTATCGTTATTGGACGCGATAACGTGAAAGATATCCGCATAGACGATAGTCAGTCATCAGGCATTGCTCAGCCGTTGGCTAAGAAAGGTGCTGTACATTTTAGTATTACAGGCCAGAACCGCATTCTTGTCAGTGGTCTCCAACTTCATGATAAAGTACAGATGGTAACAGTCAACGGACGTAGTGTTTTCTACAAAGAGGCCTATAATGATGCAGACATGGCCATCGATATGAATAGTCAGCCGCATGGTATCTATATTGTGAGTGTCAACAAACGTTTTACCTTTAAAATCGTCAAGCCATGAAAAAACAGATTCTATTGTTAGCTGTGGCTATTGCTACGATGTCTGTCTCTGCACAGCAACTGCTTATTATTAATAATGAACAGGCTATAGCCTTGAGCGATTTCGACCATATCAGCTATGAAGCTAATCCTACATTTGCAGATGAACTTCTGCCAGGCAAATTGACTTCCGACCCCAACATCACCATTTTCAGCGAAGCCTTGAAACTGACGGGATTGGCTGATTCCCTGCTTAACGTGGCCGACCCCACCTATCCAAGGGAACTGGCAGGTACAACCGTCATGATACGTGGAGGGAGCGCAGAGTCTGCGTATTCAAGAGCTGATTATCGGCCAAACCGTCCTCGTAGGTATACGATATTCGTTGAGACCGATGATGTGCTACGTGCTGCTGGTATCAACAATCTTGAAGACCTGAAGGCATGGGCTAAGAAGACCTATGATGCCGTTTTCCCTGAAGATGCCGACATTAGCGATCCTACCGATCGCAGCAATTCACTCAATCGTTTTGTTGCCTATCACATTTTACGCCATTCACCTGGTTACGCATGGTTGGTAGGTGCTAACGATAAGAATACAGTGTCAACTGCTTGCTTCATCGGCACTGTGCGCGATGCGTCGGCATATTATGAGACGATGATGCCTTATGCCTCCATTAAGTGTAGTTATCCTACCAATGTGTCGCCTGTCGGCATCTACCTGAACCGTCATGGCTTGCAGGAAAACTGCACGGTTCGCGGAGCACACATCGTGGCCGATGACCAGCAGGAATACGAACACGTCATAAACAATGGCATCTATTACTACATCGATCAGTTAATAGCATACGACAACACGACACAAAAACAGGTTCTCGATGAGGCATGGCGTGTAGACTTCAAGGCATTGTCGCCAGATATTATGAATATAGTAGGGATTGGAGCTAATCAAGATATGTTTTATGCTTTCCCCAATGGTTTTGTCGAAAACTATCAGTCAGACGGCCAGCTCGTTGCATACCATCCATTTTCTTATTGGTGGAATTGCTATGAAGGTGATGGCCTGCTATGCCCAAATGCTAAGAATATTACCGTCAAGCTGCCTCCCCTGCCCAATGGTAAATGGCAGGTGAGATTAGGATACACAGCATCTCAACAGCGCCCCATCATCAATACATACATTGATGGTGCGTTGCAATTCAAGGACATTAATCTGAAAACGTATTTCTATGATGGTAATTATGACGACTACACAATGCCTGGTATTGATGATTATGCACAAGGAGCAACAAACCCACTCAGCCAGAACGTCACTAGCTTACGCCGTATTATAGGCACAGTAGAAAGCAATGGCAAGAATGACCACTTCCTCCGTATTGAGGTGATTACCGAAGATCCAGACTCTTATCTTCTGTTAGACTACTTGGAATTAGTACCCATTAAATAAGCAACAGTTATGAAAGATATAAAAATCATCATCGTTTCAGTTTTCTGCTTGTGCTGTGGAAGTCTTTCAATAGCACAGGATATGACGGTCGTTCATCTGAAAGACGGCAGCCAGCTAAAATTCCCTAACGGACAGGCTGGTGAAACCGTTATTAGTTTTTGGGCTAATACGTCCTTGGAACAAGACAAAGTTGGACAGGTCTACTATAGCTTGCTCAAAAAGAACGAAGACTATATTGCGAAAATAGATTGGTATAGTTACTATTTCCCAACCATCAAATCAGACGTCGTACTTTGTATTGGTATGGCAAAGAACCCCACGGTGGAAACGGCAAATGTCATTGTCCCTGTAACTAATGCCTATGACAAATATTCTTATACTGTTGAGTTAGGTGACGACTACCCTTTGGAAAAGGGACAAACATACTATTTTCGTATAGTTAGCCGGACTCCCTACCTGCAAGGAGGTGAGCAACAGACAGCATACGTTTATGGTCGTGAGAACTCATTCCGTGTACCTTTGCTGATGGGCGAGAGCGGTATGATACCTGCAGCTTTAGCGGCTTCAGAAGCCATCTATCCTAATTCCGAAGCTTGGGCAGCATTTAACCAGCAGTATTTTCCTGAAATATCCGAACAACGCTTGTGGGCACTGCCAAGATTGTGGATGGAGTGGATAGCCGACCATCAGGCAGAAGTGACCGTTAGTAGTGACAAGACATTCGACGATGGTGTGCTCCATCTGGTTGGCACTATACCTAAATCATTCTACACCTGGATGACCAATCGTGAAATAGTTATAAATAGCCCTGAGTATATAAAGTCCATCACAAATGGTCAGCTTGATACATTAGTCACGAATGTCGATGAAAAGTGGCAGATTCCAGGCAACAGCTATATGCAGTTTGGTCCCCAAAAGAGTACTTCCAATGCCACAGTCACTTACGATGTCAGTGAGGCCATTCCTGGAATACACTATAAGATGCAGATAGTGTTTGCACCTGAGACAATTGCAGATCCAAACGAAGATACCAATAGTTTCAAGCCAACTAAGCTAAGAATAGATGGCTCTACTGTTGATGCCAACAATCAAAGCACAAGTGGTAGCCTTGACAATAACGAGAACCACATTGTTCAGGCTACAGAAGTTACAACGCTGACATTTGATGATGTCTGTAATCTGACAGATGTTGTCATTAAAATGTATATGACGGCACGAGAAAGCGCTCAGTACAAAAGAATCATCCGTTTGGCTGAGATAAGGTTAATACCATAGTTACCAGAATTAAGACGGGAGTATTGGAAAATAAAGAGGGTGTTCAAATGAACACCCTCATTTATATTAAGACTTATCTGACGCTTATTATGCGAAAGGATTCTCTGTGGGATAGTAGTTACCCTTCGGGAAGTTGTAGTCGATCTCGTCCACGGGGATACCCATGTACTTGAGAACCTCCCACAGGTACTTACCCTGATGACCGAACATCACGGCGCAGTGGTGTGGATAGTGCTTCTCGATGAGGACGTGACGATAGAAGCGGCTCATGTTCTTGATACCGAAGATACCGATAGAACCGAATGAGCGTGTAGCTACAGGAATAACCTCGCCCTGAGCGATGTATGCACGGAGCTTGGTGTCAGCAGTAGACTGCAGACGATAAACTGTAGCCAGACCGGGCTGGATGTCACCCTCGAGGGTACCGTTGGTAACCTCAACAGGCAGAGCGCGGGCCATAATGCGCTGGAAGCACATCTGGCAGTTGCAAACCTTAGAAGAAGCGGTGTTACCACAGTGGAAGCCCATGAAGATTTCCTTGTCGGTATAGGTATCGCAAGCGAACTTCTTGCCCTTGATGCTCTCCTCGTACATGTCGGTAGGTACGGTGTTGTTGATGTCGAGCAGCGTAACAGCATCCTCAGAGATACATGTTCCGATATACTCTGACAGAGCGCCATAGATATCAACCTCGCAAGCTACGGGGATACCACGGCTGGTCAGACGGCTGTTGACATAGCAGGGAACGAAGCCGAACATGGTCTGGAATGCAGGCCAGCACTTGTTGGCCATAGCCACG
>Ga0265298_10009376_pt1 | contig 11662 bp, 6 predicted proteins | sample AusTroGonzalo_MG_3_FD_193486 | JGI IMG/M metagenome (GOLD analysis project Ga0265298, IMG submission 193486) | Bovine rumen microbial communities from tropical cattle in Woodstock, Queensland, Australia - Gonzalo_01 | ecosystem: Host-associated > Mammals > Digestive system > Stomach > Rumen ...
GCCTTGTCGGGCATCTTCTCGAGTTTGTGACCCGAGTTGAACGCCTCCAGGTACTGCGACAGCAGGCGGTGTACCATCATGTCGGGATAGCGTCGGATGGGCGATGTGAAGTGGGTGTAGAAGGGGAATGCGAGGCCGTAGTGCCCCACATTGTCGGTAGAATAGCAGGCGCGGGCCATGGCACGCAGCGCCAGCATCTCTATCGCGTTGGCTTCGGGCTTGCCCTTGACCTCGTTCAGCAGGGCGTTCAGGCTCTTGGAGGCCAGTTTGGCAGTCTCGATGGAGCCCATCTTGTAGCCGAAGTTGCGGGCAAACGCCCCCAGGCCGCCCAGCTTGTCGGCATTGGGCGATTCGTGGATACGGTAGACCATCGTGGGGTTCTTGTAACCCGCCTTCTTGGCCACGAACTCCGCCACGCTGCGGTTGGCCAGCAGCATGAACTCCTCTATCAAGAAGTTGCTCTCTTTGCTGATCTTCTGGTATACGTTCACCGGCCGTCCGGCATCGTCTATCTCGACCTTCATCTCGGGACGCTCGAAATTGATGGCGCCCTTATCGAAACGTTTCTTGCGCAGTATCTGGGCCATGTCGTTGAGTATCAGTATCTCTTCTTTGAGCGGGCCGTCGCCCCCCTCTATCATGGCCTGCACCTGCTCGTAGTCGAAACGCTCGTCGGAATTGATCACCGTGCGGCCGAACCATACCTCCTTGACATTGGCCTTGGCATCCATCTCAAAGATGGCGGAGAAGCAGAGCTTGTCCTCGCCGGGGCGGAGGCTGCAGAGCTTGTTGGAGAGGTTCTCGGGGAGCATCGGTATGGTGCGGTCCACCAGGTAGACCGATGTGGCGCGGTTGTAGGCCTCCTTATCGACCTCGCCGCCCGGCTTCACATAGTGCGTGACATCGGCGATATGCACACCCACCTCGTAATTGCCGTCGGGCAGTTTGATAAACGAGAGGGCATCGTCAAAGTCCTTGGCGTCGGAAGGGTCTATGGTAAAGGTGGTTATCTTGCGATAGTCCTTGCGGCGGGCAATCTCTGCCGCGGTAATCTTTTCGGGGATCTTCTGCGCCGCCTTCTCTACCTCGGGCTCGAAGCGGTACGGCAGGCAGTATTCTGCAAGGATGGCGTGCATTTCGGTGTTGTTCTCGCCCGGCATGCCCAGCACGTCCACAATCTTGCCCAGCGGCTCGGCGCTCTTGCGGGGCCAGTCGGTGACCAGCACCGCCACCTTCATCCCGTTGGCGGCCTTCTTGCCGCCGATGGTGGGGAGTTCTTCGCCGTCTTCGAGCGGGATACGGATGTCATAGGGCATACGGGCGCTCTCTACGATGGCCCAGACCTGGCGGCCGCGCACTATCAGCACGCCGATGTGCGGCTTGGGCGAACGCTCCACAATGTAGACGACCTCGCCTTCGCGGCGCAGGCCCGACTTGTGCTTGCTCACCACGACCTTTACGGTGTCGCCGTTCAGCGCCCCGCGCAACTTGCCGGGTTTCACAAAGATATCATCTTCCTGGCCCTCTACGGTGACGAATCCGACCCCGTCGCGGGTCAGGCTCACCACCCCTTTGAGCTCTTCTGCACTCTTGCTGCGACGCTCTTTCACACTGAATCTGGCCGCCACCTTGCCGCGCAAATTTTTCTTTACCGTATCTTTCTTCTTGCTGTTCTTTTTCTTCATATTTTGGAGTACCTTTGCAGGATGTAGACAACGCAAATTTAGAAAATTCAAACGATATTCCCTATGAACAAAAAGGTTTTACTCATGATTTTGGATGGCTGGGGCGAAGGAAAAAAGGACCACAGCAATGCAATATACACCCAGGGGCAGCCGCACATCGACGCCCTCAGGGCTAAATATCCGTTCTCACACCTTAGCGCCTGCGGCGAAGACGTCGGCCTGCCCGACGGCCAGATGGGCAACAGCGAGGTGGGTCACCTCAACATCGGCGGCGGACGCATCGTGTATCAGGACCTGGTCAAGATAAACATGGCCTGCCGCGAGCACAAACTGCTCGAGAACAAAGAGATTGCCGCAGCATACGACTATGTCAAGAAGAGCGGCAAGGCGCTGCACTTCATGGGCCTGACCAGCCACGGCGGCGTGCACAGTTCGCTGAACCATCTATACGAGTTCCTCGCCGTCGCACAGCAGGAGGGCCTCGACAAGGTATACGTACACTGCCTTATGGACGGCCGCGACTGCGACCCCCGCAGCGGCAAGGGCTTCGTAGAGGAGCTGGAAGCCAAGATGGCGGCAACCACCGGCAAGGTGGCCAGCGTGATTGGCCGCTACTACACCATGGACCGCGACAAACGCTGGGAGCGCGTAAAAGATGGTTATGACCTGATTGTGAACGGCGTGGGCAAGAAAGCCACCAGCGCCGTGGCCGCCATCCAGGAGTCCTACGACGAGGGTGTCACCGACGAATTCATCAAGCCGATATGCGTGGTAGACGACGCAGGAGAGCCCGTTGCCACCATCAAAGAGGGCGACGCTGTAATCTTCTTCAACTTCCGCAACGACCGCGCCCGCGAAATCACCAACGTCCTCACCCAGCAGGATATGCCCGAGGCCGGGATGCACACCATCCCCCTCTACTACTGCTGCCTGACCCCTTACGACGACAAATTCACCGGCCTGCACATCCTCTTTGACAAGGAGAACGTACAGAAGACCCTCGGCGAGACCGTCGCTGCCGCAGGACGCAAGCAGCTGCGCATTGCCGAGACCGAAAAATACGCGCACGTGACATTCTTCTTCAACGGCGGCCGCGAGGCTCCGTTCGAGAACGAAGACCGCATACTGATCAATTCCCCCAAGGTTGCCACCTACGACCTGCAGCCCGAGATGAGCGCCCCCGAAGTGGCCGAAGCCCTCAAGGCGGACCTCGCCACCGAGAAGCACGATATGGTGATCCTGAACTTCGCCAACGGCGACATGGTGGGCCACACCGGCGTATATCCCGCTATCTGCAAGGCAGTTGAGACCATCGACCGCCTCACCGGCGAGGTTGTGGACGTTGCCCGCGCGCACGGCTACAGCGTGCTCATCACCGCCGACCACGGCAACGCCGACAACGCAGTGAACCCCGACGGCAGCCCCAACACCGCCCACTCCCTCAACAAGGTGCAGTTCGTGGTTGTTGACGACGATGTCAAGAGCGTCAAAGACGGCCGCCTGGCCGACATCGCCCCGACCATGCTGACCCTGATGGGCATCGAGCAGCCCAAGGAGATGACCGGAGAATCCCTGATCAGCTTCTAAGACCCTGCGGCCCATGTCCTTCGTACACCTGCACGTCCATACCCAGTACTCCATCCTCGACGGCCTGAGCTCCATCAAGAAGCTCTTCGCCCGCGCGAGGGAGTTGGGCATGCCCGCCATAGCCATCACCGACCACGGCAACATGTACGGCGTGAAGGAGTTCTTCAAGCATGCCTACGACAAAGCCAACAAAGACGAAAGCAAGCGTCTGATAGTCAAGCCCATCATCGGATGCGAGGTGTATGTGACCCGTCACTACGACCACCGTCTCAAAGACCCGGAGCACCGCAGCTACTATCACTTGATACTGCTCGCGAAGAACTACGAAGGCTACAAAAACCTGATGAAGATAGTCTCCCTGGGACACATGGAGGGCAAATACTACAAGCCCCGCGTGACCCACGAGATCATCGAGAAATACCACGAGAACCTGATATGCTGCTCTGCCTGCCTGGCGGGAGAGATTTCCCAGAACATCCTGGCCGACAAGATAGATGCGGCCGAAGAGGCCATAGAGTGGCACAAGCGGGTTTTCGGTGACGACTACTATCTGGAGGTGATGCTCCACAAGACCGAGCTCACCGGCCTCGAACCCGAGGTGTATCAAGAGGTCATCCGGGTCTACGAAGACCAGAGCAAGGTCAACGAGAAGATATTCGAGCTGGCGGCAAAGCACGGCGTGAAGACGGTCGCCACCAACGACGCCCACTTTATCAAGAAGGAGGACGGCCCGGTGCACGACCGGCTCATCTGCCTGACCACCAACGCCAATGTCACCGACACCCGGCGCCTGCACTACACCCAGCAGGAGTATATCAAGTCCGAAGAGGAGATGGCGGCGCTCTTCCCCGACCATCCCGAAGCGCTCGCCACGACGCTCGAGATTGCCGGCAAGATAGAGCAGTATTCCATCGACCGCGGCCACATCCTCCCCAAATTCAACATAGATGCCTCCTTCCTGGCGGACATCGACAACCAGCTCGAGAAGTACAAGGATGTCATCGAGGAGGGCAAGTGGGAGCCGCAGAAAGACAAGGAGGGCAATGTCATTGGCAAAACCTACCGCGGCGACGAGTTCTGCAAGTCGGTGGCCTACCTGTGCCATCTGACATACGTGGGTGCCCGCCGGCGCTACGGCGATGCCCTCACCCCGGAGCAGGAGTCGCGCATCGACTTCGAGCTCAAGACCATCGCCCGCATGGGCTTCCCCGACTACTTCTTGATAGTCCAGGACTATATCGCGGCCTGCCGTGCGGTGGGTGACCTGGTGGGCCCCGGACGTGGTTCGGCGGCGGGCAGCGTGGTGGCTTACTGCCTGGGTATCACCAACCTGGACCCCATCAAATACCAGTTGCTGTTCGAGCGTTTCCTCAATCCCGACCGAATCTCGATGCCCGATATCGACGTCGACTTCGAGAACCTCGACTATGCGCACGAATATGTAGAGAAGACCTACGGCGTGACCCACGTCTCGCGCGTGATTACCTTCGGCACCATGGCGGCCAAGGGCGCCATAAAGAATGTGGCCCGCATCAGCCAGCTGAGCCTGGACGAATCGGCCCGCCTGAGCAAGATGGTCCCCGACCGCCTCAGCGAGAAGGTCGAGAAAAAATACCCCTTCAACCCCAAGCTGGACGAACTCAAGCCTGGATTCAAGGTCGTAGAAGAGGGTGACCAGAAGTTCCAGGTCGGCAAAGAGGAGGTCGACGCCAAGATAACCCTGGCCAACTGCTACCGCCTGGTGCCCGAGTTCAAGAAAGAGCTCGAGAGCGGCACCCAGCAGACCAAGGAGGTGCTCTACTATGCCGAGAAGCTCGAAGGGTGCATCCAGCAGGTCGGCCAGCACGCCTGCGCCACCATCATCGGCCCCGGCGAAATCGGCGACTTTATCCCCGTCTGCCTCTCCAAGGACAAGACGGGCAAGGACCTGTGCACCTCGCAGTACGACGGCCACTACATCGAGGACGTCGGCATGCTCAAGATGGACTTCCTGGGGCTCAACACCCTCTCCATCATACACAAGGCGCTGGACCTGATAAAGATGGGCCACGGCAAGGATATTGACATAGAGAAGATTCCCGTAGACGACCGCCTCACCTACGAACTCTACGGCCGCGGCGACACCACCGCCGTGTTCCAGTTCGAGTCGGACGGCATGCGCAACTGGCTCCAGAAGCTCCACCCGGAGCGGTTCGAGGACCTGATTGCGATGAACGCTCTCTACCGCCCCGGCCCTATGGACTACATCCCCGACTTCGTAGACCGCAAGTTGGGACTCAAGCCCATCGAATACGACCTCCCGGAGATGGAGGAGTACCTCAAGGATACTTACGGCATCACGGTATACCAGGAGCAGGTGATGCTTCTGAGCCAGAAGCTGGCCAACTTTACCAAGGGCCAGGCCGACACCCTGCGCAAGGCGATGGGTAAGAAGCAGATCGAGACTCTGATGGGCCTCAAGAGCAAATTCATGGAGGGCGGCATCGCCAACGGCCACCCCGAAAAAGTGCTCGACAAGATCTGGAAAGACTGGGAGAAGTTCGCCCAGTACGCCTTCAACAAGTCGCACGCCACCTGCTACGCATGGGTCAGCTACCAGACGGGCTGGCTCAAGGCGCACTACCCCGCCGAATTCTTTGCCGCCAACATGAGCTGCAACCTCAACAACATGGACGAGATTGCCAAGCTTATGGAGGACTGCCGCCGCTCCAAGATCAAGGTTCTCGGACCCGACATCAACGAGAGCGCCACGGAATTCACCGTCAACAAGGCGGGCGCCATCCGCTTTGGCATGGGCGGTATCAAGGGGGTTGGCCCCAACGTCATCAACGAGATCATCAAGATCCGCGAAAAAGAGGGTCAGTTCAAAGATTTCTTCGACTTTGTGGAGAGGGTGCCCAACACGGTGCTCAACCGCAAAGTGCTGGAGAGCCTGATTTGCGCCGGGGCGTTCGACAGCTTTACCGAAGCCACCCGCGGACAGTATTTCGCCATCACCTCCAAGGGCGAGCAGTTCATCGACTCGGTGGTGAACTACGCCTCCAAATATCACAACAGCGCCCTCAACAGCGCCTTCACCCTGTTCGGGGAAATGGCAGAACTCAAGCCGGTGCGGCCCGAATTCCCCTCGCTGCCCGAAGAGAACCGCATGGAGCTGCTCAAAAAAGAGAAGGATGTGGTCGGGATGTATCTCAGCGCCCATCCGCTGGATGTCTTCCGCTTTGAGTGCCAGTTCTTCTCCAACTGCCCCGTAAGCCATCTGGAAGAGGTCAAAAACGAGATTCCCGCGCAGGAGCAGTTGCTTCGCGAAGGCCAGCTGCGGCTGGACCAGTCGGTGCTCAGCAAGCAATACAACATCGCCGGCATCGTGACCAGCGTAGAGCAGAAGATGACCAAGAACAACAAACCCTTCTGCAAATTCGTCATAGAAGATTTCTCCGGCGCATTCGAATTCGCCCTGTTCGGCAAGGACTACGAGAAGTTCATGCAATACACCGTGGTGAACACGGCACTGCTCATCAAATGCGTGGTAGAACAGCGCTACGACCGCAGCTCCGACAGTTCCAAAGGCGGCGACCGCGCCCTGACATACCAACTCCGCATCAAGGACATGGGCCTGCTCTCCAACCTCAAGGAGAACCTTGTCAAAGAGTTCCACGTAAGCATCCCCGTAGAGAAACTCGACGCCGAATTCCAGAAAGAATTCGCCAAAGTCTGCAAGAAGAACCACGGTCACGCCCGCCTCTACGTCCGCATCTTCGACGACGCCCGCAAGCGCGAATGCGAATTCTTCTCCCGCAAATACCTCGTCTCCCCCGAACCCGCCCTGCTCGACTTCCTCGACCAGCACGGGATCGAGTATCATATCTGATTCGACGCGGCCTTATGAAGCACTCTTTACTGCTACTCCTGGTGGCATTTCTTGCCGTGGCGGCATGCGGTCCGAATGGCTCGCAGCACCGGTGGAGAGGCTTTGGCCGGGCGGAGTGCGACTCTACTGATATGCAGGATGCGGCGGACCCGGTTGCTGCGAGGCCGCTGGAGCGGTTCCCGGATACCACATATGCGTCGATAGAAGATCTGCAATGGGTCGTAGTGGTAAAGGACACTACCGACGACGGCCTGCTGAAGTATCTGGAAGACCCCTACGACGATGTGCCCGGCACCTTCACCTTCCGCGGCAACCAGCGGCGGGATATGCCCGCGACGGGGCGAATCTGCGGCACCCCGGCCGAGATTGTGACGGAGTGGGTCTTTACTACCGCGTCCGACACGACCCACACCCCTTACGGGACCTGGTTCGGCGGCGCGGGATGGACCGGGCAGCCGCTGTATGTGCATTGGAGTGACTCGGCCGCCGCGGCGTTCAGGGCCGTCTCCCCCGCCCTCACGCGCGACTTTGGCGAGCGCGAAATCATCGTCGGGTCGCTTTGCGGCAGCGTCTACTTTATCAATTATGAGAACGGCCGCGAAAGCCGGGAAAGCATTGACGCCGGCAGCGTCATCAAGGGCACGGTGTCGCTCGATACGCAACTTCCCAACCTCTATGTGGGACACGGCGTGCAGCTGTCGGACACTTTTGGCAATATAACCCTGGACCTCGAGCGGCACTGCATCAGTCACATTTACGGCCGGGACCCCGGGGCCTGGCGCGGCTGGGGGGCTTACGACGGTTCTGCGATAGTGGCGGGCGGCTATCTGTTCCGCACCGGCGAGAACGGCACCCTTTACAAGTATGTCCGCGAAAAAGGGGCTCTGAAGACCGTGGCGCTGCTGCGCTACAGGGAGAAGGGGCTCTGGGGCGCCGCCGGCATCGAATCGTCGCTGGCCGTGTGCCGCAACTACGGCTATTTTGGCGACAACCGCGGCAACATCTTGTGCGTCAACCTGGACACCATGTCGCCTGTGTGGCGCTACGACAACCACGATGACACCGACGCCTCTATAATGATAGAAGAGATTGACGGACAGCCCTTTATATATACCTGCAGCGAACTGGACAAGCAGGGCGACGAGGGCGAAGTGCATTTTGTGAAGCTGGACGGACTCTCCGGCGAACCCATCTGGGACTGCCCCTTCCCGTGCAGGACCGCCGCCAGCCGCGACAAACGCTTCGAAGGCGGCATGTTTGCAACCCCACTGCTCGGGCGGGGAGATTGCGACGATCTGATATTCGTAAACATTTGTGACCACAAGCCGGCACTGTCCGGTTTCACCGCCGCAGTAGAGCGCAGCAGCGGCCGGATAGTCTGGCAGACCCGCCTGAGGCATTATGCGTGGTCGTCGCCGCTGGCATTTTGCAACGAAGCGGGCAAAATGTACCTTTGCACCGCCGATTGCGCAGGATACATCCATCTGATGGACGCCAGAAGCGGAAGCATCCTTTTCTCAAAGCACATAGGCAACAACTTTGAGGCGAGCGGCGTAGTGATAGACGACTGTGTGGTGATCCCTTCCAGGGGGAACCAGATTTTTAAACTGCGGATTAAATGAGACATTTGGCGGCAATATTTCTGCTGATGCTTGCTCTCGGAGCCTCTCCGGTGCAGGCGCAGGAGTTTATTGCATACCGCGACTCTGTGCCCGACGGCTACAATTTCTGGCTCTCCGTCCCTGCCGGCTACGACACCCTATCTGCCGACATCCCCGTGCTGATATTCCTGCACGGCCGCAGCCTGTGCGGCAAAGACCTCTACCGGGTGCAGCGTTACGGCCCCCTGGACGCAATCAAGCGGGGCCGGGACATCCCGGCGCTGGTCATCGCGCCCCAGAACCCCGGTTCGGCGTGGGTCCCGCGCAAGGTAGACAACGTGCTGGAGTGGGTCATGGAGCGGTTCAACGGCGACAGGAACCGCATCTACGTATACGGAATGAGCCTGGGCGGCTACGGCACCCTCGACTATGCGGGTACCTATCCCGACAAAGTGGCCGCCGCCATGGGTCTGTGCGGCGGAACCACGCTGGTATCGTGCGAAGGGCTGCGCCACGTACCGTTATGGATAATCCACGGCACGGCCGACAAGGCGGTGAGCATTTCCCACTCGAAGAGCGTCGTGAAGAGCATAAACCAGTTCGGAGATGCCCCGCTGCTGTATTTTGACTGGATGCAAGACTACGACCATGCCGCGCTGGCCCGCTTCTTTTACCTTCCGGAGACCTACGAATGGCTTTTCAGCCATACCCTCGACGACCGCAAATTATCCGAGCCGTTCCATCTGGACTGGACTGTAATGTCGGGCGCCTATCGCAATTGGAATTCAGTAAACAAGGTTATCGTAAGCGACCCCCCGAGAAAAGATTTCCATCCGGTGCGCAAGACGCGGCATATCCCCGACAGCCTGCTTCTGCCGCCGGTAATATTCCCTACCGGTACTTGTTTTCCTCTTCCAGCATACCAAGGTACGAGTAGTAGCGGTCGGAGCTGATGGTCCCCTCTTCTACCGCGGCCTTCACGGCGCAGCCGGGCTCGTGGGTGTGGGTGCAGGGCTTGAAGCGGCAGTCGTCCATCACGCGCAGCATCTCGGGAAAATAGGTGCTCAACTCCTCCTTCTTGAAATCGACCAGGCCGAAGCCGCGGATGCCGGGCGAGTCAATTATGAAGCCGCCCGTCGCCAGGGGATACATCTCGTAGAAGGTGGTGGTGTGGCGCCCCTGCAGGTGCGCCTGCGAAATCTCCGCGGTGCGAATCAGCTCCAGCGAAGGATCTATCGCCTTGATCAGCGAACTCTTACCGACTCCGGATGTGCCGCTCAGCAGGCTCAGCGACCCTTTGCAGCGTTCGCGCAGCACATCCACATTCTCTCCGGTGATGGCCGAGACCTCGAGTATCTCGTAGCCGGCGCCGGCATAGATGCCGCGGAATGCCTCAGCCATCTGCTCCAGCGCCTCGTCGTACAGGTCGCGTTTGTTGATCACGATGGTCACCGGTACGCCGTACGCCTCGCATGTGGTCAGGAAGCGGTCCACGAAGGCCAGTTTGGTCTCGGGATAGGCCATCGTCACAATCAGATATGCATGGTCGATGTTGGCGGCGATGATATGCGCCTCGCGCGAAAGGTTGGCGCTGCGGCGGATGATATAATTCTTGCGGGGATGGATGGCGGTGATGGCGCTCATCCCCTCGGCATACACGTAGTCCACTACGTCGCCCACCGCGACCGGGTTGGTGGCGGTAGAGCCCTTGAGGCGGATTTTTCCCCTGATAACTGCGGGAAAGACGTTCCACTCGGGAAGCCGGCTCAGCAGATAATGGCTGCCGGTGTGCTTTACCACGACCGCCTCGCCCTGCGGGGGTATTGTAGCCTCCTGCGTCATTCGCTTACAGCAGATTCAGCAGCCGCGCCCGCTGCCTCGGATGCATTGTTGCGCCCCTGGCGCGCCTGAAGGGCCACGACCACGATGGCGGCCACTATCAGCGCCGACATGCCGACAAGGCCCGAAGCGGTGGGACCGAGCAGCGGCAGTTTATTGTCTGCCAGGTAATAGATCGGCACTCCGGCAAAGCCGTTTATGGCACCGTGACCGATGATGGCCGGCCAGCAGTTGCCCGCCTTGACGCACCACCATGTAAACAATGTGCCGAGCACGACGCAGAAGAGGCACATCATGGCAATGCCAGCCCACGGCGCACCGGCATAATCGGTGCCGTAGTTGTGTCCCAAGGCGATGATAGGGGCATGCCAGAGACCCCAGATGAGGCCACCGACAATCACCGCCGGCACGAATTTCATCTTGCCGAGCAGCTTGGGCATCATATAGCCCCGCCAGCCCCACTCCTCGCCAAAGCAGGTAATGACATTGAGCAGCGGAGACAGGAACACGGCCATAATCACCCCAATAACGACTTTGTCTTTGATTTGCTCCGGAGACAAAGTCACTCCCATCTCGGCATTCTGATTAATGAGATACGAATGGCCGGTGTCGAAAAGCTCCGGGCTCATCAGAAAGAAGGCCACAGCGCCCAGCGAACATAGAATTGCCGGCAGGAACCACGCGATGAGGTAATAGCGGGTGCGGCCTTTGCCCAGATTGAGCGTCAGTTGGGAATTATTGAATCCCTCTCTGGTAAACAGACGGGTCAGCAGCACGCACAGCGCCGGGATGAACATGGTGGCAGCCACAACTCCCTGTGAGATGACACTCTTACCATATCCATACTTCTGGGCGATGGGATACACCACAAAAAAATCCAGCGTCCACGTTATGGCAAACGTCAGCGCCAGATAGATAATAAGTCGTTTTGTCTCTTTCATGAAAGCAAAGTTACCCTTTTTTGTCTAATTTTGTGCAAATATTATCCTCACCATGAAACAACTCCGTCTTATAGTCCTTTTTGCGGCCGTGACGCTTCTGGCGGCCTGCAATGCCCCCGACAACCACAAGCAGACCAT
>Ga0265298_10009377_pt1 | contig 11661 bp, 9 predicted proteins | sample AusTroGonzalo_MG_3_FD_193486 | JGI IMG/M metagenome (GOLD analysis project Ga0265298, IMG submission 193486) | Bovine rumen microbial communities from tropical cattle in Woodstock, Queensland, Australia - Gonzalo_01 | ecosystem: Host-associated > Mammals > Digestive system > Stomach > Rumen ...
TCGAGAATATCCGTCTGGGGCTGAAGGAAGCCGCCAAGAAAAGTAAATAAAAAATCCCGGGTCAAGCCCGGGATTCATTTTTTAATGTGCTGCCTTGGATGAATCGTTCCGCGTGAACAGGAATACCGTCAGGGGCAGCGCGATGATGGCCATCGTGGCGCTGACCGGCAGGTAGATGCCGAAGTTCACGTATTCCACCACCACATAGGTGATCAGCAGCAGCCCGACTCCCATCGCGCTGGAGAGCAGGTAGTGCTTGCGGATGTCCGTGCTCTTGCACATGATGCGGCTGAGGTTCGGTACGCCCAGGGAAATGAATCCGATGGTACCGCAGATGCTCACGGCCGAAGTCACGAGGAACATGATCATCGTCAGGGCCACGGCCTTGCGCCACGCGGGCAGTTCGATCTCCCCGTTGAAATGGCGCGTCAGGTCGCGGTGCGAATACAGCGCCGCGCCGAAGCCCAGCGCGAACAGCACCAGCGAGAAGATGATGTCACCGGTCGTGACGCCTTCCAGGTGGAAGTTGGCCGCGCCCCAGAGGTAGTACTGCTTGAGCAGGTCGCCCGTGGGGGCGTTCGTGACGACGATGGTGCCGAGCGAGCCGATGAAGGTGCCGAAAATGATGCCGAAGGTGATCAGGTTCTGCGTGGAGACCCGCAGGGTCACGAAGAAACAGATGATCGTGCAGATCAGCGTGCAGACGAAGGACCCGACGGTCAGCGAGCACCAGCCCGACATCGTGGCGGCGGCTGCGCCCAGACAGGCGGCGCTGCCCAGCCCGAGGGAATAGACATCCCCGAGCTGGTTACGCCACAAATATTGCATCTGGATGCCTCCGACGGGGAGCGCGATCCCCGACAGCAGGACATAGAGCAGACTCAGCAGCATGGCTGCTAGAACTTAAAGGTGAATCCGCCGAGGAAGGAGCTGCCCGGCATCGGGTAGTCGCGTACCAGTTCGTAGCGGCAGTTCAGCAGGTTGCGGGCGGACACGTTGAGGCTCAGTACGCCGAGATTGCCCAGGGTGATATCCTTGGCCAGCGTGAGGTCGAGCGTGTTCCAGTTCGGCATTTCGCCGGTGCTGTCGAAGCGGCCGCCACGCCAGTTCCAGACGGCGTCGAGGCGCCAGCCGGCCAGGGCGACGTCGCCCGTCAGGACGACCGTATTCTTGGCGACGTAGGGGATCTGCGTGTCGAAGGTGTAGCTGTCCGGCGTCTTGTCCACCGCATTCTGATAGGAATAGCGGGCGGAGAAGCCTCCGCTGAGCCGACCGTTGTCATAGCGCAGGGAAAGGGCGGCGTCGAGGCCCGAGGCCTGCACCTTGCCGACGTTGTACGGCAGCCAGACATAGGGATCGTCGGCAGACGGTGCGGAGATAATCTTGTTCGTCAGATAGTTATAGAAACCGTCCAGCTTGAGGCCGAGGGCCCAGCTGCTGTTCAGCGCCCGGTGGAAGTCGATGCCCAGGTCCGTGAGCCAGGCGTCTTCCGGTTTCAGATTGGGGTTGCCATAGCCCGGATAATAAAGTTCGTTGAAGGTCGGGGCGCGGAAAGCGCGGCGGCCGAAGGCGACGATGTCGAAGCCTTCGAAGAGGGTGAAACGCAGATCCACGGAAGGGGAGAGGCTGTTCAGGGCCTGCTGGCCCTTGTCGAAGGTGCCGCGGTACTCGAGCGCGAGGTCGGCGCTGAACCAGCCCAGGCGGAAAGCCGTGGCCAGGGCAGCGATGGCGGCCGTGCGGGTGGCGTCATACAGACCGGGGGACTTCAGAGCACCCCGCTCCAGGTCGGCGGCCAGCGACACACCCCACCAGTCGGTCAGACGGAAGGTGTGGGAGCTGTTCAGCTGGAAGTCCGTGAAGTTATATTCGCTGTCGCCCCAGGAGCTCTTGTAGAAGAGCTTGTCGTAGGCGCCTTTGGCGCTGAGGTTCAGGGTGTACAGGTCGGAGAAGGCCTTGCGCAGGGAGCCCTGCACGACAACGTTCTTGTCCTGCTGGCGGTCGGTGGAGAGCCAGGCGAGCGAGCCGGGCGTGCCGCGGTCGGAGCCGTTGTAGTAGGCCTTGGCCTGCCATTCGCCGCCTTCCAGGCTGCCGAACAGGTCGATGCCCGTGCGGATCTGCTTGAGGTCGTTGCCGGTGCGGCGCTCGCCGTTATTCCCATACGGGAAATCGCCCTTCGTGATGATGCCGGCCACATGGGCGCTGATGGCCAGGCGCTCGGAGAGCTTCACGGCCACGCGGCCGGAGGGCATCCAGGTGCCGAAGGAGCCGCCCTGGGCACCGATCTGACCGGTGACGGTGCGGCTGCCGAAGACCGGCTTCGCGGTTTTGAAGGAGATGCTGTTCTGCGCATAGTCCACCACGGCGCTGCCGAGGGTCTCCATCGGCAGCATGCCGAGGTCGTTCTGACCGCTCTGGAAATTGCTGACGCGCACGCCGTCGAGGTAGATGTCGGTATGGGCGGTGCCGAGGCCGCGGAGGCTGACGCTCTTCAGGCCGGCGAGTCCGCCGTAGTCACTGATGGAAAGTCCGGGAAAACGAAGGAGCGCCTGGGCGGCCGTCCCGTCGGCTCGCAGCGCGAGGGTGTCCGTCCTGGACACCACGACACCTTTGTCGGCCACGATGGTGACGGCCTGGAGGGTGTCCGGCGTTTCTGCTACCAGCAGACCCGCCGCAATCAAAAGGGATGATAAGAACATAGTTTTGCGTCGCTAGGGCAGCCTGACCCCGGGCCACCGGTATCAACTTTGTTCGTGGAAGGTGTTCGGACTCTTTTGGAAATTACCGTTGCGGGCACAGCTCCGGGTTTGCACCGGATTCCCCTTTACAGTTGCATAGCAACACACCACAAACTCGGGTGCAAAGATAGTACATCCCAGTTTTCTTTGCAAGCATACCGCGGCGGCAGCAGAGTTGCCCCTGACAGGCAGATAAAAAAGCTTTCGCTAAATGCCTGTCAGGGGCAATCTGCTGACCGCAGCAAGGGTAGTTTCTACAATTTGAAACTGACGCTTCGGAGGGTGGCGCCCAGTTCTTCGGACCGCGCGGTGGGCGCGGCCGTGCCTGCCGTGATCGTGTACGATCCTTTCAGCTGTCTGGCGCTGCCGTCCTGCTGGAATTCCTTCATCTGCTCCGGCGTAACGGTAAAGTGCAGCGTGCGGCTCTCTCCCGGGTGCAGTGTGACCCGTTCGAAGGCGACGAGCTGGCTGATGGGTGCACCCGCGCCGGCGTTGGGCGTCGACACGTAGAGCTGGACCGTCTCCGTGCGCTTCACGGACCCGGTATTGGAGACCGGGATTTCCAGCTCGACGGCTTGGCCCAGCTTGGGCTTCCGGCTGAGGAGCGACAGCTCGCCATACTGGCAGCTGCCGTAGGAGAGGCCATATCCGAATGGGTACATCGTATTGTCTGTCATGTACTTGTAGGTGCGTCCTTCCATCGTGTAATCGTCGAAGGCGGGGAGCAGGTCGGAGGAAATCGGGAAGGTGATCGGCAGTCTGCCGCTGAAATTCTTCTCCCCGAAAAGCAGCTCGGCCAGCGCGTCGCCGCCCTCTTGCCCGGGGTACCAGGCCATGATCACGGCATCGGCACCGGCTGCAATCTCCTGCAGGTTCACGGGGCTGCCGCCGGTCAGGACCACGATGAGGTGGTTGTTGCTGGTGCGCATCCGCACCACGTTCCGGAAGAACTCCAACTGATTTTCAGGAAGGTCTATGCTCAGGCGGTCACCGATGCTGGGGGAGCTGATTGCGTCGCTCTCCTCGCCTTCGGTGGTGCCGTTGTTGCCCATGAACATGATGGTGTAGTCGGCCTGTGCAGCTTGCGCAGTGGCGAAGTTTCCCGGATTCACGTCCCGGGTGGGGACGATGGTGTAGGCGGGCTTGTAGTTGACATTGGTCCCGTCACTCACCTTGCTCACAATCCCCTGCAGGTAGGTACTGTAGTGGTCGGAGATGCCATAATAGTTGCCCATCATGGAGTAGGTGTCGGTGGCGGCCGTGCCGGTCACATACACGTTCTGGATATCCTTGCGGAGCGGCAGGAGCTCGCGGTCGTTCTTGAGCAGAACCATGGATTCCACGGCGGCCTGGCGCGCTACTGCAAAATGCTCGGGACTCCCGACGACGGAGCTGGAAATCCCGTAATAGGGGCAGTCGGGGTCGTCATAGAGGATGCCCAGCCGGAGCTGGGTCATCAGCAGCGGCTCGAGCGCCTTGTCGATATCGTCTTCCGTGAGGAGGCCGCGGTCGATGGCGGTCTTAAGGCTGTGGAAGGAGTTGCCGCATTCCAGGTTCAGGCCGGCCTTGATCGCGATGGCGCTGGCCTCGGCCGCATCCAGAGCAATCCGGTGGCCGCCGTATATGTCATCAATCGCGCCGCAGTCCGAGACCACGTGGCCGTCGAATCCCCACTCGTTGCGGAGCAGGTCCGTCAGCAGGAACTTGCTGCCGGAGGCGCTCTCGCCGAAGACGCGGTTGTATGCGCCCATCACGACTTCTACGTCCGCGTCTTTTACCAGCCGCTCGAAAGCGGGAAGATAGGTTTCGTACAAATCTTTCAGGGAGGGAACGGCGTTATAACTGTGGCGGGTGGATTCCGGACCGGAGTGGACTGCGAAATGCTTCGCACAGGCGGCTGCCTTCAGGTAGAAGGGATCCTCTCCTTGGATGCCTTTCACGTAAGCCGATCCCAAAGTGCCCGTAAGGTAGGGATCCTCCCCGTAGGTCTCCATGCCGCGGCCCCATCGGGGATCCCGGAAGATGTTCACGTTGGGCGCCCAGAAGGTGAGGCCGGTATAACGGCTGTAGTTGCCGGCCTCCCGGGCTTTCTCAAATTTGGCGCGGCCTTCGTCCGAAACGATGTCCCCGATCTGACGGACCAGCTCAGGGTCGAAGGTGGCACCCAGGCCGATGGGCTCGGGGAAAACGGTGGCGCGGCCGTTGCGGGCGACTCCGTGCAGAGCTTCGTTCCACCAGTCGTAGGGCTTGATGTTCAGCCGTTTCACGCCGGGCGTACTGTTCATCATCATGCTGATCTTCTCGCCTAGGGTCATCTGACTGATGATCTCGGCCGCCTTGCTGTGCATGGCGGCTTCCTTCGATTCCTGAGCGAGCGCTCCTGCAGTCAGGAGCAAGCCTGCCGTCAACGACAGGACCGTTTTTCCGATATCCATATTATTTACGACGTTTGACTGTAACGTTGGCGAGTTTCTCCCAATACTGAATGACGCCGCAGTGGTCGTCATTCACGTGCCCGTCGCACTTGCAGGCTTTGAAAGCTTCCAGCACCTGGGTGGTCAGCGGAATGGGCGCGTCGATGGCGAGGGCCGCATCGCGGACGTTCAGCAGATCCTTGGTATGCATCCAGATGGGACCGCCGGGCGTGAAATTGCGGTCGAGAATCCGGTCCATCTTGGCGTCCAGCACGGTGCTGCCGGCCAGACCACCCCGGATAGCCTGATAAACCTTTTCCGGATCGACGCCGGCCTTCTCGGCGAAGACCATCGCTTCGGCGACGGCCGAGAGGTGGAGGGCCACCATGATCTGGTTGGCCAGCTTGCAGGTGTTGCCGCTGCCGATCTCGCCGACGAGCGTGACGGCATCGCCCATCGCCTGCAGCACGTCCTTGACGGACTCGAAGACCTCTTCCTTGCCGCCGACCATGATGGACATCGTGCCGTCGATGGCCTTGGGCTCGCCGCCGCTCACGGGCGCGTCCAGCATCTCGACGCCCTTCTCGGCCATGATGCCGCAAAGTTTCTTGGAGATGACGGGCGAGATGGAACTCATGTCGATATAGACGGACCCCGGGCGAATCCCTTCGAGGATGCCGTTCGGCCCGCAGACGACGCTCTCCACGTGGGGTGAATTTGGAAGCATCGTGATGATGATGTCGCAGCGGGTGGCGAGCGCAGCGGGCGTTTCAGCTGCCTGGGCGCCGAGCGCCACCAGTTCCAGCACGGGCTCGGATTTGATATCGAATACGGTGAGCTGGAAGCCGTTCTTGAGAATGTTCTTGGCCATCGGCTTGCCCATGACACCAAGACCGACGAGACCTATCTGTTTCGTTTTATTGTCCATATCGTTCACAAAATTAATAATAAAGTGCAACTTCGTTTTTGAGCTGGTTGGCACTGAGGATATAATCCTGGCCGCCAGCTGTAAAGACCTGGGTCTGCGTGGGTCCAGCCTGCTCTTCGAGAATTTCCCGGGCGAAAGAGCCGTCCGCCAGACGGCGGTACAGGTTCAGCGTGAGCGGTCCGCGGCGGTTGCCCACCACGATGACCGGCTCGCCCCGGAACATGCCGCAGCTCAGACCGTGGCCGAACCAGAGTTCGTCGGTGTAGCGTTTCTGCCAGGCCTGTCCGACCTGCTTGTAGACGTTGAGGCTGTTGCCGTGGAAGGGCTCGATGGTCACAAGTTCGTCCTGTCCGTCACCGTCCAGGTCGATCAGGCCGAATTCGCTGACCTCCTGGTCGAACAGGCGCCGGACGGCCCACTGTCCGCCTTCGCGGACCATGTAGAAGATGCCCTCCGCGCCGGAGAACAGGAGCGTGTCGTCTCCGTCCACGCGGGCCTTGAGCATGCCGTGGTGGCGCCAGATCCGGTCATAGACCAGTTCCGGCTCGCCGGGAAGGCCGGTGATGCTGTCAAGCGGGATGACGTACAGTTCGCCGCTCTTGGACCAGTCGGCGGGATCATTCTTGAATTTGCTGCAGGAGGCGGCGAAAAGCCAGCTCCGACTCTCCTTCTCGAGGATGTCGCAGCGGTGGGCGAAGGGAAGGTCCATGGCCTTGGTCGTCACCCAGGTCAGACCCGTGCGGCGGTGCATGAAGATGCCCGCCTCCTTCCCGACGAAAGGCGGGAAGAGGCCCATGACCGAGTAGAACAGGTCGGGATGGCCGGGGGTTGGGACGAAACTCATCACGCCGCCGGGGCATCCGTCCACCAGACTGGATGAACCGGTCGACAGATCGTGCACATAGACTGTCGGGGTGGTTTCCGACCCGGCGCCGACATGGGGTACGCCGTTGATGGTGAAAGCATTGGCGGTGTAAACAGATTGGATTTCGAGGATAGATTTCTTTTCCATGATATCAGCAGAAAACAGCATAAATGAAACACATGGTCAACATGGCGGCCATGCCGCAAAGGAAGGTTCCGAGGGAGTGGAGCTTGTATCCGGTCTTGATGCTCATGCCGGACATCTGGGTCTCCACCCAGAAGAAGCTATCGTTGACGTGGGAGACGACCATCGCGCCGGCGCAGAGGGCCGTGACGAGGACAGCTTTCTCCAGCGGAGCGTCAAATCCCATCACGCCCATCAGCGGCGCCACGATGGAAGCCGAGGTGATGATGGCGACGGTGGAAGATCCCTGGGCGGTCTTGAGCGCCGCCGTGATCAGGAAGGGCAGCCAGATGCCGAGGTGGAACTGGGAGATGACGGCGCCGAGCACGTCGGCGATGCCGGAATCGCGCAGGATCATACCGAAGGAGCCGCCCGCCGAGGTGATCATGATAATGATGGCCGCGGAGGAAAGCGCCTTTCCCACCCATCCGGTGGCGGACAGCATGGCGCGCTCGAACTTCCTGGGCAGCGTGAAAGACAGGACCATGCCTATCAGGAGCGCCATGACAGGTTCTCCGATGAAGCCGATGATCCGGGCGAAGGTGCCGTTCCCGAAAGGAGCGGACGGGAAGGTCGAAACGGACCGTAAGACGATCAGGACCAACGGAACCACGATCGGGAGGAAGGATTTGAAGGCCGAGGGGGCCTGCGCGACCTTTTTCTCGATATCGGCTTCGGTTTCGTTGGGCTCCGGATCGATATAGATGCGGTTGGCCCATTTGGTCACGAACAGCCATGCGACCAGCAGCGGAAGGATGCTGGAAGCGATGCCGGTGAGGATGACCAGGCCGAGATCCGCCTCCAGGATGCCCGCCGCCGCGATCGGACCCGGGGTGGGTGGGATGAGGCAGTGGGTGATGGTCAGACCGAGGCCGAGGGCGCAGGCCGTGCTGGCGAGCGTGATCCGGGCCTTCTTGGACAGGGCCCGGTTGAGGGGCGTGAGGATGACGAATCCCGAATCGGCAAAGACCGGAATGGAAATGATGTATCCGAGAATGAGCATGGCCAGTGGCACGTGCTTCTCGCCAACCACCTTCAAGGCGCTCCGCGCCATCACATAGGCTCCGCCCGACTCTTCGAGAAAAGTCCCGATGATGCAGCCAACCACGATCACGATGCCGATGGAACTGACCGTGCTGCCGAATCCGTTGTTGACCGACGCGATGATCTGATCCAGCGGCACGCCGGAACTCAGCCCGTATCCGATGGCGGCGATGATCAGCGCCAGAAAGGGATGCAGGTTGAATTTCGTCGTCGAGATGACGATGAAGACGATGGCCAGGACGAGCAGGATGATCAGCATGACCTAGGAAGCCAGTAGCTCTTTGATGGTATCCGCCATGGAATGGAGGATCAGGTAGCAGGATGCCGATCCGGCGTCCATCACGCCGCGGGAGCGCTCGCCCAGGCGGCTGGAACGGCCCAGTTTGGCGACCATGTCCACGGTACTGTCGCGACCCTGCAGGGCTGCGACGTCCATGGCGTCGAGTGCGGCTTCGAAGGAGAGGCCTTCGGTGACGGCATCGCTGTAGGCCTTGTCCGCGGGGAAGAGGACATCCATCAGGGTTTTATCTCCGACCTGGGCCGGAGAGATGGCGTGGATGGCGTCCAGCGCAGCCCGGAGGGCCTGCCCGAATTCATCCCGGCCGATCTCTTCGACACCGTCGAGGGTCTGCCCGATGGACAGGAAGAACTTCCCGTAGAGCGGCCCCATGGAGCCTCCGATCTTCATCATCAGGATCTTGCCGAGGGTCTTCAGCGCGTAGGTGAGGTTGCCGGGCTGCTGGTCCAGGGCCTCCCGGCAGAGGGTGAATCCCTTGTTCATGTTGATGCCGTGATCGCCGTCGCCTATGGCGCCGTCGATATCGCTCAGGTATTGTTTGTTCTCCTGGATAGCCAGGATGAGTCTGTCGACAATGAGGCTTCCCGCCTCCTGTGTGAATCGTTCCATTGTATTAGTCTTTGGGATACTGGGTGAGACCCATGGAGTGGCATTCGTAGTCGAAGCACGCCTTGAGCTCGTCGTCAAGTTTCATTAATGTCAGCGTGATGCCAGCCATTTCGAGCGAGGTGAAATAGTTTCCGACCAGTGCCTGATGCACCCGGATACCTTTCTCCGTCAGGATCTTTTCTACTTCGTCGTAGAAGAGATACTGCTCGAGGAGCGGGGTGGAACCCAAGCCGGATACCAGGACGACCACCTCGTCGCCGGAGGCGAAGGGAAGGTCCGGCAGGACGACGTCACACATGCGCTTCGCGATCTGAGCCGCCGTCTCCAGTGGCGCGACCTCGATGCCGGGCTCGCCGTGGTGGCCGATACCGACTTCCATGTAGCCGGGCTCGATGGAGAAGTTGGGATGACCGACTTCCGGGATGGTGCAGGGGCTGAGACCGACGCCCATGCTGCGGGTGTTGTCGATGGCTTTCTGTGCGGCGGCGAGCACTTCCTCGAGGCTCCCTCCCATGGCGGCCTTGGCGCCGCCCACTTTCCACATCAGGATCTCACCGGCTACGCCGCGCCGTTTTTCGCGCGTCTCTTTGGGCGAAGAGGGGACATCGTCGTTGGCCACGACCTTGCCGACCCGGATGCCTTCATCCTGGGCCAGTTCCATGGCCATCGCAACATTCATGTTGTCCCCGGCATAATTGCCGTACAGGATAGCCACGCCCTGGCCGGCATCCGCTTCGTGGATGGCATCGTAGAACATCTGGGCGGGCGGCGAGGAGAAGAGTTCGCCGATGGCGACGGCGTCGCACATGTTTTTGCCGAGGTAGCCGATGAAAGCCGGCTTGTGGCCGGAACCGCCGCCGGTGACGATGCCGACCTTGCTGGCGACCGGGGCATTTTTGTATTTCAGGACGCGCTCGTTGGCCGTGGTCGAGACAAGATTTCGGTGCACTTTGGCGTAGCCTTGGACCATCTCGTCGACAACACGAGACGGATCATTGATTATTTTTTGCATTGTTGTTGAGGAGTTATTTAGACTCAAATGATTGTTTTTCAAGCGCATGCATCTGCGCAACCTTGGGTTGCGAGCCGCCGCCCTGGAACTCAGACGCGAGCCAGGCGGTCACGATGGTCTTAGCCAGTTCGGGACCGATAACACGGGCGCCCATGGTGATGATTTGGGCGTCGTTGCTTTTGCGAAGCCTTTCGGCGGAGAAGACATCATGGCATACGCCGGCGTACACGCCCTGGACTTTGTTGGCGATCATCGCCATACCTAGCCCTGTGCCGCAGATTAGGATGCCTCTTTCGAACGAGCCATCCTGGATCTTTAGGGCCAGGTTGTATCCGATTTCGGGATAGTACGCCCCGGGATGGGAGCCGAGATAATCGAGATCCACGGCTTCGATCCCGCTTTTTTCCAGATGCGCCACGATGGTCTTTTTCAGGTCGATGGCGGCATCGTCACAGTCAATAACAACTTTCATGTAGTTCAATGTTCAATATTTATTGCGTTTTGTCCTTGATAAACTCGGACGGTAGTTTGCCGAACTGTTTCTGGAAGCTGAGGGTGAAATAGGAAGGGGAGGAGTAGCCGACAAGATACGCCACCTCATTGATGCGGTAGTTGTTCTCGGTCAGCAGTTCGACGGCCTTCTTGAGCCGGTTGACCCTGACATATTCGTTGACGGTCAGACCGGTGTTGGTCTTGACTTTCCGGGTGAGCGTGGCGCGCGAAACGGCCATGGCGTCAGCCAGTCTGTCTATGGTAAGCTCCGTTTCGGAGATATGGTCCAGGATGAAACTGTGAAGGGAGTTCATGAAGTCCTGCTCTACCTTGCTGACACTGGAGAAGTTGTAGTGGGAGAGGGGAGAGGCGGAGAACTGCTCGTTCCGGATATCCCTGTTTCTGAACAAGTTGCTGATGTTGGCTTTGAGGATATCCATTTTGAAAGGCTTCTCAATATAGGCGTCGGCGCCGGATTTGAGCGAACGGATGTGCGTCTCAATGCCCACGGCGGCGGTCAGTAGCAGGACCGGGATATGACTGAAGTTGATATCTTCCTTGATCGTGTTGCACAACTCGCATCCGTCCATGCCGGGCATCATGATGTCGCTGATGACCAGATCCACGCGGGTACTCCGGATGATGGACAGGGCTTCTTCGCCGTCGGCGGCCGTGAGGATGTCATATTCCTTGGCCAGTTCGTCGCGGATGAGGTCCCGCATCGTGGCGTTGTCCTCGACGACGAGCACCACCGCCTTCTGGCCGGGTTTCTCCGGCGTGTCCTCTTCTGGCAGGGGCAGCTGCCTGGCGGCCGGTGCCACGATGTTCGCCTCCGGGACCGACGGCTTCTCGGGGATTTCCAGGACGAAGGAGTTGAGGTCCTTGACCGACGTGTCGAGGTAGAGCCGTCCCTGGTGGAGGGATGCGATCTTGCGGGAGTAGGTGAGCCCGAGTCCGGTCCCGTTCTTTTCTAGGGATTTGCTCTGGTAGAAAGCTTCGAAGATGAGTTCGCTCTCCTCTTCCGGCACACGGATGCCGTCATTTTCGACGCGGATGACGATGTTTCCTTCATGCTCCGAGA
>Ga0265298_10009378_pt1 | contig 11661 bp, 9 predicted proteins | sample AusTroGonzalo_MG_3_FD_193486 | JGI IMG/M metagenome (GOLD analysis project Ga0265298, IMG submission 193486) | Bovine rumen microbial communities from tropical cattle in Woodstock, Queensland, Australia - Gonzalo_01 | ecosystem: Host-associated > Mammals > Digestive system > Stomach > Rumen ...
AACGGACATGCTTGATTATTTGAGTGCCTCTAAAACTGGTATTCGGCGGCTTTTCGCGTGTGATACATATCAGATTCCAAGCACAATAAGCAGGATTGAAACAATAACGCCGAAATTGTTTTTTTTGATAAAACTTGATCGGTTCATTTTCAATCCATTCTTACATTCTTATGACCTGCTTAACAGATTAAGTATTATTCAGCCGGAGTAAATATGCCTGTTACAGACCGTGGAAGCGGCCAGTCGATGCATATATCAAACGTACCGGCTCCGAAGAAATCGATATCATACTCGTTGTAGAAGAAATGAAGTCCTTCCTTGTCGAAATAGATATTTTCGATTGGCTCAAAAGTATCAAGAATTCTATTGGCCTCTTCCGGCGATCCTCTTCTAGCATATTCGTTCGGATACCGATCTCCGTTGGCTACGGAGCCGGAATCCACAGACAATTTATCCCCATGTCGCAGAAAATTCAAGCCCGAAATCGAAGAAATTCTTTGTTTTTCTGGCTGAAGAGGTTGGTATAACTGTTAGCGAACCGCCGATTGTTTTATTCCCCCTGTTTTTACACTTGCAGACAGTAGCGGATTTTGGGTTAAAACAGTCTCGTTTTGAGCTTAATTTCTCCGTTTTTGAGGTGATAATACGATGGGCAGGAAAGTCCTGTCCGTAACATTCAAACAAACCTCATGGAGGAAAAACAAATGAAAAAACAACACAAAAAATGGCTCGGCAGAGCTCTCGTCTTTGCCGGGCTGACCGCCGCCCTCGCTCTGGGCATCATCGGCTACTGCAAGACCAAGAATCGTCCAACGCCTCCGCCTCCCAAGAAGACGGTGAGCATTGAAGCGCTGGATGCCAAGGCCAAGCCTCATTTCGACGAAGCCAACGGGAACATCCACGCTGTGGTAAAGAAGATGACCAAAACCAAAAACCTGTGGAAACTGAGCTGGTACATGGCGCAGGACAAGATGTCCGGCTCGCACAAAGCCCGGCATTTTCTGAAATCGTTCCTGGAAGATCCGATTATAGGCCCATGTCGTGTAGGAGCACGGGTCTATGGGTGCGACTTCGATTCCGATGGTTTCCTGAAGATGATGCGGGACGTCAACGCTGACTACGCCTTGACCAAAGCATACGCGATTGGCAGTCTTTCCATCGAAGCTTTGTTCCTGCGGAAGACAATCGGTTCGCTCTACACGATCCTCGGAAGCGTCGTCGGGAGACTTGCGGTCTCCGCTGGAAGTGGGACAACCCTAGCCGCCGCTGATGGCCCGCTCCCATTCGGGGATATCATCGGCGTTGCCCTGGCAGCAGGCGGTACAGCATGGAGCGTTTACGACATCAACAAAGCCAGCAAACAGCTTCCGTCTGAACTTGAAGCTCTGCTGAGACAGGCTGTCCATGACTGTCAGGCTGCATGCCGTATGGAGGTGCTGAAATGAAGCTGATCCTAATACTCATGGCAGTGCTTCTATCGGTCGTTTCCTCGGCAGCGCCTCACTATCATCGTACACGTCCGCGTGTACCGACAGCCCGAAAGATCGTGCGCGCCGTTCCGTGGAAAACCGTGCTAGCCGGTGGTGCCGCTGCAGGGACCATCATTGCCGCATACAAGATCAGCGATGGCGTGGAGGAAGGAATCAAGACCGTGGCGAAGGAGAAACCCGAGACCGTTTCCGGGGCTGTATCCAATACCATGTCCGCGCTGTCATGGTTCATGCGTCTGGTCACGTTTCTCCTGATCGTCTGTTCAGGATGCGTGATCGGGAAGAAACTGCTCGACTACAAAGCTACCCATCCGATGAAAGGAATCCGAAAATGGAAATCACTCTGAACAAGTCTGAACTTACCGGAGCTCTCGCTGCTCTGGGGAAGCTGGTCTGCCGGACTGCTCTTGTGGAAGCAAACCGTGCGGTCGAAATCCGAGGATTTGCAAACACGCTGTATTTCCGGACACGCAACATCTTTGAAGAAATCGAGTTCACAATGTCTGCCGAGATGGACGAAGACTTTCCGGCGACGCTGGTGAATTTCGAGCAGTTCCGGCTTGCTGTCCGTAACTGCAAGAACAAAAGCCTGAAATTCGAGTTCGATTCTGGCGAAATCTTCTTTGATGACGTGATGATGGCTCCGGTCAGGGGACATTTCCCGCTGAAAGAAAGAATCCCGGAAAAGGGCGCGTGCATTACGGAACTCCCCGCAGATACACTGTCTGCGCTGTCAATGCTTGCTCCACTCACAGACCGGACGAACTCTCGCAAGGCTCTGCAAGGAATCAACATCAGCGGAGATGGTTTCACTGCAGCCAACGACAAGGAACTCCTGAACATCCCGTTCCAGCTCGAAACAAACGAAAGTACCACAATCCCGTTCCCCCTTGCTCTGCTCGCTACAAAAGCATTCGGTGTATCCGGCATGCTTACGACGTGGAAGGAGGAAGAGGAAACGCATTTCGAGCTGACGCTCGGCAACTGGACCTGGAGGGCAAGAGCAAATCAGGAACACTACCCGAACTGGAAATGTGTTCTGCCGGAACGGACAGCCGCCACGCACTACGTCAGCTTCCAGGATGATGGTGCCGAGAGGCTGATGCGTTACCTGAAGAGCATTCCCGATGACAGAGAACACAACAACGCTGTCAAGCTGAGCCGTCTTCCTGAAGTCCCGGATAACCTCAATCTCGAAAGCTCGAACGGGATGCTGTTCAGCATCCTCGCCGAGTTCGATAAACAATGGGGAGAACTCTGCTTCTCAGTCAGGAAGGAGCACCTCACGCACCTGCTGAACGAAGGCCACACAAAAATCGAACTTAACGATGCTTACGGTCCGATTGTCGGTACTGGTGGTACAGGTCAGTACATTGCCATGCCCATCCGCACCGCAAAGCAGCAGGTCACGTCCGAGCCGCAGCAGGAAACAACTGCGCCCGAATCCATACAACAGGAAACTCCCACCACAAACACCAATACCACACCATCAGCAAAGGAGAAATCCCCCATGATCGACACCAACGCTATCCACACCGTGTCCGCACCCGTGCAGACGTTCACCCCGAACCGCAAACCCGAAGCCAAGCAGAGCCCCATCGACGAGCTCATTTCCATCATTGATGAATTCAAGGCGAAGCTGAAAACGCTGACCGAGGAATCTGCTGTCATCGGACGCAGGGCCCGCGAGATCGCCATCGACCAGAAGCAGAAGAACCGCGAGTACGCTCAGACAAAGAAGACCATCGAGCGCATCCAGCGTGACACGGCCAACCTGACCAGTGTCGCCTGATTCGACCACGCATATCAAGCTCAACACCACGCCCTCGGCACCTTGTCGTTGCCGGGGGCAAAACTTTTGAAAGGAAATCATCATGTTGAAACTCAACGCTTCCTACTCCAAGAAAGTCCCGGCTGATACTGAATACAGCAGCCAGTCTTACCATGCGTCCGTAGAGGTCGAATTGCCCGACGGCCTCACGCCGGAACAGCTCAACTCCAAAATCCACGAGACCTTCGCGCTCGTCCGCGACAGCGTGGAAGCAGAGCTGCACGGAAACACGGCTCCGCAGCCCGCGCAGGTCCCCCAGACGTCGAACATGCAGCCGCAGGGCGCGTATGACGCCGCACCTCAGAACGCCGCAAAGCCCACCTACGGCAAGAAGCCCACGACTGATGTCCCGGCCTCGCCGAAGCAGATCAAGTTCCTGCTCGACCTCGCCCGGCAGAACGGTTATTCGCCCGAACAGCTCAAGGCCAAGTTCAATGTCCCCGCGATCGAAAGCATGACCAAGACGCAGTGCAGCCGCGCCATCGACGAACTGAACAGAAAGGCGGCCTAACCATGGAACGCACCATTGATACTGTCCGAGAAACGCCGCACTGGTCGTACTCGGCCTTCAATACCTACCTCACCTGTCCGATGCGGTACTACTTCCGCTACATCGAACACGCCGAGGTAGAGCGCACCTCTGTGAGCATCCCCTTCGGTCGCGCCTTTCATGCCGTTCTCAGTGAGCGCGCCATGAAGGGCACGAGCTACACCATCGAGGATGCCAAGGAGGAATTCGACTTTTTCTTCCGAGGCGAAGTCGAAGTCTGCGAGAATCTGCACTACAAGCAGGATGAGGACTACTGGTTCTGGGAAGGCCGCGGATGCGACATGCTTGATCTGGCATTGTCCGAATGGCCGGACGACTACACGGTCAAAAGCGTCGCCGAATCGTTCTGCGTCGAAGTGCCGGGACTGGACAAGCCGCTCATCGGCGAGTTCGACCTCGTTACCGTTGACGGCGGAGACGAGACGATTTGCGACTGGAAGACATCTTCGATGAAGTGGCCGGATGGAAAAGCAGACCGGGATCTTCAGGCAACCGTGTTCACCTACGCCTACAAACAGAAGCACGGCGTGAACCCCCTGTTCAGATTCGATGTCTTCACAAAAACCAAAACGCCCGCACACCACCAGTTCTACACGTTCAGGAACCAGGACGACTTCGACCGCCTTGTCTTCCTTGCCGGAAAAATCGAGAGAGCCGTCAACAGCGGCGTCTTCCTCCCGATCGAATCCTGTATGAACTGCGCCGATTGTGCATACAGTGAACGGTGCAAAGCCGCTCATAGAAAGGCTGCGTGAACTATGGGACTGATTATGCAAGAAGGTAAATTCGTGAGCAGGGATGAGGTCGCCATGACTGGCACCCCCTGCTCAACCGCTTCATGGAAACCCGTACCGCACATTGATGTCATCGAAGTTGTAACCGAGGTCGTCAGGGCGCATAAATGGAAGATCGAAGGCGAAAAGTTCGGCCTTGCCCGTGAAGGACAGAAGATGTTTGGCGTAATGGAGATTTCCAGCTCGTCTTCTCCTGAATGGCACCGCTGCATCGGCATCCGCAACTCCCACGACAAGAGTTTCGCGGTCGGGCTGTCTGCCGGAATCGTCGTGTGCGTCTGCACGAATATGGCATTCGGCGGCATGACCGTCATCAAACGTCGCCATACCAGCGGCATTGTTCTGGCCGAACTCATCGACCGGGCTGTTGTTTCGCTGGAAGATGATTTCCTGACCACGGAAACCAGGTGTGAGGATTTGAAGGACATCTACCTGAAAGATGACGATGAAGCCCGGAGTTCAATTGTCAGAGCAGCCGAGCTTGGCGTTATCAACTCGTCCGATATTCTTCCGGTCTATCGTGAGTTCAAGTCCCCCTCACACGAGGAGTTCAAAGAGCCGACAAGGTGGTCGCTGTTGAATGCGCTTACGGAAATCGTCAAGAAGTATTCGCCGCAGCGTGTAGATCACAGTTACCTCGCACTGAACAGAGCCTTTGGTCTGGACGGGAAAGAAGCAGCGATCTTCGCAGTCTGAAAACTGAACTCAACCAAGCACAGAAAGGAGGATTATGGTCTTCCACTGAACCACGCTCATCTTTTCGTTCTGGACATGTGAATCCTCCAAGGTACGAAAAAGCACTGGACGAAGAGAAGCTGACAAGGACCCGATGCATCCTTATCAGAGAGCCCTGCATCCCGGAGGTCGAAGGACTGTAAGCCTTCCCTCCGGCTTTTTTTACACAAGACCCAAGCAGATTTGAACGAAACTGAACAGGAAAATTGGAAATAGTTCCAACAGTTTTAATTGCCGGACATAACGGACATGTTTATTTACCTTCTTGCATATGAGAAAGTAAAAAAATGAATAACCAGACGTAACAATCCTCATAATAAGATGTTTCAAATCTTCGTCCGTTGCGTCCGTGAACGATTTTGCGAAAGATCAAGAAGTTAATTCCGCTTGCTTTTCTGGGCATCCTCTGTGAAGAGGTGATATTGTTTGTTAATAGCTTCAACCAAGTCGGCTCTCCACATGCGCAGTCGATCAATCAGATCTGCCGTCTTACCACCTTGAGAGTTCAGCTTTACTTCATCAAATGCATTTTTAAACACGAAAAAGGCATCCTTGCTTGAAAGCTTCCCTTCGCAATAGGCCGTCACGAAATCCTCAAGTGTGGGAAACTCTACCAGACAGTCAATATAAAATATTAGGTTCGAAACTTCTTCTTCCGAAAAGCATCGAGCCTTGTGAGTTGAGGCTGAGCTTTCAGGCGCATCCTTTTTGCGGTATTGGCGTACTTTCTTTTTAGGTTCCGCAGCCGGGAAAGGATCGACATAGGTAAGGCAACCGAACGCCTCCAGAAAAACATGTTCGAGCTCATCCTTGGACCGAGTGGCCGTGTCACGGGAAATCCGACGCTCGAACCAGGGAGGAAGCCCATCCTGTACATCTTCTGCTGCTCGGACAAGCTCGGAAACGCGAATTCCCAGCGTGTCAGCAACAGTAATGAGCGAGTTCGTCCCCCAGTACAGATTCTTGATCCTCGGATTGCTCTTCGATTTTGTTTTGACCTCATTGCCGTTCATTTGAGCGTCGTACACCTCAAAAATCGCCGTAAGCATGTTGCGGTGGACCCCGGTCCTTTTTTGAATCGAGCTCACCGTTCCATCACCCTTGAGGTTGAGAACAAGTTCCGTGATCGCGGTGTGCAGGTCCTTCCCGCTGTCCTTTGTTATGTTATCCGGCATTTTGTATTCCTTTTCTCCATCTGGTTGAGATTCGTAGGGGTTTTTATAATATAGCACCTTTTAGGTGCTATGTCAAACGTATTAACAGACTTTTTCTGATTTTTTTGAGAAATATCTTGAAAACAGCTTGATTTATGCACCACTATGGTGTAAATTATTTTCGCACCCAAGATCTGACAGCGACAACAACAACTAGAGCCAAAAAGCAAAAAGAAATGGCAAAAATGAAGTCGAATACAAGCCGCGCCCCACCTCCGACAGGGTAGAGGAAGACCACGCGCAACCGGGCGAAGCGCATGAGTCAATAATACGCTCTGCTAAAACAATTCGAATCCAGCAGAATCCCAAGCCCAAAGACAAAAACGTGTAGATGACTATGAAAAGTATTCATCGACCATACGTAATATAAGGATATTCCAATGAAAAAACAAAACTTGAAAACCCGCTCAAAAAGAGTAAAATGAGCGGCACTCCGTCCATCCAAGCAACCGATGCGAACTCGGCTCCAAAATCTTTCGCCCCGCCTGAAACAATAGACGAGGTTCAGAGTTTGCTCGACCAAATCCCCGCCGATGATTACGGCGTCTGGTTCGAGGTCGCCTGTGCAGTGAAACACCTCGGAATTCCGTATCAGGTCTTCCGAGACTGGTCCGCTACGTCCGACAAGTTCGACGAGGACGAATGTACCCAGAAATGGGAGGATCTGCCGGATGAGCCGCGTGCCGGATGGCCGACCCTGCGGAAATACGCAGGCATGGCTTCGTTCGTGCCAGTCCCCGACCAGATGCTTCCCGAACCGCAGACTGAGGATGAGTGTGCCGCACAGGCCGCTCATTACCTCGCCACGAGGTTCAAGCCCGGAGAAAGATTCGAGCTCTGCGGCTGGAGGCCAGATCCGCATAAAGAGAACCACCTCATCCCTGACAGACACTTACCGTTGCCATATCTCGAAGATTCCGATACGGAAAATAGCCTCTCCCAGGATGAAGCTGTCCGCATGTGGGTGAGGGACGGCATTCTGAACGGCGTTGTAGTCAGCCAGAATCCGCTGGATGTCCCACCCGACTACAAAGGCTACGCTCCCACCGACGCAATGGTCTCACGCTACGACTTCGCTCTGCTTGAAGGAGACGAGATTCCCGTCGAAGAGCAGTGGGCGAAGCTGAAACAGATGCGGCTTCCGGTCGTCTCGGTCGTTAAGAGTGCAGGCAAGAGCCTTCACATAGAATGCCGTGTTGACGCTGGACCTGACGGCGAACTCTATAAGGAGCGCGTCAACATGCTCTTCGAATACGTAAGGCCCTTTGGCTTCATCCCTGACGAGAAGTGCAAAAACGCCTCGCGCCTGACGCGCCTTCCCGGGGCCATGCGCGACGGCAAACGGCAGTACCTTGTGTGCGGCCCCTGCGGCTACCCGGATTGGGAGAGCTTTGAGATGTGCGAACTCAAGTCGGCTTCCGCAGGGAACAAGAATCAGGCTGCCCGCGACAACAAGAAGTCGGTCACACATGATTCTCACATAGATGTCAGCGCGTCAAGCATAATTCAGGAGGAAAAAGCTCTCCTGGACGGGTTGGAGAAGGAATTCAGCGCTCCACTGACATTCTCCTCAAAAGGAATGGTCATTGGTGTCAACGAAGCGTTCTGGGCCGCCTACGTCATGCGCACGCTCGGCCTCATCAAGGTCTCCGGAATCATCTGGAGATACGCTTCAATGTCGGGCTTATGGCTTCGTGTTTCAGCAGAAGAGCTGAACAACCTGATCGCCAAGACCGCACGCGACTACAGTGCGACGTGTGGTGTTGGTGAGCTCGTTACGAAATTCAATGAGCCGACCTGCAACCACATCCGCAAGTTCATGAAGGACGCAGAGAAGGATCTTTTCAAAGACCGCACGCGTAATCTTATTCACGTCGGTAACGGCATGGTGGAGATCAACGATGACGGGACCTGTATATTGAAACCGTTTTCGCCGGACTATTATAGCCGAAACCAGTGCAACATCGAATACAATCCCAATGCTCAATGCCCCCGGTTTCTGTCGGAATTGCTAGAGCCGATGTTGCCTGAAAATGATATTGAAACCCTGCAGTTGTACTGCGGGCAGTGCCTGTTGGGGATTAACCTCTACCAGAAGTTCCTGTTGCTGACGGGAACGCCGGGCGGTGGCAAGGGGACCCTCGTAAATATCATCCGTTCCATCGTCGGCGAAGCCAACAGCGTCGAACTGAGGACTGAACATCTCGGCGAGAGGTTTGAACTCGCCCGCTTTATCGGCAAGACTCTGCTGATCGGCAGTGACGTTCCGTCAGACTTTCTGCTCAAAAAATCCGCAGGCAAGGTCAAGAGCCTCTGCGGCTGGGACCTCCTCAGCGCAGAAGTCAAGGGCTTGACCGAAAGCGTCCCGCTGATCGGCAACTTCAACATGATCATTACCGCAAATGATCGTCTCTTAGTTCGTCTGGACGGAGATATTGGCGCATGGAAGAGGAGAATTATCTGGATTCCATACGAAAAGCATGAAACTTCGAATCCGATTTCTGACTTTTCGGGCGTACTGCTCCACAAAGAAGGCCCTGGCATCCTGAATTGGATGATCCAGGGGGCGGCAAAGCTTCTCCAGCACGGTTTTCCGAGTGAGTCTCTGTCAAGTGTTCGCGTAGAACGGCTCCTGCAGGAGTCGAACTCCATTTACTACTTCCTGACAACCTGCATCGAAAAAGTTGACTTCGGCGTGGGTATCACCATTGGAGAATTGGAAGAGAAGTACACCAACTGGTGTCAGGCCAACGATTGGGATCCGCTGCGTGGCCCCGCTGGACGGCACAAGCTCACAATGAACTTGGAAAGTCTCTTTCATATCTCGCAGGCGCATGACATCGTTCGCAAAAATATGGCGGGTGATGAAACAGCATTGCGCGGCTACCACGGCGTAGCGTTTAAGGCCGACGCTTCATAACCGGCCCTGTAGATGTTCCTTCCCCGGCAGAGCCCCCCGGGGAAGGATGTTTTTTTGATGCTTTTTGACTTGAAAAGACGCATAGTTGTGGTATCTTTATATGCCGGACGGTTAAAGAGCTGTCATGTCGACGACCGCTTGCAGTCCGGTGGCACATTGAAACCCGAATTATGGATCGTTTCCAGCAGTTCAAAGCAGGCAACGGGGAAATTGCCCCATTTTGCCCCATTTCCTCCTCAAAAATGACCCGTTTCCGTCACTTGCGGAAGATGAAGAAGACGGCGCCGCAGAGGCAGAGGGCGGCCCAGATGAAGTCGAGGCGGAATTTCTCGCCCATGAAGAACAGGGAGAACGGCACGAAGACGGAGAGCGTGATGACCTCCTGCATGATCTTCAGCTGGGCGAGCGTGAGCGGGTGCGGCCCGGAATAGCCGATGCGGTTCGCAGGCACTTGGAGCAGATATTCGAAGAGTGCGATCCCCCAGCTGACGATGGCGGCCAGCCACCACGGCTTGCTCGCCATGTTCTTCAGATGCCCGTACCAGGCGAACGTCATGAAGCAGTTCGAGCAGACGAGGAGGAAGATCGTGCGGTAGATGGCGGGGATGGAGACGATGGTTTCGATGATTTTCTGCATGGTGATGCGGTCCTGAAAAGCCGGACGACGTTGTGTGTTCGCCCGGCGGTTTTATGGTTTTACTCCTGGGATCGGAATAAGAATCGGCGGCGCAACGGGTCATGTCCGGTGTGCGCCGCCTGTTTTTTTTGAGGGAAATTCGTGTTTCGCGCGGTTATTTCTTCCTGTCAAGCTGTTCGGTGACTTTCCGCAGGGACTCGTGCTGATCCACGAAGTCGTAGTAGAGCGTCTGGGACGGCTCCTTCGTAAGGCGCAGCCGAGTCGCCTTCGCAAGCTCGGGTTCTCCGGTAAAGACGAAGCACTGCGCCGTGGAGGTCTGTCCGAGGTCGGCCGAGGAGACTTTCACGACCACGCCGACGAAGAAACCTTCCTTCGACAGCACGATGTCGCCGACTTCCGCCTTCAGCTCGCTGGAGGAACGGTTCGGGTTGCGGATGTACAGGAAATTGTCGCCCTGCTCCATGCTCACGGAGCAGCGCCCCGTGATGTCGGCGGAATCCTTCGAGAACGTCGCGGACTTGAAGAGCGTGAGGTTATCCAGGCCGCGTTCGCGGAGCGCGCCGAACGTGATCACGCGGACCGGTTCCGTTGTCTTGCCCGCGTCGACGGGGAAGATGCAGACGCGTGCGTCTTCGGCGAGGCAGAGAGCCGGGCCGTTGACGGCGGACCATTTGTCCTTGCTCTGCGGACGGCGCACCTTGTACTGCAGTTCGGTGACCTTGGTGTAGCCGGAGTGCAGGTTCAGGCCGGTCGTGTCGCGGAAGGCGGAGACGAGCCAGGTCTTGCCGCCGAGCGCGACGGCGGGGAGGAAGAACGACTTGTCGATGACGATGTTGTTGAAGAGGCGGTCGTTGACGAGGTGGAAGGAAAGCTCGAGCGCGGAGGCGTTGTAGCTGGTGAGGACGTCGTTGTTGAGCATCTTTTCCAGTTCGTCGGCCTTCTGCTTGGTCTTGTTCAAATCGCGGTCCTTGTCCTCGATCACCTTGTCCTTCTGGGTCAGGATCGTTTCGGTCTGCGCGATCGTCCGGTCCTTCTCGGTCATAAGGCGTTCGTTCTGGGCGATCGTCTCCTTCGAGACGGCAAGGGACTGTTCGGATTTGTCAAGTTCGCTTTTCGTCTTGACGAGGTCCGAATTGACGTCCGCCAGCACGCGCACCATGCCGTTCAGCTGGGTCTGCGTGGAAGAGAGCTTGGACTTCGTTTCCGCGAGTTCGAGTTCGGAGGCATGGAATTTTGAAAGCGCCTCTTCGGCGCGTGCGCGGTCGAGGCGCGCCTGCTCGCGGAGCGCTTCGAGTTCAAGCTTCGTCGCTTCGAGCTGGCCGGAAGTCCGGGACAGAGACTTTTCGCTCTGCTGGAGCTTTTCGGTCGCGGCGGCCTTTTCCTGCGTGACGCGCGCAAGGGAGCGTTCGCTCGTTTCGAGGAGGTTTTCGCTGTCGCGGATGACCTTGTCGCGTTCTATGAGCTCCTGCGCGGAGATCTTCAGTTCGCTT
>Ga0265298_10009379_pt1 | contig 11661 bp, 13 predicted proteins | sample AusTroGonzalo_MG_3_FD_193486 | JGI IMG/M metagenome (GOLD analysis project Ga0265298, IMG submission 193486) | Bovine rumen microbial communities from tropical cattle in Woodstock, Queensland, Australia - Gonzalo_01 | ecosystem: Host-associated > Mammals > Digestive system > Stomach > Rumen ...
GCTGGCAAGCGATACGCCGGAAGATCTGAAGATCAGTGACAACAGCGTTGAAATCAGGGTAGAGGAACACGTTGCGGCTATCAACGCTTTCCTGTCTATCCTGTGCCTGCAAACGGGATTCAGTCCCGGAACGTTCACGTTTGACCAACATACGGGGCTGAAGACCGCCACAGAGGTTGTCAGCGAGGACAGCAAGACATACAAGACCATCAAGACGATTCAGAAGCAAATCCGGCCCGCCATTGAACACTTGGTACGGAACATCATTGACGTTGCCATCCTGTATGAAATGGATTACGAAGGGCAAAAGATTGAAAGCCTGGTTGCCAACGGGTACAACGTCAACATCACGTTCGATGACGGTATCACGCAGGACCGGCAGACGAATATCAATGAAGGTGTCATGCTGGTTGGCGCTGGTTTGCTGTCCAAGTATACGTTTATGACAGACCCGAAATACGGGCAGGGCCTGACACCGGAAGAAGCGAAAGCGGAACTTGCACGGATCAGGGCAGAAGGAACGGGCAGCGTTGACCCGCTTGCCATATTCAATACGGCAGAATAAGGGGGTTAATTCATGAACCCCACATTCCTGGACAGTATGTCCTGGGAAATGGCAGAGGTTTACGGGGCTATCACGGATCAGTTGTTGATAAACCTTGCCCGCCATTTTCCGTATTACACTGCCGGGGCAGACGTGCCGCATTCCGCATTTGAATATCAGGCGCATATGCTTGCGCAAATGGGACAGGTCAGCAAGGAAACCGTGCGGATCATCCGCAACGGCCTTGATGACGCTGATTTGGCGCTGCAAGGCTGTCTTGAACAGGCCATTATAGACGCAGTTAGCAAAGCGGAACCTGAACTGCTGGAAGCGGTCAAAAAGGGCGTACTGACACCGAAAGGCATTCCCGTTGTAGCGCCGAACCAAATGCGGGCGTTCCAGCTTTACTATCAGCAAGCGTCCGACAAGCTGAACCTTGTCAATACGGTCATGCTTGAAAGCACGAAAAGCGCCTATCAGCAGTGCGTTTCAGACGTTGTTGCGGACATTGAACTTGCGGACCGCATGAACGCAACGCAGATTGCGCTTGACGTTGCGGCGGGCGAAACCATCACGGGCGTATCATCCTGGAATCAGGCCATGCGCCACGCAATGGACAGGCTGAAGGACCGTGGGATCACGGGGTTTGTTGACCACGCCGGTCATCAATGGTCAGCGGAAGCGTATACCGCAATGGATATACGCACAACGGTTTTCAACACAGGCCGTGCGGCAATATGGGAAACGAATCAGAACTTCGGGAATGACCTGTATTTGGTCAGCTACCACAACGGCGCAAGGCCGCTGTGCTATCCGTATCAGAACAAGGTTGTTTCATCCACGGACAACGCCCGGACGGTTACCGACCTAAACGGCAACAAAATCGAAGTGATTGCGCAATCCGCAACGTCATACGGCAAGCCCGCCGGATTGTTCGGGATCAACTGCAAGCACTACCCCACCCCGTTTATTCCGGGGGTCAGCGTGATAGACGGAAAGCCGCAAGACCCGGAAGACAACGAAAAGACATACGAAGAAAGCCAACAGCAACGAAAGCTGGAACGCAAACTGCGTGAAGAAAAGCGTGATATTCTGATGGCGAAAGCGCAGGGGGCAGACGATGAGGAAATAAGCAAACTGCGTGAGAGATCCCGGCAGACATCGGAAGAAATTGACGATTTCTGCCGCAGGACAGGACGGGCAAGGCACAGGGACCGGGAAGCTGTGTACACAAAGCGTGAGTTCCCCGACAAGGAAAAGTATGACGTTTCTGCCTTTGAGCGAAAGCAGAAGGACGAAATTGACAAGTTCTTTGGCGGCGGCGGGTCGCAGCAGGGGTACACATTCGGGCAGATGACACCGAACGTGCCACTTGTACCGAACACGCCAAGCGTTGCACCGACCGTTCCCGAAACCCCGGCAGCGCCTGTTGCGCCACAAGCACAGCAGACGGCAACCAGCGCACCGAAAGCACCGGCAGCGCCAAGCGAAGTTGTGCAGAAGCTGGAAAAAGCCGGGGTTCAGCGGGTCAAGTTTACCAAGCGAGAAACGCCGCTGTCAGAAGAAGAAATCATTGCCAAGCTTGCCGGTGCAGACAAAACGAAAGGTTCGTGTTCTTCCCTGGCCTTTGCGTACGCAGGGCAGAAAGGCGGCTGTGATGTGCTGGACTTCCGGGGCGGTGAAAGTCAGTTCCAAATCAGCCTGACAAGCAGAATAATGGAAATCGGCAAGCTTGACGGCGTTGTGTGCGAAACGTCCACAAGCGGAAACGACTTCACAAACGCCCATGCGCTTCTGAAAAAGGTTGTTCACGGGAAAGAATATTACTTTACAGCAGGGAAACACGCCGCCGTTGTCAGGCGCACCAAGGAAGGTGTGTTGCAATATCTTGAACTGCAATCAGGGAGAAGAAAAAATACCTGGTACACGCTGGACGATTCGGAATTGAAATGGCGTTTCGGCTGTCAGAAATCGCACAGCAGTTACGGCATGAAATACGAAGTTTCCGAAGTTCTGATTGACATTGATTCGCTAAAGGGTAATACTGCTTTTGAACAGGTGCTTGAATTTATCAACACGGAAGCAAGCAAACAGATGAAAGGCGCTGGCGGCGGTGAAAAGTGACCACTTGTACAAAGAGAACCCAACGGATCAGATTTGGTGGGTTGATGACCCGGAAACAAAAGGCGAATGGGAATTTACCTTTGACAAGGTGACGTATTTCAACCTGTTTGCGGATTATCCCTGGAAGCTGACACAGGAGCAGAAAGCAATCTTTGACAGGGAAAACCCGTATTGGGCAGAGTTCTTCAAAGACAGACAATGAAGCGGCGCAAGCCGCTTTTTTAATGCCATGAAAGGGGGTCAAGGTATGGGTTGCACACATGAGCGCATCAAAAGTGTTAACTGCGTCATTTACTGCGATATTTGCGGCGAAAAACTGCCTGTTGACTATCTTGCGGGTAAATCCCGCATCAAGGAACAGGAAGCGGCAAAACAGCCCGCAGAACCGCAGGAAACAGCACCCGCAGAAGATAAAGCTGCGCCAAAGAAAACCACACGGAAAAAAGGGGGAAAGTAAACCATGCTGCGCACACTCAAAACACGGTATTATGACGGGATGCTTTTGATTGCGGACTTTGCCGGGAACAGCACCGACACCAAGCCAACAACCGGTATCATCACGGGAAGCACGTTCCTTGAAGTTGATACCGGGAAAACATATTTGTATGACGAAGATACAGGGACATGGATTGCAACCGGAAGCGGCAACGGAAAGACGCTGATTTCAGACGCAACCGTCACGCTTGGCAGTTCCGTTGCGTATGACGGCACAGAGAAAACACAGGCCGTTTCGTCTGTTGTTGTCGGCACAACCACGCTGACAGAAAACACGGATTATATCATTATCGGCAACAAGGGGACAGAAATCGGGGATTACACCCTGCGTGTTATTGGCATTGGCAGTTATGCCGGGTATGTTGATAAAGCGTGGAGTATCAGCAAAGGCACGGGCAGCGTAAGCGCATCCCCGGCAAGTCTGACACTTACTGAAGAAGGGGACCCCGGAGAAAGCACCCTGACCGTTGTGGGTGACGGAGAGGTCACAGCGGAAAGCAGCGCTGAAGCGGTGGCAACCGTGGAGATCAGCGGCGGCAAGGTGATTGTAACGCCCGTTGCTGAAGGTAGCGCAACCGTGACCGTGACGCTTGCCGGGACGGATCATTATACCGGTGACACGGACACAATCAGCGTGACCGTTGAAGCCGCAGCGGACGATGACCAAGGCGGCGAATAATCCAACAGGATGAAACAGGCGGCAGAAATGCCGCTTTTTTCATACAATTTTTGCCCGCCGGGGCGTAAAACACGGGATTCGGTCAACTTCCATGACCGCAAAAAGGGGGAGTAAAAATGGCGGGTATTTTTACACGCAAAACCATCAAAGCCATTCTGAATGATGAATCGCTCACGCCGGACGAACGGGAAGATCAAATATTCAGCCTTTTCGGGCGGGCGGTTGATGACGGGTACATCACAAAGAGTGCGGCACAGGCGGCACAGACAGCCGCAATCGAATCTGCCCGGGAAACATGGGCCAAGGAACAGCCGAAAGTGAACGTTCGGGAAACACCCGAATACAAGGAACTGCAAGGCGAATATGAAGGGTACAAGACCCGGCAGACGGCCCGAAACTCTGAGGAATACAAGGAAGTCAAACCAAAGTTTTTTGATCGGGTGTTTGAACTTGTTGACCGTTCGGAGAAAGCAAAGCCCGTGGCAGAACAGCTTGCCGAAATGAAGAAGGAATACGAAGAATACTTCATTCCGGCAGACCCTGCGCCAAGCAAACCGCAGTTTGGCGCTAAAACCCAAGGCGAAATGCCCAAGGGTGAAGAAGGGGCGGTTGCGGGATTTTCCAACGCATGGGGATTTGTCCCCAAGAAATAAACAGAAAGGAATTGAAAGACAATGGCATTTAATCAGCTTCCCGTAAACTATGCGGCGCAGTATGGCAAAGCCCTTCAGACCGCATATCCTTACCTGTCCTACTATGCCGACCTGTGGAATCAGGGCGAAAGCGAACGCTTCCGGCCCCTGGGCGGCAAAACCGTTTATATCCCGATTATGACCACGTCCGGCGCACGGGCCGCCAACCGGGATCAGATTACCGGCGTTTTCAACCGGAACTTCAACATCGATTGGCAAGCGATGACCCTGACGATGGATCGTGAGTGGGATACGCTTGTTGACCCGCTGGACGTTGTGGAAACCAACGAAGTTGCGACAATCGCCAACGTGACCCGTGTGTTCAACGAACAGCAGAAGGTCCCGGAAATGGACGCTTACATGACCATGAAGCTTGCCGGTTTCGCTGCGGCGAACGGCGGCACTTCCAGCGTTTCCCTTGACTCTTCCAGCATCCTGACAGAGTGGGACAAAGCGCTTGAGTACATGACCAACCAGCGTGTGAACCGTGACCGGGTGCGCTGCAAGATCACTCCAACGGCCTACAAGCTGTTGAAGGAAGCAACCGGCATGACCCGCTTCATTCAGGTAACGGACGGCATCCGTGACGTTGACCGGAACATTGCCCGCCTGGATGGCGTGATGATCGAAGAAGTTCCCGCCGACATGATGAAGACCGCCTACACCTTCACGCAGGGTTGGGCCATTGCTTCCGGTGCGGCACAGGTCAACTTCATCCTGTATGACCCGGACAGCATTGCCGCCCCCATCGTGTATGACGTGGCTATGATGTCCCCCGGAAGCGCTCAGAGCAAGGGCAAGGACCTGTACTATGAGCGGTATTATTACGATGTGTTCCAGCTTGAGCAGAGGAAAGCGGGCGTTTATGCTCACATTGCTTCCGCTCCGTCTGCCGGAACCCTGACCGTGACTTCTGTTGCGGGTACTGAAACCGCCGGAGATAGCAATATCACTGTGACGGGTGACGGTATCTTCCCGTCCGGCATCATTGCCGATGGCCTGAAACTTGTTTACACAATCAATGCCAACGCTGTGACCGTGAATTATGGTGCTGCGCCGGATGGTACAAAGGTTTGGGTTGAAGCTGACGGCGGCAAGTTCCTTGTCAACGGCACTTCAGGCTATCACATCACCGTTGCGCTTGTGAACAAGCAGACCGGATATTGCGTTGCTTCCGGTGATACCACGCTTGTTGTGAAAGCGTCCTAATATCGGGGGTATTGCATGGGCGTTGTAGATTGGTCATTTTATAGCACCGTCTACGGGGGAACGGATGCGGATCAAACATCCTTCCCCGCCCTTTGCGCCCGTGCTTCTGATGTTATCGGTGCGGTCACGCATTGGGTGGACGAAGCAACCATTGCAAGGCTTCCCGTGATGGTTCAGACACTGTACAAAAAGGCCATTTGCGCACAGGTTGACTTTCTTGCAATCAACGGCATGGATTCCCTGAACGAAGCGGATTCAGCAGGGTTCACGGTGGGGAAAGTAACCGTTCATGAGAAGTCATCCAGCGGCGGCGGTTCGCTGACGGAGTGTATATCACCGCTTGCAATCGGATACCTTGAGCAAACCGGCCTGATGAACCCGCAAGTTCCAACCCTGGAAGGTTGGTGGTAAAATGCTGAAACCAATACCGTCAAGGATACTGAAAAGCACTGCGACCGTGAAGGTTTGCAGCGGCGTTGACAGGTATCAGCATCAGACATACACGGATTATACGGTCAGCAAAGTACACCTTCAGCCGACAAACGAAATCAGGAAAACGCAGGACAATACGGATATTGTGCTGCGGTCCATCCTGTTTGTTGACGCAAAAACAAGCACCCCTTCCCTTGATTGGTGCGCACTCCTGCGGACGGCGCACGTCAACCTTGGGGATATGCGGGTCATTGTGCGGGATGTAGAATACACGGTTGTCAGCGTTGACGAACTGCGGGACGATACTGACTTAATCCATCATTGGGAAGTTGCCCTTGTGTAAAGGGGTGGAACAATGGCGGTCAAGATCATTATCAACGAAAGCACCATACAGGCCAAGATGGATGACGCATGGGAAAGCGGCCTTGAAATGCTGTCATCACAGGTGCTGAAGGATTGCAACAAATACTGCAAGGAAGATACCGGGATGCTGATAATGTCATCCTTTATTCATTCCGACCTGAAGAAAGGGCGGCTGGTTTGGCAAACGCCATACGCCGCACGGCAGTATTACGAAATCCGAACGGCATACAAGGACGTAAACAGCAACGCTTCCTGGCGCTGGTGCGAGGTTGCGAAAAACAACCATCTTGAACGATGGAAGAAACAAGCACAGGCAATAGCGAGGTTGTACAAATGAGCGAAATGACAGAAAACCCGATTGACGAACAGCAGGAAACCGGGCAGGAAACGGAACCGGCAACACCCGTACAGGATGACCCGCCCACGCCGCCCGCATCAACCAGCATCATCAATCTTGCCGTTGAAGCGGTTATGAACATGATTGACGGGCTGAACCTGTTTGCAAGTATCACACGGGGTGCGCTGGGGATCGGAAACAGCCTTTGCTGTGAGATTGCGCCAAGCGTCCCGGAAGCGGTTTTCATGGACAAAAACTATTATATCCCGCTTACGCTTGCGCTGAACGGAAAGCATGACAACCTTCAGACGCTTTCCGATGCACTGAACACGATTGTTGACACGCTCACCCGGCAGAAGACATACACGGACGGAAACGGGTGGGAAATCGTGGACATTACAAGCGGCAACCTTCCACGGGTGATAGGACGGGAAGACAATAATTCCTGGATCATGGCCTGTGACCTGGTTGTGAAAATTTACAGAAAGGATGAAGAAACATAATGGATGCAGTTTGGGTTAATGAATTGTGGATTGGCACTGCTGAAAGTTCCGGCACTTGGACTTATGCGAAACTGTGCAAAGGCATTGATAGCATGAGTTTCAGCGAAAACGAACAGAATCAGCAGTATTTCTTCCTCTGCGGTCAGGGATTCGCACACAATGAGGTAACAGGCGCAGCCCCCGAATTGGTTGTGACCGGGCGGCGCATTGTCGGTGACACTGCGCAGGATCATATTTCGGCTATGCAGTTTGCCCTTGGCACTGACCGCAATAGTTCCGTGAAGATCATCAGCGGCGGCAAGCAGATTGTTTGTGATTGCTCTGTTGGCGCAATCACTTCCTTTGGCGGCAACACGCTTGACGTTAATGCTTTCGGCTGCACTATCCGTTTCAATGGCAAGCCCACTGTCACGGATGCGCCCGTGCAGTAACAAACACACACCCACGGGGGCGGGATTGTCCTGCCCCCGCTTTTTTTGAAGGAGAGAGGAACCCGAAATGAAGCTTTGGGAGAGGATCAGACGGAGCGGGGATATCAACCCGTTTCCGATAACGGATAAAGTGACATTCAGGAACGTTGACGAAACCTTGACGCTGTGCGTCCGCTCGGATGCGCCGTCCATCGTCCTTGGAATCAAAAAGGTATTGGAGAAAATCAGCGGGCTTTCAGACGCAAGCACGGCAAAGGAAAAGAAAGACGCTGCCATGCTATACGCAAAGACGCTGTTCGGTGAAGAACAGGCAAAACAGCTTTGGGATTTTTACGGTGATGCGCTGCCGGTGATTGCGGCCTGTGGGATGTATTTCAACAGCCAACTGAGCAAGAAAATCACGAAAGCGCAGAAAAAATGAGATTACAGGACAGGTTGCCGGACGGCGTGACGGTTGAAGGGAAGTTCTACAGGCTTGACTTTGACTTCCGCAACGTGCTGCGCATGATGGACGTTTTAGCGGATAAGGAACTTATGCCTGGGGCAAAGGCGTACAACGCTGTCAAATGCCTTACAAAAAGGCCGAAAAACGTCTTCCGTGTGCTGGAAGCGGTGGAAGCCTTGCTGTTCGACCGGAAGCCGAAAAAGGACGCTCAGAAGGTCACAGACTTTGCGCAGGATGCTGGCATGATTCGTGCGGCGTTCCGACAGGCATACGGAATAGACCTGTACCGTGACAAACTGCATTGGATCGAGTTTGCGGAACTGCTGAACGCCATACCGGAAGGGTCACGGTATTCAGAGGTTGTGGGGATCAGGGCAAGGCCCCTTCCCGCCCCTACCAAGTACAACGTGGAAGAACGCAAATGGCTGATAAAGGCAAAGGCAGACGTTGCGCTTGAACTGACAGACGAAGAACGGGAACAGAAGTACAACAAGGACGTGAAAAACGTTTTTGCCGTGCTTATGGGAATGATTGACAAAGGAAGTGGCAACAATGGCGAGTGACGGACAGGTTGTATTTGAAATTACGTCTGATGACAGCAAACTAAAGCAGAATATCAGGCAGACAACCAGCCAAATTCAGCAGGAATCCAAGAAGTGGGAGAAGGCCGGGGAAGAAGCGGCAAACAACACAGCCAACGCATGGTCAAGCGCAATAGCCAAGATTACGGGCGCTTTTGCGGCGGCGAAGGTTGTCAATCTGCTGAAGGAATGGGGAACCGCCGCCATTGACGCTGCTTCCGACCTTGCGGAAGTGCAGAACGTTGTTGATACCGTATTCGGTGACGGCGCTTCCAAAATCGAAAGCTGGGCAAAGAAAGCCGGTACACAGTTCGGCCTTACGGAAACACAGGCAAAGAAGTTCACGTCAACGCTTGGGGCCATGATGAAGTCAAGCGGCCTTTCCGGCAATCAGATTGTTGAAATGTCAACGGACCTTGCGGGCCTTGCCGCTGACATGGCATCATTCTACAACCTGGACTTTGACACCGCATTTCAGAAGATCAGGTCAGGCATATCCGGCGAAACGGAACCGCTGAAACAGCTTGGTATCAATATGTCAACGGCGAACCTGAACGCTTTTGCGCTGCAACAGGGCATTACCAAGACTTTTGAAAAAATGAGTCAGGGAGAACAAACCCTGCTGCGGTATCAGTACATCATGCAAGCCACAGCGGACGCACAGGGGGACTTTGCCAAGACCGCAGACGGATACGCCAACGCACAGCGGCGCATAACAACGGCGCTGGATACCATTAACACCAATGTCGGCGGTTTCCTGCTGACCACGATTGAACCGTTTGTGACGGGTCTTGCGAGCATCCTTGAAAAGCTGACAGCCACGCCGGAAGAAACGCTGTTTGACAAAATAGCGGCAATTAACCTGGACACGGAAGCAAAGATTGCGGAGATTGAAAAGACAGCGGAAACGGCGCAGGGCCTGATAGACAAGCTGAACGTCATCAGCGGCACGGACGCAGGGGACGCTCTGAAAAAGCTTGCGGAAGGGGCCAATACCCTTGACGCTTCTGCCGCTTCCACATGGAAAGCAATCCTTGCTTCCCTGAAGGATATTGACGGGCTTCAGAACATCTTCAGCAACACTTCCGCAGGGGACAACATCGAAAAGCTTGCGGGTGCGCTTTCAGGGTCTGAGATCAGCACGGACAAGGCGGCGGCATGGAAAGAATTTCTTGGTGCGCTGTCTGAAAACGCAGACGCTGTTTCCAAGCTGACAGGTTCAAGCATAGATGAAACCAAGGCTTGGCTTGAAAGCCTTTCGGACGCTGTCAACAGCATTGACGCAGGGGATGCGGAAGCGTGGAACAAACTGCTTTCAACGCTGGTTACAGGGTTTTCCGCTGACACGCCGGACGGTCAAAAGTTCATGGAAGGGCTTGCGGCGCAATTCCTTGCGCTGGGCAGTGAAAGTGACGTTGCGTCTTCCGGTCTGCAATCCCTGGGGTTCAGCACGGATCAGATTGCGGACAAACAGGAAGAATGGCTGAAAACCTGTAAGCAGTTGGTGCAGACAATTCCCGGCCTGAGTGAAGTTATCAACACTGAAACCGGCGAGGTAACGGGCGGCATCGGTGCGCTGAACAAGTACGTTTCCGAATGGAAGGAAGCGCAGGAAAAGCTTGTTTATTGGAAAGCGTACTATGCAAAGGTTTCTGCGCAGCAGGAACAGGAAGCGTCACTTTATCAGATGCGCATTATAGCGGGTGGCGCAGAAGTTGCCGTCAAAAATCAGATGGAACACCTGGACCAGCTGCGGAAGGAGTTGGGGATCAGCGGCAGCGGCTATGACATGGTTATTAAAACCAATGCCACAGGCGGTCAGGGAGTTTTGACGGCAGCGGAAAAACAGTGGAATGACGAGGTGTTGAAACTTGGTCAGAAGCGCAATGAAGCTGCAAAAGCAGAAGACGCATACACAAAGGCCGTTGAAGAAAACTCAAAGGTCATCGAACAGAACAGCAATGAAAACCAATGGTTGCTTGAAAATATTGGTGAACTGACAGAGGAAGAAATCAAAGCCGGTGACGCTGCGGAAGATTTCGGCAACAAGTCCGCTGCCGCATGGCAGACGGCAACATCAGACGCAAAGGAAGCAATCAAGGCGGTTGCGGACTACTATCAGAAAATGCGGGACGCAACCGAAAAGACGGTTGAAAAGGTTGTCGGCGGTTTCGGCAAGGTCAAAGGCGCAACGGACAACGCAAGCAAGAAACTTGCGGAACAGAACAGCAAGGAACAGGAAGCGCTTAAAAAGTATGATTCAACGCTGAAGAAGTGGCGCAACGGTGACGGTTCCGTTGACCTGAAGAAAATGTCAGAGCATTGGGACAAGCTGACCAAGAAGGAAAAGGAAGCGTACAACGAACTTGCCAAGATCAAGAACAAGCAGACCGAACTGAACGAATCACTTTCGGAATACAGCCTGGAAGGGATCAAAGGCAACCTTGAAAGTCAGAAACAGTACATGACCGACTATGTAAACAACCTGAATCAGTTGCGGGAATGGGGTGTTTCTGACCAAACGCTTGCCGCCCTTGCCGATGGATCTGCCGAAAGCGCCGAATACCTTGCGGGGCTGGTTGCCGGTGGCAAGGAAGGGGCGCAAGAGGTTGACCGGCTTTTCAAGGAAGTTGAGGAACAGCGCAAGCAGTTTACCGACACGCTGACACAACAGCAACTGACAGTTGACGAAACCTATAGCAAACTTGTCGAAAAAGCGCAAAAGGCAATTGGTGAACTTGACTTAGGGCAGGAAGCGGCTGAAGCAATGGGCAACACCGTTTCCGGGCTTGCGCAGGGGATCAAAAGCCATGTCGGGGAAGTTTC
>Ga0265298_10009381_pt1 | contig 11660 bp, 11 predicted proteins | sample AusTroGonzalo_MG_3_FD_193486 | JGI IMG/M metagenome (GOLD analysis project Ga0265298, IMG submission 193486) | Bovine rumen microbial communities from tropical cattle in Woodstock, Queensland, Australia - Gonzalo_01 | ecosystem: Host-associated > Mammals > Digestive system > Stomach > Rumen ...
ACCTGCATGGGCTGTGGAAGGCAAAAATCTGACAGGTTCTGAAACGGTCTTTACTTGTGTTCGATCACAGTATGGAAGTTACTGAGGAGATCAAGGGGGTCTGTCGGGAGTATAAAAGGAAAGGAGACTACTGAAGGATGAGCTATAGAATAAAGTTTCTATGGGATGATGAAGCTGCTGTATGGGTAGCTACAAGCCAGGATGTTCCCGGTCTTGTTTTGGAATCCGGTTCTTTTGATGCGCTGCTGGAAAGAGTAAGATATGCAGTTCCGGAACTGATCGAACTCAACGGAGAAAGGCCAACTAATCTGAAATTGACCTATATTACAGAACGAGAAGATCAGGTGCCGGTATATGGCTGAATATGAGAAGAAAGTCAGGGAGATCCTGAAGGAGCATGGCTGTTACTTCGTTCGGCATGGAAAAGGTGATCATGATATTTGGTAATAAGGATCAGATGAGAATCGGCTTCATCCGATCAGTATGTTTTCATCCAGCAGGAACTGCTCAATACCGACGTACTGGATTCCGTTTTCATCTTTCCAGGGTTTCATGTACCCTTGGACAACCACCATCTTTTTGAAGGAATCCGGTATACGGATTAACGAAGCAATTTCCTGCTGTTTCTTTTCCGGATCCGCAATGCTCAGTGCCGATTGGATGTAATACCTGTCATACCCCCGATTCACCACAAAATCAACTTCAAGTTGCTTCCTGACTTTCCTCCCCTCATTATCTCTAGTCGCAAGCTCCACGACTCCTATGTCTACATCCATTCCGCGCCTGATCAGATCGTTGTAGAGGACGTTCTCCATCAGATGCGTCTCCTCAATCTGTCTGAAACTAAGTCTGGCATTCCGGAGGCCCGGGTCGGAATAGTAATACTTGCATGGGGTTTTGATGTACTTCTTTCCTTTTACATCATACCGCTCCGCTTTCTGAATCAGATAGGCGTTCTGGAAAAAAGAAAGGTACTTATCAATCGTGTCCGGAGCAACGGCCTGCTGGCGCTCGCTTTTAAAGGTATTTGACAATTTCCTGGGATTGGTGAGTGAACCAATACCAGAGGCAATGATGTCAAGCAGCGATGAGAGGACATCCGCGTCGTTCAGGATTTTGTTTCTCTCCAACACATCCTTGATATAGGTCCTCTCGAACAGATCGCGCAAGTACCTGCTCTTATCCTCATGGCTGTTCAGAGAAAGGATAAACGGCATTCCGCCATAAGTGTAGTAATCCTGCCAGGCGCCACGTTTGTCTTCCTCATAAGCTGCATAGAATTCAGCAAAAGATAGTGGAAACACTCGGATTTCATCGCCCCGGTCCCTGAACTGAGTCAGCACATCCGTTGTCAGCATCTTTGAATTGCTTCCCGTTACGTAAACATCCACATTGGGCATTTGCATGAAGCCAAGAACAACATCGATGAACGTAATCTTTGCCTCCGGGTCATCCACATAAGGATTTGGTATTTCTGAAACGTACTGGATTTCGTCAATGAAAACATAGTACCGCTTCTTTTTGTCCGTAATCCTCTCTCGGATGAAACGGTCCAGTTCCATAGGATTTCTGTACTTGACATTCTCAAAGATATCCAAAGCCAGACTTATGATCTGCCCTTCCGGCACATCTTCCCGCAACAAGTACTCGCGATAGAGCTGGAACAGAAGCACCGATTTTCCACTTCTGCGAAGCCCTGTGATCACCTTGACCTTTCCGTTGTCTTTTTTGGCTATAAGCTTTTCCAAGTACGCTTTTCTTGCCAGCATGATCTTACCTCATGAAAAAAATGCAGATTGGAACGAAAATTCCAGTTCCAGATGTCATGATAGCATCCTTCAGAGAAGAAGTCAACGCAAACTTGTGATTTTTCCGCTCCTGTCTGCATTTTTTTCACGTCCCAGATTTTTTCCCGTCCTTGTCATGTTGCTCACGTCATATTAGGAAAGCACATGTAGAAAAATGGCTTGTAGCTGGGCATGATAGGACATTGCACGATGGAAGGGTTATATATATTTCACCATATTATAAAGGATCAGAACGAAACAATCCGGATGTTCAGCCAAAGATAAGGTATAATCAGTTCATAGATGAAAAGCCAAAAAAGGATATTGCAGAGTTTTGATTCTCGTACAAATATATTCCTCTTATAGAAAATTAATTGGAGCGATCAAATAAAAACATGCGAGGGAGATAACCACATGCAAATGATTGTTAATGTGGCTGGCCAAGTGGGTCAGATCAAATTGAGTCAAGCTAAGGCGTTGTGGCCTCTCTTCGAAACAGTGATCAATTCAATCCAGTCATTGGAAGATAGTCATATAGATAAAAAAGAAATAACAATTGAAGCATTAAGAAATCCCAATATTCAAATGCGAACTAATGCAGATGGATCTCAGTCAGAGGAACCATCGCATTTTGAAGAATTCATTGTGATAGACAATGGGACAGGTTTCAATAAAGACAATTTTGATTCCTTTAATGAAGCATACTCTCAGTATAAAGTGAAAAAAGGCTGTAAGGGTATCGGACGCTTCCTGTGGCTAAAAGCATTTGAAAAGGTATCAATTAGTAGCACATATCATGAAAATGGGAAATGGTATCATCGTGAATTCGAATTCACTATGAAAGGTGTATCAGATGGAGCAGAAGCCAAAGAACTGGAAGAGGGGGATTACACAAATCAGACCTGTGTTAAACTAACAGGCTTCCTGCCCAGATATAGGGATTCGGTTGTATATGGCCTTGAAAGTCTAGCCAAGAAGATCATAGAGCATTGCCTGCCATATTTCATTCTGGGTATTTGCCCACCAATTATCTTGAAGGATAATCGTGGTGAAGTTATTTCTCTTACGGACTTCTTTGAGAAAACATATAAGGATTCGATAGATCAGGATGAGATTTCGCTGAAGGGAAGGCAATATCAACTATACCATATGCTTCTCGAACAGGGAGCAGACGGTCATGAACTTCATCTGTGTGCAAACAATAGGGAAGTCAAATCATTTGAATTGTCCAAGAAGATATCAAACCTGGAAAAAGGAAAAAAGCTTCACGCTAAAGAAGGAGACGTTTATTACGTTGGGTACCTTGCAGGTGACTACCTTGATGAGAATATAAACATAGAAAGATCTGAGTTTGAGTTTGAAGACCTTCCAATTATGGGAGAGAATAAACCAGCAGGGGAAGAAGAAATAGTTGATGCCGCGGTTGATATGATCAAACAATTTCTTCATGATGATCTATGTAAGGTTGGAGAGCAAAAAAGACAGCAGATTGACAGAATTGTTCAGAGTGAACATCCACAATATAGGCTTCTCTTGAATAGGAAGCCTGGGATTTACGATGAAATCCCTTCTGGATTAACAGATGACAAGGTCGATTTAGAGCTTTACAAGCAACAACAGAAATGGGAGTTAGAGACTGCGCAACAAAAGTATGAGATTGAGGAACGTGTAAAGCAGAGCGCCACAGATGATTTATCTTTTCAGCAGTTGTTTGATGATTACTGTAGAAGTATTACGGACCTAAACAGGGCTGGCTTGGCAGAATATGTCATACGACGGAAGGCGATAATTGATCTTTTAGAAAAGGCACTTGAATCTGATGAAGAGGGAAGATACAGCAAAGAGGCAAGAATCCACACGATTATATGCCCAATGCAGGTCTCATCGAATGATATTAAGTATGATGACATGAATCTATGGCTAATTGATGATAGGTTGGCTTATCATCACTACCTTGCTTCAGACAAAAAGATGAATTCACTACCTGTTTTAGAGTCGAACATAGACAATCGTATGGATCTCGCGGTTTTTGATGCAGCTTTATCATATACAGCTGATCCAGAAAACATTAATTCTATTACCATTGTTGAATTAAAACGCCCGATGAGGAATGATACTGACAATGATCCTGTGCGTCAGGTGCTCAATTATGTCAGGGATATAAAGGCAGGAAAGCTTAAGAAGGCCAATGGTAGAGATTTTGGCGACATGGATCGGGTGTCCTTTTACTGCTATGTAATTGGTGATATGACTCCAACAATGCATGATTCGGCGAGAGGAGCTGGATTAACAGTGTCGCAGGATAAACAGGGATATTATGGATACAATTCGTCGTATGGTGCTTATGTAGAAATAATTTCTTACGATAAGTTGCTGAAAGACGCCAAGCAGCGGAATAAGGCTTTGTTTGATAAGCTCTTCGAATCAAAGGGGGAATTAGTGCATCCAGAATTGATAGGGAATTGATAAAAACTAGACTGGAAACTTGGAAGGTTCGACAAAGTCAATAATCTCAGGAGGCTACTTCTGATTGGAAAATATGACGAGCAGGACGAACAAACCGAATAATGTGTGGATAATTATGGGTTTTCTTCTTATATTTTGTTTACTCATTCTAGATCTTGTTAACATAGGCAACTATGTTCCTGCTCTTGCACAAATAAACTATCAATTATGGAATATTATTGCTGTAGTTGGAGTCTTTCTTTTTGGGTTTCACTACATTGACAAACGAGATTTGAAAAGAAAACAGGCGCAGGAAGATACTGGAAGGTTTCTTATCCAATTGTCATATAAGAATTGTAGACAAATGATAGATTATTTGAATGTCCCTGAAATAAAAAAGACGTTGCTTTCTGATTTTGATGGTAATGCCCCAATAATGAGTCAACGTAGATATGTGGGAGTACATGATCTCCCCTTTGTAGATGATCAAGATATAAAGAAACTCGCATTTGATGGAACAATAGAAGCAAGTGACTTTGAACAATATATTGAAGTAAAGACATTGTATCAGAATATGGTTGCAATGTATTTCATCGCACCAGATCATCCGGAGATTTTTAACGAACAAAAACTAAAGCTCTTGAAAATACTCCCGGTTGATAACAAAAAAGACAATGAAAAAGAGAAAAGGAGATAATGGACCATTATGAAGTTTTACAAAATCGATGATCAGATCGTAATCAGCGACAAATCCTTATCTGTTGGCACTGAACTCATCGCAAACACAGTTGATGCTGCGCAAGAGAAACATGTGCCGTTAATCACCATTAATGGTGACGAAGTTAAGGTTGAAGTTGGCTCTGTTGAACATCCCAGTCTCGAAGCACACTACATTGAGTTCATCGTTCTCGTGACCGAGACCGGAATGCAGATGAAATGGCTGAAGCCAGGTGACAAACCGGAAGCTGTGTTTAAGATCACAGATAAACCTGTGTCCGCTTTTGAGTACTGTAATCTCCATGGACTTTGGAAGGCAGAAGCATAATCAAGAGGAACAAAAATGAAACAGGAAGTCGAGCGCGAAATAAGAGGGAACCCCATTCGATTTGTACGTAATGATGATCAGGTAACCATTGTCCGCCCAGATCGAAATGAAATAATGTTTACCACTTATATTGAGAATTGCTGGGATGAAATTACAAATGAGTTGTGGCGACTTGATAGTAAAGGGTATCCTGTCAGCTCTCGACTTGGTTATCTTCATGTATATATTATGGGCAAGTGGTATGGTGGAAAAGCAGTTGAAGAATTTAAGAATAAAGGATATGTAATTGACCATATCAGTAATGAACACAATGATTGTAGACTTTGCAATCTTGAATTTCTGAAACAGAATTACAATACTGCCAAGGGTCAGCAATTGGACAAGGACATGAAACGTCTGCGTAGACAATTGGCATTAGCAATTTACAAAGACCATGAAACAGGAAACTTTCAAATTACGATAGGCTGTAATGAGTATATATGTGGGCATGATAGAGATGGAAATGAATACGCAGTAGATTCTTTCAAGCTTTTATATGGAGGAGATTACAATCGATACCCTATAGTGTTGTCTGATGCTGAGGGAATCCTATTATCTTATGAACAAGGTGACGGTGTTATTCTTTCCACCACAAAAGCAGCTTGTGTGAGAGTATATCACGCTCTCCAAATTGAATTGACCGAAGAAGAAAAAGAGCAGGCAGTTGTTACTCGCTTTGGGAATCCTTTCATTGTGATAGGCAATGGTAAGACATATATAGAAAAACTTGCACCTGATAAGGATTGGAAAATTCCGGACGATTATGACGGTAATCAGCAGTTTTTCCACAGGATTCCGCATTGGGTGAGACGAACTGGAGCAGAAGCATGAAACTATTCGTAACAGGCGTAGCCGGGCAATTGGGTCATGATGTGGTGAATGAATTATCTGCCCGTGGTCATTATGCCTTTGGATCCGATGTGGTCGACTAAATCAGGTCAATGAGGAAACACAATGATCGTTATAGTAGAGATTTCCGTAGTGTAGGGACACAGGCTTAAATGGGGCGTAGAATGATGGTTTTAGAACAGTGTTTTTGTAGATTCAGGAACAGAATGTTGAACAAATAGAGAAATCTGACCAAACGAGGAGAATCATGTATTATTCACCACTGAGATATCCTGGAGGAAAAGCCAAGTTGGCACCCTTTATGGAAATAATGATCAGAAAAATGGGTCATTGCGGAGGAACATATGTTGAGCCATTTGCCGGAGGCGCGGGAGTAGCGCTGGAGTTACTTGAAAAAGGAGTTGTAAAAGATATTGTTATTAATGATTATGATAAAGGTATTTATTCCTTTTGGAAAGCAATTCTATCGGATACATCACGTTTTGTTCAAGATGTATATGATGTACCGCTAACTATAGAAGAATGGAAACGTCAGCAACATATTAGTTTGAATTGTTTATCAAAATACAGTTATGAACTGGGGTTTTCAACATTCTATTTAAACAGAACTAATCGTTCCGGGATAATTAAGGGAGGTGTTATTGGGGGAGAGAATCAGGAGGGATACTGGAAGATGAACGCGAGATTCAATAAAACAGATCTCATAAATAGAATAGAAGCAGTTGCCAGAAGAAGAAACCAAATTCACTTGTATAATAAAGATATAGTAAGCTTCATCGATAAAATTCTTCCCAAATATGAATATAATTCTTTAATTTACTTTGATCCTCCGTATTATAAAAAGGGGAAGCAATTATATTTAAATTATTTCGAACATAATGATCATTTGAGAATCAGAGATACAATCATTGAAAAAGTAAAAAGTGATTGGATTATCACATATGATGATATTCCAGAGATTGTGGATATGTATGATAATTATCCGAAAAGGCGATTTGATTTGGAGTATTCTGCATCAAGGAGAAGAACGGCTAGTGAAATTATGGTATTCAAGTCAAAAAACATGGTACCAGACATTTTGGAACTGGATAGAAGGTCACATTTAAATATGCGGGCAGTTTGATAGGTGGACGAAAGATGAAGATTATTGAAAAAATACACATTGATCGGTTTCGCGGCTTTGAAAATGTAGACATATCTTTTAATAGGCCGATCAATGCTATCATTGGTCGTAATGGCACTATGAAAACGACCTTATTAGGCATTCTGGCTCAACCATTCACGCTAGAAACAGGGGAAATGTCTAAAGAGGAGCCTCTTATTGGAGGGAAAAAATTCAATTCAAGGATGAGTGAAAAGTTCAAGTTCTCGGATACTTTTGACAAGGAAGGAGAACATAAATGGACTTTGACAATAACACCAGACGTATATCCTAAAAAGGAGTATACGTGCTTAAGTGAAAGAAGGACAGATAATCATCAAATACGCTTTTGGTCTACAGAAGGCCGCAAAAAGGGGATGAATTATATACAATGTCCTGTTATCTATTTGAGCATGAAGCGATTATTACCGATTGGAGAAGAGAAAAAGCTCAAAATTTCTGAAACGGCATTGACAGAAAAAGAAAAAGAACTATATATTGAATGGCATAATAGGATACTAATTTGTAATGAGGGTATTACACATGTTTCAAATCTAGTGTCATCAAATAAACTAACAATTGGGCCGACTACAAATCATAGTGATGCTGTTACAATTTCAGCTGGACAGGATAATGTAGGACGTATTATTTTGGCTATTCTTTCAATGAAACGGTTACAGGAAAAATATAAAGAAGAATATAGAGGTGGTATAATATTTATTGATGAAGTTGAAAGCACGTTGTATCCTGCTGCACAAGAAAAATTAATCGATTTTATGCATGAAACGGCGTATAAATACAGACTTCAATATTTTTTTACAACACATTCAGTGTCGACAGTGAGGTATCTGAAAACAGGGAATCACAATGAACGAAACAAGATAGTATATCTGCGTAACATTAATGGAAAGATTAAAGCTACAGAAGATCCATCTCTGATGGATATTGAAAATCATCTTAATGTTGCCGCGGGAAGAAAGAAGTCTAGAACGAATATTAAGGTGTATTGTGAAGATGAAGAAGGAATACTGTTTACGAAGGCATTACTACCTCCACGCATAAAGAGCGAAATTGAATTTGTTACCGGAATAAATTTGTCCTGGACTGTTTTTAAAACACTTTATGAGAAACGCGTACCAGAATTTCAAAACAATCTTCTTGTGCTGGATGGAGATGTTGGGAATCCAGATAATTGGGGGGAAAAATGTCCCCGTAATGTAAATATCGTTCTTTTACCGTCAAAAATGGCACCTGAGAGATTGATCTATGAAACATTATATAATTTGGATCAAGCAGATCCATTTTGGGAAAACGAATCTTTAAGTGGATATACAAAGGATGTTTGCTTTAGAGATTTCCCAAATCATATGGAAAAGATTGAAGATATTAAAGATTGGTTCAAGGCACAAAAGGATTTTGCTGGGAGAGGATATAGCAAATTTATTAATTACTGGAAAAAGAATAATGCTGATTTGGTAGAAAAGTTTGTTAATGACTTTGTTGGAGCATACAATTATGTTGCGAAACGAGTAGGATCGCCAGTTGTTGAAAGAAAATGATTAAGGATATCTGAGATTACCGTATTATAGTCATTAATAATGAATTCAACAATGGGAGCAAACAGATGGATGAGGAATTAGTAGAGACTCTAAAACTGATAATCGCAAGGTATGAAGGGCGTGAGACCGGAAGCGTTTTTATTCCTATGAAGGACTTTTCATGGTATCATGAAAGAAATGGACAACTTACCAAATTACAAGGCGAGGGAATGATTCTGAAGCCATTATTTAGTGGCAACGGCGCTGAAATAACATTGACACAAAAAGGTAGACATTTCTTCGATAGACCGAAAGTTATAAGGACATTGACGAAGAAAAAGATGATAGACATATTGTCGGCTTTGTCAGTAAATATAGCTACTCCGTGGCAAGATTTGGGATATACTGATGTAAAAGATTACTGGGCAGATATTGAAAAAATATGGTTGCAGGATCTTATTCTATTACAGACAAAACCAATTCATGGGGGTTGGGATACTAGACCAACGTTTCTTCGAATGGAAGGTGCAGTGGTCACTGATAAAGGCTATCGATTTTTGTCAGAGAGCAGATCAAACAATGTAGTTCTCAAAGATGAATTCAGAAACGCATGCGTTAAGATTTCTGATAATCCCATAACGTGTGGTAATCTTGATGAAGATGGACTGAATCGGCAAATTAGAGACTTTCTTCGTTCTGGAATAGAACGGTTTGGATATGTTATTACGGATCAGACGCAACAGGGATTTGGCAACTCTTGTACAAATCCGGGAGAATTAGATATTCGGATTAACAAAGATGGAATACCTGTAGCGATTTATGAAGGTCTTATTCATAAAGATAAAGATTGGATGTATAAACATATTGAAAAAGCAATAGGGAAATATAACCAATCGGGTTGCAGAGCGATTTATATGGTTGAGTTTTCCAGGAATAAACGGTTCCATTCTTATTGGGGGTACACACTCGATAATCTTGGCGAACATGAAGACATTAAAGGCGAAGAAGCAGATACTGGTGTTGATGGTGTGAAGTTGTTCAAAGGAAAAATTAAATATCAAGACAAAAATGTAGATTTTTATTATTTTGGTGTAAATGCACAAAGCCAAGGTTAGGAGAAAACAAAGCTTAAAGAGGGAGCTATATTGCATCTGAGGATTAGCCGATCCTATAAGCGGCCTTGTTTATGAGGATAATTATGATTCCGTGAAAACCGAAGTTGAAGAAACAATCAAAAATCTCCAGGACACTGATAGATATTTGAATTTTGAAACAGATGATTCTGTTTTCACATACACGCTTTATCACGAGAAGGATAATCCAGTGCGCTGTAATAATCTGGAAGAGATGTTAGATGTGGTTATCGCTGGTCCGAGTCGGAGCAATCAGTGATATTGGGCACCGGTGAGAGGGTTACACGTACCAGTGAAATGCAGTTCAGTGGTGCAGTGGGGAGCATAAAAGAGGGGGAAGGGTTGTGATGGCGGACAATACGGTTTGCGAGGCAGCGAGTGTCGGTTGTGAGTGGATCTTTTATACAGCCTCTCCTTTTGCACGCAGCTCTCTCCTGTATCTGCAGGAGATAGGCGGAGGGAAGACCTTACCGGCTCATACTTCTGAGCAGGGGAATATGCAATCCTGGCTTTTCTTCGTTGTCAGGAAGGGATCCGGGAGCTTCTCCTATCGCGGAAAGAAATATGCTTTGAGAGAAGGCAGCTGTGCCTTTATCGACTGCGGTAAACCGTATACCTATTCGATGGATACGGATGACTGGGAGATCTGCTGGGTTTGTTTCAGCGGCCAGCCTGTGATGCCTGTATATGATAAGTACTGTGAACAGGGTGGACGACCGGTTTTTATGCCGGGGGATTTGACGGGAATCTGCGGAATCTGGAGCAATCTGATGGCTATTGCAGAATCCTCGGATTCTCTGACGGATATGAAAATCAACGCATATCTATCGGATCTGCTGGCTTTTGTTATGGATGAAGCCTTGCTTCCGGAAAAAGGGAAACGCATAACCAAAGGCGTCTCTGTGGAAGCTGTCAGGGAGTATATTGATCAGAACTATGCTTCCCCGATTGATTTGGATGACCTGGCAGAGCGTTTCGGCATTGATAAGGGCTATCTGTCAAAATCCTTCAAGAAGCAGGTTGGTCAGAGCATTATTGAGTACACTCGTGTTGCGCGGATCAACAAAGCAAAAGAGCTTCTCCGTTTTACCGATCAAACATTGGATGAAATCGGGAAAGCGGTTGGAATTACTCCGGGCCGATATTTATCAGAGGTTTTTAAGGCCGTGGAGGGCGTGATACCGAGTGACTACAGAAAACAATGGAAGCTATCATCACGTGTTTTGTAAATAGTTGCATGAACCGGTGGGGTCTGTCCCCGTTGGGGGTTATTCCCGTTGGTGCGTGATGTATGCAGGAACCGGCGGGCTCCATCCCTGTTTGTGATAGCCAATGGGGCGCATATGGGTACGGAAATGATCATATCGCAACAAACGTCAACAACTGTGACCAGATTGAACCGTATTCGGAGATTTGCTTGACAAAGTGTATTGCCGGGACTCGATCTGTGGGACTCATTGTGAGAATGGCACCATCGAGATGGCATCTCCGTGGTGCGGGACGAGAGGTAATAGAAGGAATATGAACCACTACGGAGTCATCATGGCCGGAGGCGGCGGAACCCGCTTCTGGCCTTTATCCAGGCAGAAAACACCGAAGCAGCTTTTGAACCTTTCCGGGAAGGACCTCATGGTGAATGAGGCGGTGGACCGGATGGCGACGGTGATCGGGAAAAGCAATATC
>Ga0265298_10009382_pt1 | contig 11656 bp, 9 predicted proteins | sample AusTroGonzalo_MG_3_FD_193486 | JGI IMG/M metagenome (GOLD analysis project Ga0265298, IMG submission 193486) | Bovine rumen microbial communities from tropical cattle in Woodstock, Queensland, Australia - Gonzalo_01 | ecosystem: Host-associated > Mammals > Digestive system > Stomach > Rumen ...
TCACTTAAATTCTCAAACATATCTTACTATTAATAAAACACTTACCAAATATAAGCCCGTTTGTCAGGGGCCAGATAGAGGGCATTGCCATCCTTGACGCCGAAGAGTTCATACCAGGCATCAGTATTTCTGACCGCTCCATTCACACGGTCACGATTAAAAGAATGCCGGTCTATATCCCTGAGACCCATGATATAGGTATCCGTATACTTTGCCCGCCATAAATTACCGAATGAGATGCAGAACTTTATCAACTGCTCCTTGAGTGCCTCACCCTGCAGCCCTTTCTCCTCCTCAAGCCATGCCTTACAAGCATCATAGGCGATCAGGAATCCGCCCAGATCTGCAATATTCTCTGTCTCAGTCATCTTGCCATTGCACATGATATTATTACCAGGCAGCGTCTCCATACTGTCAAAGCAGTTAACGAGAAGATCAATACGTCTTCTGAATTCCACATTGTCAGCTTCACTGGCCATGATGCTCGTATATTCACCATATTTATTAAAAAGGGCACCCATACTATCGAAGCCATGGGTAATCTCATGGGCATAAATGGCAGAATACGCAAACATCTCCACGTTCAGGCCATCATGACTGATAAACGGCTCCCTCAGGAATACCGGATAAATCGACATGGCATTCAATTCCGGCTGATATCTGGCATTGACCATGAATACAGTGTATCCCTCAAAGAAGCACATATTAAAGTCTGTCTCTGCAATCGTCTTTCCTACGATCTTATCTATCAGTGCATTCTTGGCTCTGTTTATCTCCACAAAATCCTCCACAATGAGCGTGTTCTTGGACATATCGGTCATAGCCTCTGGATACCATTTCTCAGGCAGTCCCACGTTAAAGACCATGGCCTGGAGTTTCTCAATGGCATTGGCCCTTGTGGCATCGCTCATCCAAGGGTTAGTATCCAAGCGTTTGAGATAAGCCTTACGCAGACGGTCACAGAGCTGAGCCATAAGACTCCTTGCACTTGGCTGAATAAACTTGTCCGCATACTCCTTGAGCAAATCATAATTTAACATTATCTTCATATCCTCGAAGATATTAATCTTCTCATTCTCAGATGGCGCAGAATAGCATTGCGTGAACCGTCCATCTAACATATCAGCTAAATAATCAGCCAGTTTCTTCGGGTCAGCAGACTGCCATTTGGCTAAAGCCTCCTTTTCATTCACACCGTCTATGGGTTCTGATTCTTCATTAAGAAGAACCACTTCTGTAGGCAGGTAACAATATTCGGCACTGATGCCAAAGCCCTCACATATTTTCTTCAACATAGGCCACTCTGCTCCTACAGCACTCTCAGAACCTGGCGCAACGGCAGGGGCTGCATCTGTTCCTAGATCGTAGATTGTACCGGGAACTACAAGGACAAGGCCCACAATTCCTTTCTTCTGCATCAACTTCAACGTTATCGGGAGAGGATAACCCTCCTTCAACATCTTGCCTATGGTCAGCCAAAGCTGATCCCTGTCAACGGCTGCTGCCTGCAGACGCTCTTTGGCCTTGGTGACAAACTCCTCATTCTTCAGGAAATCATCCTTGGCGGCGTCCAAGTGTTTGGAGATGGTTTTTATAGATGCAGCCTCTATGGTTAGACACTCTTTACCATATTCTTGCTCAATCTCATTAGGGAAGAAACCGTAATACTGTTTGTCGGTATTTTCCCATTTGATGTCAAGAGCATCTATCCATCGACCATTACAATAACGGTAGAAGTCATCACCCGGATTCACACTGGTGTCCATCATGTCGTTGACAACCGGTTTCGGATCGACAGGTGTCACAGGATCGACAGGCTCATTGGGAACAACAGGAATGTCGGATACAGTACAAGCACTCAAAAGGATACCGCAGAAAACGACAAGCACCAACCAAAACTTCAAAACACCTTTCATATCTTGTTTTTTTATATCACTTCATAGCCGAATTTCTCGCAGAGGTCGAGGCTCATCTCCTTCAGTTTGAACTTCTGGATCTTACCAGAACCCGTCAGCGGGAACTGGTCGATGAAGAATACATACTTCGGAATCTTATAACGGGCAATCTTGCCGCGACAGAACTCCTGTACGTCCTCGGGCTCCATCTTCACACCCTCTTCGAGGATGATGAAAGCACCTACAGCCTCACCGTATTTCTTCGACGGTACGGCAGCCACCTGGACATCACGGATACCGGGCATGTGATAAAGGAACTCCTCGATCTCACGGGGATAGATGTTCTCACCGCCACGGATGATCATGTCCTTGATACGGCCCGTAATCTTGTAGAAGCCCTGCTCGTCCTTGATGCCAAGGTCACCAGAGTGGAGGTAGCCATTCTTGTCAATGACCTCTTCCGTAGCCGTCGGGTTCTTATAGTAACCCTTCATCACGTTGAAGCCCTTACAGCACATCTCACCCTGCACACCGACGGGACACTCCTCGCCAGTCTCAGGATCGAGCACCTTCACATCGACAAACGGGAAATCGCGGCCTACGGTGGTGCAGCGCTGCTCGAACGTGTCGTTCAGACAGGTCTGCGTCATACCGGGCGACGACTCTGTCAGACCGTACACACTCGTGATGGTCATATACATCTTCTCACTGACCTGCTTCATCAGTTCCACAGGACACAGCGAACCCGCCATGATACCCGTCCGCAGACAAGTCAGGTCGAACATATCAAACATCGGATGGTTCAACTCAGCGATGAACATCGTGGGCACGCCATAGACCGCCGTACATCTTTCTTTATGGATAGACGCCAGTACCACCAGCGGATCGAACTTCTCGACCATCACCTCGGTACAACCGTGCGTCAGACAGTTCATCGTGGCGAGCACCACACCGAAGCAATGGAACAGCGGCACACAGACACAGAGCTTATCATCGGCCGTAAAGCCCATGTTCTCACCCGTAAAGTATCCGTCGTTGGCAATACCGTAATGCGTCAGCATCACACCCTTCGGGAAGCCCGTCGTGCCAGAGGTGTACTGCATGTTGCAGACATCGTGACAGGTTACCTTGCTCTTCATCTCCAGCAGGGTCTCGTCCTCCATGTTCTGTCCCAGCAACAACAGTTCAGCCGTGTTGAACATACCACGATACTTCTCCATACCGATGAACACCACGTTCTTCATATAAGGGAAGCGCTCGCTGTTCAGATGGCCGCGCTCACAAGTCTTCAACTCGGGCAGCATCGTGTAGGTCATGTCCACATAATTACAGTCCCATGTACCGTCAGTGATACAGAGGGTATGCATGTCGGAGTCCTTGCAGAGGTACTCCAGCTCATTCTGCTTGTAGTTCGTGTTCACCGTCACCAGCACGGCACCGATCTTGGCTGTCGCATAGAGGAACGTCAGCCAGTCGGGAACGTTAGTCGCCCAGATACCGACATTCGAACCCCGCTCCACACCAATGGCGATCAAACCTTTGGCAAGGTTGTCCACACGCTCATTGAACTTACTCCAAGTAAAGCGCAGGTCACGGTCACTATAGACGATATATTCCTTATCCGGGGTGGTCTCTGCCCAGTGTTCAAGCCACTGACCCAAAGTACGCTCATGGAGTGTATAGCCTTCACTGCCCGTCTCAGCAGGATAGGTTCTGTCTGGCAGCGGCCTGCCTGCCATATCTAATTTCACGTTACTCATCTTCAATGTTCAATCTTAGAAGGGGATGTAAATCAATGCGAGAATTTTGGCAGACTTACCAGGGGCACCGTGCAGATGGTGCTTCACGATGGAATCATAGTAGATCGAGTCGCCTTCCTTCAGCGAATATTTCTCTTTACCGTAGACAACTTCCACTTCACCCTGCATCACGTAGATGAACTCCTCGCCCTCATGGGCAGAGAGTTTGTAATCCTGATTTTCTTCGGGATTGATGTCGATGATAAACGGCTCCATGTGACGACCGGCCTTCTGCTGGGCCAGCGGATGATACTCCATGTGCTTGCGGGCATCGGTGGCGCCGTTGGAGAAGCTGATGCTGCTGTCCTTCTCACGATCCTCAGCACGACAGACCACAGGGCCCAGTGCGTCGTTATCGTCCATGAATGTTCCCAGTCGCACACCCAGTGCTCTGGCTATTTTAATCAGCGGACCTAATGATGGCAGGTTCTGGTCGTTCTCAATACTGTTGATCTGCTCTACTGACAGACCCGTGCTCTCAGCCACCTCTTCGATGCTGAGGTTTTTCGTCTCTCTGAGTCCCTTGATTTTGGAACCGACATAAGTGTTAGTGTTGGACATAAATCTCTATTTTATTAAGTACATTATTTATTTTGGGGCGCAAAGTTACGAATAAGTGAGCAAAAAACAAAGAAAAAAAACAATTTTCTTTCATTTTCACCTTTTCACTCTTTCACCTTTTCACCTTTTGGAGTACTCACAACCGCAGTATTGCTGGTTATAGAAGTCAAATTCTTTCAATAGCTGATTACGACGTTCATACAAACCGCCCTTCCGCCAATTCTGTGCCCAAAAGACTGTATCTGGCACCATCTGCTCTGCCTGATGACCAGCACGCTCAATCTGTTCAAGACTTTTCCAACGGGAGGAGGCCAATGTGGTGGCAAAATACTTGATGCCGAGTTCCTTGGCTTTCTTTGCAGCAACGGTCAGCCGTAGCGTAAAGCACAGTTCACAGCGACGACCACGCTCTGGTTCTCCTTCGAGTCCACAGACATCCTGACGCCAATGCTCATGGTCGTAGTCGCCATCAATCCAGGTCAGTCCGAGACTCTCCGCATGACGCTTGCTCTCGTTCTTTCGGATCTCATACTCCTCAACAGGCCATATATTCGGATTGTAATAGAATATGGTCGGACGGATATCATGCTGCACCAGCCACTCGACAATGGCCGAGGAACATGGGGCACAACAAGCATGCAGCAACACCTCCTTTAATCCTTCTGGAACAACTATCGCAGGTTTCTTCATCACTTCTTTGACTTTTCGTCTGCAAAGATAATCATTTTTCTCTATATGAGTGTTAATCTTCCCAAAAATCATGTCTGTTCCATTTATATTTCGTATCTTTGTCAAATAATTATTCATTGCAACTAAAAACTTTTCATGATGAATCTGAATCTGACATCCAACATCAAGATGCCTGACCATCAGTTAAGGCGACAGGTCATAGACCTCTGTAACAAGACAGGCAAGCCCCTGTTGAAACTCTCCACCAAGGACTATGTGGAAAACGGACTGGGGCACCTCATTGAGCAATTCAACGGACAAGCAGGTCTGGTGAACATCGAAGTGTTCAACGAACTGCAGCACACCATCACCGGATGGCCTGGCGGCAAGCCTGACGTAGACGACACCACCCGTCCTGAGCGAGCCAAGCCCTACCCCAAGCGTGTCATCGTCTTCTCCCCCCACCCCGACGACGATGTCATCTCGATGGGAGGCACCATCCGACGGCTGATGCAACAGAAACACGATGTGCATGTGGCCTATGAGACATCGGGCAATATCGCGGTGGCAGATGAAGAGGTACGGCTCTATATGCACTTCATCAACGGCTTCAACAAACTCTTTGCCAATGGCTCCGACGAGGTCATCAAGATCCGCTATCGTGAAATCATGAGTTACCTGAAGGAGAAGAAAGAGGGGGATTGGGACAATAAGGCCATCCTCACCGTAAAAGGCCTCATCCGTCGCGGCGAAGCCCGTAATGCCTGCGGCTATAACCATATCACCAAAGACCACATCCACTTCCTCGACCTGCCGTTCTATGAGAGTGGCAAGATTGAGAAACTGCCTATGACGGAACGCGATGTCGAGCCTATCATGCAGTTGCTGGAGGAGATACAGCCGCATCAGGTTTATGTCGCTGCTGATCTTGCCGATCCTCATGGCACCCACCGTAAGTGCACGGATGCCGTGTTGGCTGCCATCGACGAGGAGAAGAAAGCCGGTGCCGAGTGGTTAAAGGACTGCCGCGTATGGATGTATCGGGGTGCCTGGGCTGAATGGGATGTGGCTGACATTGAGATGTGCGTGCCAATGAGTCCTGAGGAACTGCGCGAGAAGCGGAACGCCATCCTCCGGCATCAAAGTCAGATGGAGAGTGCGCCGTTCATGGGTAACGACGAACGCCTGTTCTGGCAGCGTGCCGAGGACAGGAACCGTGAGACGGCCAAGCGTTACGACGCCCTCGGACTGGCCTGCTATGAGGCGATGGAAGCATTTGTGGAATACCACTTTTAAAAGGTAAAAAAGTAAAAAGGTAAAAAAGTAAAAAGGTAAAAAAGAAATGATGAGAACGAAAATATTCAATAAGGTAACAGGTATGGTAAAAGGTCTTTTACCCTTTTACCTTTTTATCTTTTTACCTTTCAACACACTGGCTGGCGATCCGGCTCGCTCGGCTTTGCCGCTTGGCTCGTCCAAGAATTATGAAGTGGTGCCCCTGCCGCAGAGTATTGTCATGCAGAAAGGAGAGCCGTTTATCCTCGAAGCGGGCGTTGAGATACTGGCAACAGCAGATCTTCAACAAGAGGCCGCGTTCTTGCAGCAGTATCTGAAGGAGGTTACCTGGAATGACCTGCCCATTGTTCAGAAACGGGCGAAGAAAGTGCGCTATATCGAGCTGGCCGTCTCACCTAACGTGAAAGAGGCAGAAGGCTATATCCTCACCGTCAACCAGAAGGGTGTCACCATTCAGGGAGGCTCTGCCGCTGGTGTTTTCTATGGGATTCAGACATTGAGGAAGGCCGTGAAGGAAGGCGTCATCATGAATCCTGTCATCATTACCGATGCACCTCGTTTCACTTGGCGAGGCATGCATCTCGACTGTTCACGTCATTTCTTCTCAACGGACTTTGTGAAGAAGTTCATCGACCTGCTGGCGCTCCACAACATGAACCGCTTCCACTGGCATCTGACGGATGACCAAGGCTGGCGCATCGAAATCAAGAAGTGGCCCAAGCTGATATCAGTAGGTTCACAGCGCACAGGCACCATCATTGGTACCAACTCCGACATCGACGACGGTATTCCCTATGGCGGCTATTACAGTCAGGACGAAGCAAGAGAGATCGTAGCCTATGCCGCAGCCCGTCATATAACCGTCATCCCTGAGATCGACATGCCTGGACACATGTTGGCAGCCCTCGCCAGTTATCCTGAGTTGGGTTGTACGGGCGGTCCTTATCAGGTGGGACACTACTGGGGGGTCTATAAAGATGTGCTCTGCGTCAGCAACGAACGCGTCTATCAGTTCGTCGAGGATGTGCTGACGGAGATTATGGACATCTTCCCCTCCGAGGTCATCCACATCGGTGGCGACGAGACGCCCACAGATAAATGGCAGCAATGCCCGAAGTGTCAGGCGCTCAATGCCACGTTCGGCAAGCCGACTGCCCAGAGCGAGGAATTCTCCCCCCTCACCTCTCGCCTCTCACCTCTCCAGGCCCACTTCACCAAGCGCGTCTTCGACTTCCTCACCGCCCATCATCGTCGTGCCTTGGGTTGGGACGAGATTCTCGACGGCTCCCCTCAGGATGCCATGATTATGTCTTGGCGAGGCACGGAACCTGGTGCGAAGGCAGCAGAGACAGGGCACGATGTCGTCATGACACCCACCACCTTCTGCTACTTCGACTACCAGCAGGTGGAGGATACGCAATTTGAGCCCAGCCGTTGTGGCGGATTCATCCCCATCGAGAAGGTCTATTCCCTCGATCCTGCGCCAGACAGTCTATCCACAGCAGCCCGAGAGCATATCCTCGGCGCACAGGCCAACCTCTGGTCAGAGTACATGACCAACGAGGCGATGGTTGAGTATCAGGCTCTGCCCCGCATGTCAGCATTGTCTGAAGTGCAGTGGACAAAGCCGGAGCGTAAGGACTACGAAGCCTTCAAGGAACGGCTGACACGACTGACAACGTTCTTTGAGCTCTACCATTACCAATATGCCAAGCATCTCTGGCCGGACAGACAAATGCCCAGCCGCTGGCAGTTCTAAAAAAGTAAGAGATTATAGTCCGCGAGCTTTATTGATTAAAGTCCGCGGGCTTTCCATATACGATCCTTGGCGGCATTGATCTCCTGGAACTTCTTCTCTGCGGCCTTGCGCACATCCTCGCCCAGTGCGGCCACCTTATCCGGGTGGTGCTCAAGGGCGAGTTTGCGATAGGCTTTCTTCACCTCGGCATCGCTCGCATCAGGACTGACGCCCAGTACCTTATAGGCATCCTCAAGCGTATCGCCCTGCAGGTGCAGCATGGAGTCTACCTCTGAGGCCGACATGCCCAGCCACTGGGCACATTCCTTCAGGGCCGTAATCTCGCTTTGGGGCACACGACCGTCAGCCTGGGCCACCATCACCAGATAGTTCAGCAGTTGCAATCGCTGCGAGTAGTCCATCTGCTGATTGATCTGTCCGCAGCACTGACGTACCGTATGCTTGAACTGCGTCCAGCCCTCACGCTTCTGTTCGTCGAAGAGCTTATTCAGGATCTCATTGCCTTGACTGACAGCATCGGATCCAAAGTTCTGGCGGAGCATCTGGCGAACCAGTTCCATCTCCGAGTGCATCGCCTTGCCGTCGGCCTTGATGATATAAGAGGAGAGCACGAGCAGCGAAAACAGAAAACTATTCCGCTGTCCCTGCTGCTGCCGCTGACGATAAGCCCGCTGATAGGCCTCGTTGAAGTCCTGATACGACTGTCGCTGTTCGCGACTGGAGCCTTGACCCCATGTGCCAGAATTATCAGGAGTATTCACCCCGTCGAGCATCGTGTCGAACAATGATCCCAACAGATAGCCTGCCAGTGCCCCAAGTGGTCCCCCAGCCATCCATCCGATGAATCCTCCTATCCATTTTCCTGCTGCCATAATACCTAATAATTGGTTTCACGTTGCAAAAATACAACTTTTTCTCTATTTTATAATAGGTTTATGGCAAAAAACGCATTTTTATGCTTTAAAACACTGACAGAACTGCCATCTATGGGGCATTAACATTCTCGAGTAGAATTGGACAAAATTCGTGACAAATATTTTACAAAGCAAACAACCCGTAAGAATTCTTGGAGAAAATAGGCATCTTTCTGGGAGAAACAAGGCATGAAAGTCTGGGTTTAATGCCTATAAAGTCCGACTTTCCTTAGTCCAAAATCTATAAAACTTAACATATTGATAATCAAATAGATACAAAATCTTTAATATTAAAATACCTGTTTGCGAATTTTGTTTACAGACCAGTTGGGCTCAAATTAGTAGATATCATATTAACTTTTGAGGCTGTCATATAAGAACAGAGCCCTGACAATAGGGCTTACATATTACTCTTGGAGATAATCTTCTTCCCGTCCTTGTTCCAAACGAAAATCCAACTGCCTTTGCGGCTGGTGATGGTGTTGCCCGATACGCCGACGATCTCACCAACATCCGAGACATTCATGGATTTCAAGACTTTGCCTTTGGCATCATAGATACGATAGAAAGAGTAGTACTTCGCCACAAAGAAATCACTACCCCACCCTTTCAGATCACCAACGCTGCTACGCGAAAGGCCACCAATCTTCTTTCCCGCCTCATCGTAGACGTAGTACCAGTTCTTGGTCTCCTCAATATACGAGATCTGCTGGCGCTGAGCATAAGCACCAACAGTCAGCAATGTCATCAAGATAATCAACCACTTTCTCATTTTCATATCCATTTGCTTTGTGGGCACTTTTTCGTTCTTTCTTCTTTACTTTTCTAATAACCATTTCCAGACGGGAATGGCCTCGATGGTGATACCATCCTCTGTTATCTGCCGTTCAGTATCCCATGTAATGATGACACCCTGATACTGCTTGTATGCTTTCAGGAATTTGATAAGCCCACCCACTTCGCGTTCGTAAGTATCTAGGTCATCGATGCTATAGGATACCTGAATGGCTTTATTAACCTCTGGTATGCAGAAATCTATCTCTACACCTTTATTATAATAGAATAGGCGCAGTTCTTCTGGCGTGTTATGATAAAGCTTATTCAGATAGATGGCAACAATGTTCTCCAATAATTTAGTTTCTCCACCCGTCAAGAAGAGGTTCAATATGCCATTGTCAGCAAAATAACGCTTTACGATGGTCTGCTGTTCGGTCAGAGGTGAGACGAGGTTTGGTATAGAGAATATGAGATAGGCATCCTCCATATAGTCGAGATAGTCTTTCAACACCGTTGGACTGATACTGTCACCCTTTGACTTGATAATGTGTTCCAAGCGTTTCAGAGTGGTTGGCTGCATCACGCTGTCAGCCAACTTTCTTGCCAATAGTCTGAAGATGCGTGGATTACGGATCTTATTGCGCTCCACGATGTCACCCATCAGGATCTTCTGGTATAGCGAGGTGAGCCATTCCCGCTTGTCCGTCTTGTCGAACGACTCAGCAAAGCCGCCACGATAGAAATATTCGTTGAAATGACGCAATACCGTCAGCCGTTTGTCTGGCAGGAATTCCCAGTTTTTGTCAAGTTGGATGCCGTAATAGTTCAAATACTCTTCGAAGGAGAAAGGATAAATATTGCGTTGGATGTAACTGCCGCCAAGTGTAGAGGTAATCTCACGACTAAGCATTTTTGCGTTGCTACCCGTAATCATCACTCGGCGTTTTTCTTCAGCCAGTCTACGGGCAAACTTCTCCCATCCCAGAATATTCTGTATCTCGTCAAGGTAGATCAGGGGATGCTTCTGATCGTACATCTCCCAATAGGCATCAAGCAACGATCCAAGTTCTTCAGACTTTATCGAGGCCAGGCGCTCGTCCTCAAAATTGATGTAAAGAAAGTCTTCCACCTTAGAGTTTCCTGCAGAGAGTCTGGCTTGCATGTCCTGATAGAGCGTGTACGACTTTCCTGCACGACGAATGCCGACGAGCACATAGCATGCATGCTCATCGAAATGTCCAGCCCTTTGCAACAATTTAGTCTTACCTATTTGCTGTTGCTTTTCGGCAATGACGGTCTTAATAATTTGCTTATCCACAATATTTTTCTTATGTTTACTTTGCAAATATAGCAAATTATTCCGAACTATACTTTATAATTATAAACAGACGCCACCTTATTTAAGTTTGTTTAACCATTTCGAAAGTGTTTTCCTCCCCTTTTCCCGTCCTTTCTCATATCCGCCACTTCGATTAACCGAAAAACACTACAAGAACGCAAATGCCTATCAAATTCCATATCATGCATTCCAATTTCACCGATGCAAAGATAATAAGAACTATTCAATTATACAAATTTGCGTTACGCATTTTTATATAATACCTCTTTTTCCATATAAAACCAAAGTGCCTTCGAATACTGACGAAACATTCAAATATACAGACTTAAAAAGTTGAATATGACACAAAATTGTGACTTCTTTTGTTAAATATTCATCGTGCTAAACAAATAAATAATTAAAATATTTTGCACACTGAACATTTTTGCTTATTTTTGCAACTCCTTTTCAAGTAGGAATATGATAAAGAAAACTCTTCAGATACTATTAATATTCATGTTCATAGTCTGCTGTTCCCTCACGGCGAGGGCTCAGGAGAAGATCATCGAATTCGAAGGCAATAAATACACCATCCATGTGGAGCAGCTGAACCCTGACACGGAAATGACGCTACTCGACGTGCTGCATTTCTGTCCGGAGCTGATGTC
>Ga0265298_10009383_pt1 | contig 11655 bp, 9 predicted proteins | sample AusTroGonzalo_MG_3_FD_193486 | JGI IMG/M metagenome (GOLD analysis project Ga0265298, IMG submission 193486) | Bovine rumen microbial communities from tropical cattle in Woodstock, Queensland, Australia - Gonzalo_01 | ecosystem: Host-associated > Mammals > Digestive system > Stomach > Rumen ...
CCTTCGAGCTCGGCGATCCTGTTTTCCAAGGCGGCACGGGTGGGATTCTGCATCCGGGAATAACTGAACTCGGATTCCTTGTCGATATCCTCGTGAACAAATGTCGCGGCCTGAAAAATCGGCGTGGTGATCGAACCGAAAGCCGCCCTGCTACATCGTGACGGATGCACGCATCTGGTATCTATCTCAAACATGTCTTCCGTCCTCCTGTGATTGAATTGTTGAATCAAAAAAACGCTACTATTATGGTTGTCTATTATTAATGTACCACACCTTCCCTGAAATTCAAGTCGAATTCAAGAAATTTCTCTACTTTTTTGATAGCGTAAATGCGAGAATATAGAATCGGGGCAATTCTCTGTTATCTTGTATGACAGTTAATCTCGTTTAGACCCGTCTGTCACGTCCGAGGTTACCGAACCATAAGAAAGTGTGGGAAACAGAAAAAGTGACGGAAAAAACTGAAAAGCATCACCCATTTGATGTCGTTTCGGAAAGATACTATATGAAAGCCCGGAAAAGAGTGCATCATCCAAAACGAATATTTCCCTCACGTGAGGGAATATTTGAACGAACAGTACAAGAGGGGTAAACATGATTGAACATGACAAAATGAATGTTGAAACAGCCCTTTCCGATCCAAGCGTAACGTCCGCACGAGTTGCCACCAGTCAAAAAACGAAAAAAAGAAGAACGGGGCAATTCTCTGTTCTCTGAAAGGTCGGGAAAAATGGCGATAAAGCCGGGAAAAGATCGGAAAAAAACAGAACGACAGAAAAACGGAGAAAAGTTGGATGGAGCACGATCCATGATGAAAACGAACTTTTCTCAAAAACGAGTTAAAAAAAACAGCAAATCGGCGGAGAAAAGTTTCTTTTTGAGGCGGAAACCCTTGCTTTTGGTCGGCCAGAAGGGGTCGAACCCCCGTCCAAGCCCCAAAGATCCAAAACACGCAGTTTTCTCGCAAAAAGAGCGAAATCGAGGGCAAAAAGCCCCAATATGTGGACAGGCCGACCCCGACCTCACAGAGAAACAGAGAAGAAACCCCCGCCGGAAACGGAAGAAAAGGGCGTTTCAAAACTTTCTATTCGGTTTTTGCCAATCCGTGCAGTTGTCGCAACCTGCTGAAGTTGTAAGAGGTTTGGAGGCAATGCGCGGACCCGGAAATCCGCGTATTTCTAAACTACTTAGACAAGTTGGTGGAGGTGAGGTGAATAACCACACAATGGAAAATAAGCTCAAAAATCTTTGTTACCCATTTATCCAGAACAGACTATGCCAGTTCTTAAGTGCGAACGCACATCGTGAAAAATGGGGCAGTTGTGGGGCATTTTCGCCTTTTTGTGGGGCAAAAATGGGGCAGATTTCCAAGTGTCAAAGTGCTGTCGCCGGACAGCGAAACAGTCAACACGACTGGCTCTGATAACCGCCCGACAAGATACTATATCACGGAAATCCCCTATTTCAAGGGCTGAACCGACATATTCGTGTTAAATTCGGTTGATCCGCCGTTGGAGGAAACCGTCACCGTCAAGGTCACGGCGAAACCAACCGCATCCGGTCGAATCCCGGCATAGATATAATCACTTTTCCTTTTCCAGTACGTTGATCAGCACTGTGAAGCCCTTCTTCGATTTCGAATTTGGTTCCAGTCGACTCATGTAGAGGAGGTCAACAGTCGCCTTGCCGTGCTGGATATCGTCCATCTGGCGTTCGCCATTTGGGGGATATTCGCGTGGAGAGAGCCGAGGAAGGAGTGAGGGGCGATGCCCCTCACTTAACCGGGAAGCTCAAGACTGTCAGGGAAAAAGCGGGAACGGTGACAGTGTTTGATGGCATGAGCGTGATGGTCTCCGGTTCGGACGGACGCACGTTCATGTCGTCGGGATTGCCGGAAAGTACGGTCTTCACGGCTGTCACGGATGCGGGACCTAAGTTGTCGAGCTTCAGTGCGGTATTCACTTCAAACGGGAGCAGGTTCACGATCTTGATCGTGACAGTGCTCGTCTTGGAATCGATCACACAGGAGGACGCGAATCGCTTCCGAAGAGGCGCGAACTCATCGTTATCCGGGATGGCTCGATCTCTATTCATAAGGTTTGCAGCTGTGCGCGCATACCTGTCTCCGGCGTTATTGCCGAAGAGTTTTTGGACGAAATATCCGGTGGTCGGCTTGACCTCAGTGTTATTGAAGTAGATGAGATCGGGATTCCATTGCGTGTCGCCTTCCTTTGCGAGGAGCGGCGCGTAGGATGCCATGGCAACTACGTCTCCATTTCGCTCAAGCGAGATCATGTGGATTGCTTCTGTGAGCGCGGTCTCAATGGTACTGGTCCGTGATCCATTGTGGCTGGCATATTCGCCAAGGTAAACGCGCGTACCACCGCGTTCGTATGTGTCGTAGTAGTTCTGATTATTGAGGAACCAGCCGGGAGCCTGATAGTAGTGTTCATCGACAAGCGGGATATTGTGCTTTCGCGCAAGAGCCCAGCCGTCCTCATAATCGGAACCTTCGTATGTTGGACCGACCGTGCCGACGATGGTAATCTCCGGATGCTTGGCCCGAACAGCGTCGATGATCATGATGTAGCGTTCAGCGAAGACGTCGGAGATGAGGTCCTCGTTACCGATGCCGATGTATTTGAGATGGAACGGTTCGGGATGTCCTGCTTCCGCGCGGACTTTGCCCCATTTGGAGTCAGCGGGACCGTTCGCCCATTCGATCAGGTCAAGGACTTCCTGAATGTATTCGTCCATCTCGTCCATTGGGATGCCGCCCTGCTGGCCTTTACCATCGCGGAATGAATTCTGGCAGGAAACGCCAGCGGGTAGAATCGGAAGCGGTTCCGCGCCGATATCCTCACAGAACTGGAAATACTCGAAGTAGCCAAGTCCGGCGGACTGGTGATAGTCCCAGATATTGGACTGCGGGACACGCGCTTCGAGAGCACCGACGGTGCGGTTCCAACGGTACATATTTTTGAGCCCGTTTCCATGAGCCACACAACCGCCGGGGAAACGGATGAAACGCGGCTTGAGATCGGCAAGCGTCTGTGCAAGATCGGGACGAAGACCGTTCCTGCGGCCTTTGAACGTCTTTTCCGGGAAGAGCGAAACCATGTCGAGCGCGACTTTTCCCCCAGACGGAATCAGCGCCAGCTTACCGTGGTCTGTATCTTTCGATGCGGTCAGCTTCAGTTCGGTTTTAGTCCACTCCTTCCCCTTTACGGTGATAGTGCCGGACGCGACCACCTGGTTCTGTTCGTCACGCATCTCTACTTTCAGTTTCGATTCGCTATTATCCGGGTTTTTTGTGAATACACTGAAGAAATAAGAATCTCCCTTGCGGAAGACCATGCCGCGGAATCCCTCATTGACAAGAGCAAATTCTTTGGAGGCGGGGGATTCCAGCACAAGATAGTGCGGATTGTTCTTGTGAATGGGCGCATCGGTCGCAATGGTCGCTTTCAATTCGGAAGGAACGCTCCAGCCGGTGAGGGCATTCCACTCGCCATGGTCAAGGTTGTTGAACTCAAAATCGCGGTTGCGGACAAGCTCGGCATAGAGCCCGCCGTCAGCAGAGTAATTGATATCCTCAAAGAAGATGCCCCAGAGGATCGGGCTGATATCCTTGGTGCGGTTCAGGTCAACGGTGATTCCGGCGGAGAGATTCTCGGCACGGACATTACGAGGCAAGCGAAGATCCGCTGTGACACGTTCGTGTTTCAGAGATTCTTTCCGATCGTGTTCCTTCTTGTAACCGATGATGTTGTCCAGCTCTGCCTTCGAAACCGTAACGATGGTTCCTTTCCATTCGCGGTCTTCCAGCTTGACCGTCTGTCTGGGATCCATGACCTTTGTGCCGACCTCCGTCTTGGTGAAATGCTTGAAGTCTTCCGTACTGAGTCCATTGCCTTCCGGCATGCCGTTTGCATTGCACCATTGAATGCAATACGAATCGTTATCATCGCAGACGGAAATATGCGGGATCAGATTTCGCGGAGCCTTTTCCATGTCGTAATAATTCTGCACATGCCAATGGACAAGATCGGGTGAGGCTACAAGCGCAAATACCGGATCATCCGGGTTCGGGGTAAAAATGCAATACCACATACCGTGTTTCTTGTCGTGAAAAAGAAATGGATCGTGCATCTTTTTCTCGGCAAACCACGAGCCATAGTCGCTGCCAACCCACCCGTAGTCAATCATGTGCCAGTCCAAACCATCGGCATTCCACGCATAGAACAGGCGGTTGCCGCGTTCATATGCGAAGAGCTTGACCCCGGGGTCGGGTGCAGGCTTGGTTTCTGCTACAGCGGATGTGCTGAATAAAGCAGTGAGGGCTATCGTTGCGAAAAGGTGGTGGAACAGCTTCATAATTGTCTCTCCGGTGCTGACCGTGATGGGTGAAAGTTACTGTTTTTTGAGGCGAAAGACGAAGCCTCCGCGTCCGAGCGCGTCGACGGTAATCTCGTCGCCTGCATTTGCCGTGCCCTCCGCAAATCCGAACGATGTGCGGTTTTCGCCGTCGCCGATTTTCTCCCAGGCGAACGTTTCGCCGGGCTTGCCGGGTACTTTGAACTTGAACGTGCGGACTTCGTTCTTTCCGTTGATGCCGCCGACGTACCAAGTGTTGCCTTTACGACGAGCGAGGATGGCGGAATCGCCGGGTTCGCCGCCGAGATACTTCGTATCATCCCATGCGGTCGGCAACGTGGCAAGGAACTCTTTGACCTTGTCTGGAAGCGACCGGAACGAGGATGGGCGGTCGGCCATATGCTGGGCAGCGGATTCGAAGACCACGGGAAGCGCCAGTTCATGGGCGTGGGATGTGGTGTGCCTGTGCTGGGAATCGGTGAACGCGGTGGGCGTGTAGTCCATCGGGCCAACGACGTTGCGGATGAAAGGCAGCGTGGTGTTATGCTCGGCTCCGGCCTCGGTCAGCACGTCATTGTTGTTGTACATCTCAGCTCCGAAGACTGCCTCCATGGACATGAGGTTCGGCCATGTGCGGGACCAGCCACGCGGCAGCGTGCAGCCATGGAAGTCCACCATAACCTTGTGCGCAGCGGCATCGCGGAGGATGTCAACGTAATACTGCATCATATCCTGCTTATCGCCGCCGAAGAAGTCGATCTTCACGCCCTTCACGCCCTTGCTGTTCAGCCACGCGAATTCCTTTTCGCGAGCCTCGTGCGTGATGAAACGGTCGCGCGGCCCACCCATGACGCCCGTATGTTCACCACCGGAGTTGTACCAGAGCCAGACGCCGACGCCTTTTTCCTTGGCGAGTGCAAGCGCGTCATCAATGTTGCCCCCGTTGCCCATCACATCCCATTCCCAGTCGATCAGGACGTTCGGCCATTTCATGTCTGCGGCGAGGTTGATGTAATCTTTTACGACTTGGAAATCGCGGCTGCCGTTGTTGTGTGCCCAATAGACCCAGGCGGCCATACCGGGCTGAATCCAGGATGTGTCGGCAATGGCGCATTCCGGCGCAAGGTCGTCAATGAGCGTGGATTCCACGATATTCGCGAGCGAGCCGATGATCGCGGCGCGCCACGGGGATTTCCACGGGAGCATGGTCTTCGGATTGACCGCACCGTGTCCGTTGCTCTCCCACTGTTCCGGGTAGCTCGTGCGGATCACACCTTTTTCCTTGTCGCTGATCTTCAGCAGACATCCGCAATAGGAACCGTCGAATCCGGTTTCGGAGATTAGCCCCCACACGGTTTTGCCCGCATTATGGAAGAAGATCGGGTATTCCACGAGCTTATCCGGCAGACTGGACGCGGCATACTCCGGATAGCGATCCTCATAGCCGAGTTCGCGTCGTTGGAGACGGAACGTATCGGTTTCCGGGAAATGGTACGCCGTTGTCTCGCCCTGAAACTCCACCGGAGTATCTGCAGTCCCGTCGATTTCATAACGGAACGCAAAGGAATCCGCACCAAGGCGGACTGTCACGCCGATCTCATTACCGTCCGGATTCGCGAACACGAGCGTCTTTTCGTTCATGCGGTAGGAGCAGTCAGAACGCTTTCCGCTGACGGCTTTGTACTGTTCGGCAACGAGTTTCGCCTTTTTCGGGATGCCGCCCTTCAGCGTCATGGATGCAATATCGTAGTTCGCTCGGTCGGATTTCAGTCCCAACTGAACTTTCATAACCTCTTCATCTCCGCGCTTCACCTGAAGCATATTGCCTTCGGCGAGGTATACGGCAAGGGCGTCCTGCGCGGTGTATGACGCATCCGGCGCGATCAAAATCAGGTTTTCGGGGAGGTTTTCGTCATCACATGCGCTAAATAACGCGGTAAAAGCTGTTGCAAGCAGGACGGCGGCGCATGGCAGAGTTTTTTTCAGGGAGAAACGTTTCATCGGGGCTCTCTTCTGTTGTTATGTGGATTCGTTATTCGGAAGTTTTATCTTGCTTTGAAGATACAATAGCATAGATTCTATCATTTTCAACGATGCGAGAGTTGTTTCTTACGTTATAATAGCGTTAATATGGTATAAACATAAAAAACATAACGTTAAAAAATCAACTGTTCTCTGCTGCGGCAGAAATGTTTCTCTCCTGTTTGCAGGAGCAACTCCAAAGATGACTTCGCCTGGTTCCTTGTCGGAGCCGAGTGAATCAAAACTATATTTTCCCATCCCTCAGATATTCTTCGACTCCGCCTCATCCGGCACAGTCTTACAATGCTCTCACCTCGTTTAGTTTATGTTTTCATCCACTGGGAGCTTGCGGATGATGGACGTTGCTTCGTATCCGTTCAATGCAAAAATGCAGATGCAGAAAATCAACAAAGCATACAAGGCGATTTGCAAGTCGCGCGGAATCCATTCGTGAGTAGTAATTTTATTATAAAAATGAACTTATTCATCCTCTGTTTCACGCTCACCGCAAAAAGCGGTGAGCGTGAGACCAATCGTGTTGTAAACAAGAGTATCGAATACCATCATATTGCACATAATCGACATCATTCCCATCAAAGACTCTGCATGGCAAGGAAGTCGCGGAAATGGATGTGCCGAACTATACTTGTGGAATAGTCGAGTTCATCCGTGGAGATAAGAATCTTCTGGGAAAGCGGATCAAGATTTTCGAACGTCCTGAACTCGCGTTGATATGCCTTGTCGTCTGCGACGCTGTAGGCAACCTGAATATAGTATTTCTTATTGCCCTTCTGTGCAAGGAAGTCAACCTCACTCCGGCCGCTGTTGTAGACATGAAGCTGGTATCCCATGTACAACAGCTCATTGTAAACAATATTTTCAAGGTTGTGGTCGAGGTCGAATCGATTATCCGGGCAGCGGATTGAATTTAATGATACATCGCTGTCATAGCACTTGCGATAGAAGGAAAGCGCCTGCTTGGTCCGAGTGGAATACTGTTCCAGAAAATCGACGGCATAGGCCGTTTCAAGATAACCGATGTATTTCTGGATTGTATTCTGCGAACATTTCTGCATCTGTTTCACCGCCTTAAAGATCGAATTCGCAGAAACAATGCGCGAATTGGAACGCAGGACAAAATCCACTACAGCCCGGAACAACGCTTCTTTTCTGATCTTGAAGTGGACGATCAAATCTTTGTAGATGATGGTTTCGTTCAGATCTTCCAGATATCGCCGCATCGCTTCTCCCGAAAACTCCAGTCGTTTGGGAAAACCACCCCATATCAGATAGCCAAGGGGGGTAATTTCCCTGCCTAGTTCCCGCGCATACTCCATGAGTTCACTGTAGACGAAAGGACGTACACGGAACGAAACAAACCGTCCGCTCAGTTCCTTCACATACTCCATGGAAAGCATTTTCGAGTTTGAGCCAGTCACAAAGACGGAGTCTCCATGCAATCGCAAAGACTGGCAGACCTCCACCCAGCCGTCTATCTCCTGCGGCTCGTCCAAAAAGACGTAGCATCTGCCGGATTTCCTTCTCTTGTTCACATACTCCAATAATGAAGCCGCATTCGGGAACTGCGTCCTGACTTCGAGTTTCTCAAATTCCAAGTAAATGACGTCGTTCGATTTGGCCAGAATCTCATCTCTGACCTGTTGCATAATCACCGATTTGCCACATCGTCTGATGCCCGTGATGATCTTGATCAGGTCGCTGTCGTAGAATGGACGTATCTGCTGCAAGTAGTGTTCCCGAAGAATCATTGGTGGACCTCCGTGTGTTTGTTCCGATACTGTGTTTAACAATAATATACTGCAAACTTTATAAAAGTCAAGAAAAACCTATCATTATACTGCAAACTTTGTAAAAAGAAATAAAAAGCTATCAGTAACCGGCTGAGGATAGACGGTCAAATGTGTTTCCTCTTAACTCGCTGGGCTGGAGGCATCGCTTCCACATCTTCTGTCTTGAAGTCTCCCTTGTACCTATGTGGAAACAAAGCATCACGGACAGCCGAAAGCATTCAGAATCCTGAACGGGAAGATTTCGAAACCGTTTATCTATGCGAATTCAGCGACTTGGCGCGATTCCATTCGGCAACTTGGTAACGGGACGATCATGTCAAAAATGACTTCGCCTGGTCCCTTGTCGGAGCCAGGCGAAACATAATCTCATTCCGTTCTTTTGATCTTGGAGTCTTTCTCTTCTCTTTTGTCGCAAAAAGCTCAGTTCAGCGATTGATGAACGGATTCGGAATCTCCTGCTGAAAGAAGGGATCATTTGGATCGATGCGTCTTACCCCGCCGATTCCGTTCCTCTGCCCCGGCGTCATTGGCGGTAGAACTGCTCCGCCCCATAGATCATCGGGCGGGATCGGCTCGGGACCGCTCACCCCGTCATCCGGCGAACCGGCATACTGTACCATGATGCCGGAATCTCCGGGCACTTCGTCCGGACGGTAAGGCGTGGCTTGTTTACCCCTTCCATTGGGATTGATTGCGCCCACGATGCCGTTGCGACGGTCTGCGATTTCACCCGCCGTCAGGCCCGGATTGGGAGCCACGTCGTATTCGACGGTTGCTGTGATCTCATCTTGGCTTTCATGACGGACTGTACGGGCTTCCACGCGTCTGGCGTGGCGCTCTTGGGCCGTTGTTTTGTCGGCGGAGGATTCGGTCGCGGTGGATTCACCGGATGTCGCGGGTTCCTGCAGTGGTGCGAACTGAACAATGATGAACAGTGCCAAGGGCAGAATAGTGAGAAGCAGAACGACGAGAAAGATGATTTTCAATGTAGATTTATTCATAAGACGGACTCCTAACGTCAGTCGAGCTTGACTGAGGGACGCAGAGGAGCGGGACCGCCGTTCGGAAGGACGTCCGGCCCCTTGATCGGACCGTTCTTGTCGAGCTCCTGCTCCAGTTTATTCATTTCAGAGGCATCGTCCTGTTGGGGATGCTGGGCGCGATAGATGCGACCGGCTCCGAGCGGACGAAGCCTGGCATTTCTGCGAGCGGCCTCCTCCTCTTTCTGCTGTTTCTCGAACTCTTCCATTTCGGCTTTTTCGCGGGCAGCTCTTTCCTCGGCTTTCGCCTTGGCTTCGGCATCCAGCTCGTCTTTCACAGCCTTGGCGGTTTCGGGATAGTCCTTGTCAAGCTCCTTCACTGCATTCTGAATCTTTTCCAGCATAAGCGCATCGTATCCGACCTGCTTCCAAAGTTCCTTCTGTCCATCGGCAGAGAGGATGAGAAGCGTGGGATAGGCTTCGACTGAGAATTTCTTCGCGAGTTCATCGTTCTGCTTCTTGACCTTTTCGTCAAGCTTGGCAGATTCCGGGAAATCCAGAAAAACAGTCACGAGGTGTTTCTTCGCAAAATCCTTAAACGAAGGCTGAAGAAAAACGTTCTTCTCAAGCCTTTGGCACGGGGGACACCAGTCGGAACCGGTGAACAGAGCAAGGATCGGTTTCTTGTCCTTCTTCGATTTCTCAATGGCGGCGGCAAAGTCATCGAGCCAGTCGGCGGGAGTCTTGCCTGGTGTGAATTCTTCGGGATGATCCTTGATGTATTGTTCTGCTTCAAGTTCAATCTGCCCGGTGCGGATGCGTTCCTGCATCCATTGTGCGCGGGCACGGTCACGTTCCGTAATCCGACGAATCTGCTCTGCCGTAAAGACGGGAAGTTTGTGCTCGTTTTGCCCTTCTTCGGCTTTCGGTTCGTCTTTCTCTGCCATTTCGGGTTTTGTTGCCGGTTTCAACTGCACGTCTTTTGTGCGTTCCTGAATTCTCTTGGCACGTTCCACGTCGCGATCAAGAATCTGCTTCATGGTTTCACTGTCCATTTGGGGCTCGGCCGCTTTGAGGTCGAGGGTAACATGATTGCCCTGTGCAAACGCAGGAACGGTGCAGAAAAGCGTAACTACGGACGCTGCTGCGAAAAGTTTGACGGATTTCATATCGGGAGTCCTTTCGGCCGAACTTCGACGTGGGTGTGAGGATTACGGACGGTCGAGAACTTCGACCGTCACGCTGAATTTTTCAATGTCATCGGCATCCGGTTCCCAAGCCTGCATGTAGGAAAGATCAATTTTTGCCTTGCCCTGCTTCAATGCGCGGTAAACGATGACGGTTTTGCCGCCGACGCCGACCATTCCTTCCGGGTGTGGATCGGACACATAGTCGTTCTTATCGAGTTTGAGGATGTCCTTGTCAACCTTGTCGGCATTTTCCCAGTCGTATCCGGTTGTAATGTTGGATTCAAGCGTGATGCGGATGATATCTCCGGCATGCACTTTGATGGTTCTGCCGTTGTCTTTCTCGGTGAGTTTGAACTCTTCCGCAGCGTCGTTGATGGCTAATTGGGTGGATGCGGCATCAACGACAACTTTCAGTTTGAAAGTCATTGCCGGAGGTTCATCTTTTTCCCACGGACGGACATAGACAAGTGAGATTTCGGTTTCCCCTGAGGTAATGGCCTTAAAACTCCATACTTCATTGCCTCCGACGCCAACCATTCCTTCCGGGTGCGGATCAGACTGGTATTCCCCTTCATCGCTGGATTCAAGAACATTCTTGTCAACGGATTTCAGCGACCAGGAATACCCGGTTGTATGATTGGCCTCAAGCTTAACGCGAATGGTCTGGCCTGGAAGGACGTGGATAGTCTTTCCGTTGCTTTCCGCATCTATGTTGATTGCTTTCTCGACTGCGGAATTGATTTTTACAGGGGCATCGGTCTTTTTCTGTGCATCACCATTTGAGCAGGCGGCAAAAAGAGCAGTGACAACAACGGTGACTGCGACAAAAAGAATTGTGTGTTTCATGGAAGAACCTTTCTGGTTTTTTTGGGTGCTTTCAATAATTAGACGCTTGACAAGCACGAAATCTTAGCAAGAAATCTCATTTTTCTGCATTCAGAATACGAATTTTCGTAATTTCCGGTGAACGTTTGCTGTCCGTTCCGGAGAAAGAGATCGTCAGCGTTCCATCAGCGGCAACAGCATCCGCAGGAATATGGATGGTCTTTTCCGCAGGCTCGTCCATTGTGAGATTCACATCCTCGGAGAAAAGCTCCTTGTCCACGCAATGAACTTTCAAAACGGAGTCCCTGCCGCGAACTGTTGTAACCATAACAAGAGGTTTCCCGACAGGAAGATCGTGCAATGTATAACGGAACGAAGCGCCTGCGGGAGCAAAACGGCATCGGATTTCGTTTTCGCGTGTCCTGGTTTCCGATTTTCCGGCTTCGAGAC
>Ga0265298_10009384_pt1 | contig 11655 bp, 7 predicted proteins | sample AusTroGonzalo_MG_3_FD_193486 | JGI IMG/M metagenome (GOLD analysis project Ga0265298, IMG submission 193486) | Bovine rumen microbial communities from tropical cattle in Woodstock, Queensland, Australia - Gonzalo_01 | ecosystem: Host-associated > Mammals > Digestive system > Stomach > Rumen ...
TACGGTCCTCCTCCTGCAAGCGAACTACAATGTCGTACTCGGAACCGTCATCCTTGAGGTAGCCGCAGGACATACCTGCCACGCGGTTACGCAGATAGGTGGAGATGGTTGCCGACGAGAGACCGAGACGGGAAGCTTTCTCCTTGTCCACGGTAATCTTGATATCGGGACGGTCGTCCTCACGGCTGATATTGACATCACGCGCGCCGGGCAACTCCATACAGAGACGGCGTGTCTGCTCCGCGAGCTGGCTGGTCTTATCGAAACCATAACCGTAAATCTCGACGTTGACGGTACTACCGCCACCGCTGCCGGGGCCGTTAGAGGCCACCTGACACTGGTACTCGACGATCTCCGGATAGCGCGCCATCTCCTGACGGAGAATCTCCGCAATCTCCCAGATGGTCTGGTCACGCTGCCATTTCTTGGGCAGACGGACGGTCATCTGGATCTTGTTGTTCATCGTGGATGAGAACAAGGCGGCGATGGTGGCGTCATCGTTCGAACCGGCCGAGGTGTTGATGAGCTCGATGCAGGGCACGAGGGTCATGAAACGGGTCTCCAACTGACGTGCGGTCTTGAGGGTCTCCTCAATACGCGTACCGCGCTGGAGCTTGACTACCACAGACAGACGTCCGTTATCCTGCTCCTGCATGAAATCGGTACCGATAGCACCTCGGAGCACCGGAATGAGGGACAGACCGAAGATACCGAAGATGGCTACGATGGTGACAAACTTATGGTTCAGACACCAGCCGAGCGAACGCTCGTACAGGGCGTCAATCTTATCCAACATGCGTACCACTGTACGATCGTACCACGACTGCTTGCCGGCCTCGTCGTCGATGAGGTTACCGTTCTCGTCCACGTGCACTTTCTTCGCCCGAAGGAGCTTGGAGCAGAGCATCGGGGTAAGGGAGATGGCAACGAGCGTCGAGGTACAGCAAACGACGGTGACAATCCAGCCAAGCTCATGGAACATGATACCCGCCATACCGTTGAGCATGGTCAGCGGCACGAACACAGCCACGAGCACAAGGGTGGTGGCGATAACGGACACCCATACCTCGTTGGTGGCGTAGATAGCCGCCTCGTGCGGGTCTTCTCCACGCTCCACGTGACGCGTGATATTCTCCAGCACCACAATCGCATCATCCACCACCATACCGATGGCAATGGTCAGTGAACAAAGGGAGATGATGTTCAGCGACGAATCCGCCACAGCAAGGTAGATGAACGCCACGATGAGAGCGATAGGGATGGTAATACCGATGATGATGGTCGCACGCCATCTGCCGAGGAAGAAGAGTACGACGAGAATGACGAAGAGAAGCGCGTACATGACGGACTCTTCGAGCGAGTTGATGGAGTTCTGAATGGTCTCCGATAGGTCGTAAATCTTCTCAATCTTGACATCGGACGGCAGCTGCTTCTGAATCTTGTCCAGCTCCTTGCGCACGTCACGACATATCTGCACGGTGTTGGCACCGGTCTGCTTGGCGATGATGAGACGTACCGCCTCGCGGCCGTTCGTCTTCTCGTCCAGAGAGAGGTCCTTGATGGTATCCTTGACGGTCGCAATATCGCGAATGAAGACCTGCTGTCCCTGCGGCGTCATGGTGACCATGAGATCCTCAATCTCAGAACTCTCGATATACTCGGAACGGACCTGCATTTGGTACTGCTCCTGCGGCATCTTGACGGTACCCGAAGAGAGGTTGAGGTTGTTCGCCGCAACGACGTTACCCACCTGCTCCAGCGTCAGACCGTAGGCATCCAGTTTCTGCTGGTCGATATTGATATAGACGTAGCGGTCCGGCGCACCGGAAAGGGAGATGTTTCCGATTCCGTCCACTTGGTTGAGTTGCGGGATAACCTCGTCGTTCATGATCTTGTCCAGACCGGCATAGGTCTCATCGGCCGTGATGGAGTACTGGGCCACCGGCATGGCGGAAGTCGAGAGTTTGAAGATCATCGGCGTACCGCAGTTGTCCGGCAGGTTCGATTTGGTCATATCAACGTACGAGCGCACATCGTTGACCGCCTCGTCCATGTTCGCACCCCACTCCAGTTCGAGCACCACCATGGACATGTTATCCTTGGATTGCGAGGTGATGTGCTTGAGGTGGTCCACCGAGGTGAGGGCGTTCTCCATGATCTTGGTGACATTGGTCTCCATCTCGGAAGCCGAGGCTCCCGGATAAGTGGTCATGACCGTAATGTACGGCGGATCCATCTGCGGGAACATGTCCACCGGCAGTTTCATGAAGCTGTATATACCGATCACGATGACCGCCACGAAGATGAGTGCGGTCGTTACCGGTTTTTGTATCGCTGTCTTATAGATTGCCATAATATTAATCAGTTACTACGTTGATTTTAACGCCATCGACGAGTTTGTGCTGGCCGGTGGTGACCATCTCGACACCGGGCACAATCTCCGGCGCGATGATTTCTATCTCTTGGTCAAAGCGCTGACCGAGCTCAACCGACACACGTTTGGCGCGGCCGTTCTCATTGAGGAAGACATAGCGGTCGTTGGCGCCGACAAGTTTCTCCACAGCCTGATAGGGCGCTGTGATGACGTTGGCCTTGCCCAGACCGATGGTCGTGGTGACGTACATACCCGGACGCAGGAGGTTCTTGCCGTTCGGGATAACGACCTTGACTTGGAAGGTGTGGCTGCTGGCGTCAATGGTCGGATATACGACCTCGACCGTAGCGGAGAACACTTGGTCGGGGTAGATCTCCGAAGTCAGCGTGAGCTTCATGCCCTCCTTGAAACGCGGGAAATAGGTCTCGGGGATGGCTACAAGCGCTTTGAGCTTGTCAATCTGGGTGAGCACCAAAATAGGCTGACCGGCATAGAGCTCGCCGTCCTCGTAGTTCTTCGCCGAGATGACACCGCTGAACGGCGCCTTGACATAGGTGTTCGCTTGCAGAAAATCAAGCTGCTCCTTGGTGGAGTTGAACTGCGCCGTCATCTGGTCGTACTGCTGCTGGGTGGCCGAACCGGTCTTGAGCAACATCTCGACACGCGTTTTCTCGGTCTGCAGATTGGCAAGACTGATTTTGGTGGTCTTGTACTGGGTCTGGTCCATGCGTACAAGGTCCGCTCCGGCAGCAACGTGGTCGCCCACCTCGCGATAGATATGCTCTATCTTGCCGGTGAGGGACGGTGCTACGTTTTGGGTGAGGTAACCTTGCAGGTTGGTGGAGACGGAGATTTCGCGCTCAATCTCACGCGGTTGGAGAACAGTCGTGCGCACTTGTTCTGTGCGCTCTTCCTGCTCCGTAGTCGTTGTCTCACTGCCGCAGCCGATAAGGGTCATTGCGGCGAGTGTGTAAAGAAAAATCTTTTTCATAAATTTATAGTCTATCTAGTTATTCTAGTTATTGAGGAACTCTTCGAGTTCGACTTGGGCGTTGACGAGAGTGAGGATGGACTGCACGTAAGTCGACTGCGCATTGATGAGATCGTTGGAGGCGTTGGTGAGCTCCAAGTTGGAGCTGGCACCGTAACGGTATTTGTTGGTGGCCGAAGCGAACACGCGCTGCGACACCTCAATGTTCTCTTTCTCGTTGAGATAGGTCTCGTACGCATTGGTCAGATTGAAGCACAACTGGCGGTACATGATGGCCAAATTGTCGGTGGTTTCGGAGAGGGTGTTCTTCGCCTCTTCAAGGGCAATCTTCTTCTCCACTACGCCCGCGGCACGCTTGCCGGACGACCAAAGAGGCATCTTGACGCTCACTTGCACCACGTTCGGCGGCGTCATGCGCATACCGCCTTCGCCGTAGTAATGCTGGTCGGTATAGTTGTAGGCCAGCGCCACCGTCGGACCGTACGCCCAGCCTGCCATGTGGACGTTCTTCTTCGCCAGCTCGACCTGCTTTTGCAAGAGCTGGTAGTCGAGATTGTTCTCGATGGCGAAGTTCTGTCCCAAGAGGCTGACCACGCGATCAGGCGAAAGGACATCCTCCAGTTTCTCCGTCAGCACCAGTTCGGTCTCTGCCGGCACGTTCATCAGCACTTTGAGCGAGTTCGTTGCCAGTTCAATATTGCGTTTCTGGGCATTGATGGAGTTCTTGAGGGTGTTGACGCGCACACGGATCTGGTCCGCCGCAGTCTGCTCTGCCGCACCGGCTTCCACTGCGTTCCGCGTGATGGCTTCCAGTGCCTCTATGTTCAGCAAGCTGGAGTCCAAGAGGGAGGAAATACTCTGCAAGGCCAGCACGGACACGTAACTGCCCCGCACGCTTCCGCGGAGCTGGGTTTCGGACTGCTCCAAAGCAATCTTCTTCATGTCAATCGCCAACTTGTTGAGCAGGGCGCCGATGACCGCCTGTCCGTTCAAACCGACCGAAGCCGTCACGCCCAACGCACCGACGTTCGGCATGTTAATCTGGATGTTGTTACCCATCATCGACATCGAAGCGCTATAGCCCAGATAGTCGGTATAACTGTAACTTCCGTCCACTTGGGGCAGCATCGCCGCGATGGTCTGCCAGCGTGCCGCATAAGCCTGCTGCACAGCCAGCGAGGCATTCTTCAGGCTGCGGTTCTGACGAACGGCATAGGTCTGCGCCTCGGAGAGATTGAGACTGAGGACGGCCGGCACGTCATCTGACGGCTTTGGGCTTTTGGTAGCCGCCATCACGTGGTCTTCCGCCATCATGGTGACGCTCATCGCGAGCGCCATGATACAAAATACAATTTTTTTCATTATCTTTATCACTTTTCGTTATACAGTTTTAAGCCTTCCTCGGAGAGGATGCCGCGCACGAAGACGTCCATCGCCGTGTGCGCGAGCTGGTGGAGATTATGATTGTGCATCTCTATCTCCTCGAAATCGCGGATGGCATCGTTGTGTATCTTCGCAAACAGGACTGCCGCCAGTTCTACATTAAGGTTCGCGCGCACGAGTCCCTGCGCCACACCCAACTCAATGTACTGCTTGATATAGCCTTTCTGCATCTCGAAGCACTTTACTTGGAAATCGGCGAACTGACGGGGATAGTATTTCTTGAGGTCATACACCAGCTGGGGCACACGACGCACGTCGTTCTTCTCCGCCTCCTGATGTTTGAGGAATTTCTTGACCAGCTGGCGGAAATCACCCTGCTCCGACAAGCTTTTCATCTTGCCGCCGATATAATCAATATTGGCCTGCAACATCTGCTCAATCAGCGCGTCCTTGGACTCGAAATAGACATAGAACGTCTTTTTCGACATGCCCAGTTCGTGACAGATGTCGTCTATGGAAACGCTACGGATTCCGAGGCGGAAGAACATCTCGCCGGCGGTCTTGATAATATGAGTTTTCTGGTCTTCTGACATATTATTCTCAAAAACGGCTGCAAAGGTACAACTTTTTTCTGATATATGCAAATATTTTGGAAACTTTTTTCACTCTAAAAGTTTCCTTGTAAAGTAAAGTTGACAAAAAGGGGATAGAAAAACGACCCGCATTGCTGCGAGTCGTTTTCCATAAACTTTAGCTATTAGTTATTAGCGAACTTGAGCGCCTTGTACGTTGTACATCTTACCGTTACGGATGATATACATAGCGCCGTTCATCATGATCTTCTGAACTTTCTCGGTCAGCGTTACGCTCTCAATGCCCTGCGGCTCTGCGTGTACCAGTGTACCACCGGAAATCTCGTAGTTATAATACGTTTCGCCGTTATAAGACATTATCTTACCGGTAACGATTACCAAGTCGCCTTCTGCTACCTCACTATCAATGGAACTGCACTTGTACGCCATGAACTCAGCATAAACGCCCATTTCGTCAGCCATATAATAGGTCTTGTCGTCAGCGCTCTTAATCTTGGTTACATAACCCTTAACAGCGTATTTTTCATCGGTTGATACGGCTTTCTTGGGATCCGGGGTCAGAGCCTTTGCAATATCCAGAGCCTCAGCTACGGTAATCGGATCCAGTACAGGAGGAACCGGAGCCTCGATGTGGGTAGCTGTACCATAACTCAGCTCAATCGTAGTTTTCGAGCCTACATATTTCTGGATCTTACCGAACAACTGTACATAGTCGCCATCGTGGATTGTTGAGTCCGGACTTGCATTGTAAGCATAGAATTCGCCACGATCGTTAGGATCGTCAGCCATGTAGAAGTTCTGGGTCGTCTTTCCCTCTGCCGGTTCATATGCTTTGGTTACATAACCGATTACTACATAAGGATTGTCCGTATAAGCGTTATCAGCAAGCGCATTACCAATCTCCATCGCCTCAGCTACAGTAACGGTATCAACAACAACCGGAAGACCTTGCTCGAGAACCTCGAACGTAAGGTTCATACCATCGTTCTCAATCGTACCATTGTAGTTCTTAATCTTACATTGGATTTGGATATATGCCTCCATACCAATCTCAGCCCCTGTGTTAGGTTTGCCACGATATACCTCAAAAGCTTTGGTCTTGTCGCTGGTGCGTTCACCCTTGGTATCTGTAATCCAGAATGTTTCGTTTTTGTACTGCTCGCTGAAATATTCCTGAATGCTGGAAACATAACCCTTGATTACATATTCCTTTGCAGAAACTGTACCGGCAGCAAGTTGACCTCCAATCTCCAGCGCCTTGGCTACGGTAATGGTATCAGGAGCCTCAATAACACCTTTCTCTACTACGTTAACATTTACTTTACCGTTGGTTTCGATAACAGCAACGCCAGACTTCATGTATTTCATGATAACAGAAGTAACATAAATCTTTGCATGCAATCCCATCTCCTCTGCCGGGGTCACCGTGCCGCGATATACATAGAATGCACTATCTGCATTAGAAGCCGCTTCACTGGTCTCAGAATCAGCCATCCAGAAGGTCTCGTTGCCATACTGGGCATCGAACTTGGTTTCAATAGAGGAAGAGTAACCGGCAATTACATATTGCTTCTCTGTCATTGCTCCATCTTCAAGCGCCTGACCGATCTCCAAAGCCTCAGCTACGGTAATGGTATCCAATGAAACCACCGGAGGAACAATCGTATCATACTCACCGAAGTAGATCGAAACCTTGTTCATACGAGCCTGAGAAGACAAGCCCTCTGCGCTCCAAGACATAGCGTTTACCACTATCTCATCGTTCAAACCGCCATTGTAGTAAGTACCGCTGACGGTAGCGAACTCAAAGACAATCTTACCAATCGGCTGCTCGGTAGAAGTGATCGTCACATTAGAATTCTTATAGCAGCGAACGCCATATTGGTCACCGTATGCCTTGTTGCAAGTGAAGGTAACACCGTTCTTGGTGGCAGTTACTTCGCTACCGGAGCCGGATGTACCTTTACCGTTGAACTCTGTGCTGGTGAACACTACGTCTGCATCCTCAACAGGAGGTGCCGGCGTACCGCCTTCAGAGATAGCAACTGTCTTAACTTCCCATGTAGCAGCGGCTGTAGCGGACGAAGTATAAACGAAAGCCACTTTGACATTCATACCACTATATGCAGCCAAGTCAGCCGTAGCATCAATGTAGTTCCAGTTGGAACCATCGGGCCATGCAGAAACCGCCAAGTCAACCCAGTTTTGGCCATCTGAAGAAGCCTTAACAGAGAGTTGGCTCAAATCGCCATACCTGCGAGCGTGGGAGAATTTCAAGGTAGCAGAATCAACTGCAGTCAAGTCTACAGCCGGAGAAACCAACCATGATTCAGATGCGTGGTTAGCGCTTTCAAAATAAGCAGTTGCCTTCATGCCATACTGAGCTGATTGCGCCCAAATGAACTCAGTTCCTTCCGGCAGAGTTACGTTGTCAATCGTCCAGTTACCTTGACCTTGGGTAAAGTCAATGGTCAGCAGATCAGCTGCCATCATACTGCCTGCGAACAGCACAGCAGCAACGAAAGAGAAAAATTTTTTCATAAATTGAATGTTTTTGTTGAGTTTAAAATATGTTCTATAACATGATATGTTACGACATTCACATTTTCGCTGCAAAGGTACGAATAATTTTTCACATGAGCAAATAAAATTGCTTTTTTTTATAAAATTCTTAATTTACTTGCATAATTCAAAAAAAAGTCGTAACTTTGCACCCTATTTCATAAATTTATGAGCAAGTTACTGATTATTGACGACGAGCGCGGAATACGAAACACCTTGCGCGAGATATTGGCCGACGAGGGCTACGATGTTGATGTGGCCGAGAACGGCAAGCAAGGTCTCGAAATGGCGCAAGCTAAGGCCTACGACCTCATTTATTCGGACATCAAGATGCCGGAAATGGACGGCATGGAGTTGCTGAAAGCACTCAAGAATGCCGACAATGAGGAGAATGGAGACGCTTCGCTGAATGGCGAGACACCCATGGTCATGATTACCGGACACGGAGACATCGAGACGGCGGTGCAGGCACTCAAAATGGGCGCGTACGATTTTCTTATCAAGCCGCTGGACCTCAACCGCATCCTCATCACCACCAAGAACGCCTTGGAGAGCAAAAGCCTTAAGCAGGAGACCAAGCAATTACGCAAGAAAATATCTGCCAAGGGTCCGCAGATGATCGGCGAGAGTGCAGCCGTTACACGCGTACGCGAAATAATAAGTAAGGTGGCGCCGACAGAAGCGCGCGTGCTCATCACTGGCCCCAACGGCACCGGCAAAGAAGTGGTGGCGCACCTCATTCACGAGCAGTCGGCACGCGCCAACGGGCCGATGGTCGAGGTCAACTGTGCGGCCATCCCCTCCGAACTCATCGAGTCCGAACTGTTCGGGCATATGAAGGGTTCGTTCACCGGCGCGGTCAAGGACCGGGCAGGCAAGTTCGAGCAGGCCGACGGCGGTACGCTCTTCCTTGACGAGATAGGCGATATGAGTCTCGCGGCGCAGACCAAGGTGCTGCGGGCCTTGCAGGAATCCGAGATTACGCGTGTCGGTTCGGACAAGCCCGTCAAGGTCAACGTCCGCGTATTGGCGGCGACGAACAAGAACCTCGCCGAAGAGATTGCCAAAGGCAATTTCCGCGAAGACCTCTTCCATCGTCTCAACGTCATTCCTATTCAGGTACCGGCGCTCAATGACCGCATCGAGGACATACCGCTGTTAGTGGACTATTTCGCCGCGCAGATTTGTGCGGAGCAGGGCATCGCCACCAAGGCTTTCGACCCCGCGGCCATCAAGGCGCTACAAGAACGCCGGTGGACCGGCAACATCCGCCAGTTGCGCAACGTCGTCGAGCGACTCATCATTCTCGCCGGCACAAAGATAACGAAAGAGGATGTGGATCTCTACGCTTAACATATTGAATTACCGCAATATACGCGAGGCGAGTTTGGAGTTTGCGCCCAAACTCAACTGCTTCGTCGGGCTCAACGGACAGGGCAAAACGAACGTCTTGGACGCCATCTATCTGCTGAGTTTTGCCAAGTCCGCTTTCACGGCGCAGGACTCCCTGAACATCACACACGGCGAAGAGATGGCGATGGTGCAGGGCGTTTATAATGGTGCCTTGATGAAGGATGATGCCGCGCTTAACGACGGAACGATGACCATCTCCTGCGGGATCCGGCGCGGCCAAAAGAAGCAGTTCCGCAAGGACAAGAAGGATTATCCGCGTCTCATTGACCATATAGGGCTCATCCCCTTGGTCATGATCAGCCCGTCCGACCAGCAGCTGATTGACGAAGGCTCGGATGAAAGGCGGCGCTTTATGGACGTGGTTATCAGTCAGTTGGACCGTAAGTACTTGGATTATCTCACCCAATACAACGCCCTGCTCAAACAGCGTAACGCCCTGCTCAAGCAATACGCCGATTCTCCAACTCCGCCCGACGATTTGCTGGAGGTGCTGGAGTGGCAGTTGACGCCTCTCGCGGAGTATATCTTCCAAGCCAGAACGGAGTTCTTCAACGGTTTTAATGCGTATTTTGAGCACACCTACGCTCAAATAAGCGCTTCCGGCCCGTCGGAGATTCCCGTATTGCGCTACATTTCCCAGCTCCAAGACCGCGAACTCCGCGAAGCCTATATCAAGACCCGTCAGCGCGATCTGATCTTGGGCTGGACCAGTCAGGGCACCCACAAGGACGACCTTGACATGCGCTTGGGTGACCATCCCTTGAAACTGGTCGGCTCGCAAGGCCAGCAACGCACGTTCGTCCTCGCGATGAAACTGGCACAGGCTTTGTACTTGTCACAAATGGCAAATGACAAATGGCAAATGACAAATGCAACCAAGCCCATTTTGTTGCTTGATGACATCTTCGACCGCTTGGACAGCGAGCGCGTGGAGCGGATTGTCGAACTCGTGCAAAGTGACGCGTTCGGGCAGATTTTCATTACCGACACCAACCGCCAGCACCTCACCGACATCCTCAAACCATCCGACACCGCCAAAATCTTCCACGTAGAAAATGGCCAGATTGCGTAACATAGTAGTCCTTTGTCTATTGTCCGTTAGCGTAGCGGCCCTTCAGGCGGAGCCGATTTCTTTCCGCGGCGCATGGATAGCCACGGTCGCCAATATCGACTGGCCGTCCGAGCAGGCAATCGGCAACACGGACATGCAGAAAGCGGAGATGGTGTGGCTGCTCGATTCGTTGCAGAGCCTCGGCATCAACGCCGTCATCTTCCAAGTACGTCCTACCGCCGACGCCCTCTACCGAAGCGAATACGAACCCGTCAGCCATTGGATGACCGGCACGCAGGGCACATGGGTTGAGCAGGCTATGTGGGACCCGCTTGAATGGACGATTGAGCAGGCGCACGCCCGACAGATGGAGGTGCACGTTTGGCTCAATCCCTACCGCGTCAACCTCAACAAGACTGACACCTCCATGATCTGTGCCGACCATATTTGGCGGCGCCATCCGGAGTGGTTCTGGGAGTACGCCAAGCAATGGTACTTCGACCCGGGGCTGGACGTCACGCGAGACTGGATTTGTACCATCGTACAGGACATCGTCAACCGATACGACATACAAGCCATCCACATGGATGACTATTTCTACCCCTACCCTGTGGGCAACAAACCCCTGCCGGATGAAGAGACTTTCCGTCGTTATCCGCGAGGCTTCACGGACATCCGCGAATGGCGCCGCAATAACGTCAACCTCGCCATACAGGACATCAGCGCCACCATCCGCGAATGCAAGGACAGCATACAGTTCGGCATCTCGCCTTTCGGCGTCTGGCGTAATGCCTCCGTGGACTCCACCGGCAGTGCCACTACCGCCGGACTCACCAATTACGACGACCTCTATGCCGACATCCGCCTGTGGATTCAGAAGGGCTGGATTGACTACGTCCTGCCGCAACTCTACTGGGAGATCGGCAAACCTGCCGCCGATTACGAGGTGCTTGCCCATTGGTGGGCGAACGAGGTGCGCGGTACCGACTGCCGCCTCTATATCGGCATGGCACCGTACCGTCTTGTGGACTCGCCCACGAAAAATACGAAAAATACGAAAAATACGAAAACTACGCCCAACCCTTGGGCGACCGGCAACGAGATTAGCCGCCAGATGCGCCTCAACCGCACCATCCCCGAAATCACCGGCGAATGTTTCTATTCCACCCGTCCCCTCCTGAAAAATCCGCGAAACGTATGTGATTCCATCAAGGAATTTTACACAAACCGGTAGAACTTTCCCTGCCCGAACTAGACCATAGCTAGACGATAGCTATACCATACCTAG
>Ga0265298_10009385_pt1 | contig 11655 bp, 4 predicted proteins | sample AusTroGonzalo_MG_3_FD_193486 | JGI IMG/M metagenome (GOLD analysis project Ga0265298, IMG submission 193486) | Bovine rumen microbial communities from tropical cattle in Woodstock, Queensland, Australia - Gonzalo_01 | ecosystem: Host-associated > Mammals > Digestive system > Stomach > Rumen ...
CTTGAGCTCAGCAGCGAGTGTCTCAGCGATCTCACGTGCATTCTCAGCGGAATCAAATCCATCGATCCATGCCTGTGCTGCTGTCTTGAGTGACTCAGAACCTGTAGCTGCTACCGTCTCTTCAACGAGCATCTTAGCTCTTGATCTGAGCTGCTTGTAACCGAGATACATACCGAGACCGTGCTCAGCGTTATCCTCGAACAGTGAGTTAGCCCATGCAGGACCATAACCCTTGTAGTTTGTTGTATAAGGCATTGAAGGTGCGCTGCCGCCCCAGATTGAAGAACAACCTGTAGCGTTACTGATCTGCATCCTGTCACCGAAGAGCTGTGTGAGGAGCTTAGCATAAGGTGTCTCACCACAGCCTGCACATGCGCCTGAGAATTCGAGGAGCGGCTGCTCGAACTGTGAACCCTTGACTGTAGCCTTGTTCATCGGGTTGTCCTTGTGAGACAGAGCAACACAGTAATCCCAGTTCTCAGCTTCCTTGAGGTTGTCCTTAAGAGGAACCATCGTGATAGCCTTCTCCTTAGCGATACAGGACTCTACGCAGACGCCGCATGAGAGACAATCCAAAGCAGAAACCTGGATCCTGAACTTCATGTTGTCGTAAGGCTTCATACCCTGCTTCGTCTCGAAAGGTGCGTTTGCAGCCTCTTCCTCTGTGAGGAGGAACGGACGGATAGCAGCATGAGGACATACGATCGAGCACTGGTTACACTGGATACACTTAGCAGCATCCCAAACAGGGATATCTACTGCTGTACCACGCTTCTCGTAAGCTGCTGTGCCCTGAGGGAATGTGCCGTCTTCCATACCCTTGAATGTGGATACGGGGAGAGAGTTACCTTCCTGTCTGTTCATTACGTTAACAACCTTCTCGATGAACTCAGGAACCTGCTTCTTCTGAACAGGCTTATCCTCAGCTGTCTTCCATGAATCAGGGATGTCAACTTCAACAACTGCATCAACACCTGCGTCGATAGCAGCATAGTTCATCTGAACGATATCGTCACCCTTCTTGCCGTATGACTTGAGAGCAGCCTTCTTCATGTATTCAACTGCCTGCTCAACAGGAAGGATTCCGGAGAGCTTGAAGAATGCGGACTGACAGATCGTGTTGATCCTTCCGCCGAGACCGATCTCCTTAGCCTTTGCAACAGCATCCAATGTGTAGAACTTGATGTTGTTGTTAGCGATGTAACGCTTCATTGAACCGGGGAGGTTCTCCTCGAGTTCTGCTCTTGTCCACTGTGTGTTGAGGAGGAATGTTCCGCCCGGCTTCAGTGTTGAGAGCATATCGTACTCATAAACATAAGACTGGTTGTGGCATGCAACGAAGTCAGCCTTGTTGATGAGGTATGTTGAACGGATGGGTGTTGTACCGAATCTCAGGTCAGAGATCGTGATACCACCTGACTTCTTGGAGTCATATGAGAAGTATGCCTGTGCATACATGTCTGTGTGGTCACCGATGATCTTGATGGAGTTCTTGTTAGCACCAACTGTACCGTCAGCACCGAGACCCCAGAATCTTGCCTGAACTGTACCTTCGCCTGCAACCTCGATGGACTCTGAGCAATCGAGTGAGAGGAATGTAACGTCATCATCGATACCGATCGTGAATCTCTCCTTGGGCTGATCCTTCTTGAGTTCCTTATAAACTGCGAGGACTGTCTCAGGAGTTGTATCCTTGGAACCCATACCGTAACGGCCGCCGATGAGCTTGGGAGCATTCTTGCCAACGTATGCAGCAGCAACGTCGAGGAAGAGAGGCTCAGCGTAAGAACCGGGCTCCTTTGTTCTGTCGAGGACTGCGATAGCCTTAACAGTTGAAGGGATAGCCTCGAGGAGCTTATCAGCTGCGAAAGGACGGTAGAGGCGGACCTTAAGGAGACCAACCTTCTCACCGTGAGCGTTCAGGAAGTCGATAACCTCTTCTGCTGTCTCACAGACAGAACCCATTGCGATGATGATACGGTCAGCATCAGCTGCACCATAGTAGTTGTAAAGCTTATAGTCTGTTCCGCGGATCTCGTTGATCTTATCCATGTAGTACTGAACCTGATCAGGTACTGCAAGATAGAACGGGTTGGAAGCTTCTCTGCCCTGGAAGTAGATATCAGGGTTCTGAGCTGTACCACGGAGTGTAGGATGGTTAGGTGAAAGTGATCTCTTACGGAATTCCTTGAGTGCATCGTAATCTACGAGCTTGCCGAGATCTTCATAATCCATGACCTCAACCTTCTGGATCTCGTGTGATGTACGGAAACCATCGAAGAAGTGAAGGAAAGGAACTCTTGTCTTGATAGCTGTAAGATGAGCTACTGCAGCAAGGTCTGCAACTTCCTGTACGGAGTTGGAGCAGAGCATTGCAAAACCAGTCTGACGGCAAGCATAAACGTCTGCATGATCACCGAAGATGTTAAGTGCATGAGCAGCAAGAGCTCTTGCTGAAACATGGAAAACGCAAGGGAGAAGCTCACCTGCGATCTTATACATATTAGGGATCATCAGGAGAAGACCCTGAGAAGCTGTATAAGTTGTTGTTAATGCACCTGTAGCGAGTGAGCCGTGAACAGCACCGGAAGCGCCTCCCTCGGATTCCATCTCAACAATGTTGACTGTCTGTCCGAAAATGTTCTTCCTGCCCTGCTGTGCCCATTGATCTGTGTGGTCAGCCATAGGTGATGACGGTGTGATCGGGTAGATGGCGGCATTCTCTGTGAAAGCGTACGAAGTATACGCAGCAGCCTCGTTGCCGTCCATTGTCAGTTTCTTCAATTCATGTGCCATAGAAAAGTACCTTCTTCTTTATAAAATAGTAGAAAAACCGTCTAAAAGTATAGCATAAAACAAAGCCCCTGACAATAACAGGAGCTTTGTTTTACTTGCTTAAAAAGGTGTATTTTTGAGTTAGACATCTCCGCCATCTTCGGGGGGATCAGGTGTCTCCGTAGGCGGTGCCTTTGTAGGATCTGCCGGCTTCGGCTTAGGTGTCGGCGTAGGCGTGGAAGTGCTCGTGGGAGCCTTGGTCGGTGTGATGACTTCACCCGTCTTGGTATCGATCTTTGCCGTTCCGCCGTTGGGGAGCTTCGTGCCCAACTCGACACGCTTTACATACATCTTATAGTTTGTCGTAGCAACTTCTTCACGCTTGATCTCGTTGCCGTCAGCATCGAACCAAACCTTGTAAGAAGTAATGTTCATTCCGTCATGAGCGCTACGCACCGTGTTCTTCTCACCTACGGGGAGATCAGGCCTTGCAATGTACTCGGGCTCGCCGTGGGGAGTCGTTGAATTTACGACAGCAACAAAGTCGATGTGCTGTCCTTCAGGGAGCTTCTTGCCGTAAATTGATACGATAACGGCATTATTGGAGCTGTTGAACTCAGCCCTGATTACGATCTGGTAGTCTGTATTGTTCCTGAAAACGAAATCGATCCTGCCCCAGTCAACTGTTGCATCGAGTCCGGGATCAACATAGTTTGAAGGCCATGCATGGGGCTTCCTGCTTACGATCTCGAGGTTAGCCTTAACAGCAGCACCATATACCATCGTGCTTACCTGGCAGACACCGCCGCCCATGCCCTGATCGTACTGGCCGCCATTGATAACGGTTGCTTCCTGGAATCCTCTCGCCTCAGTTCTCTCACCAACAGTCTCGTTATAGGAGAACTGCTCACCGGGATTGATGATCGTACCATCGATATACTGACATGCCTGGCTGACATTGTTGTTACGTGCCTTGTTCTTCGTCGTAGTCGAAGTGCATGTTGAGATCCTTCCGAAATTATCATTGATGAACTGCATCGTTACTTCGGGCTGAACATCCGTTGTCTCAACTTCCACGACGCCCTCATACTGTCTGTCTTCGAGCATGGCGGTAACGTCTTCTACGGCCTTATCACAATTGAGCTTGAGACCGATGACTTCAGGGTCGATGACAAAAGCATTGCTCGACTTGTTGAAGTCCGTGATGACTGCATTCTTCTCAGTAACTTCAAGGGGATCCAAGACTCCGTGAACGAGGTCCGTAAGACCGTCCGTGGAGCATGTATAAGCAGTCTGGAATACCGCGGGAACATTCTTCATTCTCTGGTACTCGTTATAGCACTTTGTAAGTGTCTCAAAATCTTCGGGATTTGTAGGTCTGTTCAGCTGGAAAGCCTCATCCAGGACTTCCTGCGTGTTAACAGACAGCGACAGTGAACTGATGTCAAGATCATAAACAAGATCCTTGACCTTGAGATCCACATTTACATTGAGAGGAGCTGCCTCGAGTCCCTTGGAAACAGCTGTATAAGCCTCTTCCTTGGTCATTCCGGCAACATTTATGTCATTGATGAACGTTCCCTCATAGTACTTATCGCCTTCGGTAAGTTCCGCATAAGCTGATTCAGCCTTGATCTTCTTCATGGTTCCGTCAGCCATTACGACTTCGATCCTGGGCTTGAATACGCCGAGCGCAAACATAAGGCCGATCGCACCTGCAACGATCGCGATGAAACCGACAACGATGGCAAAAGCCTTGAGCGGATTGCCGTTAGACTTCTTCTTTTTCTTTGCGGGAGCCCTGGAAGGAGTTCTCGAAGCCTGTGACTGCCTCGGTCTTGAAGCACTTGAGCTTGTTCTCTTCTTGGGCATAACTGCTGAACTGTTAGGTCTTCCCATAAGACTATAATCAAACGGAACTTCCTCAGGAGCCTCTGCTTCCTGGGCATCAAGATCCGTGTAAGGTTCCTCCTTGAACATTCCACCCGTCATACTGACAACAGGCTCATTGGCAGATGCAGGTGCACCTGTATTTCTGCTCAGGCTGGCCGTTCTGATCTGCGGTCTCTCCTGATTTGGTTCTCTGTTCGAACTGCTTTTCATATAATCCCCTTAATAGCCACTATAATCAAACACCATAATTATACTTCTTAAATATAGCAATAATAGTAAAATTTGCAACACACTTAAGCGGTATCTATTGTGTAAAATCACATTGACAATTATTATTACTTCGTACGGCTCGCGAAAGGGAGAGATATATGCAATACAGGTATTTAATGGCTACGGACATGGATCTTACGCTGGTCATGCCCGCCAAGGACGTATCAGAGGAGAACCTCCGTGCCTGCAGGGCACTCAAGGAAAACGGCGTCGCCCTTACGATCGCCACCGGCAGGTCTTCATTTCTGGTGGACAAATTCGCTGCAAAGCTCGGGATAGACGTTCCCCTGATAACGGGAAACGGCAGTGCCTTATGGGACAGTAAGACAAGAACGCACATCTTCTCTGCTGATTTTCCCCCGGAGAAGCTTAAGTATCTCCTGTCTTTATTTCTCAAGAGAGGCGTAGACTGCACTTTGTACAGTACCGAAGGCGTTTTCCTGTGCCCCAACAGTTCCAGGCAATGGTTCTGCGATGCTTATAACGAGGGCCTTCCCGAAGAACTGAAAGCTCCCGTGCACAAGATCGACGAGTCGTTCCTGGACGGAAATGTGCCTGATTTCAATAAATTCCTGCTTATCAATGTCTGTGACGAGATCGCAGAAGATCTGAAGAATGACCCCGACCTTTATGTGGTATCTTCCGGCCCGACCTTTTACGATGTCATGGCCAGCGGCGTTTCCAAGGGAACCGGGCTCCTCACGCTTGCGGACAGGCTCGGGATCCCGAGGGAGAACACTTTCGCGATCGGGGATTCGGAGAACGATCTGTCGATGATCGAAGATGCTGCTCACGGAATTGCCATGGGCAACTCTGACGAAGCCATTCTCAGGGCAGCATCGTATATTACTTCCAAATGTGAAGAAGACGGCTTCGCAAAAGCCGTCTTCGAGTATGTATTACCTGTTGTTCTGTCTTCAGATACCTAACTTGCCCTTAACAAATGAGCACATCTGGTCCTGAGTCTGCTTGAGGTTTGATTCAGCCTTGTTCCTGTCGGCATCATAGATACCGAAGTATACCTTGAGCTTGGGCTCTGTTCCGGAAGGTCTTGCACATGCCCAGTCGAGGCCCTTGTCACCGCCGAGCTCATAGAGGAGCACGTTGGACTTGGGAAGGTCGATGGGAGTTGTCTTGACTCCGTCTTCAGTGAATTCATATCTTACGGAATTCTGATAATCCCTTACAGCCTTTACTTCAGGGCCGCCGATGAGAGATGCAGCTGCCTTAAGATCCTTTGCTGCCTCAAGCTCTGCTCTCATGGAAGAAATGGCAGATCCGATCTTCTCGATGCCTTCCTTACCCTCGAGCGTGAAGCTTACGGTATTCTCAAAACCGTAACCGTACTTTGCATATACTCTCTCGAGCCTGTCGACCAGGGTCTCGCCCATGTCAAAGCTCTGTGCTGCCATTCCGCAGATGAGCATTGCGGCAACAACTGCGTCCTTGTCTCTTACGTCAACACCGGAAAGGTATCCGTATGATTCCTCAAAACCGAACTGGAAGTGCTTGTCACCGAACTCATCATCGATCTTGATCCTCTCACCGATGAACTTGAATCCCGTAAGCGTCTCCTGGAGCTCAACGCCGAAAGTCTTGCAGACTGAAGCAGCGAGCTTCGTGGAAACGATCGTAGTAACTGCGAAAGAGTTCTCAGGAAGAGTTCCGAGCTTCTTCTTGGAATCAAGAACATAATCAAGGAGAAGAAGTCCCATCTGGTTGCCTGTAAAGCACTTATATACCGTCTGACCGTCAACCGTTGTCTTTGCGGCAACGCCGATCCTGTCAGAGTCAGGGTCTGTTCCGAATACGAGAGAAGCGTCAGTCTTCTTTGCAAGTTCAATAGCCATTGACAAAGCCTCGGGATTCTCGGGATTAGGAACGCTTACTGTCGGGAAAGATCCGTCGGGAAGCTCCTGTTCCTTAACGATGTGGATGTTCTTGAATCCTACGCGGTCAAGGATCCTTCTTACGGGCTTATTGCCTGAACCGTGAAGAGGCGTGTAGACAATACTCATGTCCTTCTGCCTGTCGATGGAAGCCTGGTCGATAACGAGCTTGGAGAGCATCTCCGTATAAGCTGCATCAACCTCTTCGCCGTACTTCACGACAAGACCGGAATCCATTGCTTCCTTGAGGTCCATCTTCTTGATGGTCGTGATATCCGTGATGGACTCGATGCTCTTGAGGATGATGTCGGCTGCCTCAGGGGGAACCTGACCGCCGTCTTCACCGTAAACCTTGTATCCGTTGTACTTGGAAGGGTTGTGGGAAGCTGTGATCATGACGCCTGCAAATGCGTTGTAGAACCTTACGCTGTAGCTGCAGAGAGGTACGGGACGGAGCTCATCGGAAAGCTTTACGTTGATACCGTATGCGGCAAGCGTAGTAGCCGTGATCTGCGCAAATTCAGGTGAATAGTGTCTTGAGTCATAGCAGATAACAACGCCTCTGCTCATTGCCTCGGGACCGCTCTTGATGATGAACTGTGCAAGTCCTGCGGAAGCCTTTGCAACTGTATAGATGTTCATCCTGTTGGTTCCTGCTCCGAGAACGCCTCTGAAACCTGCTGTTCCAAACTCCAAGTCCTTGTAGAACCTGTCTTCGATCTCCTTTGCATCATCCTTGATGGCTGCCAGTTCTGCCCTTGTAGCCTCATCAAAATAAGGGTTTGTCGACCAGAATTCATAAGTATCGATATAGCCCATATGTACCTCCGTTGTACAGTTTAAATAATATTTCAGGCAAAATATTACCACATGAGCAATATATATAAAAGCCAAAATAAAATACAATTAAGGCAGGCGGGATTAAGCGGTACCCGTCATTTTTACAACAAACGGAGGTATGGTATGGGAAAAACTCTGGCGGATATCCTTGCCTTGATCAAGGATAACGGTATTCGTGTGGTCGATTTCAAGTTGACTGACATTGACGGCAGGTGGAGACACTTAAGCATTCCTGCCGAGAGGCTTTCAGAAAAGACAATGGAAGCCGGGATAGGTTTCGATGGTTCCAATTACGGGTATGCACCTGTTGAGAACAGTGACATGGTATTTGTCCCTGTTCTTGATTCGGCGGTGATAGATACATATGCCGAGATCCCGACTTTGTCCATGATCGGAGATGTTAAGGTCATCGCTCTCCCTGAGAACAAGCCTTTCGACCAGTATCCGAGGAATGTTGCGATAAGGGCTCTGGAATACATGAAGGAGACGGGCATAGCGGACGAGATGATAATAGGTCCTGAATATGAGTTCTACATCTTCGATCAGGTCAATTACAATGTTGAATCACAGAACCTGTCGGTAAACATTCATTCGAAGCAGGCTCACTGGGCCTCAGACACCGATTACAGCAACAACGGTTATCAGATCGAACATGGAAGAGGTTACCACACTTCCCTTCCCATGGATGTCTGCAACGATCTGCGAAGCCGCATGTGTCTGACGATGGAACAGTGGGGCATCAAGGTGAAGTACCACCATCCTGAAGTCGGCGGATGCGGACAGATGGAGATCGAAGTCGAGCTCGGAGACATGCTCAAGCTCGCTGATGATACGATGTCAGCAAAGTACATCATCAGGAACGAAGCTGTTTTGGACGGAAGGACTGCAACTCTCATGCCCAAGCCGCTCGCTGGCGAGGCCGGCAATGGAATGCACGTTCACATGCTGCTCAGGAAGAACGGACAGCCCGTATTCTACAGTCCTGATAATTATGCTCAGCTCAGTAACGAGGCTCTATGGTTTATCGGAGGTCTTCTGACTCATGCAAGATCGCTGTGCGCCATAACAAATCCTTCCACGAATTCATATAAGAGGCTCGTCCCGGGATTTGAGGCGCCTGTTACCATCGGTTATGCAATGGCAAACAGGAGCGCGGTCGTCAGGATTCCTGCATATGCCAAATCTCCTGACGTAAAGAGGTTCGAGCTTAGGAACCCTGATGCCACATGTAACCCTTATTATGCTTATGCTGCCATCCTTATGGCAGGACTTGACGGCATTAAGAACAAGATCGATCCCGAGGCCAAGGGATGGGGTCCTTATGACTTTAACCTTTTCGATCTGCCTGAAGATAAGAAGTCCAAGATCGAAGGACTTCCTGCGACACTCGCGGAAGCAATTGCCGAACTGGAGAAGGACCACGACTATCTGACAGCAGGCGGCGTATTCCCCGAGAGACTTCTTAAGCAGCTTATTTCAAGGCTCAAAAAGGATAACGAGCAGATCGCCAAGATCCCTCATCCGATCGAGTTTGCCAAGTATTACGATATCTGACGGTACTTATTTATCAGACTTATCCGGAGCCGGGCTCTCCTTCTTGGAGGTCCGGTTCTTTTTACGGTCAACGATGAGGAATACGGGAAGCATCACAAGACCTGCACATGATGCCATGGCACCAACCTTAAATCCGGGAGCAGTGAACTTGAGTTCGCACGTATGAGAACCCGAAGGAACTTCAAACGCCACGAAAGCCTCCTGATAAGGCTTTATCTCACTCTCAGCACCGTCAATGAACAAGGTCCATCCCTTCTCGTAAGGAACAGTCGTGATGACGAGTTCTTTATCAGTGATATTTGTCGTCAGGTTAACATATCCGTCACTTGCTTCATTTACAATGACCTTGTCCCTGTCAACGCCGCTGAACTGCTCGCTGAAGACATCAAAGTCAAAATAACCGAAGCGTGCATCAAGGTAAGTAAACTTATCGTCGTCAGATGTGATCGTGACCTTGATGTCATCACCCTCATTGAACGTTCCGAGCCTGTATACCTGTGAGAAATATGTTCCCTTGGATGCATGGCTGATGAAGATGTTGTTTACATAAACACTCATTGTTCCGGTTGTTGTGGGAGCTGTCAGATTGAAATACATCTCACCGGTCCTCGGAGCCTTTGTGCTGTACTCAATGTACATTGGTATCTCTTCGTTTGATCTGTAGTAAGTTACCGTGTTCTTCTCGGCTGCCTTTGCTGCCAGATCCTCAAGACCCAGCTTGTCCTTATCGGCAGAACCCTGATCGCTGCCGTCTGCATCTGCCTTGCTCGAAGACTCTGCCTCAGCCTTAACCTTGGCCATTGTCGTAAGCTCAGAAGGTGTCGTCATGCCGTTCGTGACAACGGGACCTTCAACCGACTCTTCAGGGATCGTGATGAAATAGTCATTAGTAAACAGATCCGGGAACAGCGATCTGAACCAGAGGTTACGGAAAGCAAAATAATCCTTGTTCTCAGAAGCCTTCTCCAGCTGGTAATAATCAAAATCCATCGCGCCCTTGTCCGCTGCGAAAGCGAGCGGGAGAACGTGCTTGTTTGCATAGAAATGATAACCGATGTCGAACTGGTCATCGTTTACGAATACGGAATTCTTGTACTCACGCATCGTGGTAAGCGCTCCGACTGACAGGAACGCATCACTGTCAGAAGCAGCATAAGTATAGCTCGTCGCGAAATAGTTATAGTTGACCGGGAATCCGAGCTGCTTGATAAACCTGTGAAGTGATTTGTTGGAACTCGAATTGAAGAACGATATTCCGTGGAAGGCACCGAACATGTTCGAATGCTCAACAACATAATTAGAGTTCGCATAATCTGAAATGACTTCATTCTCAGCTCTGAAAGCCCTGTTCTTCTGTGACGTAAGCGTCTGGACTTCGCCCAGGTCACGCATGGCAAGTATCGAAGTCCTGTACTGCTCCGAACTTCCGTTATAGAGCGTAAATGCCGACAGATCCGTAGACAGGAGCGGCTGGATATAGACCACCTCGAACACTACGATTATCGTAAGGATCAGAGGCATTATCGTAGGCATGTCTTCAAAGCCTTTGCCCCAATCCTTCTTATTCATGAAGAAGAGGATCACGAACAGTACCGTAAGGAATCCGAGGTTAAAAAGGAACGTCTTTGCTTCGCTCATGTTGCCAAAACTCTGGGCAAGGAACAGGAGCGCGACAAGGATTCCGAAGCTTGTGATGATCTCGCGGCGAGTAACTTCCGCAAACTCCTCATATACTTTGGCAGCGATGATAAGGAACAGCGGTATGAACACGAAGCTGTGCCTGTGCCAGAACCAGTTCGGGGAATCGAAGACCTGCCATGCTACATCGATCCAGTAAACTGCAGTTGAGAGATATACGCCTGCAAGGCAGAGGAGATATCTGATCTTGTCCTTCTTGCTGAAAGCCTTGCTTACGAAGAATACCGTGATTAATGACGTAACAAGCAGACCCGAGAAGAAGAACGGAAGGTTCGCAGGCATGATGTCGCCAAACTCACCGGGTGTTCCGATGAAGATATGATCGAGCATGTCCTTAAGCGAATAGAGAATGTAATGCTCTTCTGCAGAACTGACAGTCGGGTCACCATTTGCAAGTGTTGACAGACCTACAGGGATCAGTACGACACACATTATCATTGCATCGATGACTGCAATGACGATAAATCTTATGATCTTGCCGATCGCATTCTTCATGTTGGAATACATGCCGAGGCTTCCCATCCTGACAAGGAGATAGATGAAGATGAAGATGCCGACCATGTAAGCAATATAGAAATTGGAGAGGAAGAGAACGAGCAGGGTTATGATGAGACCTGCCTTCTTCTCCTTCGTTATGAATCTCTCAGTAAAGTAAAGGAGCAACGGAAGGAGCATGTATCCGTCGAGCCACATGATAGAGAAGATAAAAGCCGTCGAATAAGAAGTGAATGAATAC
>Ga0265298_10009387_pt1 | contig 11654 bp, 8 predicted proteins | sample AusTroGonzalo_MG_3_FD_193486 | JGI IMG/M metagenome (GOLD analysis project Ga0265298, IMG submission 193486) | Bovine rumen microbial communities from tropical cattle in Woodstock, Queensland, Australia - Gonzalo_01 | ecosystem: Host-associated > Mammals > Digestive system > Stomach > Rumen ...
TCCTCTAATAGAGTAAATTGCGGCAAAGGTAGTAAAAAAGTCTAGCAGAAAGCGCATAAACCGCAGAATTTTCTTTTTACGGGAAATATGTGTATATTTGCGGGTCAATAAAGAATCTTCATTGAGACAAAGCAATGATTGAATCAATTAAAGACATCGTTTCAAGGGAGGCCCAGGCAATACTGAACATCCCCATTGGCGATGAGTATGAGCAAGCCGTGAACCTGATAGTGCATCACGTCCACGAGCTGAACGGAAAGTTGATTACCAGCGGAATGGGCAAGGCCGGACAGATAGCCATGAACATGGCCACCACCTTCAGCTCAACCGGTACCCCCTCTATTTTTCTGCATCCCAGCGAGGCACAGCACGGTGATCTGGGTATTCTCCAAAAGAATGACCTGTTCCTGCTTGTTTCAAACTCCGGCAAGACAAGAGAGGTGCTGGAGCTCATGGAGCTGAGTCTTACACTTGACCCCACACTAAAGTTCATAGTACTGACCGGCAACACGGCAAGCCCGCTTGCACGTCAGGCCGATATCGTACTGTCAACCGGCCACCCCGATGAGGTGTGCGCCCTTGGACTGGCGCCTACCACCAGCACCACGGTGATGAACGTGATAGGCGATGCCCTGGTGGTTGAGACAATGAAGAAGATTGGATTCACTGTTGAGGAATACAACAAACGTCATCACGGAGGTTATCTGGGACTGCGTTCCAAGAAACTGTTATGAGAAAAATCTTTGGTATAGGCGAGACCATCTACGATATCCTGTTCCGTAACGGCCAGCCTGTTGCGGCAGTTCCCGGGGGATCGGTCTTTAACGGTCTGATATCATTGGGACGCACGGGTATGGACTGTACGTTCATAACCGAGATAGGTTCCGATCAGGTGGGTCAGCTCATTCTGGACTTTATGCATGAGAACGGTATCAACACTGATTACGTGTCATGCTATCAGGGTAAAAAAACTGCCATTTCACTGGCATATCTGGATGAGAACAACGACGCAAAATACAGCTTTTACAAGGATTATCCCAACAACCGTCTGGACTTTGAGATGCCCGCTATAAAGAGCAACGATCTTGTTGCCTTTGGCGCATATTTTGCCCTTAACCCTGTGTTGAGTGATAAGGTTAAGCCGTTCCTGCACTATGCCAAAAAACAGGATGCCATCCTGTACTATGACCTGAATTTCAGAGACAATCACTGTCATGAGGTGGACCGTCTTAAGGATACGTTCATTGAGAACTTTGCTCTGGCCGATATTGTTCGCGGCAGCCATGAGGATTTCATTAACCTGTACGGGCATGATGACTGCCACAGAATCTACGATGAAATCTCAAAATATTGCCCGCGTTTTATCTGCACCCGAGGCCGTGAGGGGGTGCTGGTGATAGACCACGGAAAGGAATATACGTTCCCCTCAAAGGAGATCACCCCGGTAAGCACCATAGGCGCCGGCGATAACTTCAACGCCGGAATTATTTACGGACTGCTCAAGGAGAACATATGCCGCGAGCAATTGGACTCAATCAGCCGCGACACATGGAGCCATCTGATAGGATACGGCATTGACTTTGGCAGCGAGGCCTGCATGAGTACATCAAACTACGTCAGCAAAGAGTTTGCGCACAGGTACAAAATGATACGCTAAGATGAAGGATAAAAACGCACGACCGGTCTTTAAGACTCCTTTCATGGTCATGATAAGGAATCTGGCCGTTGTCTATGCGGCCTTCCTTTTGTGTCACCCCGTCTTTATATGGTATAACTGGAGTTCACTGCATGGCAGTATGAGCGGTATGTTCTGGCCCATGCTCAAGGGGGCGCTGGTGTTTGACACTGCCGGAATAATGTACATAAGCGCCATCTATATGGTACTGCTTATGTTCCCGTTCCACTATAAGGAAAAACTCTGGTACTACAAACTGACCAAGGTGATACTGGTTGCATTGGCATCGGCCGCAATCATGGCCAACCTGATTGACACCGTATATTTTCCTTACACGGGATGCCGCAGCACGCTCAAGGTGCTGGACGAGTTCAGCAATGAGGGCGGCGCTCAGATGGTTTCAATCTTTGCGCGCGCAATGCTGTCCAACTGGTATCTGGTGCTGCTGTTCATTGTAATGGTGTGGCTGTTGTGCAGGCTAATTGTGATACCGGCAGTCCTTAAGTTCCGCAAGACGTTTGTCTATTACATGGTAAGACTGCCATTACTGACACTTACCGGGGTGTGCATAGTAGCCGGAATACGCGGTGGACTGGCACATAACATACGTCCCATAACCATGAGCAATGCCTACCGCTACGTGCAGACGCCGGCTCAGGCAGCGGCGGTGCTCAACACACCGTTCTGCGTTATACGCACTATGGGAAATGAGGAAATGAAGGTTCCGTCTTACTTTACCTCCGATGAGCTTGACGCCATATACAGTCCTGTAATAATGCCCGATTCCACCGCAGTTTTCAGGCCCAGGAACGTGGTTGTATTCATACTGGAGAGCTTTGGATCAGAGTACATAGGAGCCATGAACAAGGGTACTCAGGACATACATGACTGCACACCCTTTATGGACTCCCTGATAGCCCACTCCCTTACGTTCAATGTGTCACTGGCCAACGGCCGCAAGAGCATTGACGCTATGCCGTCAGTACTGGCGGGCATACCCATGCTCAAGGATCATCTGTTTCTTACGCCCACCATCATGAGCAAGGAGATAACGGGTCTGGCCAAGGAGCTGGGAAGCAAGGGTTACTACTCGGCATTCTTCCATGGCGCCGACAACGGCTCAATGGGATTCCAGGCCTTCTCAAAGGTGATAGGTTACAATGACTACTTTGGAATGGAGGAGTTTGTGCGCAAGCCTGAGTATGGTGGCAGCGCCGCCTTTGACGGATACTGGGCCATATGGGATGAGGAGTTCCTCAAGTATATGTGTGATGAGATAGGAACGTTCCGCGAACCTTTTGTGGCATCGGCCTTTACGGCATCATCACACCACCCATACAATGTACCGCAGCGTTATGAGAGCATCTATCCGCAGGAGGGAAATCTGCCTATCTACCGCGGGATACGGTACTCGGACCATGCGCTGGAGCTATTTTTTGAGAGAGCCTCAAAACAGCCCTGGTTTGCAAACACGCTGTTTGTCCTTACTGCCGACCACACCAACCTGTCAGAGCACCCGGACTACCAGTCAGACTACGGTAAGTTCCGCGTTCCGGTTATATTCTACTGCCCGCAGGACTCTCTGCAAGGACGGCGTGACGCCATTGCACAGCAGGCCGACATTTACCCATCCATACTGGGTTACCTGGGGTATGACAAGCCCGTAATAAGTTTTGGCCAGAACCTCTTTAACACCCCCGATGACGAAACCTGGGCCGCCAATCTGCAGAGCGGACTCTACTCTTACTACATAGGTGATTATGTACTCCAGTTTGACGGCGAGAATGAGACAGGACTGTTTAAGTACAAACAGGACCCAGCCCTTAAACAGAACCTCAAGGGAACACAGCCTGCTGTTGAACAGGAGATGACAAAAAAACTCAAGGCACTGATTCAACAGTACCTTGAGCATATGACAAGCAAAAGTCTGATTGTTAATTAATAGACTTTTACCTTGAGTTTGGCGTAAGCGCGCTCCACTTTCTCAAGAGCTTTCTCTACGCTCTCGGCGCGGGCCAGGATAACACCCATACGACGGTGTCCCTTGATCCAGGGCTTGCCAAAGAAACGAACCTGAACATCGGGCTCAGAGAGTATCTCGTCAACATTCTCAAACTCAATCATCTCAGTATCACCCTCAACAACGATGGCCTTTGATGCGCTGGGGCCAAAGAAGTTGATCTTGGGGATAGGCAGACCCAGCACGGCACGTGCATGCAGTGCAAACTCTGAGAGATCCTGTGATATCATTGTTACCATACCGGTATCGTGCGGGCGGGGTGAAACCTCGCTGAACAGCACGTCATCACCGCAGATGAACATCTCAACGCCAAAGATACCGTAACCGCCCAGAGCGTCGGTAATCTTCTTTGCAATGTCCTGAGCCTGGGCCAGGGCCTTGTCACTCATGGGCTGTGCCTGCCATGACTCGCGGTAATCGCCGTCCACCTGATGGTGACCTATAGGATTAAGGAATGTTGTACCTCCTGAGTGACGTACGGTAAGAAGGGTTATCTCATAGTCAAACTTTACAAAGCCCTCAACGATAACCTCACCGCCACCGGCACGACCACCCTCCTGGGCAATCTTCCATGAAGCATCGGCATCGGCCATGGTCTTGCAAACACTCTGTCCGTGACCTGATGAACTCATGATGGGCTTGACAACGCAGGGAGTACCAATCTCCTTGAGAGCGGCGTCAAACTCCTGACGGGTAGCAGCAAAGCGATAGTTGGATGTAGGCAAGCCCAGCTTTTCATGAGCAAGCTGGCGTATGCCCTTACGGTTCATAGTAAGGAAGGTGGCATTGGCCGTAGGAATAACGTTGTAGCCCTCCTGCTCAAGCTTGACAAGCTCAGGGGTGGCAATGGCCTCTACCTCCGGAATGATCATATCCGGCTTTTCCTTTTCAATAATCTCACGCAGACGGGCTCCGTCAAGCATAGAGAGTACATAACTGCGGTGAGCCACCTGCATGGCAGGGGCATTCTCATAACGGTCAAGGGCTATAACCTCAACTCCGTAACGCTGCAATTCAATTGCTACCTCTTTTCCAAGCTCGCCCGAACCGCACAGAAGTGCTTTCTTGGCAACCTTAGTAAGAGGGGTTCCGATCTTTACCATTTGCTTTATAAGGTTTTAAAGTTGCTGCATATCATTGAGGCGCTTGTAATAGCCGTTAAGGGCTATCAGCTCCTCGTGTGTTCCGCGCTCCACAATCTTTCCCTCATGGAGAACGTATATTTCATCGGCATTCTTGATGGTTGACAGGCGGTGCGCTATGGCTATGGTAGTGCGGTCTTTCATAAGACGCTCCAGAGCCTCCTGCACCATACGCTCCGACTCCGTGTCAAGGGCGCTGGTGGCCTCATCAAGAATAAGAATGGCCGGATTCTTAAGTATGGCACGGGCTATGCTTATGCGCTGACGCTGTCCGCCGGAGAGCAGGCAGCCGCGGTCGCCTATGTTGGTGTCATAGCCGTTCTCTGACTCCATTATAAAGTCATGGGCATTGGCTATCTTGGCGGCAGCTATAACCTCATCACGGGTAGCGTTCTTTACGCCAAAGGTGATGTTGTTGTAGAATGTGTCGTTAAACAGGATAGCCTCCTGGTTCACGTTACCCATAAGGCTGCGCAGTGACTTGAGTGAGATGTCACGTATGTCAGTGCCGTCAATGGTTATGGAACCCTTGGTCACGTCATAGAAACGGGGCAACAGGTCAACCATGGTTGATTTGCCTGATCCCGACTGACCCACAAGAGCTATAGTCTTGCCACGGGGAATTGTAAGTTGTATATCATGCAGCACCTCTCGTCCCTCCTCGTAAGAGAACGATACGGCGTTATATTTGATCTCCTTGCTGAAACCCTCCATTTCAACGGGGTTCTGAGGCTCTTTTATATCATTCCTGGCCAGCAGGATCTTGTCAATACGCTCTACCGATGCCAGACCCTTGGGGATGGCGTAACCGGCCTTTGACAGGTCCTTGATGGGGTTGATTACCTGATACAGGATACCCAGGTAGTATATGAACGTGGGAGCGTCAATGCTTGAGTTGTTGTTGAGTATCAGACGGCCTCCGTACCAGAGCACCAGCACTATCAGGGCGGTGCCCAGGAACTCACTTACAGGATGTGCCAGCACCTGACGCAGATGCACGCGGTTCTGTGACTTGCGCAACTGCTCACTGCTGCGGGCAAAACGGGCCGACATCTTATCCTCGGCCAGAAACGCCTTGATTATGCGCAGACCGCCCAGCGTCTCCTCCAGCTCTGACATGGTCTCGCTCCAGTATGACTGCACCACCAGTGACTTGGCCTTGAGCTTGCGGCCTATGGCGCTGATTACCCAGATAATGATGGGCCCCACCACAATGGTGAATATGGTCATCTTCCAGCTTATGATTATAAGCGTGCCCATATAGACCAGAATAAGGATGGGGTTCTTTATGAGCATGTCAAGCGACTGGGTGATGGAGTTCTCTATTTCCGATACGTCACCGCTCATGCGGGTAATGATATCACCCTTGCGCTCCTTTGAGAAGAAGCTCATGGGCAGGCTCAGTATCTTGTCATAGATCTGTACTCTTATGTCACGTACAATGCCGTTGCGCAACGGAACCATCACGCCCGATGCCAGGAAGTAACAGGCGGTCTTGAAGAACGTCATGACAATCATGATAAGACCCAGCACAAGCAGCGTGGTTGATGCCGTGTGTGCGTCCATATACTCCGTAACGGCATAGAAGAAGTTGTTCTTTACGGCTGTTGCCCACTCCTTGAGACCCTCCGTCTGTGAAAGCGGGATATACTCATAAACCTCTGTGCTTGTCTTGAACAGTATTCCCAGTATGGGAACCAACAGATAGAAAGAGAAGACGTTAAGAAGTGAGGCAAGTATATTGAATACGGCACTTCCCACCAGATTGTGGCGGTAAGGCCTTACAAAGCGTCTCAGAAAGGCAAAAAGTTCCTTCATTAAGCGAATGCATTGATTTGTTGCGCGAAGATACAAATTTTATTAGGTAACTTTGCAAAGCTGTTGATAAGTATTGAGATATGAACTCACGCCTCCGACACTGCACGTTTTTGATGCTTATGTTACTGAGCCTGAACGGTTACAGTCAGACCTTCTTTGCCAATCTGCAGTTTGACGGTCTGTTTGACAACCGCGAGTATAAGAATGATATGCTTCCGCAAACAATCTACGGAATGCGCATCATGCCCCAGGTAGGTATCAATTACGATCAGAGCTCTCTGGTGGCCGGTTTTTCCAAGATATGGGAGTTTGGAGCCGATGACAGGATTGACCCCAACATCATTCTGTACGGCAAGTACCGGGGTGACAAATGGAATGCCCTGTTTGGAAGCTTTCCGCGCAGCGAGCTCCGCAGGCAACTGCCCGATGCCCTTTTATATGATTCCATCGCATTTTTTGAGCCCACCATAAGCGGAACGCTCCTGCAGTATCACAGCTATAGCTTTGATACGGAACTTTACTGCAACTGGTTCGGCCGCCAGACGGATAAACAGCGTGAGGCATTCCGTATAGTATGGGACGGATATGTCCATTACGACGGAGATGCTTGCTTCTACACTTATGACATAATTCACGCCGGATGGTTTTTAACCATGACCCATTGGGCTAAGCCCAAGGAGCCCGGGCACTATATCTATGACCAGTTCCAGTTCAACCCATACATAGGTTTTGACTCCAGAGGCATCATAGGTTTTCCTGACTTCAGAGTGATGGCAAATGCGGGACTGCTATACTCCATGGTACGTTGCCGTAAGGATGGTGATTGGCATAAGCCGATAGGATTCCTGGGTGACATACAGGTGGGCTGGAAAAGGTTTGACATAAAAACCACATACTACAAGGGCGGTAACCAGCAGCCTTTCCTTAAGGACAGTGAGGCAGGTATAGCCTTTCACCGCAGTGACCCGTTCTACAAAGAGACCGAATACTTAAAGACAGAGTTTAAGGCCCAGCTCATCAACAAAGGAAGAGTATTGATGACATTCAGCTGGAACCTGCATATGACATCCGACAAGCAGATACACAACCAGCAGCTGATAACATTCGCTTTCGGAGCAGGCATGTCAAAGAATCTCCAGAACCGGTAATGAAAAGGATCCTTATCATATCTGCCATGCTGTTGTTTCCCTTAACGGGAATCAGGGCCGTTATCAATCCTTTCAAACCATACAAGCCGTTGAATGAGATTGACTACACGCTCAACTGGTCACTCGGCAAGGATCCCGCAAGCATCGCCTACCGTCCGGAGTCACTCACCACACGCTCGCTGCTTCCCATGGGTATGCTCACCACCAGCATCCTTTACAATGACTACGCTCTTGACATGCGCATAAAGAAGCAGGGGAGCCTTATATCACCGCCCATGCATGCGGCCGATATGCTGCAATACTCTCCGGCTGCTTTTTTGTACGTCATGAAGGCCGCAGGTATGGAGAGCCGCAGTGACTGGTCCCGCATGATTACGGCCCACCTCCTGTCAGTAGCAATGATGACATCCATAACACGTGTTACCAAGAACGCCATACAACGTGAGCGTCCCGACGGAAGCACACGCAACTCATACCCATCGGGCCATACCGCTACAGCGTTCATGTGCGCCCATATGCTGCACAAGGAGTACGGTGAGACGGTGAGTCCCTGGATAAGCGTGGGCGGATACGGCATAGCATCGGCCGCAGGTATTTGCCGCATCATATCAAACCGTCACTTCTGCTCGGATGTGATATGCGGCGGCGCAATAGGAATATTCACCACTGAGCTGTCATATGACCTTACCGACCTGCTTTTTGGTGAGCAGGGCTTAAGGAAACCCATCGTAGCCCCTGACATGTATGAGATGCCGCAGTGGAGGTTCAGCATGCAGTCAAGCTACAGCATGACATCGGATGTGTTCACCGCCGGCGGATACGGCAATCCCTATGCCAAGCCGGCCTGCTCCATAGGTATTCAGGGCACACGTCTTTTTGGCTGTGTAGGCCCCACTCTCTATGCCGGGCTCACGCAGATGAAATGGACCGGCACCGATAACCTGTACCTGCCCAGCGGCGGCAGCGTGGCCGATGTCTATACCGTGGCTGGAGGAGTGGATGTGCAGGTTCCCGTGCTGGAACGCATAAGCCTGAACTGTCAGGCTCTGGCCGGATACTCCCCGCAGGCCAACAGCTACAGCTTTGAGTACCAGAATCAGCCGTTGGAATGGGATATTCCTGCAGGATGGCACTGCTATGCCAACGTTGGCGCCACAGTTAGGACATCGGCTTTCTCAAGCGTGACCGTGCACGGAGGACTTGATTATTACGACAAGGTTTGGCGCTCATATGTGCTGGGAGCCAACTTCAACTTCACATTCTGATTATGAGCAAGATTCTATCATATATTCTTTACGGTCTGGTTTGGGTTATCTCACTGCTGCCGCTCCCGGTGCTCTATCTGCTGTCGGACATTGTGTGGCTAATTATGTTCATATGCCCGCCGCTGAGATACCGTAAGAACATAGTACGCAAGAATCTTGCGCTCTCCTTCCCGGACAAGGACCAGAAATGGATCAACCGTACCGAGCGCCGTTTCTACTATCAGTTTGCATGCCAGATAATGGAGGCTCTCAAAACGGTATCGGCCAGCAAAAGGTGGATACTGCGTCACATGGAGTTTGTTGGGATGGACAATCTGGTGCAGGAGACCAGGAAAGGCCGCTCAGGCATAGGTTACCTGGGGCATGTGGGTAACTGGGAGTGGATACCTGCCATGAACCTTTTCTTTACCCACGTGGATGATTTTGTAGGAGGTCAGGTCTATCACAGGCTGGAGAACCCCGTCATGGAGATTTTCATGTACAAGCTGCGCAATAAGTTCGGCACCGTTAGCATACCCATGGAACAGGTTATGCGCCGGTTCCTTAGCTACAGGAGCGAGGGCAAGCAGTTCTTTATAGGAATGATTGCCGACCAGGTTCCCTTGTGGTGGAACATACACTACTGGACACAGTTCATGAACAGGGAGACGCCGGTCTTTACCGGAGCCGAGCGACTGGCCAGGAAGATGGATCTGGAGGTGTGGTACATGCATATTACCCGCAAGCGCCGCGGATACTACCGCTGTGAGATGCAGCTGGTGTTTGAGCATACCGCAGACCTGCCGGAGTATGCCGTGACGGAAAAATACATGCGTCTGCTTGAGGATAACATACGTGAGTGCCCTGAGCTGTGGCTCTGGACGCACAACCGATGGAAACGCACCCGCAAGGGTTATCAGGAGTGGCTGGCCAAGCACCCGTCGGCCGACAGGCAGAAGAAATCCTGATTCTTAATCAACGCTCCTCCAGATCATCATAAAGGGTCTGGACAATAGCCTTTCCGCGCATCAGACGCTCATTAGATGCGTTAGAATCATTGATGAGACATTTAGAGGCATCGTCATCATACAGGGTTACGCCCGTGCTGTCTATAAAGCAGAACCCGTTGCTGAACGTATAGAACGAGAACGGATAGTCATATGATGCGGACATGACGTTGCGGCTGAACCTGAAATCGGAATGGTCTATTCCAAGCTGGCCCAGAATGGTGGCCGCCATGTCGGATTGTGCGGTGAAACGGTCAATTACTGCAGGTCTGCGTACCGCGCCACCCAGCCAGAGCACCGGGATATGATGCACATGCGGATCAAAGGCAAAGCCCTCCTGCGGATAACGGAACCCATGGTCGGGGGTTATTACAACCAGCAGGTTATTCCATTCAGGAGTCTTCTTAAGACGCGTAATGAAATCACCAAGGCAGCTGTCCGTATAGGCAAATGAGTTGCATATCTTATCCTCCAGACGCTCAAAGGGCACATCAAAAGGCTCGTGACTGCTAAGGCTCAGATATCCGGCAAACCATGGATCACGGTAATCCTTTATATCCGACAGCAGACGGGCAAAGGTTATCTGGTCCTGAACGCCCCACGGGTTAGTGTTACGCTCACCCACGGTAAAGTCATCGCCCGACACCACATTCTCAAAGCCAGCATCGTAGAGCCAGCCCCTCATATTGGTAAAGTTGATGTCACCGCCGTAAGTAAAGTATGTTGAGTAGCCCTCGTGGGCCATCTTAGCGCCAACGGAAGGCAGCGCGGCACTCTTGTGCGGCATCTTCATGATTGAGGTCATGGGCAGACCGGGATGACCGTTCATAACGCATACCAGACCGCGGTCGGTACGGAAACTGCCGGCATAGCAGTTACTAAAGAACACGCCCTCCTTGATAAGACGGTCCAGGTTAGGCGTAACGCCCTCACGGCCGCTGATGGCCTGCACAAAATCACCGCCAAATCCCTCAAGCACAAGCACCAGAATATTGGGACGGTTGGTCTTGAGCAGGCTGCGTGTATGGTCATCGGATGTAGGATAAAGACCTTCAAAGTACTGCGCACGCATATCCTCATCAAGGTAATTGTACCATTGTGAGAAATCGGAGTCCTTGCTTACTGAACTGAGCAGGCTGAATGACGGGTTCACAGCCGAGTGGTTGAGGAACTGGTCTGTACTGAAATAGGCATGTCCCACGTTCATGGTTGACTCACTCACGCCACCGCGTACGGCAATCAGTAGAGGACCATACAGCAGCAGGCAGATAAGCGTAACGGGCACTCTCATCAGCACTTTCCCGTAAGGAGCCTTAAGAGGCTGCAGCGTCCGTCTGAGAGTACAGTAGATGATACGGTGAACTGCCACCACTGCAACAATGCCCAGTACAACCGACAGGGCCGATATGCTGGCAAACGCCTCCTTGGGAGTCCTGAGATAGAAAAAGACAGAAGCGTCAAGCTTGAATCCCCAGAAGGGATAGAGCGCTGCGTCACCCACAAAGATAAGCGCAATGACCCATGACACCAGTAGGTCATATACTCTCATCACTGATTTAAGGCGGAAGGACTGTATCCATACGCTTACAATAACAAAGAG
>Ga0265298_10009389_pt1 | contig 11653 bp, 11 predicted proteins | sample AusTroGonzalo_MG_3_FD_193486 | JGI IMG/M metagenome (GOLD analysis project Ga0265298, IMG submission 193486) | Bovine rumen microbial communities from tropical cattle in Woodstock, Queensland, Australia - Gonzalo_01 | ecosystem: Host-associated > Mammals > Digestive system > Stomach > Rumen ...
ATTGCAACAGTTTTGCAACGCCTATTTGTTGTTATGATACACTATCTATACTTACATTTGTCCCAGAAACAACAAAACCAAGAATATGAAAAAGCATTTAGTCCTATTGTCAGCATTGCTGCTTCAAGCAGCTGCTGTTTCCGTGTTTGCTCAGGATAAGCCCAAGGCAGGTGATGTGATTCGCGGCATTGTCCGTAACAGTGATGGGCCTATGGCCGGTGTCAATATTGAAGAGATTGATTTCTATGATGATTATCATGACAGCGTCTGCTCAAAAGCAGTAACTGATGAAAACGGCGAGTTCTCTCTACGTCTGGTAAACCCTGATAACCAGGTGTTGGTTTTCGGTAAAGATTATGAGTCTGTGTGGATAGATGGAATAACTAAGAGTTATTATGAGATCACTATGAAACCGGCTGCACCTATCCTGCCGATAATGATATTAGATGGACCGGAATATTTTACTGTCCTTCCACCTGTAGTATCAGACAAGCCGCTTACCCCTCCTGTAGCCGGAACAACTATCTCAGGTTACATCAAAAGTGAAGAAGGTCCGTTGGAAAACGCCTATGTGGCAGAAGTGGGTGATGTTTCAGTTTTGGTGGGACATCATTCAACTGATGAAAACGGTTTCTTCTCATTTAAAATTTCAGACCCTAACAATTTCCTTATGATATCCTACATAGGTCATGAAACAATAAAGGTTGCAATTGATAGAACAGAATATGACATCACGCTTAAGGGGCGTAAAGATATGCCTACAGTTGATGTTGCCGCCGATAAGAAGAAAGTACTGTTTTAAAACCAATACGTGTATCGCGGGCTGTCATGTATGTATCAGTTGACATCCTGCAAATGGCAACCAAGATTTAATACACTATCTACATTTACATTTGACCCAGAAACAACATAAACATAGATAATGAAAAAGCTTTTACTCTTTTTGTCAGATCTTCTTTTACAAGCAGCCGCCATTTCCGTGTTTGCTCAGAATAAGCCCCAGGCGGGTGATATGATATCGGGTGTTGTCTTTGAGGATGCCGGTCCAATGATAATGGTTAATGTGACAGAAAGAGATTCAGCAGACAATATTGTAGCCCATACCATTACCGATATGGAAGGTAAATTCTCTTTCAAACTGGTCAATCCCAAGGATAGGTTGGAGATTACATATGTAGGATATACTCCTGTTAATATCCCTATAGATAAACAGTTTTTTGAGATCAGGATGGAGATTCCTATGATAGAGACAACCGTATATCCCCGTGACCGTAAGATAATAGCAACTGAATCATCATATATGAAACAATTGCAAGGATATGCACCTAAAGGTTATACATGTGGTTATATTATGAAAAATGCATGGGATAAAGTGCTATGGGGTATATTCCTTGTTAAAGAAGAGGGTAATTACAGCCTTAAATACAAAGAAGGTGATAAAATTGAGACAAGAAGTATCAATGCTGATTTGGCCAAAGAATTGGAAGACACTGTTAATACCAAAATCGCAGATATAGAATACGCTGTAAATAACCCTGTTACCGTTGCCCTTCCCGGAGGACTACCATTGGTGGATATCATTTATGATGGAGATGTTGCCATCGCAATCACTCCTGATAAGGCGGTTTCTTTTTGGACCTGGTATCCTTGGCCTGAAAAGATGCATGAGGGAGCATGGAAGCAGGAATATCTTAAGTTCATACAGAAGGATAAATAGGAAACTGCGTACCATCAACCTGCCTGCAATTGTCATAACTGCTTATTTTTAGTATTATAATGATTTTTCCAGTTTAACAGAAGACGTATTTTCGGCATATATCAGTTTAGATAGCAGACAACCAAAATCAATGCGTTATGAGAAAAAGAGTCATGATGTTCTACGCGGACGTGGTATGTGGGATCGTACTCAAGGATGGCCTCGATGTAACGTGGTGTGGCCGCCTTTGTCCTTTCCGGCGGAGGACGCTGATACGCAGTAACTGAATATCGGCTTTTATCTGTATCTTTGGAACCGTAGTTGAGATTAAAGTCCTTTTTAAGTATGAAGAAGTTTTGGAAGATTCTGATCATTTGCGTGGTGGCCCTGGGTGTTATGGCTGTAACGTGTCCGGGCAAGCAGCGTCATGTTGATGCTGGAGTTAAGTATATGAGCAAAGCGCTGCACAAGCAGGCAAAAACGATTGAGAAGACCTATAAGGAGCAGCATAATAATAAGGAGATGCCTGATAAAGGCAAACAAATGATGGCTCAACTGGAGGAATCTTTGATTAGCCAGATGAAACCTGCCGTGGAGAATGTCTTAGTGGTAAAGAACTATGTGCTTTTCAGCGTAGGACAAATGAAGAATGAGATTGATGGGGTCACGACTATGAGCGTGGGCTTTCTGGGTATGGTGTTCCCTAACAAGGAGGGGCTTAAGACTGATCTTAATTTGAACGGATTCTAAAAAATAATAGACAAGAATATGGCTAAAGACAGATTTGACATCAAGGAAAGGGAAGGCATGGGTCTGGCAACTCATGCTTATGTCATTGTAGACAAGGAGACCGGAGTTAATTACCTATATGTTCATTGCGGTTATGGCGGTGGCCTTACCCCACTATTGGATAAGGAGGGAAAGCCTATTATTACTCGGGTTGAGGGATATCAGAAATAGTTGATAGACTGACCTTGAGAATTAGATAAAAAAACGAAGGACCGGTGAGCGGGAGTGCTCATCGGACCTTCTTTTCTATAAATACGGTAATGATATAAATTACTATGATACCAATGGTATAGGCCAGCAGGTCTATCCAGAGGAAGCCTTGGCCGAGCAGCATGTGGCCGAGGAAGGTGGAACGGAGACGTACCAGCAAATCAAAGGACAGAATCTGGGAGAATTCAACCAGGAATGATGTTATTAGTGCTACTAGGGCCACTGTTTTTAATGGACGAAGGACCAGCACTATGCGCCAGCAGCAGAATACCATCATAGCCCACAGGGCATCGCCGCAGGCATCAGGAATGCCGTTGATGCGGCGGGAGAGTAAGCCGAGTGCTATCAGTGCTATTACGGCACTGGTGTACTGGAGGAGTTTCTTGGTGTGGGCTTTCATACTTTATTCAAATCTGTTTGACAAAGATATAAAATTATCCATCTGCAGGGTGGCGCGTGAAGCGGAGGGTTCACGGTGATGGCCACTGGCTGCTACCTCTATAGGGTGGGCCGTAAGTAAAACTCTGCTGCTACTTGCAGAATGGTTGATGGTACGCAGATAACAGCCCGCGGAAGATCCTATTTACTTCTCATAGGTCCAAATGGTTTTTTGAAAAGGTCTCCTGAAAATCAGGTAGTCACTGGGACTATAAGCGAAAGATTTGAGTGGAACCCTTGCGCTGAAATCATATTTCCACGTGTTCACACTCTGTTTATGGAACTTGCCGTCCTTCATCATATAGGCTACGACCTTAGTCCTCAATCCGTTTTTATACTTTTCTATGTATTTCCGGATTGGCTCATTATGATAACTGCCGTCACGGTATTCCTTTTTGCTTTCTATCCTTATTACTTTACCTCTACCGATATATTTATATGTATCTGTAATGAATGTAGGATGATCGTCATCAGTCTCATCGGGGTCAAATGATTCCCTGCTGAGTATTCTGCCTTTATTGTCATAGACATGAATTGCCTTTCCTGTAATAACTTTAGAATCAGAGTTTGTCTGGACATAGTCTGTCCTGACAGACTGGAGGCCATCATCAGAATAATCTATTTTTTGGCCTGACTTTTGGATTGTGCCGTCATCTTTGATAATTGTATGCGTATAGCCGGTAGAGCGGCCCTGTGAATCATAAGTGTGCAACAAATGAACATCGCCGGCCCGGTATTCAATCTCCTTTCCTTTCTCATCTGTTTTTAGGAATGATGTCTCTTTCCATTCATCACCCACAAGGCGATATGACCTTACAGAACCGTCACTGCTTTTTATACGTCTACTGCTACTATTGATTGTTTCAATGGTATCGGTAGTCTGGCTGTTGCGCTTGATTTCATACTCTGTCCAAGAAGAATCAGGAGTGTTGTTGTAATAAAGGACACGAGTAACAAGAGCAAGTTCACCATCAGAATAATGATACTCTTCACGCTGAAATACACTATTATTCTGATACTCAACCTTGCTCAGCAGATTGCCACGGGAACTATTACAAGATGCGATTAGTATAGCAGATGATAATAAAGCAAATATCTTCTCCTTCATAATGTAATTGTTTTTTATCTAAACTGATTTATACGGAAAATGCGTCTTGTGTAAAAGGTGCATTTTCATATTTGTGCGTTTTTTATGCAGACAAAAGTAATTGTCAAAACGACAAACGGCAAACAACAGGCGTTGCAAAACTGTTGCATTTTGGAGTCAACCTGTTTCAGGGATATGCGGAGGGGGCATCGGAAGAAAAAGACGAGATACCAGCCTTTTCTATTGTATGAGTGGGGTTATGGGAATTTAAGTATATTTGCATCTGTAGAAACTGGGATTTGTGGACACCAGTAAAGAATAAATTACGAACAGTGTAACATATTATCCAATGAAGAGAAAGCAGCCTGCCTTTGGGCACGACAACCCCCGATTTACATTCAACACCGTTGGATTGTTTACGACTGATAACAAGGCTACCGTCGATTTCTATACCAAGGTCTTTGGTTTTACCACCTCATGGGATGGTGTACAGCCGAATGTGGAGATGTTCCTTGGCAACAATAGAATCATTCTCTTCCCACGTAGTGCTTTTGAGCAGATGGTCTCAAAGAAATTCCAATATACGGAAGGTTTTAACGGCACTATGGAGTTGAGCTTTGATGTACCAACTTTCGCCGATGTTGACAAAGAGTATCAGAATGCTCTTAACAATGGCGCAAAGTCCGTGTTTCCACCGACCACAGAACCTTGGGGGCAGCGAACCTGTTTCGTTGCCGACCCTGATGGGAACCTCATTGAAATTGGTTCGTTTGTTGAGGGATAAACAATGAAAAGTTAACGTTATCATTGTGCTATACAGTCTACGTACCTTGGTGGGAGCCACCTTTGTCTCCACCTTCACGGATAAGAACATATGCTTCTTTTAAAGCTGTAATATCACGATTAACAGTAGTTATTGAGACATTTAGTTTCTCTCTCATTTCTTCTGTTGTTACTCTATCATTCTTCTTTATGATTAGAGATTAGTTTTTCTTGTCTAGGAGTAGAAATGAAGGGATTTTCTCTATCATTTTCTCTATCACCAGCCTTAATTAAACGTCCGGTTTTGGGATCTATCCGACCGCCGTTTTGGATGGCATGAAATATTTCACGCTTTATGATGACGCGGACACCTCCAAACTCTTCAACGAGTGTAGGAACCTGCAGGTCTTCAGCTTTGAATGATTCTGTGATTAGTTCAAAGCCACGACCCCCAGGATTCAATGAATCCGGCCATATAGAATACGTTTGCAATGAGACGGTTCCTGGCAAAAATGGGGCACAAAAAATGGACATTAAAAAAAGGAATCACCCTCACAGGTATCTGTGGGGGTGATTTCTGGTGATTCCGCCGGGATTCAAACCCGGAACCTTCTGATCCGTAGTCAGATGCTCTATTCAGTTAAGCTACGGAACCAAACCTTAAGCCAAACATACAAAGAAAACTTGTTTTCTTTGAATTCTTTTGAATTGACGGGAAAAAGGAACCAAGTTCATTTTTCACATTAATTCGAAAGAATCAAGAGAGCGAGCTCTCTTTGTTGTGGCGTGGTGAGATCGACGAAGTCAACCTTTTCCTTTAAAGCGGTGCAAAGATACTGCTATTTTCTGACAATAGCTACTCCATACCGCATTTTTTTGTTATTATTTCTAAATTCACTTATACATGAAACGTTTGATAGACATCTTAGGTGTCTTCTCAAACGGAACATCCTGAATCTCAACCTTAGCAATCTGGCTATAGACCGGAAGCTGACGGTTGGAAGTAAGACGTATGTTCTCGGGAATGGCATCCTTGGCTTCTGGATCAAGCAGTGCCTTGGCGATAGCCTGCTCATCAAGATAGACCAGGGCCACCAGCTTGCCGCCACGATCCACAACTACAGACTCAACCACATAATCCTGGTTGTTTACAACAGCCTCTATCTCTTCGGGGTAGATATTTTGTCCGGAGGGACCCAAAATCATGTTCTTGGAACGTCCGCGGATGAATATGTTACCGTCGGCATCCATTATACCCAGGTCACCGGTCTTGAGCCAGCCGTCATCGGTAAATGCATTGGCAGTAGCCTCCGGATTGTTGTAGTAACCTATGGTAATGTTCTCACCGCGAGCCTGTATCTCACCGACCACGTGCTGGGGATCATCGGAGTCAATGCGTACCTCTGCCACATCAACGGGTTTGCCGCATGAACCGGGTACGTACTTGGTCCAATGCTCGTATGCCAGAAGCGGGCAGGCTTCTGTCATTCCATAACCTACCAGATATGGGAATTTTATTTTCTTGAATATGCGCTCCACTTCCGGATTAAGAGCCGCACCGCCCATAATGAACTCCTCGCAGTTTCCACCGAACGCAGTTATCAATCCGTCTTTTATCTTCTTGTAAATTATAGAGTTAAGTCCAGGAACTTTAAGTGCAATCTTTATGGCTGGCTTATCAATCATAGGCTTGATCTTGGACTTGTAGATCTTTTCCATAACCAGAGGAACGGTGATGAGCAGGTATGGCTTTACATCGGCAAAGGCTTTCATGAGCGCAGCCGGAGTGGGAGCCGCACCAAGCCAGTAGATGGAGGTGCCGTTGCTTAACGGATACAGGAACTCTATCACAAGTCCGTACATGTGAGCCATAGGGAGCATTGATACCATCCTGTCACCTGCAGGCACATGGCGCTGGCTGTAATCTACTATTGATGAGAAATTGCGGTAGGTCAGCATCACGCCCTTGGGATCACCGGTTGAGCCCGATGTATAGTTGATTGTAGAAAGGTCATCCCAGTTATCGGTGGGGAACACCACATCCTCAGGACCAAAGCCGTTGGGATACTTCTTGTCAAACATCTCGTCAAGATGCTCAAATGCATACTGGATCTTATCATCTGTGCAATAAAGTAGCTTGAGTTCATTTACGTCAAACACCGTGCGTACATTGGGCATCTTGGCGCTGTCCATTTTTGACCAGCGTCCTGCATCCGTAAACAGCACAATGCTTTCTGAGTGGTTCACAAGTCCCATGACACTGTCCGGCTTGAAATCGGCCAGTATAGGGACAATGACCGTCCCGTATGTGTTTACCGCAAGATAGGCGAATCCCCAGCGGGCACCGTTCTGTGCACACAGCGCAATATGGTCACCTTTCTTTATGCCGGCATATTCAAATACTATGTGGAACCTTGCTATGGAACGCGCCATCTGGGCGTATGTGAATGTCTCTCCTCCAATGTTGTTTAGCGCAGGTTTGTCCCAATACTTTCGTGTTGCAGCCTGAAGTCTCTCAAGATAATGAGGATATTTCTCCATATGATATGTTTGATTTGTTTATGCAAAATAATAATCCCATGTAATGCCTGTCATAATCACTCCAAGAACCATTCATTAGGCATAAGTATTCCGAAAGTTATGCCGAACATGGATGGATTGAAGCTTGATGTGGAGAAATCAAAGAAAGCATTGATGGATATTCTCTGATATTGCGCCACAAACGCCAATTCACCCATAAGTTTGAGCCCGGTCAGCGAATTGCCGTACGCAGCTTTGCCGTTGTCGTTATAAATTGGACGGGTAGGCTGGAATGCATATATTTCTGAACGCAGGTGGAACACGCTGTTTATTATCCAGATAGGTTTAAGTCCAGCGGCCAGATATGCGTTTGCCGAAAAGTCCGGATCGCAGAAGAACTTGCTGTTCACTGTAGGCTGGAATCTGCCTGCCTGCATGACGGATGCCTGATAATTACTGGAGAAGTTCCTGGTGGAATAATATCCCTCCAACAATGTGCCGAGCACCACATGTGGCGATAACTTTATGTAATACTCCAGATTGGCTGAAATCTGCAGCCATGAACGATCCTCAGAATGATATTCGGGCAAATCCTCATTCTGCGGTTTGAACAGGTCATTCTCGGTACCTATGAATGCGCGTATGGTTTCCGACCGGCCGCTTGTGGGATATTGGAAGTTATTCAGAGTATTACCCGTAAACGTGACAGAGCCGCCCAATATGTTATGGCGGTTGCAGTCATACTTGAAAGTGCGCAAGTCAACATTGCTTGACTGCGAATAGAAATCCTGATGTTTGGCCACTCCGAATGAGAATACCGCTTTGTAGTTGTTCATGAAAGGACGGGACACTTTGATTTTGGCAAAATATTCCGTCGATTTGTTCAGGGCCGGCATATATTTGTCGGATGTCAGGATAAAACCGGACCTGAAATAGTCCATGCTGTTGTATGCCAGCTGGACCGATATAGACATGGGTATCTTGGCAGCCATGTCGATGCGTGTAAGCAACTGAGCATTGTTATATGAACGTCCCATCTGTCCCTCAAGCAGATATGACTCTGAGGCCTCACCGATGTGGCTGTATGAGACAGCCCCGTACAATTGGCTGGATATTGAAGTTGACAGACCGCCGCCAAGACTGAAAGTGGGATGGTCATCGAGCTTCACCTTGAGGTTTAGTCCGAATGCAGAGTCCTTTTCCGAATAGCTTGTGGAAGGTATTATCTCACTTATGGCATCATCTGAAAGCAGTTTGAAATAACCGGACTTGAAATCGGCAAAGTCAAACCTGCCGTCGGTTGCATTGAGTTCCTTGGCAATGTATCTTTGTTGCGCCTGGTTTACGCCGCTCACATCAACATTTCCGAAAACAAGGTCCGGTATCCCTTCCTTAAAGTCCTCACGCTTCTGTCTGACTACAATTGAATCCGTACGTGATGCTGTCCTTGACTTTATGGAATCCATAAGGAGCATGGTAATACTGTATCCCAGTTTAGACACTTCGTCAATCTTCTGGAAATCAAGAAGTCCCACGCTGCTAAGATCAAATTCAATCTTTACGCCCAGCTTGGGATCAAGGCTGTAATCACTCTTCTGGACAATCATGCTGCGAACCTGTCCCATGATGTCGTAATCATCGGGAATTTCAATTTCCGGAGCACCCGGACTAACCGCCACGACACTTCCAATCACAAAATCCGGATTGAACTCGCGCACCATCACATCTACGGGAAAATTGTCATAAATGCCTCCGTCATATGCAATTATGGAATCTATTCTGATAGGACGGAAAACGAACGGGAATGACATTGATGCACGAACCGCATCACCCAGGTCACCTTTGGAAAGGACAATGGAGTTCTTGTTGAACACGTCCGATGCCACAGCCCTGAAGGGAACCATGAGGTTGTCAAAATCATTGTTGCATACGGCCGATGCACCTGCAAATATATCGACAAAAGCCAGGTTCATCTGAAGCGGATCTATCACGCTGTTCACCATAGGCCTTAATACAGTCATTGAGTCCCTGATGGCTATCTGTGCGGATATGATGGCCGGAGTGGGAGGGTTCTGCTTGAAATAGAACTGGTAATTCATGTCCTTGGCACCCATATACCAGTTCTTGAAATCATCTGAACGGATAAGCTCTTCCATCTCATCGGGAGAGTAGCCCATGGCATACAGGGAGCCTATCACGGCACCCATTGACGTTCCTGTAATATAGTCAATAGGGATTCCGTTCTCCTCCAGGGCACGTATAACGCCTATATGGGCCATACCCTTGGCGCCTCCGCCGCTCAGTACAAGACCCACTTTCTGCCGTTCAGCGCCAAAAGACGCCGACAATATGAGCAGTAAGGCAATCAGTGTTATATATACCCTTTTGAACATATCTACAAATGTATATAAAAAAAGGGCACCGATGAACTCTCAGTGCCCTTTTTCATTTAAAAAAGCTTCTTTTCAGATCAACTCAACGCTACGGCGTATGAATGCAGCCAGAGACTCACCCTTAAGCATTCCGTTCTGCAGGAGGGCCAGGTCAATCAGCTCATGTACTATCTTATTGCCTGCAGCATACTCTGTATAGATGCCTGAAATTTTGTTCTCAGCCTCTGAAATCTTGCCGTCAATATCCTTCATCTCATCCTTCTCAGCCTGTGGCACATCCTCATCCTTCTTACCTTCACGTGCCTTGCGCAGTTCGGCCTGACGCTCCTTGAGTGAATTCAGCTTGTCATCCTCAAGCTTTGTCTTTGCGTCACATGCGGCTGCGGCATCGTCAAGAACCTTTTTGATTAGCTTGTGGTCCTTGTTCAGTATCACGGTGTACATATCGGGCATATCGCCGTAGAAACTCATTCCGGGCTGTATGGCGGCCATATCCTTCATACGGCGCATATACTCGCTGCAGGTTACCATGACGGGTAGGGCGGACTCTCCCAGACTCTGGGCATCGACATGGAAATCAGCCTTCTCAATCTTAGGCATCTGGCTGCTGAACACCTTGGTAAGCATGCGCAACTGACCGGCGGGCAGATCCACAGCCTTGTTGTCATCCTTGGAAATAAGATTGTCAATGGAGTCACTGTCAACCCTCTGGAAACGGCTGCTGTTACCGAACTTCTGCTCCAGCATGCCTATTACCGGAATATCCAGCTGGTTGTCCATGAGCAAAACGCTGTAGCCCTTGTTCTTTGCGGCCTCTATGTAGCCGTACTGCTCCTCCTTGTTTGTAGCATAGAGATATATCAGGCTCTTGTTCTTGTCAGTCTGGTTGGCCTCTATCAGTTTCTTGTACTCTTCAAATGTAAAGTACTTGCCGTCAGTATCCTTGAATAGGGCCACCTTTTCCATCTTGCCGTAGAAATCCTCCTCGGTCAGCATGCCGTAGTTGATGAACAGCTTCACGTCATCCCATTTCTGCTCAAACTCCTTACGGTCGTTCTTGAATATCGATGTCAGACGGTCGGCCACTTTCTTGGTGATGTAGCCCGATATCTTCTTCACGTTTGAATCACTCTGCAGGTATGAACGTGATACGTTAAGAGGTATGTCAGGTGAATCTATCACACCGTGCAACAGGGTGAGGAAGTCTGGAACTATTCCCTCTACCGAATCCGTTACGAACACCTGGTTGCAGTAGAGCTGTATGCGGTTCTTCTGCAGGTCCAGGTTGGTCTTGATCTTGGGGAAGTACAGGATACCGGTCAGGTGGAACGGGAAATCAACGTTCAGATGTATCCAGAACAGGGGCTCGTCCTGCATGGGATAGAGCTCGCGGTAGAATCCCTTGTAGTCTTCATCTTTAAGCTCGCTGGGAGTCTTGGTCCACAAAGGCTCCACATTATTCATAATGTTGTCCTGGTCAGTCTCAACCTCTTTGCCGTCTTTCCACTCCTTTTTCTTGCCGCAGGCAATCTGCACGGGCAGGAAACGGCAGTATTTCTTGAGCAGGCCCTGGATTGCACTCTCCTGCAGGTACTCCTTGCTGTCATCGTCCAGATAGAGTATGATATCGGTTCCGCGGTCAGACTTATCGGCGTCAGTCATTTGGAATTCAGGTGATCCGTCACAGCTCCATTTTACGGCCTGTGCGCCCTCCTGATATGACTTGGTGATGATCCCAACCTTCTTTGAAACCATGAA
>Ga0265298_10009390_pt1 | contig 11653 bp, 7 predicted proteins | sample AusTroGonzalo_MG_3_FD_193486 | JGI IMG/M metagenome (GOLD analysis project Ga0265298, IMG submission 193486) | Bovine rumen microbial communities from tropical cattle in Woodstock, Queensland, Australia - Gonzalo_01 | ecosystem: Host-associated > Mammals > Digestive system > Stomach > Rumen ...
TTCAGTACCTCTCCTTGGTTAAGGGTCATTTTGAAAAGAAAAACAGACATCCATTTAGAGGATAGATGTCTGTTCGATTGGTGCCCAATTATTATCACAATCGTGACATTGCAAAGTTAGCGAATAAAACTATAATTGCAACTATTTCTGGAAATAATTATTTCAATGGCGGGAGGGAACGGCTGTGGATACGTTAAGCCATTCGTAGAAGATACTGTAGGAGGGAATGTAGTACAGGAGCAGCAGGAGGGCCAGCCACCAGGGAAGGAGGCAGAAGAGGAGCACGGCCCAGAAAATGCCTACGATGGGCCAGAGAAGCAGCCGCACCAGGAAGCGGGCCGAATTGCAAAAGGCCTTGTCCTTGAGTTTGCTGCAAAGGATTTCCGCGGGGAGCCACAAAGGGAAACTGAGGACGGCGGCCACCAGCCAGAAGGGGAAGAGCAGGATTCGCTGCCATAGAGGGAGATTGCCGGAGGGTGCTTCGGGCCATACCAGCGCGCTGATGCGCTCATAGAGCTGGTCCCGGAAGGCCTGGTACTGTTCGGCCTCGGACAGGTCTGCATGTTGGGCCAGGAACGCGTTCACGTCCATGGGCTCGCCATATTTGATATGTACATTCCTTCTGAAATGGAAGAAGTCTCCGTAGTTGATGCCGGTGGGAACCACCCAGGTCTGGCGCTGGGCGGCGCTGCGGAAGGCAATGCGCGCTACGCCTTTCTGGATGGGCTGGAGCGTACGTCCCGGCGTGTGGCGGCCCTCCGGAAACAGGCAGAAAGGCACGCCATGGGCCAGCACGTCGTCAATCTCGTCAAAGGTCTTGTAATTGTCCGTCACCGCTCTCAGGCCGTCGCGTTCCCGGGTCATCGGAAGGATGCGCAGGAAGCGGAGAATTTTGTTGGCCGTGGGCTTTCTGAAAATATCGGCCCGGGCTCCGAAGACCGTCGGGGCTTTACGCGTTTGCAAAACCATCAGGGCATCCAGCAGTGTATTGGTGTGGTTGGGTGCAATGATGACGGCGCCGGAGGACGGCAGCTCTCCTTCGGTCTGGATGATGCCAAAGCTTTCCCGGGTGCAGAGATCCACATAGGGCCGACCCAGGCTGTACCAGCGGTTATGCTCCCAGATCTTAGGCATCTTTCCTGATGCGGTTGAAGACAGTAGCTACGGTAAGGCCGGAGATGATGTGCCAGATGCCCCACCAGGCCGTAATCACCAGCATGCCGCCGTGGGGCGGGAAACCGGCGAAGAGGGAAGTGCCCAGCATGAGGGCCAATCCCAGGCCACTGTTCTGAATACCGGTCTCGATGGTCAGCGTGCGGCGGTCCCGGAAGGGTACCTTGCCGATGGTTCCTACCGTGTAGCCAATTCCCAGTGCCAGCAGGTTGTGGATCAGCACCACCAGGAAAATGTATTTGACACTGAGGAGGAAGGCGTCGATGTTGCTGCTGAAGCTGAGCACCACCATGGCAATGAAAATGATGATGGAGAGCCACTGCAGGGGCTTTTTGAGGGCGCCTGCCACTTTGGGAAGGTATTGGCTGGTGAGGATGCCCAGCAGGAGCGGAACGCCCAGCAGGATGAAGATGGTCTTGAATACGTCCCAGAGAGGAATGACCAGGGTGGGAATTTCGGCCGATACGGCGGCGGTATGCAGATAGAGGGAACCCCAGCACCAGAAGTTGAAGGGCGTGAGAATCACGGCGAGGGCCGTGGAGATGGCCGTCAGGCTGACGGACAGCTCGATGTTGGCCTTGGCCAGGGAACTCATGAAATTGGAAATGTTTCCTCCGGGGCAGGCGGCCACCAGAATCATGCCCAGGCCCATCATGGGCGAGATCCAGCCCGTGAGGAGAATGGCCAGCAGGCACGTAAAGGCCGGCAGCAGGATCAACTGGCACAGCATACCCAGCAGCACCGATTTGGGCTTTTTGAACACTTCCACAAAGATCTGCGGCTTGATTCCCAGGGCTACGCCGTACATGACGAAGGCCAGGATTATGTTGATGGTGTTCATGCCGCCGGCATTCAGGCTGACCTGGATGCTGTCGATGGTGTTGATTATTTCTTGTGTCATATTGGAATAGGTTTTAGTCGTTAATGGTGAGTCCGTCGCAGGCCGGTTGTACGTCCGAGTGGATCCCGCGTTCCTGGCAGAGCTTCCTGAGGTCCTCGCAGAACTGGCGGTGCTGGGGAAAGGCGTGGCTCAGGTGGGTGAGCCAGGTATGGCGTGCGCCAATCCGGTCGGCCATATCCAGGGCCTGGTAAAGGGAGAAATGCGAATGGTGGGGATAGTAGCCCACTGTGTTGAGCGTCAGGTGCTCAAGCCCCTGGAGCTTGGACATCTCGCTTTCGGGAATGGAGCTCACGTCCGTGATGTAGGCGATGTTGCCGAAGCGGAAGCCCAGTACGGGCATCTGGTCGTGGTATCCGCGGATGGGAATTACGTTGGGCGACTCATGCGGCGCTTCCACTACGGCATTGTCCGAGGGAAGGAGGCTTCCATCGGCCTGCCTGTAGAAATAGCCCTTGTCGTGCACCCATTCCAGGTCTCCGGTGTCGTGCAGGGAATCTACGCGGAAGGGACGCTCGTCTATGAGGTGGATGTGCCACTCCGGAGCGCCGGGGTACTTGTGCTCCGCAAAGGCGTATGCGTAGTCGTTGCGGAGGGTTTTCAGCACTTTCTCTTCGCAGAAAATCTCGGCCGCTTTCTTGTCTATATAATTGAAGGAGCGGACATCGTCCAGCCCTCCCGTATGGTCTTTGTGGTTGTGCGTAAGGAGGATGGCGTCCAGGTGCCGGATATCGGCCCTGAGCATCTGGTAGCGGAAATCGGGACCGGCATCCACCAGGATATTGAGGCCGTCCATCTGCACGAAGGCCGATGCCCGCAGGCGCTTGTCCTGCCCGTCGGCCGACCGGCACACCGGGCACTGGCACCCGATGATGGGCACCCCCTGCGACGTTCCCGTCCCTAAAAAAGTCAGCTTTACCATCCCTTACTTCTTAAATCATAATTTCTTCAATCGTATTAACCTTTTCTTTATTGTAAGGTTGTTCTTTGCGGATGTAATTGGAGGTGTATCCTCCCATCATGCCGTTTTTAACAGATGATTCCCACAGCACTGTAGTGCGGAGGCCCTGGTTGGCCTGGATGAAGTCTGTATGGAGCTGTTCGCAGAGGGCTTCCAGTTTGGCCACCCGTTCCGTTTTGACGCTGTCTTTTACCTGATCCTTCCACTCGGCGGCCCGGGTGCCGGGGCGCCGGGAGTAGGGGAAGACGTGGATAAAGGCTGGTTTGATGCGGTTCTTCAGGAAGTCGTAGGTTTCCTGGAACAGTTCCTCCGTTTCGCCCGGCAGCCCCACGATGACATCTATGCCGAAGAAGACCTGCGGCTCTCCGGGCCGGTTCATGGCCTGGCGGATGTAGTCGATGCGACTGGCAAACAAGGCGGTGTCGTATCTCCGGCCCACCCGCTTCAGGAGCGTATCGCTGCCGCTTTGCAGAGGGATGTGGAAATGCCGCTGGAACTTGGTTCCGGAGGCAATCCAGTCAATAATCTCCGGCGTAATTAGATTCGGCTCGATGGAGGAGATCCTGTACCGCTCGATGCCTTCCACCTCGTTCAATGCCTTGAGGAGTTCCAGGAAACTTTCGCCCGTGGTTCGGCCGAAATCCCCGGTGTTCACGCCCGTGAGCACCACTTCCTTTACGCCCTCCGCCGCAATGGCCTGCGCCATCTTCACACATTCGCAAATGGCGATGTTCCGGCTCCGGCCCCTTGCAAAAGGCACCGTGCAGTATGCGCAGAAATTGTCACACCCATCCTGCACCTTCAGGAAGCTCCTGGTTCTCTCGCCGCTGCTGTAAGCGCCAAACGTCTCTTGCTTAGTGGAGGAGGGTGTTGCCTCTGAAACCTGTAGCCACCCTCGGCTCCATAAGAGGGAGGGGCCCGCCGGCGAAGCCGGTGGGAGGGGCCGGAGCGAAGCGGAGGCGGTTTCAGAGGCAATACCCTCCGCAACGTCTGTCAAGATATGAGATTTCTCGGTAGCACCGAAAACCTTCCAGACTCCTTCAATGGCCAAGAGCTGGTCCTTGCGGAGTTCGGCGTAGCAGCCGGTGACCACTATGCGGGCCTCGGGGGCTGTTTTGTGGGCCCGGCGGATGAGGTTGCGGGATTTCTTCTCGGCCGTTTCGGTGACGGCGCAGGTATTGATGAGATAGACATCGGCCTGGTCGCTCCAGGGGACAACCTCCCAGCCGGCGGCTATGAAACCGCGCTCGTAGGTGGATGTCTCTGCGTAGTTGAGCTTGCAGCCCAAGGTGGTGAATGCTATCTTCATGCGCTAAGGATCAAAAAAACACAGGGCCTTTTGCCGATGGTTATCGGATGCTGTTTCCACTGGGCCACCGTCCGGGTGCAGACGAACTGATCCGGGCAGGTAAGGTTGGCGGCCACGCAGATGCGGGTGCTGCCTGCCAGGCAGGAGAGCATATCGGCCAGGAGGGAATCGTTCCTGTACGGGGTTTCAATAAGGATTTGGGTCTGGTGCGCGCTGGCCGACCGTTTCTCCAGGTTGCGGAGGGCGGCCCGGCGCTCTTCCGTCTTGGCGGGAATGTAACCCACGAAGGCGAAGGACTGTCCGTTAAGGCCCGAGGCCATGAGCGCCAGCATGAGGGAGGAAGGACCTACCAGGGGAACCACCTCGATACCGTGCCGGTGGCACAGGGCCACCAGAAGGGCACCGGGATCCGCCACCGCGGGAAGGCCGGCTTCGGAGAGCAGGCCCACGTTACGGCCGTCGGCAAAGAGTTGGGCAAAGCCTTCCACCTGTGCCGGGTCCGTGTGCTCGTTGAGTTCGTGAAACTCCAGGCCGCCAATCTGGCCCTTGAGCCCTGCGGCCGAAAGGAAGCGCCGGGCCGTCCGCACCTCCTCCACGACAAAGCAGTTGAGAGTGGGGATGACTTCCAGCACCGAGGCAGGCAGAACCTGCGCCGGATCCCCTTCTCCGAGGGGCGTGGGGATGAGGTATAATTTACCGTTGGACATGGGCTTTACCGGTTTCATCAATTTGTAAAGTGACGTTGCGGGCAGGGCGGCGGGCCTCGTCCTGTGCCCGTTGCTCACGCGTCTGGCGTTTGCTGAACAGATTCCTGAACAGCTGGCGGAAGGTATTGAATTCCATCTGGTAGGCGATACCGCCGCCGTGCCGCTGGCTGTTGTCCAGGAAGGCGGAAAGCTGGTCGGCCGAGTGGGTGAAGAGGCTCATGCGCAGCGATCCGCTGCGGTTGAGTTTGATTTCGATGTCCACGTCGCCGGCCACCTGGTTGCCGGAGACTCCGGTGAGGTTCTCTCGGTTACCCACTGTGCCGTTTACAACCACGCGGTTGTTGAACAGCTGCGTGCTCACGGCCACGTCAAAGATATTGTTTCCGGCCTGGGTGTTCTTGTAATTGAGACCCAGGTCCAGAGGAATGTTCAGTTTCTGGAAGATGTTGTTCAGCTGGCCGGACATGATACTGGACACATTGGAGAACAGCACGTCGCTGCCGCCGATGCTGATTCCGGAATCTTCCGCCGGGAGGAAACTGCCGGCGACCAGCAGGTAGATAAACTGCTTCTGGATCTTGTCCTCGGTGTTGAGGGCGCCTTCCACCTGGGCCTGAATGGCAGGGTTCAAGTCCGGGATATCTATGCTGAAGCCCAGCTGGGGATTGCTCAGTTTGCCGGTGATGCTGATTCCGCAGTTCACCGTGCGGCGGCTGGTGGCGCTTTCATCGGCCGTAAGGTTGTACAGGCTGGCCTTGGTGACGTAGAGGCCGTTCACGTTGAGGTCCGTATTCATGACGTCTCCGTTGAAGCGCACGGAACTGCCGTCCTGGATGGTGAAGTCGCGGCTTACCAGGTTCATGGCGCTGAAATGGAAGCTGCCGCTGTTGAGCGTGTAGTCTCCGTTGATGGTAAACAGGCCCTGGCGGGAACGGCTTACCAGATCAATGGTGCCTTGACCGTTGCAGGTGAGGGAACTCTCGTTGTCCACGTCTATGTACACCTGGGTGCTCGGGGTAGCGCGGACGCGCAGTTCGACGTTCAGTTCCGAGCCTTGTTTGTGGGTCTGGGTCCGGCTCTTCACCATCTGCTCATAGGGATCGGCGTCCTCCGGTACGTCCTCTACGAAGGTGAGGAGGTCGCGGGAACGGTCTCCTCCCGTGGACCCCAGCGGGATGTGAATATCGCCGGAACGGGTGGTGGCCTCGATATCCAGCAGAATCTTGTTCAGGTCTCCGGTCACATCCACGCGTCCGTCTCCGTACAGGTTGCCGAAGAAAGCCATATCGGGATCGTGGGCCATGTTGAGCGCATGCATCTGGTTAAACCGGACATGGATGTCCAGGCCGAGATTCTTGAAGTCGTTAAATAAGATGCCGCCTTGTACGGTGCCATTTCCCTGCTCGCGGTCGCCCAACTTCAGGGGCTTGAAGAAGAGACCCTGGTCCGTGAGTTCCAGGTCGCCGTCCACGGCATAGGGGACGCCGGTGAAGTCCAGCGTGAGCGTACCGTCCTCGATGCGGAGCTTCTCGCTGCCAAAATGCATTTTGTCCAGAGTGCCGCTCACATTGGCTATACCACTCAGGGAGCCTTGGAATTCTGAGAAGACGCTGGTAAGGAAAGGCTGGGCATATCCCAGGTCAAACTGGTCCAGAATGGCCAGAACTCCCAGTTCACGGGTGGCGGGGACCAGGAAGGCGCTGGCGTCGATGGTGCTCTGGCCATCGAGCCGGTTGCGGAGCATGGCGGTGAAGCGCTTGTTCTCTTCGTCGTAGTTGCTGATGAGGCGCAGGGTGCCCATGGGTCTGCCGGCTACATAGACCGAGTCGCAGGTAATGCCGGCAATCAGGCCCGGTGCGGGAGCGGTGGGGGAGATGAGCGTGGCCCGGCCGGTGGCAAGGCCTTTCAGCTCTGGCGATCCATGGGTGAAAGTGTTGAGCAGGGCCAAATCAAACTGGTCCATGCGAACTCTCAAAGTATCCGTATGGTTATTCCGTAAGCCGCCGTCAATGTGAAGGGACTGGTCCCCATGTGTGGCCTGGAGGCCGTTGATGGAAAAGTCTCCGCCCCTGTATTCTATATCCTCTGACTTCAGATCCCAGGCACCGCTGGCGAAACTGAATACAGAGGGCTGCAACTGGGCTTTCACTACCAGTTCGTTGTCTTCACGGGCCAGGTCGGCCTGGGCTATCAGGTTTCCGAAAGTCCTTCCGTCGCCCTGGTTGTCGAAGGCATAGCCCAGTTCCAAGTGGTTGTCGTCGGCCTTCAGCTTGATTTGGTTGCCCAGTAACTGGGTGCCGCCCAGGTCAATGGTTCCGCCCGTGATGGAGGCATTGAGGGCGCTTCCCTGGTTATCGGCCTCCATTCTGAAGTCCTTGACGAAGCGGTTGCCCATGGCCAGACGGCCGGATGTGACTGTGGCCTGGAGCATGCCGTCGGTTCCAATATTGAGGTTAGCAGCGGTCTTGTTTTCGATATAAAGTCCTGGAACCAGGAAGGTGATGAGGTTTTGAGCCTTCAGCACCTGGGCTTCCAGCTGGTAGCTGGCCCCGTCCCAGGCTGCGGCAGATTCTCCCTGGAGGGCGGGCAGCTCGCCGGAAATGAGGACGCTCTTGAGATCGTTCACGAAACGGAGGATGGACCGGGTGCCCTGGTATGCCAGGGTGAGGGCATCGGATTGCAGGTTAATGCGGTGCAGACTGTCTTTCTGGCTGGCCTTGATTAGAAGGTTTCCGATGGCATGGGACCCGTCCTGGCTGTTGAGCCTGATACCGCTGACAGTGACCTGGCCGTCCAGATGGTCCGCATCGGCCCTGAGGATGTCGCTGTCCACCTTCAGGCTCACGCCCGCCTCTTCCCGTTTGTCCACGTGGATGGCGGCCAGGTCGGCCTTTTTCAAATCCAGATTGAAGCGGTAGAGCGCATTCTCCCGGGCTCCCAAGTCCAGCTGGCCGTCAAAGTTGAGCAGCAGGTTGGGGTCGTTGGAAACCAGGCTGGCCTTCAACGACTCGTCTTTATAGCTTCCGCGGGCCGATATGCCCGAATAGTTGTAGTTCAGTGCCTGCAGGCGGGCAATCTGGAGCGTATCCATCTGCAAGTCTATGCCGCCCTTGTCGCGGATGACGGCATCCAGGTTGGTACGCATGGAGAGCGGCCCCAGGGACTGCGTGCCCAACACTTTCCCCAGATGGAGGTTGCTGGTGGCGATGCGGCCGCCCAGGTTAATCTCCTTGCTTTCATCCACTACGTTGCGCAGATAGATATCGGCCAGGATGCTTCCTATGTTCTCGGTGAGGAACTTGCCGTTGACTTCCAGGTCGTTGAGGGGGCCTTCCACGCTGCCTTCAAAACGCAGACGCTCGCCTGGGGCGAATTTTTTCAGGTCCAGGTCTGTGTTGGGGGCCCAGGCCTTGACGAAACCCGCCAGACCGTCCAGGTCAAAACTGATTTCCTTCACCGTAAGGTTGTAAATGCCGTTGCCCTCGTACTCGACGTCCCGGATATTGCCGTTCACATTTACGCGCACCCCGTTGTCGGGATCATCGGCCAGGATGTTGTCCAAGTAGAGATTGTTCACCGTGCCGTGTACCCTTCCCTTGACGCGTCCCCGGAAGGTGCTTTCCACCCCGGCAAAGTGGTAGATGGTTTTGCCCATATCCACCAGGGAACCCTCGCGGAGCAGGCCGTCGATGACTACGCGGTTGGTGAAATCGTCATAATCGTAGTCCAGGTTTCCCTGCATATTGAAGTGATCCAGATTCACGTCGGTGAATCCGTCCGTGGCGCGCAAATCATTGATTTCCACCAGGGCTTCGCCTACGCGGAAGGTCTGGGCCGATATATTCTGGAAGTGAAGCCCCGTCTCCGTTTCAAGAAACTGCAGCGAGGGGTTCTGGCCGGTGATGAGGTTGTCGGCTATCTTGAGATTGTCCACGTGAGCTTTCTGCAGCAGGATGCTCAGGTGGTTCCAGTCGATGACGCCTTCCTTGGTTACGCTGCCGCGCTCTTCCCGGCGCCTGGCGGCCGGCACATTTTCCATCCGGAAGCTCAGATTCTCCAGGTCCACCTGGCGGGCGGTGAGCAGCTTGCCCCAAATGTATGGCTCCGGTTCTGTTTCTTCGGCCGATAAGGTCCCGAAGGCGCGAAGCAGGTTGACGGCCGTGTGTCCGGGTCTGTACGGATGGGGCTCCAGCACCAGGTTGAAGCCGCCGCCGTTCAGGCGGAGACGGCTCACATGGGCTCCCTTCCCGTTGAAGAGCCCCCTCAGGGAGAACTTCACGGAGAGGTTGTCCACGTACAGGAGGGTGTCCATGCCGGGGAGGTAGGGATTGTTGTCCAGTACGACCAGACCCTGGAGCAGGATGGCTTCGGTGGGCCGGATGGAGATGCTCTTGTAGCGGATGGTAGCGTCGGTCCCTTTCTCGAAGTGCTCGATGATGCGCTTTCCCAGGGCCGTCTGGACAGCGGGGGACTGAATGGCCACAAGGCCGGCCAGCAGCAGAACTGCCAGCAGGGTGAGGATCCAAACCGTTATCTTGAGGCCTTTTTTCATTATCCTACAAAATTAACAATAATTTTGTATCTTTGCACGCTTATTTTTTGCGACCATGGCCGATATCATTCTGGGCATAGAATCTTCCTGCGACGACACCTCTGCGGCCGTCCTGAGGGATGGCGTGCTGCTTTCCAACGTAATCGCCTCACAGCAAGTCCACAAGGACTTCGGCGGGGTGGTTCCGGAACTGGCATCCCGTGCCCATGAGCAGAACATCGTTCCTGTGGTTTCGGAAGCCCTGCGCCGTGCAGGGGTGGAAGCCTCTGAACTGTCGGCCATAGCCTTTACCCGCGGACCCGGTTTGCTGGGTTCGCTGCTGGTGGGCACTTCGTTTGCCAAAGCGCTGTCCCTTTCGCTGGATATCCCCATGGTCATGGTGAACCATCTGCAGGGGCACATCCTGGCCAACTTCGTGCGCCAGCCGGACGTGCCGGTGCGCGAGCCTTCCTTCCCGTACCTGTGCCTGCTGGTTTCCGGCGGCAATTCGCAGATTGTCAAGGTGAACAGCCCTCTGGAATACGAGATCCTGGGCCAGACCATCGACGATGCCGTGGGCGAGGCTTTCGACAAGTGTTCCAAGATGCTGGGCCTGGGCTATCCGGGCGGTCCTGTCATTGACAAACTCGCCAAGTTGGGCGACCCCGAACGCTTCCATTTTGCCAAACCCAATATCCCGGGGCTGGATTACAGTTTCTCGGGCATCAAAACCTCCCTTCTGTATTTCGTGAGGGACGAGATGGCCAAGGATCCCAACTTCCTGGAAAACAACAAGGAAGACCTCTGCGCCAGCTTCCAGAAGACGCTTATAGACATCCTCATGACCAAACTCATCAGGGCTGCCAAGGAGACGCGCATCCGCGAGATTACCATAGGCGGTGGAGTATCGGCCAACAGTGGCCTGCGCTCCCGGATCGTGGCCGAAGGGGAGAAGCGTCACTGGAACACCTATCTCCCGGAATTCAAGTTCACTACGGACAACGCCGCCATGATCGCGGTGGCCGGCTGGTTCCAGTACAAGGCTGGGGTACGCACTCCTTTGGATGTGGCTCCCGTGTCTCGCATGGCCGATTTCTAGGCCGTCTCCCTTTGGTTTTTCGTGTTTTTTTCCGATATTTGAAGGATAGAAACGAAATAACCAAAATCACTTATGGGAAAATATAAAAATGACACCCGCGTGGTCCTCACCCTGGATGCAGGCGGCAATTCGCTGCGTTTCAACGCTATGAAGGGAGAAGAGTTCATTCTGGAGACCATTACCCTTCCTTCCAACGCCAATGACCTGGACCTGTGCCTGGAGACCATGGTGACCGGTTTCAAGACCGTGATCAACCAGCTGGGGGACAAGAAGCCCGTGGCCATCAGCTTTGCTTTCCCTGGTCCGGCAGACTATCCGGCCGGCATCATCGGCGGCTTCCTGCCCAATTTCCCTTCCTTCCGCGAAGGCGTGGCCCTGGGACCCTATCTGCATGAGGTTTTCGGTATTCCCGTGTTTATCAACAACGACGGCGACCTTTTCGCTTTTGGCGAGGCCCTCAGCGGCGCCCTGCCGGAGGTGAATGACAAACTGGAGGCCTATGGCAGCTCCAAGTATTTCCGCAACCTTATCGGCTATACCTTCGGTACCGGTTGCGGCATCGGCTGCGTGATCAACGGCCAGCTCAACCGCGGCGACAACAGTTGCGTGGAAACCTACTGCCTGCCCAACCCGCACATCAACGGAGTCATCCTGGAGGACAGTATCGCCATCCGCGCCGTCAAGCGCGTATATGCCGAGCAGTCGGGCGTACAGGATGCCAGCCTCACCCCTAAGGATATCTACGACATTGCCGACGGTAAGCGTCCCGGAGATCAGAAGGCCGCCTTGGCCGCCTTTGAAGAGATGGGTCACGTGGCCGGTCTGGCTATCGCCCAGGCGGCCCAGTTGATGGACGGCATCATCGTGATCGGCGGCGGCATTTCTGCATCGGCCAAATTCTTTATGCCGGCCCTGCTGGAAGAGATGCGCGGCACGGTGCGCACCCTGTCCGGAGACGTGCTGCAGCGCGTCCAG
>Ga0265298_10009391_pt1 | contig 11653 bp, 10 predicted proteins | sample AusTroGonzalo_MG_3_FD_193486 | JGI IMG/M metagenome (GOLD analysis project Ga0265298, IMG submission 193486) | Bovine rumen microbial communities from tropical cattle in Woodstock, Queensland, Australia - Gonzalo_01 | ecosystem: Host-associated > Mammals > Digestive system > Stomach > Rumen ...
GGAGTGGCGCGTAGAGCACCACGCGGAAGAGCACATCACCTACGTCTATTCCGACGAGCCGCATCTCCAGTCCGACGGTCTCCCATCGATGCTACTCAATGTCATCGGGAGCCAGTACGGTTGCTATTTGGTCTTCGCCGCCTGCGTGGCCAACGACGAAGGAGCGCTGCTGCTGACAGGCAACAGCGGTGTAGGGAAATCCACGTTGTGCATGAAATACGTTCGCCAGGGTGCCGCCTACATGGGCGATGACCTGGTGCTGCTGTATCTCGACGGCGAGCGTGCGATGGCTGGTTCCCTGCTATTCCCGCTGAAGCACTACGCCGCCGGCGACCACCTCCACAAGCAACAGATGGATCCCCTCACCCTGTCGCCACATCGCCCGCCGCTGACGGCACCGCTGAAGGCCGTCTATCTGCTGCAGCGGGGCGAGGGCGCCGTGGATTCCGCGCCCCAGCGAATGCTCGGTGGGGAGATGCTTGGCATCCTACTCAAGCGAACGAACAGAGCTAACACGAATGCCGATGCCTTTCGTTTTGTCTCAACCCTGTCCGTTATCTGTGAAACTGTTCCTTGCTACCAACTGATTTTAGGCAACCATGACGAAGGATGAACTACAAGCACTGCTGACAGGCCCCGACCTCATCTTCCGTCACGCGGCCATCGATGATGTCGTCATGTCCTTCCCAGCACATGCCGACCTCTTCTTTGCCGCCTTCCACGAGGACGGCGCGTTGGCCAAGCAGTTGGCCGACGCTGCCCAGCAATGGATGCCAGCGCTGCGCGAGGGCTACGATGACCTGTTGCCACCCTTTGCGTCGCCGGAGCGCTATACGACGTTTCTGTCGCTGGCAGCGTCCCATACGGTCTTCCTGCGTGAGATACACAAGGATCTCGCGCAGTTGGATTGTGCCGCAGCCCAACGTGCCATCGACACCCTGTGGTATTATTTCCCTGGCCTGCGAGGCGATTTGCAGCGCAACGCCGCCTACCCGCAGCCCGAGGAGCACCGCCAGCTGATGGTCTTCGTCACGGGCCAGTGCAACCTGCATTGTCCCTATTGCTTCTCCAAGGAGCTGCAGCGGTCCTCCATCTCTCAGACGGACATGCTCCGCATCCTGGCGTGGGCCGAGCGCTGCCATGTGCAGTCGCTGCTGCCGTGCGGCGGCGAGCCGCTGTTGTATGAGCACATGGATTGGCTCATGCGTGAGGTGGCAGCGCGCGGTCTGAAGATGTACTTCGCCACCAACCTGAGCGTTCCCCTGCCGGAGGCGATGCTGAGTAGCTGCCACGACGCCATCGGCCAGCTCCACGTGCATCTGACCGACGAGCTCTTCCGCAACCCTTCGCTGCTGTCTACGTTCCTCCATAACCTACAGCTTTGTCGCGAGCATGGCATCGACATCATCCTGCGCGGCAACGTCTATGGCGGCGAGGCGCAGCAGCCCTACGACGAATGGTTCCGCATGGCCAAGGACTACGGCCTCGAAGCCCTCAACGTGGCCCTCACGATTCCCAGCCACACGGGCAGCAACCGCTTCGTCTCCTTCGAGGCGATGCAGGCGCTGACGCCGCAGCTCCGCTACGTCTGGGAGCAGGGCCGCGAGCGCGATATCCGCGTCTCCATCGCCAAGCCCCTGCCGCTGTGCCTGTTCCCCGAGGAGATGGCCCTCGACATTCTCCGCCACGACTACAACGCCAGCTACTGCAATGTCGGCGAGGACAGCGGAATGCATAACCTGTCGCTATCTACCGACCTGCGCTTCTCGCCCTGCCTGGGCGTGGATGAGCCCAGCGTGCCGTTCGCCGACGACCTCTCGTGGGACACGCTCCGTAGCGTCTTCAGCCCCGCCGTCCGCGCGTTGCAGTCGCAGCCGCTATTTGAGCGCTGCCAAGGCTGCTTCCTGTACCACCGCCGGCTCTGTCAGGGGGCGTGCCTGTCGTATAAACAAACCAGCAGAAATGGAGGTGTGCCATGCGCAGGATAAATGACATCGTCCGTCGGTGGTGCCGCTCGCTGGACCACAAATACCTGCGGCCGGGCTATGAGCCGCACCTGCCTGACCAGATCAATATCGAGACGGCCAGCGTCTGCAACCTGCGCTGCTCCTGCTGTCCCCACGGCGCCGCCCGCAGTGCCATGCGCAAGCCGGGAATCATGAGCGTGGAGACCTTCCGCCGCGTGCTCGATCATCTCGACATCCCCCTCAAGCACGCCTATCTGCACATGCATGGCGAGCCGTTCCTGAACCCCAACCTCCCGACCTTTGTGGAGGAGCTGACACAGCGGCAGATCACCGTCAGCCTCTACAGCAACTGCGCTGCGGCCAACGAGGACAAGCTGAAGGCCATCCTGCCCCTGCGCCACGTCACCATGAACTTCTCCGCCGACCTGCTTGGACAGCAGTACTACGAGTCCATCCGCGTAGGGGCACGCTACAGCGACACACTCGACAAGCTGGACACCGTCAACGCCCTGTTCGCCCGCCACAACAGGTTCTTCAACATCACCATCGTCACCGACAGCGCCTTCGCCCCCCACGCCGACGATCTCTACGACCACTGCCAGCGCCTCTTCACACGCTATACCCAGCTCAACGGCATCCTTCTCGGCAGTCGTTTTCCCTGGCCACGTCTGCCATGGACAGGCGACCTCACCAACCATCTCTCAAAGGAGCGCCAGCGATGCAACCACGCCTTCGAAGGCCTCAGCATCCTATGGAACGGCGATGCCACGATGTGCAGCTTCGACTACACCGGCGAGTGTGTCGTGGGTTCCCTGCTCGACGCCACTTACACCCAAGTCTTCAACAACCCCGCCGCACGCCGCTTCCGCGCCCTCCACTGGCAACACCGCGACACCGCGCTCCCGCTCTGCAACGACTGCCTGCTGGACCGCTATGTGCCGTCGTCCGTGAAGCTGCATAGGGCGGGATTCCTCAAACAAGACAGACATGAAACCCAACAAATCATCCAATCCCTCTTCCGGCATTGACAAGCTGTCCCTCGAGAGCCTCCGCCGCGAGTGGGGCATCCTGAAGTTCGCGTGGCAGATGGCCGAGCGCTACCACCTACCCCTCTTCATGGTGATGGTGCTGGAGATCCTCATCGGCATCCTCCCCGCCCTCGCCATCTACCTCTTCCAGGACGCCGTCAGCGGAGCCGGCCACGATATCCTCAGCCTCGTCACCAAGGAGAACTTCATCTATATCATCCTCTTTCTCTTCGTCTATCTCCTGCTGCAGAAGGGCATCAGCATCATCACCACCTACGCCATCATCGATGTGGAGTACAATATCCGCATGCGCTACCTCTCCAAGATCATCGCCCTCTCCATCGAAGATATCTCCAAGAACCTGGACAGCCGCTCGGCCTTCAGTATGACGCGCGAGACCTCTATGACCAGCGGCCTCATCCCTATGGTCTACCGCTCCTTCTTGCAGGCTCCCGTGGCCATCGTCTCAGCCATCATACTACTCCTCGTCATCTCACCCCGAATGCTCGCCGTTGTCACGGTCATGATGGTTGTCATTGTCAGCATCAGCTTGCTGCTACGCAGCCGTCTAAAGCAGTTCCACCGCGAGCAGTTCGATGCCACAAGTTCCCTTCTGCAGTATTTCAACGAATGGCTCTCGGGTCACCGTATCTTCCAGGTTTATGGCGCTGAGGGTTTCTACCAGCAGAAGATGACCTCCGCTTTCGACCATATTGCCGATGTCAGCCACCGCCACAAGCTATACAGCACCGCACAATCCATCCTCGTGGAGATCCTCACCTATGTCGCCGTCATCCTCTTCATTGTCTTCCTGGCCGACGGCCACGGCAGTATCTACATCGGCATCGTCATCTCCTTCCCTGCCATGATTCTCCTCATCCGCGGCGAGATCCTCAAGCTCGTCGGCGGCTACCAGCAGCTGGCCAACACCGAGAGCTCCATCTCCCGCCTCCAGCTCGTCCTGCAGATGCCAGAGCCCACGGACACCGGCTTCACATGGGATGAGCAGATCACCGCCATTGAGCTCCGCGACCTCTCCTATGCCTACGATGCGCAGGCACCCATCCTCAGCCATGCCAACCTGCGGCTCACACAAGGGCGCCTCAACGTCCTCACCGGCCCCAACGGCATCGGCAAGAGCACCACCATCAACCTCATCCTCGGTCTCCTCCGCCCACAGGAAGGAGCTGTCCTCTACAACGGCAAGGACATCCGCGACTACACCACCGCCACCCTTCTCTCCCAGTTCGCCATTGTCGAACAGGAACCCTTCGTTTTCCAAGGTACCCTCCTCGATAACATCACCCTCGGACGCGACATCAGTGATGACACCATCCGCCGCAATCTCCATAACTTCGCCCTCGACTATCTCTTAGATGATAACGGCGACCTCTCACTGAAGATAGGCGCTAAAGGCCGCGTGCTCTCCTCCGGCGAGAAACAACGTCTGGCTCTCATACGCGCCCTCGCAGGCAGTCCCTCCGTCATCATCCTCGACGAGCCGACCAGCAACATCGACTACGCCTCCTCGGCCCTCATCCATAGTGTGATGCACAACCTCTCCGCCCACCATCTGGTCATCTGCGTCAGCCACGATCCAGCTATCACCGCCGACAATGATGCCAACACCTTCCATATAGAACATGGAAATTACCTACAACGCCACGCCCTCTGACCTCCAGCAACAAGTGCATGCAATGCTCCTCCTTAAGACCTTCGACGCCCTCTGTGCCAAAGCCTGTAGACGTTTCACGCTCATGCCTTTGAAAAGGATCGACCTCGTCCACAGCTTCTATGCCGACACACTCGACCGCGAGTTCAAGGACTTCGACCAGCTCGTCCTGCCAACGAAACACGCCACAGACTTTGTGACCATGCTGCCACAAAACGGCTATCGACCCGAGTTCGCCTTTCCCATTGACCCAGTAGCCTTGGCCGAAAAGCTGATGGCCCCCAAACTCTCGTCCTCCTATTCTATGTGCATCTGTGCTTATGACTTCCTTCGGCCTGCTGCTGCACACGGCGCAATACCATATCGTTTCCACCGTCCATTGCTGTTAGCCCTATGAAACACCATATCGTTTGTTGCTGTATCTTTTTCGCAGCAGTCATCGCAGCAGTGACCTTATCTTCGTGTAAGGACAACAATGAGCCCCAAAAGCCCTACGAGGTACAATACACCGACAACGCCATCCTCTTCACTGTCCGAGGAGCCACTTTCACGATGATTCGTGTGGAAGGCGGCACTTTCGAGATGGGTGCCACCAACGAACAGGGCCTTGACGACCCCGACAACAACGAATATCCCGTACACACGGTCACCCTCTCCTCTTTTTACATCTGCCAGACCGAGGTGACACAAGCGCTGTGGCAAGCCGTGATGAACGAGAACCCCTCTTTAATTCATGGCAAAAAAACATTACCTGTGGATTGCGTCAAATGGGACATGTGCCAGAACTTCATCGCCACCCTCAACGAGATCCTGGAAAACCAGTTTGAATTCCGAATGCCCACCGAGGCCGAATGGGAGTTCGCGGCCCGTGGCGGAAACCATAGCCAAGGCTACAAATACGCGGGCAGCAATCGTGTGGACGAAGTGGCGTGGTATGATGCCAACTCCGATGCCAAGACACACCCCGTAGCCTCGAATAAACCCAACGAACTTGGGCTCTACGATATGAGCGGTAACCTCTGGGAGTGGTGCTACGACTGGCAAGGATACTACCAGCCCTCCCCACAAACCAATCCCGACGGTCCCGACGAAGGCACACATCACGTCATGCGCGGTGGCAGCTGGACCTATGATGCCACCTTCTGCCGTGTCAGCCGCCGTAATTATCTCTCCAGCGTCATCCGTGCCTCCAACTGCGGGCTACGTCTCGCAATGACTTTTGACAGTTGTATTTTCATTGATTTGGATAGCTTATCTCAATAAGCATTTGAGGTCATTCGCGCTTGGATTATGCTGTATGTAATCTGCGAAGTCGTATTTTTACTTGTCGTTGATTGCAAAAGGGGCTTAATATGAGTTGTTGCAGGTGTAGATGTTCAGCACATGGTGTCTGCCGGTGTTTTTGAGTACTTTGACCAGCTGGCTGTTCAGCTTCGAGGCCGTGTTGAAGTCGTAACACTTTCCTGTGTCGGAGGTATAGGCTGTGTTGGCTGTGGACAGCTGGGAAATCCCCCTCATGATGGTGTCTGAGCTGCATGTGCGCAGAGTGAGATGAAGCGAGAGATGGGGCATCAGGTGACTCATCACATCCTCCACACAGCCACCACCACAGATGTAGACGCTTGACAACGCACCCGCAATCTCGCTGTACTGATAGTCTGTATGACGTACAACGGAGACCCAGCACTTTGTCGATAACGGAGCCGACGTAACAGGAAAAAAGCTCTCTCATATGAAAAATTCACGCAAAAGGAGTGATTTTCTCAGATTTTATGCTTACCTTTGCCTTGTCATTGATAATTTTTACTTGTCTTGAAACGCAGCACTAAGATAAGTGAAAAATCTGACATGACAAAATCCATGGCAACTTTTTGTTTCCCAGGAATTTATAAAGAGAGTTAAACTAAAGTGCTGCGGATTTTAGGGAGAAGTAATATCCTTATCAGTTTTTATACAATAATGACACCTTTCGACAATACACATCCTTTCCACGATGCTGATTTGGCTCGTACATTACTTGTTCTCGACAATTACGAATGGATTAAACAGCAAGCAGCGGACATTGGAGTGAGTGTTATTCCTCTGAAAGGAATCGACCTGCTTCAGACAATCTATTCCGAAAGATTGGATCGTCCTGTGCGCGACATTGACATATTCTGTCGATGCGAGAAGGATTGTCTCCGATTGGTTGAGCGGTTATGTCAAAAGGAATATCATTTAGCGTTTCCCTTCTCCTTGTACCCAAAAGTGTTGGCAACAAAAAGAAAGGTCGTGCTGTTATCATGTAATCCTAACAAGGTGAATATCGACATTCATATGGCCTTTGTTACCAAGAATTTTTTCTCGCGAACCATCGGCTCCTTCAACGAGGATGCCTTGCATCGATGTACTGACAATTGCATGGAGGCGACAGACCGTTGGCTGTTTCTGGCTCAACATGCCGCTTTCCATGCCTTTTCCGACGGGAAGTGGATTCGTGACCTGTATCTTCTTTTCAACACTTTTGAGTCTGAACAGCAGGCAGCTTTGCGTGAAAAAGCACGGACCTATGGCTTTCGACGTGTGATGCTAGCAACAATCAACCGCATCTTTATGCATGAAGAATCGCTACAGAAGGAGCAGTTTTCTGCATTTGATCTTTCTCGTTCTGAAAGACGGGTTCTGCGATTCTTCAATAGTTTCCACAGGCCCTTCGGTCGCAGTCCTATAGATCGCCTCATCACCTCATACTGGGAATTTGTGTTCATAGACCGTCGCATTGACCGATTCCGCATGTGGCAACAGCTAATGTTCCCTTCATCTGGCATACTTACCAACATGTATCGCATTCGCTGGCCTATTACCTTCTGGTTCTATTATCCGCTAAATTTCCTCATTTCTGGATTTACGAGTGTGTTCTTTTTAATAATTTATTTGCTACGATCATGAATACTTCAGGTCTTCTCGTCTTGTTCAGCTTAGATATAGTACAGACTCGTTTTCCAATCCGTTGAACCGGCATCTTAGAAACACATTATGGACATAATAATAACATATGTCAATGGACTTGACCCAGAGTGGCAGGCAGACTATACTAACCATGCAGGGACAATTAAATCAATTAAGCGATATCGTGATTGGGGGACTTTACCCTATTTGTTGCGTGGTATTGAAGAGTGCATACCTTTCGTTGAGAAAATTTTTCTTGTCGTATCACGAGAAAGTCAGATTCCTGCGTGGATTAACAGGTCTGCTGTTCATGTGGTGCTGCATCGCGATTTTATACCCGCCCAGTTCCTACCAACCTTCAACAGTACGGCCATTGAGATGTTTATGCATAAAATCGAAGGGCTTTCGGAAGAGTTTATATATTTTAATGATGATTTTTTCCCATTGATGCCATGTTCGCCCACAGATTTTTTTCGTGATGGGAAAATCGCAGTTTGCATGAGACATCATTTGTGTACTTTCAAAAACATTTACCGCACTCATTCAAAACGATCTGACCGATTAGCTCGTCACGCCGCAGGCCTCAAGGCTATTGTTTCTTACGTTCGTCCTCAACACACCTGTGCTCCTATGCTAAAAACTGTATGTGCAGAACTCTATGAACGTTGCTGCGATGCCATTCTGTCATCTGTAACCCCCCTTAAGATTCGTGATAACTATAGTCAGTATATTTATACCGACTATGCTCACTTTACGGGACATACATTCAAGCAGGAAATGTCCAATCGTCATTTCTCCCTTTTAACCGCTTCCATCAAGAATATTACGGAATCGATAATTCATCCTACTAGCAAACTGGTATGTATCAATGATGTGAATATGTCAAAAGAAAGGTTCTTGCGTTATCAGACATGTCTTCATAATGCTTTTCAAATGCGCTTCCCCAACAAGTCGCGTTATGAGAGATGAATTTACTCAACAAACACAAAAATCAAAAAAGGTGAAAGAGATGAACACCGCTCGAAGATCGCGTCATCAACATTTCGCGTGCCAAGTACGCCATCACCTACCCTTGTTCCTTCATGTTCATTGCTCAATGAACCCCTGCCCTGCGGTTACTACAATCACCCTGACAAGCACTGCTGCTGCACGCCCGGACAGATTGTGATTATCAAAGCTCAGAAAATACAGGAAGAGCGGTTCGCTCACCTCCCCTCGGGGGAGGACGGGAGGGGGCTGTTCATTGCAACGCCCAAATGACGGAGAAGATGTTGCACCAGTTTGCAGAACCCGATGCTGCCTCATGGACCTCCTTCGCATGGCGATGGAGCGCCTCAAGCTCTCAGCCCGTGCCTACAGCCGCATCCTCAAAGTCGCCCGCACCATCGCCGACCTCACAGGCAGCGAGCAAGTGCAGTCGATGCATATTGGTGAAGCCATTGGGTACAGGAACCTTGATAGAGGTGACTGGGCTGAAAGAGGTGCCTGAACTTATCGCAAGACTTTGCGGAAGGAGCCGTCGCTGGCTTTCATAAGATAAAGGCCGTGACGGGATGGGGCAGAGACCTGCTTGCCGTCCGGAGTCCAATAGCTATTGTACATCAGCCCTTGCCCGTTGTCCGTCGTACATTCAGAGATGCCTGTCCACCCGCCGGTATGTACCAGAACGATGTTGGAACGCAACTCGCTGATGGCTTGTGTTAACTGCTCGTTGGTAAGTTCGAGTTCGCTCAAATCCTTCAGATAGCCACGCTGATAGTAAAAGCGCAGGAAATCCTTGGCTTCGTCGCTGTATTGGCTGCCACTGAGCATTTCCTCTGCCATCGCACCGACCTGCTTGTATTCTGCCCAAAGCTCTGCATTGATGGCTATATTTTCCGAGGCGACATCGATGGCTTGCATGGCATTGTTGGCTTGCGACCGGGTGCTCGCTGTGGCGCTGTAGGCCGTGTTATAGGCTTCTTTGTAGCACTTGCTGACGGTCACGCCGGTATAGCTGAGTTTCCTCTTCCTCATTTCCACGAGCCATTGGCGATATGAATCTGCCGTGTTGCCATAGTATTTGAGGGTGAAGTCGTCGAAGACGCACCAATCCACGCCTGCCGCATTTTCCTTCCTGACACCGAACTTGAGCTTATGATTATAGACACCCGCGAAGATTACATTGTCATAAGCATTCAGCGAGTGCATGTAATACTCGGCGGAAATCATGTCGTCGGGGGTGTAGTAGGTCGTGGTGCCGTTCTTTACAGCAATCTCCCTGCCCACGCCTCTTGCCCTTACCACGCTCTTCGAGAAGGGCGAGACGATTGGGAAGGTCAGCGTCTTCGTACCCGTCGTGGCATAGAGTCGGGCGTTACGCAAAGCCGTGTCCCTCAAGCGGTAGTGGGCATTTGCCTCCTCTGCCTCACCAGCGCGATAGAAGGCCTTGACGCCGACAGCATAGACACCGTTGGGGAGGTCTGTTATCGTCTGGTATGTGTCGAAATTCTTGTTGTAGTGTTCCGCGTTTTCGTTTGGGTTCACAGCTCCAAAGTCATCGCCCTCCCAGCCTTGCAGCATATTGCTGTTGAAGCAAGGATTGAGGATTCGGGCGCTCATGTCAATGGGTTTGCGATAGGTGCCAGCGTTCTCTTCCACCTGATACATGTCTTGCAGATAGCGGAAGTTGTTTGCGATGATGACATCCACGACCTCCTGCCCTCGCGTGTTATAGCCGTTGCTCGATTCCACGCCGACATAGTCCAAGAGGACAATGCCCGTAGGGCCGGCCGTATGCGCCTCGTCGTTCAGATAGTCGATGATGGCGGCATTGGTATGGGCGGCATTGTCGCGATAGCCGTCGCTGGTCGATATTTCCTGGTCGATGATTAGGGGGATGTAAAGCCTCGACACCTTGGAGTAGGCAGAAGCGAAGTTATAGACCCAGACGATGTCCGATGCCGAGTTGGTGACATGCTTCGTGCTGAAATCGAGCATCTGCCGCACGGCATCCACTTTTCTATCCAAGTCCCCCTCTCTGTAAGACTCGGCAAAGTCCTGCATATAGAGCTTTGCGACATCGCCTGACGCTCCCACAATCTGACCTCCCGTCTGTGCGTTCCAGTCTATTTGCCCCGTCCAGTTGCGGAAGAAACCGCCCACAGGCTTTTCTGCATACTCATCACGGCTGAGCAGCAGTATTTTGCCGCGCATCTCCCTAACGGTAAGCGTGCTCTTGAACTCTACGAAGAAGTCCTTCAGGTCGTCGCGCCCCAGCAGTTCGAGCAGCCGCTCGCCGTAATTGCTTGCGTTGTCATCGCCGGCCGAGGCATGGAGCAGGTGTATGACGACGAACTCCGAGGGGTTCTCTATGAGCTTGTCGCGCAGGAAATAGATGGCATTGTCGAAGCGCAACTTGGTGGGCATGATGCCGTGGTTGACATTGATATAGCCGTCTGCAACGGCAGGACGGAGGTCGAAGGCACGGATGCCCAAGTTCCATTGTTCCTCGAAGTTCCTGTCCTGCGTGCGGGCATACTTGTCGCCGAACGGCCCATAGATAGACGTGGTGACACCGGGGAAGCCATTGCCTGTACCCGAATCGTGGCTGCCAGGAATGGAGAGTGTGGAAACGTATGCGTCGTCGGGCAGGCGGTACATCCAGTTGTCTGCCGAGGCTGACAGCGCGAGGGCGAAGAGTGCGAGAATTGCGAATATGTGTTTCATAATTCCTGTGTTTGGGTACAAAGATATGAAAAGATTAAGGAATAGGGATTAAGGAACAGGGATTTTTTGCATAAATATTTGGTCAATAGAAAGAAATGTGCTACTTTTGCCGTGCAACAGACAATTATTAGATGAAAACAAGAACCATACTGCTGACACTTGCCTTTGCCATCCAAGCCCTTCAAGGCATCATGGCGCAGAAGACAGTCTATATCCCCGACAGCTGGCAATACGACGCGGCAACGGGGGAATACACAGAAGACGGCAACAGCGAACTGCAATGGTCGATGAGCCGCAGCCGAGAGTCGGACAACTGCATCATCTTCTGGCAGAAAGGCTTCGGCAGCAAT
>Ga0265298_10009393_pt1 | contig 11651 bp, 8 predicted proteins | sample AusTroGonzalo_MG_3_FD_193486 | JGI IMG/M metagenome (GOLD analysis project Ga0265298, IMG submission 193486) | Bovine rumen microbial communities from tropical cattle in Woodstock, Queensland, Australia - Gonzalo_01 | ecosystem: Host-associated > Mammals > Digestive system > Stomach > Rumen ...
CACGCCAAACTGAAGGCCCGCCTGGATGCCGGTGAGGACATGCCCGCTTACTTCAAGGATCATCCCATCCTGTACGCCGGTCCGGCCAAGACGCCGGCTGGCATGCCTTGCGGCTCCATGGGTCCCACCACGGCCAACCGAATGGACCCGTATGTAGATGAATTCCAGGATCACGGTGCCTCCCTGGTGATGATTGCCAAGGGCAACCGTTCCCAAATGGTGACGGACGCCTGCAAGAAGCATGGCGGCTTCTACCTGGGTACCATCGGCGGCGTTGCTGCCGTGCTCTCCCAGAGCAGCATCCGCAGCATCGAGTGCGTAGAGTACCCGGAGCTCGGCATGGAGGCCATCTGGAAGATTACAGTGGAAGATTTCCCTGCCTTCATCCTGGTGGATGACAAGGGGAACGACTTCTTCGCGAAGTTCAAATAAACGAAATGCCGGGTTGGAGCCCGGCATGAGGATTAAGATGCCCGGCCTGAAAAGCCGGGCATTCTTTTTAGTCGTTTATTGGTATCCGACAATACGGTCAGCATACGTACTCCAGCCGGGTGCTGATTTGTATGCATCCAGGGCAGCGTTAGGCACATAGATAACACAGTTCAAGTTCGTATTTTTGAATGTCGACTCCCCAACGCCGGAAGGAGGCGTCATACCCACGAAGATCAGTTCCTGAAGACTGTGGCTCTCGAAGAAAGAATAGCTTCCCAAATGCGTTAAACTCGCTGGGAACGTCACCTTTTTCAACGTTGTTTCCATGAAAACTTTTGTATCCACATCCGTGACCCCCTCCGGGATGACATAATCCGTGATTGCCGCACCCCGGGCAAAGGCGATCAGACATCCATCCTTCACCAACGCCAGGCTGTCGGGCGTCGCGCCTTCGCCATAAATGGCCTTGAGCGATTTACAGTAGTCAAGACTGCCTCTATCAACCGTCACACCTGCAGGAATCGTCACACGGACGATGTCGCTTCTCCAGAACGCATCCCTTCTTATGTATTTCAGGGTGCTCGGGAAGCTCACACCACTGATATGACACATGCCGAGCGCGTCTGTGCATATCTCCGTCACTCCCTCGGGAATAGCATAGGTTCCTCCCACCTGCATGCGGAGACGGATGAAACGGCCGCCGACAATCAATGCGTTTTTGTCGGAAGTGGCGAACTTTCCTTTGATGGTCTGCAGTTTTTCGCACTGGCAGAACACGTCATCCGCGACGGTGGTAATGGTCGACGGAAGCGTGATGGAAAGCAAGTCAGACCAATAACAGAAAGCGTTTTGCGGAAGCTCCTTGATACCGGTGAAATACTCGAATTCGTCGAAAGAGGTATAAGTCTTAGATCTCAGCTCATTGCCGAAGATAGCGCTGAGAGATTGAACATCCTTTATCTCAGCGATTGTAATACAAGTATCCTTATTGAGATTGACATTATAGTTGCTCAGCAGCATAGCTTCCAGGTTCGGATCCGCGAAATGAATGGCGTCCGTACCCTGCTGTTCAATTCTGAAATGAAGGGTATGGGCATTGTGCGTCATCAACTCCGTGATAATCACAGAGCCCTTGCGTTCTTTGCCATAATTGCGTGCGACTCGGATATTGATGTACTTATCCTCGCCCTTGTCTCCGCTGCTGAGGATGGAAATCCAGGACTTGACCGAATCCGGCACCGATATGGTGCAGGGCACGTTGGTCCGATACAGCAATTCCAAGGCAGCGCCCTCATACCCGACGGTCCGGGTTGCACTAGAATTCGGCGCCAACTCCAAGACCAGCTCTTTGTAATAGAACGTCTGCGTACTGGAACGTCGACCGTCGGTGACCGTGAACTGCACGGTCATTTCCCCATTGACGATATTTCCGGCCGTCAGACGGATCTCCCCTCTCCTGGGATTCGTTGTATTCGGATAAAGACTGTAGGTGAAGCCTGAATCCCGGGGACAGGTGATTTCGATCTTGTAGTAGCCCTCCGACATCACGGAATAGGGAATGTCTATATAACCCCTTGACATGATCCATATCTTGTCCCCTTCTATGCACGATGATGAAAGCATCAGGGTGGGGGCCTCCGGCTCGAGTTTCTCTACGGCCTCTGTGATAGCCGCCAAGATCGCGCTGTAGTTGGGAACCTCGTCCATCGTCGTAAGAAGGCTCGTTAAAGCCGCGGAAACACTTCCGGTTGCCGGATCGAGGGTCCCCAGCTTCGCTACCACGGTATCGACCTGCGCATCGACGCCTTCCACATGGCCTTTCAACGAAGACAAGGCCGTCGAAATCAGTCCGATGGCCGTTTTGTCATCCGTATATCCCTTCGCCAAGGATTCCTCAATGAGTTCCAGTTTCGTTTCCAGACTCGGCAGCTGGCTTTCCATCGCTTTCGTCAGGGCCTCCAGCCTGTCTTCCGTACTCCCGCCCAGGGAATCCAATGTCTGCCGGATCAGCTCCTGCTGCGTTGCCTCACCGGCAAAGCCTTCTTTCATCGCCGTTTCGATCAAGCTCAGCTTCGACGACAGAGAGGCCTGCTGGCTGACCAGCGCCGATTGGACAGCAGCAAGCTTTTCTTCCAACGTGCCGGACAGGGATGTCATCGCCTCCAACACCAGCGCTTGCGCCGCCTGGCCATCGGCCAGACCGGTCTCGACTGCGCTCTCTACGAGCCCGATTTTCGTTGTCAGGCTTGTCGCCTGGTTCGTCATGACCGTATCCAGCGACGCCAGTTTTTCCACCAGGCTTCCTTCCAACGACACAATGGCTTCCTGGAGCAGCGCGCGTTGCGTTGCTCCGTCGACAAAGCCGGCCGCTGTCGTTGCCTCGATCAGGGCGATTTTCACTTCCAGACCGGTTTCCTGCAGTTTAACCACGGCCATCACGGCAGCTATTTTTTCCTCCAACGAACCTTCCAGCGACTCCACAGCCCGTCGGGCCTGTTCCAGCGCGGCTTCGTAATCGGCCATGCCGTCGGCCATCGCGGCTTCGAGCTGCGACATGCGCGCCGACAGCACCTGGTTCAGGTCGGTCAAGGCATCCCGGACGCCGCGGGCGTCCGATTCAAAGGTGATGTCGATCTCCGGCCGGGAGTTCTCGCACGAAGCGAGCACCAGCAGTGCACAAAGCACCAGTATCGGAATCCTAATCAAGTACCTGGTCATAAGGCTTCACTTCTTTAATCTGCGACAGGTCGGACAGACAAGCCGGAATAACGAGAGAAAGAACCAAGTTTGAAAATAAAATCGGGATTCTTGAGGAACTGTAGGCATTTTGCCTGTTCTGAATTGGAAGATTCCAGACTAACCGACCAATAATTTCCCTGGGCTCCGACAGAAGATTTATCGCCACTGCTTTGGAATCCCGCGGCAGGGAAGAAGATCTGATTGCCTTCATAGCCGGAAACGGTGCTCGTCACGATCGCCCCTTTCACGCCGGTTCCCTGATAATTATCCGTCCACGCCCAGGAACAGTTATTATTATCTATCAACCAGGAATATTCCGCGTCCGTCGGCATCCGCCAGGAGCCGCCCCAGTTTTCCCTGGCGGCGTCATCTGTGACGTCAAGCTTCTTCTTTGCACTGCTGTTGTATATCGAATAATTCTTATCAAAATACTTGCTCAGACTCATTGTATCCTTTGTGCTCGTCTCGCCCCAGGCGAAGAAGTCGCCATACTCTTCCGGCTGTCTGGCTCCCACGTTCATCGTGGCCCATTTCAGGCCGTTGCCCATGTCCACGTATGCGTGGCCAGTGTATTTGACGACGATTTCCAACTCTCCCACCGCCTGCTCAATGGCGGCCAGCATCGTGGGATAGTCGGACATGCCGCTGACATCCGCGAGAAGGCTCGTCAAGGCGGCTGAGACCGTTCCCGTCGTCGGATCTAGGGTGCCGAGCGTCGCCACGACGGAATCAATGTCCCGGTCCATCCCATCCACGGAACCCTTCATCGATGACACAGCGCTTGAAATCAGGCCCAGCGCGGCTTTATCGTCGGCAAACCCTTTCGTCAGGGTCTGGTCGATCAGTTCCAGTTTCGTCTCCAGCCCGGAGGACTGGCTCCCCATCGCTTCTTCGATGGCCGTCAGCTTCTCTTCCAGGCTTCCGCCGAGCGACTCCAGCGTCTGTTGGATCAGCTCCTGCTGGGTCTTCTCTCCCGCAAAGCCTTCCTGGACCGCCGTTTCGATCAGGGCGAGCTTCGCCGAGAGGGTTGTCTGCTGGCTGGCCAGTGCCGAATCAATCGCCGCGAGCTTCGTTTCCATCGTGCCGCCCAGCGATTCGACGGCTTCCTTCAGCAGCTCCTGCGCCGCCTGGTTGTCAGCCAGACCATTCTGGACAGCTGTCTCCATCAAGTCCATCTTTGTTTCCAGGCCTGTCATCTCGTTTTTCATGGCCGTCTCCAGCGCCGCCATCTTCTCTTCCAGGCTCCCGCCCATCGACGCGATCGCCTCCTGCAACAAGACTTGCTGTGCCTGCTCGTCGGCAAAACCAGCGTTCATTGCAGCTTCGATAATCGCGAGCTTCGTTTCGAGGCTCGTCGTCTGGCTTTTCACCGCTTCTTCCAGGGCCACCAGCTTGTCTTCCAGGCTCCCGCCCATGGTTTCCACCGCCTGACGGACCAGCGTGACCGCCGCCTGGCTGTCGGCCAGGCCGCTTTCCAGTGCTCCTTCCAACAGGGCCATCCGCTCTGACAGCGACTTGTTTACGTTTTCAATGGCAGCGACGAGACGGCTATAATCCGTCTCGATGGTGATATCCAGTTTCTCGGGCGAAGGCTCGCACGACGAGAACAACAGCAACACGGCCAGCAGTAGCGGCGCGCAGTGCGAACGGATCGAAATCATTGTATTAGGCTTTTTCATCGGCTGGCAGTTTAAGGGTTAGAAAGCGAGCCGCAGGCCCAGCGTGACGCCGGCCTGGCCCTTGGGTGAAAGCGGGTTCTTCGTCAGGACGAAGCGATACTGACCGCCCAGGCACAGGTAGGTGCGGGGCAGGATGCGGCATTCCAGCGAGAGGCTGGCCGGGATGTATGGCGCGGCGTAGCGATGCACTTCGTTGTGTGCCCCTACGGTAACCCGGTTCGTCCAGCCGTCCGACGAGGTCTCCTGACGGACCGTGAGCGCCCAGGTATTCCCCATGGCGAAGAGGCAGCCCACACCCGTTCCCGCATAGAGCGAGAGGATGCCGCCCACAGGCAGGAGGTTATACTCCGCCGTCACGCCCACGGCATGGAAGTGCGTCTTCAAGTCGCGGTAAAGCGTGCCTTCGACGCTGCCGGGCAGCACGTCACCGCCGATCGGCTCCAGCGTGCCGTCGAGTTGCTCACGGACCATCCGTGTATAACTGTATCCCAGCCCAGCCCGGAGACGGGGCAAAGCGTTCAGGGTGACAGCGACCGTTCCCTCGGGCTGCACGACGTTGTCCTTGTTGGAACCGACATTCGCGAAACCGCTGCCGACATTCCAGGATAGCCCGCCGGAAAGCCGCACGCCGATCAGGTCCTGTGCCGAAACAACACCCGGCAGCAGCAACAGCAGCGCTGCCAGGATAGCCGGCAGGGAGCGCATCCGCTGCCGCATATGGGTTGCTCTAGGTTTTTTCATATCCTTGTTTCTTTGTGTTTTCATCTAATCTGAGACAGGACGGACAGAGAAGCCACACCAGCGTTTGAAACTATTCAGGGCAGGTGCGCCGTCCTGGATTTCCTGGATTTGCAAGTATGTGATCTGGAGGTAACTCTCCAACGACACTACGCCAGAAGACATATAGAACCCTTGGACGCCCGTATCAACAAGTCCGACAGGGTTTTCGTCGTTGTAATAGCCCGCAGCAGGGAAAAAGAGCTGCTTGCTTTCATACCCCTGCACCTTGCTTGTGGCCATCAGACCTTTGACACCATTATACTCCACCCATTCCCACGAACAGTGGTTTTGCAGCCATGCCAGCTCCTCTTTCGTCGGCGTGCGCCAGGTGGCACCCCAGTTCTGGCGCGCCGCATCATCTTCTACCCCCAAGATTTGGTCTTGGGTATCTTTCATATATTTGGTTATTTTATATTCATACCCGCCCGATATAGATTCCTTCTGGATGTACTTGTACGTATCGATCGTGTACTCAGTTTTTGTTGTCGTTTCAGCCCAGGCAAAGTAATCGCCGTATTCTTCCGGCGAGGTCGCGCCTACGTTCATCGTAGCCCACCTCAACCCAGAGCCCATATCCACGTAAAGATAACCGTTGATGTTGTCTGATGTAAGGATAAACAGGTCATTTTGGATGGCCGCCAGGGCCGTCTTGTAGTCTGGGAAGTGGCTGGCATCCGCCAGGAGCGTGGTCAGGACCGCGGCTACCGTTCCTATCGCCGGATCGAGGGTGCCGAGGGTCGCCACGACGGCATCAACATCCCGGTCCACCCCGCTCACGGTACCTTTGAGTGATGACACGGCCGTAACCATTAGATCCAGGGCTGCCTTGCCGTCGGCAAATCCTTGCGTCAGAGCGGCTTCGATCACTTCCAGTTTCGTTTCCAGGCCCGTCGTCTGTCCTTCCATCGCTTCTTCAATAGCGGCCATTCGCGCTTCCACGCTTCCACCCAGGGTCTCCAGCGTCTGCAGAATCAGTTCCTGCAGCGTCTTCTCTCCCGCAAAACCCTCCTTTACCGCCGTTTCAACCAGTGCCAGCTTCGACGCCAGGGTCGTGCTCTGACTGGCCAGCGTCGAATCAATCGCGGCCATTTTGGCCTCCAAGGTACCGCCCAACGAATCAATCGCCTCTTTCAGCATTTCCTGCGCTGCTACGCTGTCGGCCAGGCCGGTCTCGACAGCTGCCTCAATCAGGCCCAGCTTCGTGTCCAATCCGGTCACTTTGCTCTTCATCGCGGTCTCAACGGCAGAAAGCTTCTCTTCCAAACTTCCGCCCAGCGAGGCGATGGCCTCCTCCAGCAGGGTCTGCTGCGCCTTCCCATCGGCAAAGCCGGCATCCACTGCCGCTTCGATCAGAACCAGTTTCGTGTCCAGGCTCGTACCCTGGCTCTTGACGGCCTCCGACACGGCGGCCAACTTATTCTCCAGATTTCCGCCTACCGACTCCACAGCCTTCCGTATAAGCGCCAAAGCGGCCTGGTCGTTAGCCAGGCCGCTTTCCATCGCCGCCTCCAGCAGCGACATCCGATCTGACAACGATTTGTTTACATTCTCAATGGCAGCGACGAGACGGCTGTAATCCGATTCGACGGAGAAATCGATTTCCGCAGGCGTATTGACACACGATGAGACTGCCAGCGGCCCCAACGAAATCAGGAGGATAGCCAGCAGCAAAAAGATTTTTTTCATAGCCATACGTGCTTTTGGATGCCCGAATTTACAAAAATATTGTTCCATTGAACAAAAAAAATCAAACTTTTGCAAAAAGAATGATGGCGGAAAGTTTCGGGAACGGATGACGATTATTTTGTACCTTTGTTGTTTGGCATGAAAGAATATTGCTATATCGTTGCCGAACATTGCTTTTCGGTTGAAGCTGCGGACGGGGTCGACCTGTCGGAATACCTCTCTCCTTATGTGCCTTTTGCGGTCAGTCCGCAGGGAGCGCCGCAACGGGTATTCCGAGTGAAGGTGATGCCGAAAGACACACTACCGGCTCCGCAAGACCTCACCGAGGAGTTCTGCCAGGACGACGACGGCTCGCAGATCCGGCTCTGCCGGACGGGCAACGGCGCTTCGTGGTTTGAATTCAGCATGTCCGGCGAACTGGCCGGCACGATGCTGGCCGACGCGGGCTTCGAATCCGCGACGCTGGCCATCCATGCCTACCCGGCCTTCGCCTTGAGTAACGCGCTGATGGTCATGTTCGCGCTGCGCACGGCTTCGCTTCGTACGGCGCTGTTCCATGCTGCGGTCATCGGCTGCGGCGGTCGGGGCTATCTTTTCCTCGGGAAGAGCGGCACGGGCAAAAGCACGCACGCGCGCCTGTGGCTCAAGCATGTGCCGGGCTCCGAACTGGTGAACGACGACAACCCGGTGGTCCGCATTCTTGACGACGGCACGGCATGGGTGTACGGCTCCCCGTGGAGCGGGAAAACGCCGTGCTACCGCAACATGCGCCTGCCGCTGGGCGGCTTCGTGCAGCTCGCGCAGGCACCGTACAATGAAATCCGGCGCCTCAAGGGCATCGCGGCGTACGCGGCGCTGGTGCCGAGCATCTCCGGCAAGCGCTGGGACCGAGCCATCGCCGACGGCCTCCACGAGACGGAAAACGATTTGGCTACCAACATCCCTGTCTGGCACCTGAACTGCCTGCCCGACGAAGCGGCAGCGCGCCTGTGTGCCGGAGAGGTAATGAATGAATAATATCCTGAAGATGAGCACCGTATCCGATGAACAGATCCTCGCTGACGCTGTCCGCTTCGTGAACGAAGGGATGGCGGTGACGCTGCTGGTCAAAGGGCGCAGCATGCTCCCCTTCATCCATGGCGGCATCGACAGCGTGGTACTGACCCGTCCCGGCGACATCCGCCGCGGCGACGTGGTGCTGGCCCGAATCGACGGGCGGCGCTTCGTGCTGCACCGTGTGATGGAGGTATCGGAGGCGCAGGTGGAGCTGATGGGCGACGGAAACCTGGTGGGCCGGGAGCACTGCCATCCGGAGGACGTGCTGGCCCGTGCCGACGAAGTGGTGAAAGGCGATGGCCGCCACCTTCGGCTTGACACGCCGCGCCAGCGGCGGGCCGCCCGCCTGTGGCGGCGGCTGCTGCCCGTACGGCGCTACCTGCTGTTCATCTACAGACATACGGTTTTAAGAAACAAAAACATACAATGAAAAGGAAAGAAGGATTCGTGCTGCGCACCGTATGCGGCGAAAAAGTCATTGTGGGCGAAGGCCTGGGCGCCATCGATTTCGGCAAGCTCGTGAGCCTCAACGACACGGCGGCCTGGATTTGGGAGAAGGCCGGTGAGCTGGGTGACTTCAGTGTCCAGACACTGGTCGCCGCCTTGTGCGATGCCTATGAAGTGGATGAAGACACGGCCCGTGCCGATATCGAAAAACTGCTCGCCCAGTGGCAGGAACTGGGTATCGTGGAATGAAATACTTGCGGTGGCTCTGGCGCGCGATGGCAGGGATCCGTTGGGATACCCTGTGGCGTATCATCATCGGTATCGCCCAGGTCGCCCTGGGTCTGCTGATGGTATGGCTCAGCCGCCGCTTCATCGACCAGACCATCCGCACCGGCACCGACCGCGAGGTCGTGGCGATGATTGTTCTGCTGGTGGCCGTAGTGCTGGGCGGCGTGGTGCTGCGCCAGCTCTATTACTACCTTTCGACCCTGGCCTGCACCCGGCAGACCAATGCCATCCGCCTGCAGGCGTTCAGCCGCCTCTTTGCCCGGCAGCTCTACGCCGAGCGCGACATCCACTCGGGAGATGTGGCTTCCCGCCTGTCGAAAGACATCGAGGTGGTCGGCGAGGCCTCCACGGACATGCTGCCCCGCGCCGTCATCACCCTGGTCCAGCTCGCCGGCGCCTTCCTGCTTCTTTTTTCGATGGATCATTGGCTGGCCATCGCCTTGCTGGTGCTCACGCCGCTGGTTATTATATTCGCCAAGCTCATCGCCCGCCCGCTGCGCAAGATGACGCTCGACATCCGCCAGGAGGAGAGCCGCATCCAGATGCAGGTGCAGGAGGGTATGGAACACAACGCCACCCTGCGCTCGCTGGGCAGCGAGCAGTGGGTCACCGAGCGCCTCGACCAGACGCAGTCCGGCCTGATGGGCCGCGTGAAGCGTCGCACGCGTTTCACCGTGCTGACACGCGTGCTCATGGCTTCCTGCTTCGGCCTGGGCTACATGATGGCGTTCTGCTGGGGCGGCCTGCAACTCCGCAGCGGGGCCATCACCTTCGGCGTGATGACCGCATTTCTGCAGTTGGTCGGACAGGTTCAGAATCCGATCCTGACGCTGCTCAACATGGTGCCGCAGCTCATCCACACCACGGCCAGCATCGACCGTTTGGAAGAGGTATTGGGCTCTGAGCCGGACCTGAAGGCTACAGCCGAGCTCAAGCCACTGTCGGAGCTGGTGGCCGGCGTCAACATCGAAGACGTCAGTTTCCGCTACGTAAAAGGAGAACGCGCTGTGTTTGAAGGCTTCTCGCACGATTTCCATCCGGGCACCAAGACGGCGCTGACCGGACTGACAGGTGCGGGCAAAACGACGCTCTTCCGGCTGATGCTCGCGCTGGTCAAGCCTACGGCTGGCCGCATCGAACTCTATGATGAAGGCCATGCCTGGCCTGTTTCAGCCGCGACACGGACCGACTTCGTATTTGTGCCGCAAGGCAACTCGCTGATGAGCGGAACGGTGCGTTTCAACCTGCTGCTGGCCAAGCCTGATGCCACGGAAGATGAACTGCGGCGCGTGCTCCACACCGCGGCGGCCGACTTTGTCTTCGAATTGCCACAGGGGCTCGACACGGAGTTGGGTGAGCGCGGTGCCGGCCTGAGCGAAGGTCAGGCCCAGCGCGTGGCCATCGCACGCGGTCTGCTCCGGCCCGGCAGCATCCTGCTGCTCGACGAGATCAGCGCTTCGCTCGACGAAGCCACCGAGCACGAGCTCTTCTCCCGCCTCTTCGCGGATTTCCCCGACCGCACGATGATTTTCATCACCCACCGTCCGGCCGTCGCCGCACTCTGCGACGAAACCCTCAAGTTATAGTCAGTAGTTTAGCCGATGGTGGCGCCGTTGGAGAGGCGCTCTTCGGGAGTTACGATGCGCATCTTGCCGTCGATCTGCTTGGCCATAAGAATCATGCCCTTGCTCTCGATGCCACGAATGACACGCGGCTGAAGATTGGCCAAAATGCAAATCTGCTTGCCGACCATCGCTTCCGGCGTATAGTACTCCGCAATGCCGCTCACGATGACACGCTGGTCGAGACCCGTGTCGATGGTGAGCTTCAGCAGCTTGTCGGTCTTGGGAACGCGCTCGGCAGCGAGCACCGTCGCCGTACGGATGTCCATCTTGCCGAACTCGTCGAACGTGCAGGCCTCCTTGCCGGGCTCCACCTTCGGAGCGGCAGCCGCCTCGGCGGCCAGACGCTCCGCCTTGATCCGCTCCAGCCGCTCGACCTGCTTCTGGATCTCCGCGTCCTCGATCTTCGAGAACAGCAGCTCCGCCGGATTCAGCTGATGGCCCACCGGCAGCAGCTCGGCCTTGCCCAGCTCATCCCAGCCGATCTGTGACACGTTCAAGATGCGGTTGAGCTTCTCCACGGAGAACGGCAGGAACGGCGCGAACGCCACCGCCAGGCTCGCCGTGATCTGCAGCGAGGTGTTCAGGATGGCCGCCGTGCGGGCGAGGTCGGTCTTGGCCACCGCCCACGGCTCGGTATCGGAGATATACTTGTTGCCCAGGCGCGCCAGGTTCATGGCCGCCTTGAGCGCCTCGCGGAACTTGAAGGTCTCGAGGTTTTCCTCGATCTCCTGCTTGAGCTGCGGGATCTGCGCCAGCACCTCGCGGTCGATGTCGGCCAGCTTGCCAGGGGCCGGGATGCGACCTCCGAAATACTTGTGCGTCAGCACCACGGCGCGGTTCACGAAGTTGCCGAAGATGGCCACCAGCTCGCTGTTGTGACGGGTCTGGAAGTCCTTCCAGGTGAAGTCGTTGTCCTTGG
>Ga0265298_10009394_pt1 | contig 11651 bp, 7 predicted proteins | sample AusTroGonzalo_MG_3_FD_193486 | JGI IMG/M metagenome (GOLD analysis project Ga0265298, IMG submission 193486) | Bovine rumen microbial communities from tropical cattle in Woodstock, Queensland, Australia - Gonzalo_01 | ecosystem: Host-associated > Mammals > Digestive system > Stomach > Rumen ...
TCGTGGTGGAAGGCTTCGAGCGGCACCGCATCACGGCTTGAAGTGCTCGCGGCGGTACTGCGCGGGCGTCAGGCGGCGAAGTCGCTTGAACGTGCGGATGAAGTGGCTCTGGTCGTAGAAGCCGCACGCTTCGGCGATGTCGTGCACCTTCATGCCGGTGGTCGAGAGGAGCTTGCGCGCGTGGTTGATGCGGATGGTGGCGATGTAGTCGCCCGTCGTCATCTCCATCACCTGCGCGAAGGTGCGCCGGAAGGACGGCACGCTCATGCCGGAGACGCGCGCGAGGTCGGCGAGCGAGAGCCGCTCGACGAAATGCTCGTCGATGTAGGCGACCGCCGTCTTGATCGCGCCGTACCAGTTGGGCTTCGATTCGGTGGAGGCGACCGTGCGGTACAGGCACACGGTGCCGATGATCTTTCCGCGCACGTCCCTGAGCGGGTAGATGTTGACGATCCGCAGGTCGGTGGAACGGTCCGCCCCGTGCGAGTAGACGCGGTTGAGGATGGGCTTGCCCGTGCGGCGCACCTCGCGGTCGCGCGCCATGTACACCTCGGCGAGTACGGCCGGGAACACCTCCGAGCTTTTCTTACCGACGATCTCCATCTCGTTGCGCATGTTGGAGTTCTCGCAATTGCGCCGGTTGTAGGCCATGATGCGGTCCTCGTCGTCCATCATGTAGAACGTCGCGTCCGGCAACGTGTCGAACAGGGCCTTGAACGTCTCCGCGTTCGGTCCCACACGCCGTAGGAAATCGCGCTGCATCTTTCGTCTCTCGGTTATGTTCATGGTGTACGCCTTTCGTTAGACGGTGCAGATTATACACTTTTTTGATTGATGCGTACAATGATTTTCGTGACAGATTATGCGATAATATAGGCGTGACTTTCAAAACCATTTGGAGGAGCAGGATGAGATTTGTCTTGATAGCGTTGGTGTGTGCGGCGACGTGTGCCTTGCGGGCAGGCGTTGCCGTCGACGCGCAGACGGATGTGCCGCGCCGCATCTGCACGAACGAAATGACCCTCGCGTGGGACTGGAGCTGGGACTGGATTCCCGTCAATGCCCAGGCCGCCACCATAGTTGCAAAAATGCAGGGGGGTGTCGTATTTAGCAATACCGTGGCGCGCCCCGCCACGTCCGTGACCTGGCGGGTCTTCGAGACGCCGTCCGCGATCCTGGACGCGGCCTACGACGTCACGCTTTCCTTTCCCCTGGCCGAGAAGCTGACCGCTTCGCGCACGTTCTCGTGCGAACTGCGCGCCGCTTCGTTTGCGCCGCACGTCCGCGCGTGCGAGACGAACTCGCCCGCGTGGCGCAGGTTCGAGTTGCCGACCGCATTTGCCTACAACGCGAACTGGTTCCCCGAGGCGACCAATATCATCACCTACATCCAGTGGAAGAACTTGGATGATCCAAGCGTACCCTTGATTCGTCCGCCGAGTGAGTACATTTATATTTCTCTCGGGAAGGCGCAAGGTTTCTTGCCCGTGCCGAAAGACTATCTTCCGAGGGCAACGTATCTCGCCTCGATCCACGAAATGTCCACGCGGCTGGCGCAGTGCGAGATCTCCAACGTGACGGGCGTGATGATCATTTTTAGATAGTGCTTAGTGCTTAGTGCTTGGTGCTTAGTGCTTGGTGCTTTATGAAACTACCAACTACCATCTACCAACTACCAACTACTAAAGGAGAAGGCAAAATGAGGGCATTTTTGGTGATAGTATCTGTCTGCTGCGCGGTTGCGGCGCAGGCGGCATACGAGTTTTCAAACGTGACGCTGATCCAGCGTTGGCCATGGAACCAGCTCGTGGACGTCGAGTTCGACGTGAAGCAGCCGACCGGACACCAGTCCATGCGCCTGGGCGCGCGCCTGGAGTTGACGGCGACCGTCGGCGGCGTCTCCACCGTGTTGGACGCGGCGACGCTTTCGAACACCTACGTGTTCGGCGAGGGGCGCAAGCGCATCGTCTGGAACCCGATGCCGCAGTTCGCGGGGCAGGACATGAAGAACGTGCAGCTCTCCTTCCGCACGCTGGAGGAGGACGTCCCGCTCGGCTACCTCGTGGTGAAGATCGACGACGGCTCTTGGTGGTACAAGCCGCTCTCCTTCTCGAACGAGGTCAACACCACCACCTACAAAACCACGCATTTGGCCTTCCGCTACATTCCCTCCACCGTCTCCTCCACCTGGCTCGACATGAGCGGTGGTACCGATACCTTCCGCATCGGGTCGGACGGTTCTCGCGCGACGGCATTGGGCATGAATTCGACGGACGTATACGTCGAGAAGCAAGCGGACATTCGGCTCACGAAGGGATTCTTCATGGGCGTGTTCCCGTTGACGCGCGCGCAGTATGTGGAGCTCGGTTATTCGCTGTACGGTATCCCCACGAACGAAGTTCCCGTCCGCGGCCTCAACTACAATATTCTGCGTGGGGCCGACACGGCGGAGGGTTATTGTTACCCGACCAACCGTGCGGTCGCCTCGGATTCTCTCATTGGACGGTTGCGCAGTCGGACGCGTCTTGATTTCGATCTTCCTACCGAGGCGCAGTGGGAATACGCCTATCGCGCAGGTTCGACGGGCGAGTTCTTCTTCGTGGAGAGCGGCAACCTCCAGGACCAGATTCGTGAGTATGCGGCGTTTGATACGGGGAGGACCCTTCCCGTCGGCTCGAAGAAGCCGAATCCCTGGGGACTTTATGACCTGATCGGCTGTTGCCATCAGTGGACCACCACCTCGGCGCGTACGAGTACCTCAAGCGATCTGTCCGCGCGCATCCTGCACGAGGATGCGACCGATCCGACTGGTAGCATCCCCACCTATGATAACCCCTACCGCATCTGTCGTGGCTCGCATCAGGGCGCGAGTGGTGTCATGACGCGTGTTTGCCGTGCCAGTTACCGCTTGGGGGTACGGACGAACCAAGACACAAGCTCTGGCGAAGGTTCTTATGCCGGTTGCCGCCTGGCCTTGACGCTTGATATTCAGTGATTAGCCAGCCGCCCGCGCTGTGCATATGAAAAGGAAACAACCATGACAACTGATAAAAACAACTTTTGTTATCCGGGCGCAACTGCGCCCGGTTTCAAGAGCGCCGCGCGGTTGCGCGGCGAGAAAGAAGATGTTGTTTTTACAAGTTGTTTCGGTTGTTTCCAAAAGAACTTGTAGGCAAGTAATGAATTGATTGAGAAGGAGAAACTGACATGAAAAAGTTTTTGAGCATGACATTGATTGGCTGCGCGGTGGTGGCGCGGGCGGCGCTGCCGAACAATGGCGGCTACACGATTTCGGACGTGTCGCTCGTCTCCCAGCTGCCGTGGGACCGGCGCGTGATCGTCAACTTCACCGTCACGCCGCCCGCGGGCGCGCCGGCGGACGGCATCCTGCGTCTGGAGGTGGTCGCCTCGAACGGCGTGGACCGGGTGTATGTTTCCGATGCCTCGATCCATGGCAGCTACTGCACCGCCTCCGGTCCCCAGACGCTCGTGTGGGATCCGACGGTCGATCATGAAGGTGTCGCCTTCAGCGACGTCACCTTCCACATCGCCGTGGCGGAGACGAACGTGACATCCCTGCCCTACCTCTCGGTGCATCTTGCCGACGGCAAGATCGGCTACCACAGCATGGCGATCACGAACCGCATCACGAACGAGCGTTTCCTGAAGGACTACATGGTGTTCCGGCGCATTCCCGCCACCACGTCCGACGAGTGGAAGGCGATCGGCGGCGGCAAGGACACCTTTACCTTCGGCGCCGTTTCCAACGACTGCGCCCACTTCTACAAGAACGGCTCCGACTTCATCAAGGAACAGCTGCGCGAGGTGAAGCTGACGCACGACTTCTATATGGCTGTCTATCCGGTGACCATTGGCCAGCTTGAGTCTCTTGGATTCAAGCAACGGCAGAACTGGTCGAACGACAGAAGATGGAACGACACTTACGGTGCTGGCTATAGCGCGGCGACGATGGGTCTGACTTACGACTTTATTCGTGGCTCGGACACCACCTCGCAATACAACTTCCCCGCGACGTCGGACGTTGCCCCGGATTCCCTCGTCGGCGTCCTGCGCGCGCGTACGGGATTGAACTTCGACCTTCCCACCGAGGCGCAGTGGGAATATGCCTGCAAGGCCGGTTCCACGAACGCCTACTGGTTCACGGCGACCGACGAATTGCCGGCTTTGGAGACGCTGACGAATCGCGTGAAGAGCGCGTATGTCACCCGTTTCCCGCCAAACGCCTGGGGGCTTTACGCGATGGTCGGCTGCTGCCACCAGTGGACGACCACGCTGGGCCGCACGACGGACAACGCGAACTTGAACGCCTGGAACAACAACAATCTTGTGGTCTTTGACGAGGGAGCTGTCGATCCAGTTGGTCCCGTGCCATCCTACAGCAACCCCTATCGGATTGTGCGCGGGTCACACTTTAATGCGGATGTTAACTCCACGCAGACCATGTGGGATGGCGTCGCGCGCAAGATTGTCTTCCGCATATACCGCACGGGCTATCGTTATCCGCAGAAGACGGATATTTCTGCTAGTGAAAAGCAGCTGCTAGGCGCCCGCCTCTGCCTCACCCTCCCGTGAGCGAGATTGGCACGTAAAAGCAGTATTCCAGATTTCGAGCGGATGCTTGGGCGGATGTAATCCGCGCGAAATTGGAAATTGTCTAATTTCGCGCTTGCAATTAGAATGTCACCTAAATTGGATTGGTTGATTTAGGTGCCAATTTTCGCAGGGAGAAAAAATGGCACGTAAAAGTAGATGTTTGTATTAGGTGCCATTTCGATATTGTCTCAAACGCAATGTTTGTGCTATAATATTTGCGGAATCGGCAGAATAGGAACTAGAAACATGCAATCATTCTATGGTAGAGAAAGCATCTTATTGGATTTAGGTTCACTCTGGAAGAAACGGGTGTCCTCTTTTGTGACGTGCCGTGGGCGCAGACGTGTAGGAAAGTCTACGTTGATTGAAAAGTTCGCCGAAAGAAGTGGTGCGCGTTTCATAAGGATAGAGGGTGCGCGCCCGAAGGAAAAGATGTCAAACGCTGATGAACTTGCGAATTTCGCAGAACAGCTTTCCGCAGCGACTGGTGCAGAGAGTTCGCCGCCGTCGAATTGGCTGAATGCGTTTTTGCGTCTTGATGGGACAATCAAAGATTCAGAGCGGACCGTGGTGTTGCTGGATGAAGTGTCGTGGATGGCTCACTACGACTTGCGCTTCTCAAGCACGCTCAAGATTGCGTGGGATGGATATTTCAAGAAACACCCTAAGCTTGTATTCGTCGTCTGCGGAAGCGTTTCGTCATGGATATTGGAAAACATCATTCAGGACGGGTCTTTCTATGGGAGACGATCGCTCGACATCGTCGTCCCGGAATTGCCGCTGGCGGAGTGCGTGAAGTTCTGGGGAAGGGCGGCATCCCGAATAGATAGACGGGAGATCGTAGATGTCTTGTCCGTGACTGGCGGGATTCCACGGTATCTCGAGGAGATCGACCCGGGAGCGACGGCAAATGAAAACATCCGGCGGCTGGCGTTCCGTCCGAAGAGTGTTCTGCGCGAAGACTTTGAGGAAATGTTCACGGATGTCATCACAAAACTGCCGTCTCTGACCGCTTCTGTTCTGCGGACCTTGATGGAAGACGCCCGGACGGTTACCGAAATCGCGTCGATCTTGGACATGGAGAAGAATGGGCATATCTCCGATGTCTTGGCTCAATTGGAGGAGTGCGGCATGGTGTCTTCTGACGAGGGACGAAATCCGGCCTCTGGCAAGACCGTGCGGGAGAAGCACTACCGCCTACGCGACAACTACACGCGATTCTACCTGAAGTACATTGAACCCGTCAAGAAGTCAATTGACGCGGGGGCATTTGCCTTCGGTTCGCTGGATGAACTCGCAGGATGGGAATCGGTGATGGGGCTTGCATTCGAGAATTTGGTCATCAACAACGCGACACAACTGATTGCCCCGTTGGGAATAGGCGGAGCGCACATCATATCGTGCGCGCCGTACCGCAAGTCGGGCAAGGTAGACGGTGGAGTGCAGGTCGATTTGCTCATCCAGACCCAAAGATCGGTCTACGTTGTCGAGGCAAAGCGCAAGCGCGAAATCGGGAGCGAAATCGTACGGGAAATGGAGAACCGCGTGGCGAAGATACCGAAGAAACGCGGTTGCTCCGTTCGGACTGCAATTGTCTACGAGGGACACCTTGCGCCCATTGTGGAGGCGGAAGGTTATTTTGACGCCATCATTCCCTTTCGGACGCTCCTTGGGCTTTAGCGATAGAAGCCCATTCGTGCTTGTAAGAAGCCGAGGGATTTGGAATAATAAACCCATCTTTCGATAAGAATGAGAATCCAGGTTGAGATCAAGAGGGCGGCCGTTGCGATGCTGGTAGCGGCGGCGGTTCTCGCGGGCGAGGCGAAGACGAAGGTCGCCTTCTTCTTCGACACGGAGGATTTCATCCAGCCACGGAGCGCGGATGCGATCCGGGACCTCGCGAACATCCTTGCGTCGGAAGGCGTGAAAGGGCATTTCGCAATGGTCGGGTATCTCGGCAAGAAGCTCGTCGACTGGCGCCGCGTGGACGTCCTTGACGCGCTCAAGCCGCATCTCGTCGGCACCCAGACGCTCTACCATTCGCTGCATCCGAACATTACAGAGTCGACCGACATCGAGGACTACGCAAGGGCGCGCGAGATCGCCTTCGACGAGGAGTGCCGCGCCATCGGCATGCTCCAGGCGGCGACCGGGAAGGACAAGATGTGGTGTTCAGTGCTTCCCGGTAACGGCAACACGATCGTCGCGATGTACCTCTACGCCGACCTTGGAATCCCTTTCTTCGGCGGCGGGACCGGCATGTACGAGGACGAGACCAAATGCGGCGACGTGTGGTACTGCAACCAGCGCCACCTCAACTACGCCTACAACCTGCACCTGGAAAGTTTCCTGCCTGGCCGGTCGAAGTCTCTCGACGTAGATGCCGCGCTCGACGCGCTCGCGCGGCAGAAGGTCGCGACGCTCTACATGCATCCGCACATGGCGGTCTGCACGCAGCACTGGGACTGGGTGTTCAAGCGCGGGAACAACTATCCGTTCGGCGAGTGGCCCTTCGCGCAGGCGCGGGATCCGGCCGACACGGCAGTATACTACGACCGGCTGCGGGCGTTCATCCGCAAGCTGAAGGCGGACGAGCGCTTCGAGATCACTGACTGCGAGCGCCTGTACGCCGAACAGAAGTCCCGCCGCGCGATCACGCGCGAAGACATCCCGGCGGTACGCGCCTCCCTCAGGACGAGCCTCGGCCCCGTGCGCAGTCCCGGCGAATGGTGCATTGCCGATGTCTTCGGCGCGGCGGTGGCGTTCCTGGGCGGCGGAACCAGATTCGAGCCCGGCAGGGTTCACGGGTTCCTGTACGCCCCGCAGGGCGTTACGAAGCGGTGCGTCGTGAAGGCTGCCGACGTGCGACGTGCTGCTGCGGCCATCAATACCGAAGGATTCCTTCCTGTCTCGATAGATGTCGGCGGCGCACGGATCGGTCCGGCGGACTTCCTCTTCGCCGCGCTGGAGATTCTTGAGACCGGCGCGGACGAAGTCGCAATCGAGCCGCGCGACCAGCTTGGCGACATCGCGCGCTACCTCCCGAAAATGGCGAAAGTCAATTTCCGCGGCACGTGGATCTATTCCGAAGATTTCAAGGACGAATGGACGTCCAATCGCCTCCGCTGGCAGTTCTGGACCTTCCGCTACGAATGAGTGAGCCTATGTTGAAATACTGCATGTTAATGATAGCAATTGCGTTCTGTGAAGCGGCGCTCTCGCCGCTTCTGGCGGGTAATCTGCTTGAGGAGATTGTCGCGCGCGATGAGGCGGCGGATGCGGCCGTGGCATCCGTCCGCACAGTGGACGAGCTGAAGGCAAAGCAAGCGGCGTGGCGCGCGTACTGGCTCGACGCGCTCGGCGAGATGCCGGCGCGCACGCCGCTCAACGCGCGCGTGGTGAGTCGCGCCGAATACGACGGCTTCCGCCTCGAAAACATCATCTTCGAATCGCAGCCCGGCGTGTACGTGACGGCACATCTGGCGTTGCCGATACGGCCGCGCGGGAGCGCGGCCCTCCCGCAAGGGGAGCCGTCGGGGGAGGGACGCGCTCCTGCGCGTCCGCCCTATCCCGTTGTGTTGATGCCTCTCGGCCATTCGGACGCGGGGATCCTCAATCCGCGCTATGCCGCCCATCTGGCGATGGCGGCGCGCGCTGGCTTCGCCGCGTTCGCGTGGGATCCGATCTCGCAGGGCGAACGCCGCCAGGCATCCGACAAGAAATACGACTACACCGACAACTGCTCCACCGAACACACGCGCCTTGGCGCGCGGGGCTGGCTCGTGGGCTGGAACTACGCGCGCTTCCGCATCTGGGACGCCGTCCGTGCCATCGACTACGTGGAGTCGCGTTCCGATCTAGACTGTTCGCGCCTCGGCGTTATGGGTACCTCCGGCGGCGGCACGATGAGCGCCTACCTGCAGGCGTTCGACCCGCGCGTGAAGGTGGCGTTTCCCAACTGCTACATTTCTTCCCTGCGCGAGGTGATCGGCGCGCGCGGCTGCCACGACGCGGAACAGTTCTTCTGGAACATGCTGCCGAACGGGTTCAACCACGCCGCCCTGCTTGCGATGGGACAGCCGCGCGTGGCGCTTGCCACGGGTAGCCGGTGGAAGGACTACTTTCCGCACGCGGGGGCGGTCTCCACGTTCGCCGTGTTTACCAACATGACGGCGCGTCTCGGTTTCGCGGGACCCTACTGGCATTTCCACTGCGACGGGCCGCACGGTTTGCCGCCGCCCACGCGCGCGGCGCAAGTCGATTGGATGCGTCACTGCATCCAGGGCGTGTCCACGCTGAAGCCGCTCGCCACCTACCACGCGCTTGGCGGCGTGGGGAACGACGATCCGGCCAACTCGTCGCCGTTACCGTTCCCGAAGGAGGCGTCCTTCTGCACGCCCACGCACCAGGTGCGCGACCTGCCGGGATTCAGAAGCGTCTATGATCTGATTGCCGACGAGGCGACGCGTCTCGCGAAGGCGCGCACGCCGCGTACGCGCGAGGAGCTGCGCGAAATCGTGCGCCGCCGCGCCGGGATACGTCCGCTTGCCGAGCTTCCCGCCACCGTGCAGAAGCCGTTCGACCATCCGAAGTTCGGTTGGTGGTACTTGAAAGGCGTATACGGCACGCGGCGCGAGAACGAGGCGGCGATGCTCGCGACGCTGGGGCGGAGCGTGGTGGGGCGCGACGCGGAGAACGTCATCATCAAGGCGGCGGCGCAGGTGAAGGCGAACGGCGGCAAGCCCGTACCGCTCGTGGCGAAGGGCTGGAACTGCATCGCCGCCGCGCACGCCTTTGCCGCAGAGCCTCAGCTCTTCTCGGAAGTCCGCTTCTCCGAACTGCCGCCGTCCTGGACGGAGATGGTCACGAATCCCGATCCGACGCGCGACTCCTACGCCATCGCCGTCTGGGGCGCGCTTAAGGATTACGACTGGCCCGACCTTGTTAACTAACACCTAACTCCAATCCCCCAAAAGCTAAAAGCTAAACCCTAAAAGCTAGAAGCTAAAACCCTAAACCCGAAAGCAGGAACCTATGAAGAAGCTAATGCTGGCAGCAATGGTATCGCTCGCATGCGGAATGCAGGCGGCGGATGTTGTGGCGTGGAAAGGCGCGGAGTTGTCCGCGTGGACGAACCACATCTCGCGGTTCGCCAATCCTCGGATGACCGCTGAGGGGATTGCGCTGGAGGCGGTGGACCGCGACCCGCAGATCAGCGTGAAAATCCCCGCCCCGTTCGCCGGGGCGTGCAACCACTACGTTGAGATTACTGTGCGTAGCGGTCTGCCCGGACGTCACCAGCTCTTTTGGTGTTCCGAGAAGTATGGTAACTTCACGGCGGAGCGTCATGCCGACTTCAACGTGAAACGCGCGGGCGAATGGGAGACGCATACGGTGCGTCCGGGATGGATCGGCGAAGGGCGAATCACCCGCATGCGCATTGATCCGCCGGACGGTCTGCGCGGCGCGTTCGAGCTCAAGTCCGTGCGCGTGTTCGCGGAAGGCGAAGCGCAGGAAATCGACACGCGGAAGGTGACCGGTGTCGTGTTCGACGCGGCGTCGCCGGCGCAGGAGTACGCATCGATCACGTGGTATTCGTCCACCACGCCGGGGCGGAGGTTGCTTGGCTTCACCACGTCTCCGGACGGCGCGCGGCACACGTATTGGTTCGACTTCACCCACCCGCACAACCTCAAGTACAGGTACGCCGGCAAGACATCCTGGTCCGGCACGGCTTACGCGCTCACGGTGGAGCAGGTGCTGTCCGGCAAGGAGTTCCCCGTCGAGAACCTGCGCCTCATCTCGGGGCGGCCCGACCTGCCGCCGGACGTCGGCGTGACGTATGTGGGCCCCGAGCTCGCCATTCCTCGCGCGGGGCGTCCGCTCGCGCTGGAGCTCATCCTGCGCAACTACGGCACGGTGCCGGCGAAGAACGTGCGGTTCGCACTCGACGGCCTGCCTGCCGGCTGCTGCGTGCTTAATGCGGACGATCTCACGCCGTCTGGCGAGATCGGCGCGTGCGAGGGCTGGGACAGCGTGGGCGACGACTATGCGAGCGGACAGCTCCCCAACGAGCGGCGCTTCCGCATTACGCTCAGCGATCCAGGTGTAGGTCGGCATGCGTTCGGGCTCACCATCTCGGCCGACGGCATGGCGCCGCGCCGCGTGCCTGTGACGGCGGAGTTGCTGCTGTCCCTCGGACTCCCCAAGGCCGACCGCATGCCCACGCCGAAGCCCGTCAAGACCGGCAAATACGAGATCGGCGCGTTCCTCTTTCCCGGCTGGGACTCGCACATGTGGCACGGCGTCTGGACGCGCGCGCCGCACCGCAAGCCGGTCCTGGGATGGTACGACGAAACGAACCCCGACGTGATCGACTGGCAGATCAAGCATCTTGTCGAGAACGGCGTCTCCTTCGTGTTCGTCGACTGGTACTGGAGCCGCGGGCACCACAACCACGGCCACTGGCCGATCGCGTTCGGCAAGGCTCGCCATCGCGGACTGCTCAAGTGGTCGCTCATGTGGGCGAACCACAACGGACGGGGATCGCACTCGGTGGCGGACCAGGAGAAGGTCACGCGCTACTGGATCGACAACTACTTCCGCGATCCGCAGTACATGCAGATCGACGGCAAGCCCGTGGTGTCCATCTGGAGTCCGGATGGAATGGAGCGCGACTTGGGCCCCGGCGGCTGCAAGAAGCTGCTGGACGTCTCGCGGCATCTCGCCCGCGAAGTCGGTCTGGGCGGCATCCACTTCATCGCGGTGCGCTCGCCGAGCGGCAGCACGGACCGCGCGTTCCTCTCGCGCTACAAGACGCTCGGTTTCGACGGCACGTGCGTGTACAAGTACATGGATGGCGGCGATCCCAAAGTGCCGCCGCGCGTGGACGGGTTCCAAGATTACAAGAACCTCGCGGACGCGAGCCTTCGCCACTGGCGCGAGCTGCAGGAGAACGCCGACCTGCCGTTCCTGCCGTCGCTCACGACGGCCTATGACGACCGTCCCTGGCGCGGCGAGAAGAGCTCGCCCGTGAA